>ERZ1023652.52-NODE-52-length-27352-cov-6.930836_pt1 | contig 27352 bp, 29 predicted proteins | sample MGYA00520879_ERZ1023652 | MGnify/ENA primary metagenome ERZ1023652 (study PRJEB33180, sample SAMEA4044469) | wastewater metagenome | place: Denmark | collected 2016-04-02 | study: EMG produced TPA metagenomics assembly of the PRJEB13832 data set (Local surveillance...
GAATAGGTACTTACGATATTTACGTCAATTACTGTTTTAATTGTTGCTTCAAGTTCTTCCCGAGCATTCTCAAACAAGGCAGTCCGAGCATTTTTTATCAGCTGGATTCCCCCTGGGTTTCTGGCCAGGTTTTTTTCAGATATACTCAAGAAACCTTTGAGTCTTATCAGGATCAAATCCTGAAAGATGACGGTCCGGATTTTCTCTGGACCTCTACCCATTTGTTCAACTTCAAACTTACTGATCGCTTCGCTCAATTTCGATTCGATTTGTCCTTTTGTCATTGAACTTCCAGTGTAGGTCATTCGCTTCAACCCCTAAATCATATGAAAGTTGTGAAACGTTTCTTACAGCCAAAACTATAGCATACCAACATATGGTCGTCAACAGGTTTCCTCTGTCGCAATAAAGGCAGGGCATCAACCGATGCAGGGCTTTAAAAATGCATCTACAACAAGACACTCCCCTTGAATCCTGAAGTGGTGTAGGACTCAAAGGGAGTTTCTATGTTAAGTATGAGTTAATCTGTAAGTTACGCTTATTCGGCCGCCACTGCTGCCGGGACTGCACCAGCGGAAGAAAACGTCCCGATCGGCAGATGATCGTTCAAGAGTTCCGATTCAGGACTCAAAGCAACCTTCTGTTTCACGCCGGTTGTCCAGTAAAGTGCCATGATTGCAACAGTTGCGACCAGACCGACCAAGTAAGTGGCCGTCTGCAGCCCCATCCGGAATCCGATCGGCTCGCTCAGGATATAGACGACACAGGCATAAAGCATGAATGTTGCAGGCAATAAGGTAACCAGGTAATTTTTATTTTTAAGATACAAGTAACGCGTCGACATCAGCAAAGCGATGACGGCTGTAACTTGGTTCGCCCAGTTGAAGTATCTCCAGATCAGGTTGAAATCCACTTTAGTAAGGAAGAACGAGATGACAAACAACGGAATCGTCATCATCAGGATTTTTTTCATTGAATCCTGTTTGATGTTCATGTAGTCAGCCAAAATTGTCCGCAGACTTCTGAATGCTGAAAGTCCTGAAGAGATCGGCAAGACGATGACGCCGATGATAGCGACCGTACCGAAGACATTACCCAATAACATAGTGGAAACTTGGTTGACGACAGCTGATGGTGTTCCGGCATCGATCATTTGGCTCAATGTTTGACCATCGAACAAGGCCATGGACGCTCCAGCCCAGATCATAGCGATGACGCCCTCTGCGATCATCATGCCGTAGAAAAGGAAGCGGCCTTCCCGCTCGTTCGTCGACGTCCGGGAAACCATCGGCGCTTGGGTCGCATGGAAACCGGAAATGGCGCCACAGGAAATCGTAAAGAAGATGGCCGGGAAAATCGGTGTGCCTTTCGGATGGAAATTCTGCATAGCGCCCATCGTCAATTCCGGCAAGTTATGGCCGCCCGTCAACAAGCTGATGCCGATTGCGATCGTACTGATGATCAGAATTGCACCGAACCAAGGATAGACTTTTCCCATCGCCTTGTCGATCGGCAGGATGGTTGAGATGAGATAGTAAGCGAAAATCAGCATGGTGATGATGCCGATTGTCATCCAATCAGGCGTAATGCTGGCGATCAGATTGGCCGGCGAAATAACAAAGACCGTAGCTACCAACAGTAACAGCAGCATGGCGAAGATGTTGACGACATGTTTGACCGGTTTGCCCAAGTATTTGCTGGCCAATTCCGGCAAGTGCGCACCGTCGTTCCGCAAGGAAATCATCCCGATCATGTAGTCGTGGACGGCCCCTCCGAAGATACAGCCCACGACGATCCAAATATAGGCAACCGGACCGTAAAGCGCTCCCATAATCGGTCCGAAAATAGGACCCGTTCCGGCAATATTCAACAATTCAATGATGGCATTTTTTGATTTTGACATCGGGACAAAATCATATCCGTCCTTCAGTGCTTCAGCGGGGGTCGTTCTTTCCGGATCGATGGAAAAGTTCTTTTCGATGTAGCGCCCATAAGTAAAGTAACCTAGAATCAGTAAGGCGATTCCTCCAAGTAAAGTAAGCATCTTTTTTCCTCCTTCAAAATAAATGTGCGGCCAACACGTTTTTTCTATGCCCTTACTTTACTGGAGAAAAAGAAACTTTTGGGTCATTTGCGCCCGAAACGACAAAACTGCAGGCTGAATTGCACGCCTGCAGTTTTGAAATTCATCTATTTTTGGATCAGATGCCTACTTTTCCCTTAAAATCCTTCATATAAGAACGGCTGACGGGTATCTTCAAGCCGTTGCTCATCGTCAGTTGGAATGTATGATTGAACCATGGTTGGATTTCCTTTATTTCCTTCAGATTGATTAGAAAGGCCCGGTGAACCCTCAGGAACGACTGTCCGCTGATCTTTTTCTGGAGCGCACTGAGCGGTTCGTGGATGATGTACTCCATATTTTTCGTGTAGATGGTCGTTTCGCCGTTCTCGATTCCGATCGCAATGATTTCCGGGACCTGCAGTATATAGATCCGCTCGTCCATCTGGATAGGCAGCACCTGCAATCCAGTATCCTTCTGCTTCGGTGTTTCCGGCTCTTCGATCTGTTGCTTGTGGTACTGTCCGTAGGCTTTTTTGACCGCTTGCTGGATCCGGTCCAGCTCAAAAGGCTTCAGGACATAATCGGTCGCATTCAGCTCAAACGCTTTGACGGCATAGTCGTCATACGCCGTGGCAAAAATGATCATCGGCGGCTTCTTCAGTTTGTTGATCTTAGCAGCCAGTGAGAGGCCACTCTCATTCGTCAGGTGAATATCCAAGAAAATCAGGTCCACCGGGTCCTCCAGCATCGTCCCGAGCGCTTCTTCGATCGAATCCGCTTGGGTGATGGCGCTCACGCCTTCGCATTTCCCCAGCAGGTAAGCCAATTCATCCCTTGCCAATGGTTCGTCATCCACAATCAATACCCGCATACTCATCCCTGCCTTTCTTGATAAGGTACCGTGCAATGCACGGTCGTTCCTGTTGGTGAAGATACAAAATGCAATTTGGCCGATTCGCCGAACAGACTAGTCAACCGTTTATTCAGATTATCCAATGCCGATCCTGTGCCTTCCAGCGACGGCACGGCTTCTTTGCCCAGTTTCTCCAAGCGCTTTGTATCGATGCCTTCGCCGTTGTCCCGGACGGAAATGAACACGCCATCGGGACTGCTTCTCACGTCGATCCACACCCGATTGTCGGTTTTCCGGCTGCCGAAAGCATGTTTGAATGCATTTTCCAGCAGAATCTGAATCAGGAACGGCGGCAGCAGCACTTCTTCCAAGCCTTCCTCGACGGCAATAGTGACTTGGTAGCGATCAGGGAAACGGGCCTGTTCCAATGAACGGTAGGCCTCTACCTGCATGAGTTCCTTCATCAGCGGAATCAAATTGGTGCGGGCGCCCTGGAGATTGGCACGGAAAAAATTGCTGAGTTGGATCAGCAGCCTGCGCGCCTGTTCACTGTCGACCCGTATCAAGGCCGAAACGGTGTTGATGGCGTTGAAAAAGAAATGTGGATTCACTTGCGCCTGCAAGGACTTGATTTCGGCATCCTGCAACAGTTTGCTCTGGAGTTCGATTTCTCCCAATTCGATCTGGCTGGAGAAGATGTTGCCGAGTCCTTCCGCCAACTGCCTTTCGACAAAAGTCAGTTTGGCCGAATCCGTGAAATACAGCTTCAAAGTGCCGATCGTTTTCCCTTGCGCTTTCAGCGGGATGACGAGCGCCGCTTGCAAGGGACAGCCCGGATGGTTGCAGCCGATTTCGTCATGGGAATGGACTTCCCTGATTTCACCTGTCCGCAGCACTTCTTTTGATAATTCGGTCAATATTTCGTTCGAGGCGATGTGGTGATCGCTGGCCGCACCGACATAGGCCAAAATCCGTTCGGTATTCGTGATGCTGACAGCGGATACTTTCATCAATTGTTGGATGATTTTGGCCGCTTCCGTGCAAGAAGCTTCGTTCATGCCGGAGCGGAAATATGGCATCGTTCGGTTCGCCAATTGGAGCACATCATGCGTTTGCACCGCTTTCGTCTGTTCTACTTGGCGCAGCGTGGAGCCGATGATGGAAAGGAAAATACCGGTCCCCATGCTATTGACGAGGACCATCGGAAACGCGATGAACGTCACCAGATCCCAGGCCGCCTGAGGATTCCGGCTCAACACCAGGATGCTGAGCATCTGGACGCCTTCCGTTATGGCGCCGATCATAAAACCTTCCTTTATCGTCGGATAGGCATTTTTCCGCATCGTTTTTGCGCCGTACAGACCGGATATGAGCCCGATCAAGATGGAAGAAATCACATAAATATAGGCCTCTTCCCCGCCTTGGAAGAAACGGATAATGCCCGAGATGATGCCGACGGATGTGCCGACCAACGGCCCACCGATCAAGCCGGCAACGCCGATTGTGAGCACCCGTGTGTTCGCCAAGGATGCGCCTTCCGAAAGCTTCATCAGCACCTGATCGGATATGATTTGGTCATGACTGATTTCAACACCTGTGTAGTTCGAGATGACGGCGAAAATGCCGAATACGACAATCAGCGCCAACTTGGTGCTCAGTCGTTGGCGTTCACCCAATTTGTCCCTGAAATAATGGATATTCATCAGCAGATAAGCCAAAATGATGATCAGCCCGACCCGCTCCAATATCAAAATGAATAAATTAAACATGGCCGCTCCTTTCCCGAAAATGATTATCTTCAGTTTACACCAGAAACATCTAATTTGTGCAGAAAAAACGATAGCCCAAGCTTTGCACTTCAGGCTATCGTTCCTTTATCAAGCTATCAGAAGTTATCCGTGATCCGCTGGAATTGGTGATGCAGCTCATCCATCACCACGAAGCGGGCTTCGCGGATCATTTCCTTGCCTTCAACGAAAAGCAACAAGGCCGGAACGGTGAAGACGGTGAATTCACCCGCAACTTCCGGGATGTCATCGGCATTCGCCTGGATTGCTTTGATTGCGGGGAATTCCTCCAGCATCTCCTGCACTTGCGGCCGAACCGCATGGCAGACGCCACAGTTCGTCCGGGAAATATAAACGAACGCCAGCTTATTATCATCGATGAAGTGACGGATTTCTTCTATTGATGTTGCTTGTTGAAAATTATTTGGATAAAACACGATTAGACCTTCTTCCTGTTTATTTTTGCGGTAATTATAGCACACCAATCGTAACAAGTCCGTTTTGCGGATTCTGAGGCACTGATGGATGAATGTCCTGTTATTTGAACTTGCTCTATGAAAACGTTATACTGAAAACAAAAAAGGTGGTTTTTCAGATGATGTTCGAACTAAGAATTACGCTTTTGGATGTCGGCATACCAGTCTGGCGGGATATACAATTGGATGACGACACCACTTTCTCCGATCTGCATTTCATTCTCCAAAGTGCATTCAATTGGTCCGATCTCCACCCGCACACTTTCCGGTTTGCCCAGCCGCATAAGGATACATTGGCAGAAGCCGATCGTCTGCGGGACCACATCCAAGGAAAAGACGATAAAATCATTTACACGTACAACATGGAAGAGAACTGGGAACATGAAATCGTCCTGCAAAAAGCCTTCGAGGCGAAGGATGACGTGCTCTATCCCCGTTGCGTGCGCGCCGAGAATCTGGCGCCTGAGGAAGACCATACCCGCCTGGACATCACGGACGGCACACTCGACCTCGCATACAAAGATTCCGGGGAAATCGCGAAAGCGATCAATGAAGAATTGGCCTATCTGAACGTCAGCGGCCTTGGCGAAGGCCTGCCGGGGCTCGATGAAGATGAATGGGTAGCTCTGGATGATGACGAAGATGAATGGGAGGATGACGGCGGTCATATTTGAAGGCATTGTTGCAAAAGGAAATATCTGCAAGTAATCAAAATCAACCGCGTGACCAGTCTCTATTTGTTGGATAATCCGTAATTATTCGACATAATCCTTCCCGAGGGCTGTCGGGTTGTCCGATAACTCGGAAGAATCCGACATAATCAACACCGGGGACTGCCTAGTTGTCGGATAACCCGGAAGAATCCGACAACTTCTGTGGAACATTCTCACGCAATGTCGGATAACTCCCGGTTATCAGACAAATCATTTCAATAAAAACACCTTCTCGCGTTCGAGAAGGTGTTTTTGTTTATTGAGCTGTTTCTGTGATTGCTTTCGTTGCTGTTTTTTTCTTGTAGACAAGATCCAGGATCAAACCTGCAACCGCAACCACGATAGCGACATAAAAAGCTTTAGTGAAGTCACCGTTGTTCGCAGCAGCGATTCCCGCTGTTACTTTAGGTGCAACAAAAGCGGCTGTCGAGTAACCGATGAACACGATACCGTAGTTGACGCCTTGGAATTTCGGTCCGAAGTTATCCATGACCGATCCGTTCTCGACATCGCCTTCGAATACAGCTTTGCTCAAAGAACCCAACGCCAAAACGACGGAAATGGACCTGCTGGAAAACAAAGTCGACCTCTACTTAGGCATGCTGCCGATCCATAATGAACAGCTTTCCTACACTATGCTTGCGGATGACAAATGGTGCGTCATCGTTCCGGACACGAGCCCGCTGTATCAGCCCGGCTTGAAGGAAATCGAAAAATTCCCTTATCCTTTGAACCTGTTGAAGAACGAAAAGTATGTGCTGACCACTTCCCAATCCGGGATCCGCAAACAGGCAAACGAATTCCTGAAGCATCTGGACATCAAAGCGGATGTCGTCATGGAATCGCAGAACATTTCAACCGCAGCAGCGCTTGCGAGAAAAGGGATGGGACTGACTTTTCTGCCGAAGAGTGCGCTAAATAACAGCGAATTGATGGACAGCTACAATATTTTTTATATCGAAACCAGCATCGTCCGCACCCGTTATTTCATCGCCTACAGCAAAGAAAAGACACTTTCCTCAGTCGACTTGGCCATGATCGATATGGCGAAGGAATTGATGAAAGCCTACAGCGATTCCATTTGAAAATTAGCATCTGCATAAGAAAATGGGCTCCGCTTATTCCATTCGGAACCATATCATTTGGCCTTCGGCAGCAGAAGTTGTATCATCAAAGTGAGCAAAGATGCTCCTTAAACTTTGCGTACAAGAACGTACAACTTACCCATAGGAGGGATTATCATGGATAAACTACCAAAAGATAACCACGATTCTATCGATGCCACTTGGTTAATGGAAGAACCCTATCTGGATATCATTCCCGAAGATCCCCCTCAAGAAACCGAAATCCTTTACTGCCAATGCAAGAAGCCCTCGAGTGTTTATCAGGAAAGCAACGATCTTGGCCACTGGCTGAAGTGCGGAGACTGCAACCGCGTCATCGAAGGCTCGTTTGAAGCGGCAAAGCCTTATTGATCCAAACGAAAAAAATCAAAAAAAGAGCAAGTGAGTGCGTCATTTCCGCACTCACTTGCTCTTTTTTCAAACTAATATAAAAAACACCAGAGATCAGTCTGGTGTTCCGGCGTTTGCTGTTTTCAACCCTTTGATATCCAAAAACTTTTGGCAGAGTTTATCCAATTCCTCTTCCATCACAGCACTCGTCTCAGGTGAATAACTGAGCATTTTTGCCGGATTGGATACCAGATCCAGTAAGGAGTCGGGAACCACTCTATCGCCTTCGACATGAACCGTAATCTGTGGGAAGTAATTCGTTGTTCCACAACAGGCGGATACAAGATAAGCGATCTCATAATGCTCATTGCCCTTGTCGCGGATACGGAAATAGCCATCGCCGATGAATTCCTTTTCCGGTCCAAAATTAGCCAATATAAGATCCAAATCCTTTTTTTCCATTGAGAAAACCCCTTTTCTTCATGAATAAACGTGAGCAAACATTTGCCTGTCAGCAACTTTCTCTTCAGGAATAGTATACCACTCGCGGGCTATTTTGGATATCCTGCCCGGGGCGGATCAGAGCTTCTGGTAAGCCTATACCGAGCTGCTGTGATAAAATAAATAAGTAAGCGCTACCGAAAAAAACAGAAACGGGGTTATCCAGATGACAGAAACAAAATTATCGAAACTGAGGATCACTGGTCAATCGCACAATGGCATCACCACTACGGTAAAAGTCCGCAATCTGCCCGAATTTTTTGTCGATGAATCGGAACGGATGGGCGGCGACAACAAAGGTCCGAATCCGCTGGAGTATCTTTTGGGTTCGCTGGCAGGCTGCACCTCGATCATCGCCTATTATGTTTCCGAACAACAAGGTTTCTCCTACAGCGGTCTGTCTTTCACGGTGGAAGGCACTTTTGACCCGCGCGGTTTTGCTGGGGAAGATGATATACGGACCTACTTCCAGGAAGTCACGCTCGTGAACCATATCGAGACCGATGAAACCGACGAAGCCATCGAGAAGCTGGCGGCTGAAGTTGAAAGAAGGTGTCCCGTCTATAATCTCATGCTGGATGCGGGCGTCGACATGTCGACTCAATGGATCCGAACCAACTAAAAGAAATGCAAAAGCTCCCGTCAAAACATCGCTGTATAGCTGCAATGTTTTGACGGGAGCTTTTTAGGCTTGAATCACTTGAATTCCCTCAATTTGTTTTCGCTCGGAACCATATGACTTGTATAATTTTCGATTTTGAATGTCAGCCGATCCATTGCCTGCTGCATGACATCGATCCGTTCCTGCAGTTCATGCTGTTGTTCGACCAAAAGATCCATCCTTGCCGGAACAGTCTCTTCACCGCTGCGGAAGAGTGCGAGATATTCGATCAAAGATTCGATCGATAAGCCCGCATTGCGCATCTGGCGACTGAAGGCGATCCACTTCAGATCTTCTTCATCAAATTCACGGACCCCGTTTTCGTTTCTTTTGATCGGCGGAATCAGACCGATCCGCTCATAGTAGCGGATCGTATCGGCCGATACACCCGTTTCCTCGCTGGCTTTCTTTATGTTTATCATCTTATCCATCCTTTCGGCATCAAAACTTATCCTGACAGTTAGCTTCAATTGTATCCTACACCTTGGAGTGGACTCCAAGTCAAATGGAATCTTCGGGCAACGGGGGACTAACCCTCTTCAATAAACCGCTACCCTTGCAACGCAAGCAACTGAAGGATCGTGTGCGACACCGCATCTTCATCATTTGTCCTGCCCGTGGTGAAGGCCGCCGTGTCCTTGATGATTGGGTAAGCATTCCGCACAGCGAAACTGTATCTTCCGCTCTTCATCATTTCGATGTCGTTCATTCCGTCTCCGAACACCATCGTTTCTTCCGGGGTGACCTGTAGCAGCTCCTGCAGATGGGCGACCGTGCTCCCTTTATGCACGTTCAAATCGGTGATGTCCAGCCAGGCCTTTTCCGAAGCGACGATATGCGCCCGATTGCGAAAAGCAGCCAGTTTTTCAGCAGTCTCGATGCAGCGCTCTTGCATATCGCGCACCGTGATTTTGATGAAATCATCCTCGATGCTCCCGAAATCCGCCACCGTAACTACTTTTTTGTAGGATCTCCTGACAGCTGCAGATTCTTCGGGCGACAGATCAGTTTTGATCATGGCGGCTTCTTTCGTACAAGCAATCAAAGTATGCCCAAGCTGCATCTCTTCCAGTTCGCGCAGGATGGCACGACCTGTCCGATTCTCCAATAAAGATTCATAGACGACTGCACCATTGCGTTTGATCCGCGAAGCACTGTCCCCCAGGATCCAAAAATCAGCGGCATCTTCGCCGAATATTTCCTCGACGCGCTCGCTCTGCTTGCCTGTGCAGGGCGCAAAGACGACCTCTTGTTCCGTCATCAATTGCTTGAAAAGTTCCCTATTGAAATCCCCTTGACTGTTCAGGAAAGTGCCGTCCATATCAGTCAAAATCAACTTGATCATCCGATGTCCTCCATTCCGTTTGTCTTCTTGCTCCCATTATCGCACATTTCTCTGCTACTGGAATGCTGAATGACCCAAAAATGGCATCGGCAATGCATTTCCCGTATAATGGATATTGAAATCACTCGTAAAGAAGGTGCAATTATATGATAACAGTTATCGGCATCACAGCTGACAATCTCGTCCACACAGACATCGATTTGGATGCGACCGACCTTTCAGCCTACAAATGGATCTGGGCCGACTTCAATGAACCTAGCCCCTCCGAAGTAAAATATCTCGAGAAGACCTTCCATTTCCACCCGCTCGCTATCGAAGACTGCCTGCAGATACTGCAGCGTCCGAAGCTGGATTATTATGACGATTACACATTTTATGTGACGCATCACGTTCGCGAAGAAGGTAGAGACCTCTTCAAAGAAGAGTTGGACTTCTTTGTCAGTGAAAAACTCATCGTCACTTTTCAACTCGCTCACTCAAAAGAAGTAGCCTATGTACAGAAACAATTGTTGGCCCAACATAATGCCGAAAACTGGGACCCGTACTTTATTTTTTACAGAATCCTTGATCAGATTGTGGATAATTATTTCCCTTTAATCCACGACATCGAAGACAGGTTGGCTCAACTTGAAGAGGATAATCTGAACAAAACGACTGCCGCATTCATACCAGAATTGATGGAATCTCGGCATCTTCTGCTGGGTCTGATGCAGACCGTCAATCCGATGCGGGATCTGCTTTATCGGATGCTGAATTCTCAGCATCTCGAGGGCGTCCGCAAAAGACGGAGTTATTTTTCGGATATCCACGATGACCTGCTGAAGGTATCCGAGATGATTACCTCGAATCGCGAGGTGACGACGGATATGCGCGATAGCTATCTGTCGCTCAATTCCCATCAGACCAACAATGTAATGAAGATCCTCACCATCATCACCTCGATCTTCTCGCCGCTGACCTTGATCGCCGGAATCTATGGGATGAATTTCGAACACATGCCGGAGTTGACTTGGAGATACGGCTATTTTCTGGCTATCGGCCTGATGCTCCTGATTGGCATCTCTATGTATCGTTGGTTCAAGAAAAACGGCTGGTTCTGATTACCGGCCGTTTCTCTTGTAATAGGTGGCGACAGGATGCTTCAATTCCCCTGTTTCCAGATAAATGCGGAAATCATTCACCGCGAACAGATCGCCTGGCTCCAGCAAAATGAAATAGAGCCGGGTTGGATAACGTTTGCTTTTTGCCAAAATATGATTGTTTCCACCATAGGCATACCACCAAATTTCAAACAGCTCCTCCCTGACGGAAAGCTTATCCTCCAACAGTGTGAACTCATAGCAGCCTTTTCGTTCCAACAGATCAGCGACATCCAACTTTTTTCTCCAGATTCCTTTTTGCATCAACCTCATTTTCCTCACCCTATCCATCAGCCATCATTTCTGATTTACATGATATTTCTGCACCACGACTTGATTGCGCTTGTTCTTCCTACCATAAATTACGATTGCGTTCCCTTCGGTGACCTGATACAAAAAATCCAGCGAGTGCGCGCGAATCAGGCAATTCTGTTTCTCTTCCTTGTCCACCGTCAGCGTGAAGCGGATCAGTGGCGTCTCTTCCAGTTTGAGAATTTTGATCTTTTCCACTGAGCCTTTCAGGCAAATCCCATTTTCCATATCAGTCACATCCTTTAACACCATAATACGAACATGCGTTCTTTTTGTCAACTGTTTCCTTATCGGAAAAACCGCTCAAAGCATTCTTTTCCTTTTGGGAATAATAAGGGAACATGTTAAGATGTTTTAAACATAAGCGGATGCTAAAAACTGATGGCTCCAACCGGAAAACGCTTGCATCCGACGAAAGGAGGTTTCGCCATGCCCATCAAACTGATCGCCGTCGATATGGACGGAACATTCCTGGACAGCAGGAAAAAGTTCAACAAGGAACGCTTTGATGCCCTCTATAAACGCATGCTCGAAAAGGATATCCGTTTTGTCGTGGCCAGCGGGAACCAATACTACCAACTGCGTTCTTTTTTTCCTGAAATACAGGATAATATTGCTTTTGTAGCGGAAAATGGCGCTTTCGTCGTGGATTGCAACAAAGAACTGGCCATCGGTGAGATGACGCAAGAGACCATCGATAAAGTGCTCCGGACCTTCAAGGAACTGGACGCCTGTTCGCGATTGGTCGTTTGCGGCAAAAATAGTGCCTATGTCGACAGTTCCGTTTCCGATTACTTTTTCCAAAACACGCAACGCTTCTATCATCGCCTGAAGCGGGTGGATTCTTTTTCCGAAATAGATGACACCATCTTCAAATTTGCATCCGGTTTCGCTGAAGAAGAAGTCCCCGCCCTCTTGGAGCACTTCACACGCGAAATAGGCGATGTCGTCTCCCCGGTATCGACCGGCCAAGGCTCCATCGACCTCATCATTCCGGGCATGCATAAAGCTTCCGGTATCCAGTTACTTCAAAAGCTATGGGGCATCTCCGATGAGGAGACCGCCGCATTCGGAGACAGCGGGAATGACATCGAGATGTTGGAGCATGTGGCCTACAGTTTCGCGATGGCGAACGCGGCCGATGACGTCAAAAAGGCCGCCAAATTCTGTACCCTTTCGAACAACGAAGAAGGCGTGTTGGCTGCAATCGAACAACTGCTCGAAATGGAGTAAACGAAAAAGGAAGATGTCCCCGCCTCATATAGAAGCGGGATGCATCTTCCCTTTCTATTCTTATCAGGAAATCAAGCCTGTCAAAAAGGCCAATAATTCATACTTTTTCTCTTCCGGCATTTTTTTGATTTGAGCAGTCAGTTTCTTTTCCACAGGGCTCATTTCCGTATTGAAAAATTCCGCCAAGGTGACCCCAAGTACCTCACAGATATGGTTGAGCGTCTTCAAGGACAATTTAGTCGAATTGTGTTCGATGGCTGAAATGAAGGAAGGCGAAACGTCGATCTGCTCAGCCAATTCTTTCGCCGTTATTTTGTTCAGTTTGCGTAATTCCTGAATACGACTGCCTACTTCCATGCGTATCTGATCCTCTTTCCTTTGATTCAACATTTCTTTTTACATACTAGCACACCCCAGCTTAAAATTTAAAGCTTTTTAACTCTTTTTTAAACGTATCATTCAAAATATACACCTATGAATAAATTTTTATTCCCCTTTATTCTGTTATGTGTTAACATATATTTTTGTGAGCACGTTCAATAATTTTTTAAATCAAAATAGACACTATTTTTTCAAGAAGGAAGGTATTTATGCAACAATACAAGCAAGAATGGTTCGGCAATATCAGAGGGGATATCCTAGCCGGTATCGTCGTCTGTCTGGCGCTTTTCCCAGAAGTCATCGGCTTCATGATCGTCGCAGGGGTGCCACCGATTGTCGGAGTATACGCCACTTTTTTCATCACAGCCATCGCAGCCTTTTTCGGCTCCAGCAAAGGCATGATTTCAGCCGCTGCTGGGTCAGTTGCCTTGGTCCTGGCCCATCTGGTCGCTGAATACGGCATCCAGTACCTTTTTGCTGCTACGATTTTGGCAGGTATCCTGCAGGTCGCGCTTGGCTTATTAAAGGTAGGCACCTTGATGCGCTACATTCCGAAGCCTGTCATGACCGGTTTCGTAAACGGCTTGGGGATCATGATGTTCACTTCGCAATTGGATCATTTCCAAGGCAGCCTGCTTTTGCCGCTCCTGGGTCTGTTGGGAATCGCGATCATTTTCCTGTTTCCTAGAATTACGAAGAAAATCCCTGCGCCTATCGTTGCGATCTTGGTCATCACCGCGATTGTCCTGGGTTTTGGCTTGGATGTGAAAACGTTGGGCGACATGGGCTCCATCTCTACGGATTTGCCGCGCTTCGGCATCCCGGCTGTTCCGATGACATTGGAAACTTTGCGGATCATTTTCCCAACTGCACTTTCGGTTGCTATCGTCGGATTGGTTGAGTCCTTGTTGACTGCACAATTGGTCGATGAAATCACTGAAGAGAAGAGCGACAAAAATCAGGAAACGTTGAGCCAAGGTCTCGGGAATGTCGTTTCCGGATTCTTCGGCGGTATCGCCGGTTGTGGCATGATCGGTCAAACAATCATCAACCTGAATTACGGCGGCCTTGGCCGTCTTGCGACTTTCCTGTCCGGATTCTTCATGTTGTTGTCCGTTGTTCTTTTAAACGGTTCTGTCGTGCAGATTCCGGTTGTCGCTTTGGCGGCGGTCATGGTCGTTGTCTCTATTGAAACCATCAATTGGGATTCGATCAAACGTTTGCGCACGAACCCTAAAAACGAAAGCTTCGCAATGATCCTGACCGTCGCCATCGTTATCGGAACGCACAACTTGGCTTACGGTGTCGTAGCCGGTACTTTGGTCAGCGCCGTCTTCGCAGCTTTCAAAATGTCCCATCTCCATGTTGCAACAGGGACTGCTGATGATGATCACCACTACAAAGTGGACGGCCACCTTTACTTCGCTTCCGCCGAAAAATTCCTGGACTTTTTCGCTGAAGAGATCGAACAGGAGGAAGAAATCGTCATCGACATCAGCGCCATGACTCTATGGGATTCCACTGCTGTCGAAGCGATCGACAAGCTCATTACCCGCAACAACAAACGGGGTGTAAAAACGACGCTTACCGGTGCGAACACGCAAAGTTCCGCTCTTTTCAAACGGATTTCGATCCACACGGAAAAATAAGAAAACTCACAGGCTGCCTCTCGAGGCGGCCTTTTATCATCTTCTTCCTCCGGCGAGCGTGATCTTCGCCGGAGGACGGCTATCATTCCGAGTTGCGTTCTCCGATGAACCAAGCTTAATCGGAGGTGAGGCTGATTGTTACAGGTTGCCTCCGACGAAGGGGTCACTCACAGGAGCTGCGTATACATTTCGGCGCTCTGTTCCAAAAAAGACAGGCTTTCCCACAAAAATGGGTAGCCTGTCTTTGTCGTATTTTCTGAACTAAAATCTATCTACACTTCCACCAGGTCAAATCGTGTAATGATGCCAAGCAGATTTTCCGTATTTTTGCCGCTGTGCGTCACCAGTAATGCATCGATTTTTTGGTTGTCGAATAGCGCTTCCGCCTCATAAATGCTCGCATCTTTTTTGACGAAGGCAAAATTATCCTTGTTATCGTCCAGTACAAGGATATCGCGTGCCAGCGTTCCGCCGATCGACACGGTTGCCTCATGCGCATGTTGGGACAGCCAGTGCGTGATGCCATTTTCTGTCAACAAGCCCATCACTTTTCCTTTTCCGTCTTTAATCGGGAATTGCGTCAAATCAGTGTTCCTGATCGTTTCGAGGACAGCGGATAGCGGGGTAGTTTCCTTGAAGAATTTCACATCATCCGATTTGATGTCGAAAGCCGTCTTTGGTTTCAACAGTTGTTCATGGATTGCTTTGATCATAGTCAGTGACTCCTCATTGACGAGCACCAGATCGCTTTGGTTTCCGTGGCTCAAGAAATTGCGCAGATCCCCTAGTATCTGGAAGTCATCCCGCTTCCTTTTCACAAAACTGTCGTAGCGCGCGGCGTTCTCCACCAACTCATAAAAGCTATAGTAGGATTTCCCGCGATTGGGCTTGTACGTCTTGTTGAAGAAACTCTCGATATCATTGAAATAACCCATAAATGCTTCGTTATTGCTATTCAATCGCCTTCACCCTCTCTCAAATTGATCTCGTTATGCTTCTATTCTAACAAGTCAAAGCGGGAAATACGAATCCAAAGCCTTTCATCCAAAGACGCTTGCTGCAACCGTTCTTCACATTGGCCTCCGAATTACTCCGAGCGTATAATGATATTATGATCGATAAGAAACGGAGGAAATGATATGACCACAGCGAATATCATGCTTTACGTAGAGGATGTAGAAGCGAATGCCGATTTTTGGAAACACTATCTCAATTTCAAGGAGGTTGAGCGTTATGACTTTGGGGATTCCATCAGCATCGTGCTGGCGGTGAGCTCTACGTGCAATCTGCAGCTTTTCAATATCGATTTCATCAGAAAGAATTCACCGGAAGTGGCCTCCAACAAACCTTCCTTATTGTTCGACATCTCCGATTTCGATGAGCTTTATGCGCGCTTCAAGGAGAACAACGAGACAGTCGGTGAGATCATCGAAATGGGCGGCTCCAGGACTTTCAACTTCCCTGACAGGGACGGGAACTACTTCGCCGTCCGGGATGCGGCTGAATAAGCAGACCACGCGCTCCGAACAAAGTTTAGTCAAAGAACCACCGAATCCAAAGGCAAAACGCCTTGGATCCGGTGGTTCTTTCGTTCTGCATGACCCTCGTTTCACTCCGAAAGATAATTCAGCCGGATGCCATCCGGACCGATCCGCTCGAATTTATCCAGCCTGAACTTCCGGATACGCTGATCAACACTGTTCCCGAACTCGAATAAAGAAACGGAATCGGAAACGCCTTCGATAAGTGGAGCGATGATGAGGCTGATTTCATCGACCAATCCTTCGCTCGCGAACGATCCGTTCACAAATCCTCCGCCGACCAGCATGAAAGTTTCGATGCCAAAATGGCTGTGCAGTTTGTCCAAGGCGACTGTCATCGACAATGGTTTGCTCTTCCCTGTAAAGATGTAGGAAACGCCCACTTTCCTGAGATGGGCCAGATACCGATCAGAGACCGCCTCGCTCAAAATCGTAACGATATGGTCGCCTCTTCTTTCCGGATACTCGTCACCGATCACATTCGTTTGCCAGCCGAGTTTCCCTTCCGGATCGACCGCAATCGCGTAAGTGCTGAAGGCAGCCGGATGAATGTAATCTTCCCTTGGGATGGCTTCATCCGAATAAATGGACAGGTCCACTTTGTTCCCGAGGGTGATGTGCTGCTCGAACGTGATCCGCCCGCAGATCCAATTGTCCGAACCGTAAGCTTGTAGCGTATCCTCATAGGCCTTTCCGTACGGCCCGAATTCGACCGCACTTAAATAGTGCCCCGCCGCGCGCCCGTCTATCGACATCGCCATGTGGCAAATCACTCTGTAAGGTCTGTTCATTTCTTTTTCCTCCATTCTGAATCTTAGTTGATGATTCCATCATAAACCCTTGAGGTTAGTTTAAGTCAAGAAGAAAGCGCAAATTTGGCCCACATCTATCAAATCACGTTTCTACTTTCGTACATACATCTGTGTTACATTGTCATATTCGACCAAACCATTATCTTTCAGGTGTTTTTTTAGGCGTCGCAATTCTTCCTTTTCCTCTGCCACATATTGATTTATTTCGGTTTCCGTGTAATCATTCTTCAATCCAAAAAAAATATTATCTTCAATGATCGACTCATTATACTCAATGATTTGTTTTGCATTTATTGACACAAAAATCACCTCTTTCTTTAAGGCTAAACATTTCTCTTGATGCGTTTCCAGCAATTCAGCACAACGGTTTACTGATTTCTTGAAAAATTTTATTAAAACGTTTATTTAAAGCGTTGTTCAAGAGTATCATCCGCAGATATCAAGGAAAAGATACAAAATAACAGTTGGCAGGGTTACGGTTGCTTCGATTCCGCAAAGAAGAACTCCCACCTAACGAACTAAACCATGAGCTTTCTTACTTGAAGAGTGATATCAGGCACGGTCAAGTCAAGAAGGGCCTGTCAGTAATGATTATTCTCGAATCCGATCCGATGCTCCTCTGGCCGGAGGGATCGGAATCTGATTATAGCTCCGGTGAGGCTCCCGCTCGCAGGAGGACAACGCTAACTATCGGCACCTTCTCCGGCGAAGTCATCCTCATCGGAGAACAACTGAAATAAAATCCTAAACTCCGGCCAAGCCTCGGTTCAACGGAACTGAGGGCCGGATCTTGCGTTCACCGTTATGCCATCAGGTATCCGGAAGTTTCCAACAAAAAGAGCCGCCTCAACTTGAGTCGGCTCCTTTTCTTGTTATTGATACTCCTATACCGTTCGCTCTTCCTTAGCGACTTGCGAAGGCGCGGTTCCGTAGTATTTTTTGAACAATTTGCTGAAGTGGTACGCGTCCTGATAGCCGACAGCCTGGGCGACTTCTTTGATGGTCCATTCTTCCTGCTTCAGCAGTTCCTTCGCATGCTTCAGGCGCACGTGGATCAGGTAATGGATAGGGCTCAATCCGGTCGCTTCCTTGAAGATTTTTGAAAGATGGGCCGGGCTGACGAAGAGTTGTTGCGCCAATTGTTCCAACGTGATTTCTTCGGAATGGTGGTTTTCCAGATAATAGACGGCATGGTTCACCAGATGCTGTTGACGCACGGCAGTTTGGGAAAGCGCCGGCGGAAGCGTATTATCGGATCCGTCCTCCAGACTGCGCAGCAACAACCCCAGCATCTCCAATATCAGCCCTTTGCCCATCAGCTGATATTCGCTCCGCTGCTCGTTGAACTCCTTCGTCACCCGCCAGGCCTTCTCCATGAAGGCATCCGCATAACAGCCAAGATCCAGCAATGCGCGTTTGTTCGGAAAATGATTACGGGGAAGTCCGTTCAGCGAAAGGTTCGTCAAACCGATATGCAGTTGATGGGAAAATGTGCCCTCTTTTTGCCGCTCCGCATGTTTCACTCCCGGATTGAACAGCATGACGGTGCCGGTTCCCACGTCCTGCCGTTCCCCATCCACCAAGTAATCTGCTTCCCCTTCGAGCAGGATGCTGATTTCCAAAAAGTTGTGGCTGTGCGTTTTGGAATAGTTTCCGGCTTCGTTCAGCGGATCGAAAGCATAGAGAATTTCGGGATTGAATGTTTGTACGTGTGTGTAGGCCATCGCAAAAGTCCTTTCTGTTGAATACCCTTATATTGTACAGGAATCTGACGAAGAAAAGCCATTCTCATTCCTAAAAAAAACAGTAACCTGTTAACATACACTTTTTTTGAGGAGGACTGTCTTATGAATCATTACCAATGGATTTGGCGCTACGCACAGGCATACAAATCCAAAAGCTTACTGGCTTTATTATTTATTTTCCTGAATGCCCTCCTGATCATCATCAATCCGCTCTTGGCGGGGGAATTGATCGACAAAGTCATCGATGGCGGGCAGGATAATTTATTGGTGCCGATTTTGGCATTGATGATCGGCATCACGCTCTTCCGGACGACCATCCGCTACAGCTACCAGATGCTGTTTGAGCGGATCGGCCAAAACACACTCTTTGTGCTGCGCCAGGATATGTACCGGAAACTGCAGGAGTTGGACTTCGACTTCTTCAACCATACCCGGGTCGGGGATATCATGGCCCGGATGACCGGGGATACCGATGCTATCCGTCACTTTGTTTCCTGGGTCACCTACAACATCCTGGAAAGCATCCTCTGGTTCGTGATGGCCGTCGCAGTCATGGGCACAATCCACCTTCCGCTGATGCTGGCTTTGGTGGCCGTCACGCCAATCATCTTCATCCTGACGCAAAAGATGTCCCGAGAAGCCTTCCCGCTATTTTTCCAGATCAGGGAAAGTTTCTCCCGGCTGAATTCGATGGTGGAAGAAAACATCGGCGGCAACCGCATCGTCAAAGCGTTCGCGAGGGAAGACCATGAAATCGAAAAATTCACGAAGCACAACGAGGACTTCAAGCGCCGCAATCTGGATTCCGCTTCCGTATCCCGCACGTATCTTCCTTGGCTCGACGGCTTTGCCGGGACACTGAACGCGATAGCTTTGGTGCTCGGCGGCTTGTACGTCATCCGCGGGGAAATGTCGATGGGAGATCTGGTCGCCTTCAATGGCTTCCTCTGGATGCTGAACATGCCAATGCGCATGAGCGGATGGCTCATCAACGATGTACAACGCTTCTCCGCCGCCTGCGTCAAAATCCGTGACATGTTGGACACAGAGGCGCGTATTCCGGTAACGGCTGTCCAAGAGCACCAGCGGATCAAGGGGACCGTCACATTCGACGATGTCTCTTTCGCCTTCTCCGATGACCCCGGAACGGATATCCTGTCGCACGTCTCCTTTACGGTAGGTCCCGGACAGACGTTGGGGATCTTGGGCGAAACAGGCTCAGGCAAGACAACGCTTGTTAATCTGGTGGGAAGATTCTACGATCCCACTTCGGGAACCGTCCTGATCGATGGCAAAAGTGCCAAAGACTACCCGGTCCGCCAATTGCGGGAGAACATCGCCATGGTCATGCAGGACGTTTTCCTGTTTTCCGATACGATCGAGGACAACATCGCTTTCGGCAATCCGCAGGTGGACCGTTCCTACATCCAACAAATGGCCCGGATCGCCGATGCGGATGGCTTCATCACAAGTATGCCCCAAGGATACGACACGATTGTCGGCGAACGCGGAGTCGGTTTGTCTGGGGGGCAAAAGCAGCGTATTTCTTTGGCACGGGCATTGGCGAAGGATCCGGCCATCCTTATTTTGGATGACACCACTTCCGCGGTCGACATGGAAACCGAATCGAAGATCCAACAGGAGTTGCTTGGATTGACGGAAAACAAAACGACCTTCATCATCGCCCACCGGATTTCGTCGGTGCGGGATGCAGATCTGATCCTGATGATGGAAAAAGGCCAAGTCGTCGAACAAGGAACCCATGCGGAACTTTTGGCCAAGCGAGGCAAATACTATGACGTTTACTGCAAACAACTCGGATTGACTGGAGGGGAAATCAATGGCACGCAATACGTATGATGTCGACGAAAGCTTAGAACAAGAATTCAATTGGGGACATTACCGGCGCTTGGCCGGCTATATCCGCCCCTACAAAAAACCAATTTCAAAAATATTGGCTGTCATCATTGTGGCGAACATCGCCGGCATGGCGGGACCTTATTTCACAAAAATTGCAATCGATGACCTGATACCGTCAGGAAATGTGCCCCAGCTGTTGGGTTTGGGTGGGATCTTCATCCTTTCCCTTGTGCTGATCGGCTGGTGCATGCGCTATCGGATCTATGCCATCACCGAAGTCGGCCAGGACATTCTGAAAGACATGCGCTACGATATTTTTGCACATCTGCAGCGCCTGCCGTTTGCTTACTTCGACAACCGGCCCCACGGCAAGATTTTGATCCGCGTAGTCAATTACATCAATACGCTGAGCGACCTGCTGAGCAATGGGCTCATCAATCTGATTTCTGACCTTTTCAATGTAGTGATCACATTGGGCTTCATGCTTCTCATCGATGTGCGCTTGACGCTTTACAGCATGGCTCTTTTGCCGGTTCTCTTCGGACTGGTGCTGTTCATCAAAAAGCGCCAGCGGATAGCCTTTCAGATTTTGAGCAACAAACAGTCCAACCTCAACGCCTATATCCACGAAAGCATTTCGGGAATCAAAATCACCCAATCGTTTGCCCGCGAACAGGTCAATTATGACATCTTCAATGAAGTCAGCGAGGAATACCGGACGTCTTGGATGAAAGCCGTCAAAATCCAATTCCTGATGTGGCCCGGTGTACTGAATATTTCGGTACTGACGACCTGCCTGATCTATTTTGTGGGCATCCGTCAGATCGGTGTGTCCGTTTCGACCGGAACATTGATCGCCTTCATCGGCTACATCAACAATTTCTGGAATCCCGTCATCAATATCGGGAACTTCTATAATTCCTTGATCACTGCCACGGCCTATTTGGAGCGCATCTTCGAAACATTGGACGAGGTGCCTTCCATCCAGGATGCGCCGGACGCCTACGAGTTGCCGCCAGTCAAAGGCGCAGTCGACTTCGAAAATGTAACCTTCCGTTATGAGGAAGGCAAAGATATTTTGCACAAGGTCAACTTCCATATCGAACCGGGACAGAGCATCGCTTTAGTCGGTCCAACAGGTGCGGGCAAAACGACCGTCATCAATCTGCTGAGCCGGTTCTACGACATCAATGAAGGCAGCGTCAAAATCGATGGTCACGACGTCCGCGATGTCACCCTCGGCTCCTTGCGCAGCCAAATGGGCGTCATGCTGCAGGATACCTTCATCTTCTCCGGTACGATTCTGGAAAACATCCGCTACGGCAAGCTCGATGCAACCGAGGAGGAAGTGATCGCAGCCGCGAAAGTTGTACGCGCCCATGATTTCATTCAAAACCTGAAGGACGGCTACCACACCGTTGTTGAAGAGCGCGGCAGTACCCTATCGGCTGGCCAACGACAATTGCTCTCCTTTGCCAGGGCCCTGCTTGCCGATCCGAAGATCCTGATTCTCGACGAAGCTACCGCCAGCATCGATACCAGGACCGAAGAACTGCTGCAGGAAGGCCTCCAGAAACTGCTGAAAGACCGGACTTCCTTCATCATCGCCCACCGGCTGTCGACAATCAAAAACAGCTCCCGGATCTTCTACGTGGCAGGAGGCAATATCGCCGAAGCCGGCACCCATGAAGAGCTGATGGCCAAAAAAGGCCTGTATCACCATCTCTACCAATCCCAATACGACCTGCTGCAGGCCGTGTGAAGAAGGAAAAGCGGAACGGGTTCGTTCAGCCCTGAAAGAAATTTAGGAAATCTGGCCCTGAATGAGCATCGTAGAGCGCAATGGGTCAGATTTATCTAATTTCCGAAGGGCTAACCCGTGAAGCTAGACATCTTTTAGATGCATGAACCCCTTTGCAAATATATGAGACAAGTGCGGTGATGCTCTTCTATGTTTGAAAAAATAAATGGATCTCATTATGTCGAAAAAGATGCGTTCCCGGCCTTGGAGCAGTTGCTCCTAGGCGCGGGAACGCATCTTTTTGATGTTTTTAACAGTTTTTCTTACGTCAGTCCGCTTTGTTTGCGATCAGTTCTTTGGCTGCTGCCGCACCTTCCAAAGCTTCCCATTTCCATTCCATCACTTCCGGAATGTCCTCGCCGTTCTCGCGGATGAACTTATGGTGGAAGTCCACCGTTTCCGTCATCTTTTGCGAGAAGGCTGACGCTTCTTCGCCGTAAACAGCATTGGCCGCATCCTGCGCCAAGTGGAAACGGTCCATCTCGGACAAGACGCGCATGTCGAATGGTGTCGTGATGTCCCCATTCTCGCGGTAGCCATGGATGTGCAGGTTATGGTTGTGGCGATCAAAGAAGATGTCACGGATCAAGCCTTCAAAACCGTGGAAAGCAAAGATGACTGGTTTGTCGGCCGTGAAATAGGCGTCGAAGGCTTCATCGCTCAAGCCGCGCGGATCCACATCCGGATGGCGCAGTTTCAACAGATCCACGATGTTGATGAAACGGATCTTCAATGCCGGGAACTGCTTGTGCAGAATCGTGACTGCGGCAAGTGCCTCCAGGTTCGGTTCCGTTCCCGCTGCTGCGATCACGACATCCGGTTCTTCGTCTCCGCAAGTCGAAGCCCAGTCGATCACTTTCAGGCCATCCTTCACCAATACTTCTGCTTCTTCAGCAGAGTAGAATTGTGGACGCGGGTGTTTCGAAGACACGATCAGGTTGATCTGTTCCTCGGAAGCCATCGTTTCCGCCATCACGGCCATCAAGGAGTTCGCATCCGCCGGCAAGTATTCGCGGATGAATTCCGGTTTCTTCTCAGCCAAGTGCGTCAACAAACCCGGATCTTGGTGGGTGTAGCCATTGTGGTCTTGTTGGAAAACGGTAGAAGTCGCGATCAGGTTCAATGACGGATAGTGCTTGCGCCATGTCTGTTCTTTGGCTTTGCGCAACCATTTGAAATGTTGGGTGATCATCGAGTCCACCACGCGCAGGAAAGCCTCGTAACTTGCGAAGAAACCATGGCGACCGGTCAGGACATACCCTTCCAGGAAGCCTTCGGCCTGGTGTTCGGACAACTGCGAATCGATGACACGGCCGGACGGAGAAAGCCATTCATCATACGCAGGATCGATCGCTTCCATCCAGACGCGGTTCGTCACTTCGAAGACTTTGTTCAGGCGGTTCGATTTGGTTTCATCCGGTCCGAAGATGCGGAAGTTATCCGGATTGTCCACGACCAGGTCGCGCGCGAAGTTACCGAACTCGATCATGTCCTGGGCAATGACTGCGCCCGGTACGGTCGTGTCGACGGCATACTGCTTCCAATCCGGAATATTGAGCGGTTTCGGATCGATACCGCCGTTCGTGACCGGATTCATAGCCATCCGTCGGTCGCCTTTCGGTGCCATTTCTTTCAGCTCAGCCACCAATTGGCCGTCGGCAGTGAACAGTTCTTCGGGACGGTAGGACTGCATCCAATCCACAAGCGCATCGATGTGTTGCATATGATGCGCATCCACCGGAATCGGCACTTGGTGAGCGCGGAAGCCGCCTTCAATCGGTTCACCGTCCCATGTTTGCGGACCCGTCCAGCCTTTCGGGGTGCGGAAAATGATGACCGGCCAAACCGGCATCTTCGCTTCGGCTGCGGAGCCTTTACGGGCTTCGGTTTGGATCGCTTTGATTTTTTCGACAGCCGTATCCAACACTTGCGCCATGATCGGATGCACCGCTTCCGGATCGGTCCCTTCCACGAACAACGGCTCCCAGCCCATGCCGTTAAAGTACTGCGTCAATTCTTCGTTCGATTTACGGTCGAGGATCGTCGGATTGGAGATTTTGCCGCCGTTCAGGTACAGGATCGGCAAGACAGCCCCATCCGTGACCGGATTAATGAACACATTGGAGAACCAACCAGCCGCCAACGGACCGGTTTCAGCTTCCCCGTCACCGACGACAGTCGCCGCGATCACTTCCGGATTGTCGAAGATAGCGCCGGTCGCGTGAGAAAGCGAATAGCCGAGTTCGCCGCCCTCATGGATCGAGCCGGGTGTTTCCGGTGCCGCATGGGAAGCGACCCCGCCGGGGAAGGAGAATTGTTTGTAGAGTTTCGTCAAGCCTTCCAGATCCTCGGTGATGTCCGGATAGATTTCCGTATAGGAACCGTCCAGATAGGCGTTCGAAACCATGACCTGGCCACCATGTCCCGGTCCTTCGACGTAGAACATGTTCAGGTCATATTTGTTGATGACGCGGTTCAAGTGGGCATAGATGAAATTCTGTCCGGAGATGGTTCCCCAGTGGCCGATTGGATGGAGTTTCACATCAGCCGCCTCGATCGGGCGTTGCAGCAAAGGATTGTCCTTCAGGTACAGTTGTCCCACGGAGATGAAATTGGCGGCGCGCCAGAAGGCATCCACCTTGTCCAGATACGCTTTTGAATCGAATGCAGTCATTTTTGTTGCTCCTTTTCGGTTGTATTGTTGAAAACGTTTGCGAGCACTTTCACAAATGTCCTCCAAAAAATCGGTTTGACGATTTTCTGTCAAACCGATCGAAAAAAACTATTTGATTAAGGCTACTTCAAGACCGACAAGTTTTGCCCAAGCCAGGATCTGATCTGTGCTCAAACTCAATGAAACAACAGTGTGGTGACCGCCGCCAGCTTCGATCCAAGCGCGGATGCCGTCATGGAAATTCGGTTTCACTTCCCAAAGGACGCGTGCGACAGGAAGGTTCGGAGCTGCCTCAGTCGGTTCAAAGGCAAGAACTTCATTCACCAATAACTTGTAGTGCGTTCCGAAGTCAGCCATCGAAACGACAACGCCGTCCCCTGCTTTGCCGTCGAATACAAGGCGGGCAGGCTCTTCACGATTCCCCATCGATAATGGTGCGATCAGAATTTTCGGTTTGTTGACTGCCAGTCCTGGATCGACTTCCAACATATGCGATTGCAGAATCGCTTCTCTGCCTTCAGCCATTTCATACGTGTAGTCTTCCATGAAGCCGGTGTCGATGTTGTGGGACATGATCTTCATCAAGCGGTCGATTGCTGCTGTTTTCCAGTCGCCTTCGCCTGCGAATCCGTAGCCTTCTGCCATCAAACGTTGTACTGCGAGACCTGGTAATTGTTGCAGGCCATGCAGATCTTCAAAGTTTGAGGTAAAGGCAGTATAGCCGCCCGCTTCCAAGAAACGACGGATGCCGATTTCTTGACGCGCCTGCACTTTGACGTGCGCTTCCCATTTGCCTTGCTCATAATCGCCGTAGTCGAAATCATACAAATCTTTGTATTCATTGAACAAAGCATCGACTTCTTCGTCTGCGACCGCATCGACATAGTCCACTAGATCACGGATGCCGTAGTAATCGACTGTCCAGCCGAATTGGATTTGTGCTTCCACTTTGTCGCCTTCGGTCACGGCAACGTTACGCATGTTATCGCCGAAACGCGCCACTTTGATGGAGAAGCTTTCATTGTAGGCTACCGCAACGTCCATCCATTCCGCGATTTGGGTTTGGACATTTTCACGTTCCCAATAGCCGACAACGACTTTGTTGTTCTTTTTCAGGCGCGCATTGATGAAGCCGTACTCGCGGTCGCCATGTGCCGCTTGGTTCAAGTTCATGAAATCCATATCAATTGTTGCCCATGGAATGCTTTCGTTGAATTGAGTTGCCAGATGCAATAACGGTTTTTGCAACAGTTTCGTTCCGCGGATCCACATTTTGGCTGGCGAGAAGGTATGCATCCAAGTGATCACACCTGCCACTTCATCACGGTAATTCACTTCTTTCATGATCTTCGTGATCGTATCGGGCGTTACCGCCAATTCCTGCAACACAAGCGGATAAGGCAGTTTGCCGCTGTTGTTCAGGCTTTCCACGATAACAGCCGCATTGTTTTTAACTGTTTGTAAAGCTTCTTCACCATATAAATGTTGTGAACCGACTACGAACCAAAATTCTTTTTTTCCTACTTCTAACATATCTCCAGCTCCTCTATTTTTTCTGCCCGTAATAGGCGTTTTCTCCGTGTTTTCGCAAATAATGTTTATCCAGAATGCGTTGCGGCAGTTCTTCCGCGAAGGCATTCAATTGACGGGCGAACAGATTGGTTTTGCAGACCTCGTCCAATACGACCGCATTCAGTACAGCACCCTTCGCATCCTTGGCCCAAGTGAAGGGCCCGTGCCCATGCAGCAATACGCCGGGAACTTCCATCGGTTTGATGCCGCGTTCGCGGAACGTTTCCACAATGGCGTTTCCCGTTTCTTCCTCGTAACCCCGGTCGATTTCCGCTTGCGTCAGGAAACGCGCGCAGGGAACCGTGCCGTAGAAAGTATCGGCATGTGTCGTACCCATGGCCGGCACATCCAATCCGGCTTGCGCCCAAATCGTGGCCCAAGTCGAATGTGTGTGCACAACCGCGCCGATTTCCGGGAATTCTTTGTAGAGGACGGCATGCGTCGGCATGTCGGATGACGGGTTCAGATCCCCTTCGATGACGTTGCCGTCAAAGTCGCAGACAACCATATCGCTCGCTTTCATGTCGTCATAGCCGACACCGCTGGGCTTGATGACGAACAAGCCTTTTTCGCGGTCAACCGCACTGACGTTTCCCCAGGTGTATTTGATCAATCCCCGTTCCGGCAATTCCAGATTGGCTTGAAAAACTTCTTCTTTTAATTGTTCCAGCAAGATGTTTCCTTCCCTTCTATCTCAAACTCAAATGCTCGACTGCAGCCTGTTCGATCGCCAACCCTTTTTGGTAACGTTCGATGAAAGTTCCGAAACCTTCAACGT
>ERZ1023652.53-NODE-53-length-27131-cov-7.752037_pt1 | contig 27131 bp, 26 predicted proteins | sample MGYA00520879_ERZ1023652 | MGnify/ENA primary metagenome ERZ1023652 (study PRJEB33180, sample SAMEA4044469) | wastewater metagenome | place: Denmark | collected 2016-04-02 | study: EMG produced TPA metagenomics assembly of the PRJEB13832 data set (Local surveillance...
CGTCATTTTTTGATTGAATTTTAGAGTGTTTTCGTGTAAAGTTGCCATTGAGAGAACCCCTTTCTATGGTTGTTGGTAGTACATTAACCATAACAGATAGGGGTTCTTTTTTCACACCTTTTGGGTGTGAAAGTGAAATAAAGAATACGTTGATAGAACAAGATTTCAAGGTGTTTTCTGAAAACCTATGAATAATTCAGGATAATAAATGGCACAAATAAGGAGAGAACGAACATGAAAAAATTAACCAAATCTGCTACAGACAGACAAGTCAGCGGTGTTCTGGGAGGTATTGCCGAATACTTCGGCATCGATTCGACGATTGTGCGTGTGATCTTTCTGATTGCCGTCTTTGCGGGAGTCGGATCGCCCGTATTGCTGTATATCCTGATGGCGATCCTGATGCCTGAACCGGGCCAAAGCGGCAGCGGACAATCATTCGGAGGAACGTATGGATCATCATCTTCCCGTCGCAGTTCCGACGCTTCAAGACCAGTAAAGGAAGCAAAACCAGTGGATAAACAAGAAGAGGACGACTGGAGTGATTTCTGATGGGATTCTGGAAAAAAGCAGCGGTCAACTCGCTAGTGTTCATCGCCTTAGCTTATTTCATGGCACCTTCCTTCTATGTGCATAGCCTTTGGACAGCGTTCTGGGCCAGCATTGTCTTGGGTATCGTCAATTTTCTGATCAAACCAGTGTTTTTGATCCTCTCGTTCCCGATTACGCTCCTTACTTTCGGTTTGTTTAGCTTCGTGATCAATGGATTCATGCTGTATCTGACGTCTTGGTTGGTGGGACCGGGATTCCACTTCACAAGCTACGGTACTGCGTTTCTGGTGGCTTTGATCATGTCGATCGTGCATATGTTCCTGAGCAGGGACGATGTGCATTAGTTAAGTGGGTTCAACAATAGCAGTCAGTATCAAATAACCTAAATGAAGGCAGCTGAAACGATTGTTTCAGCTGCCTTTTGTTCTTTCGTATGCATGGATAAAATGTTATGATGGATAGGAATACAATAAACCACAAGCGATTCAATTATTGTTTGAGGAGAGATGAAAAAGAGAAAATCCTGCCTGATCGAGGTCAGGAAATTAAATGATAGAGTGAGGGATAAGAATGACGAATACAGTCACTGTAAAGGAATTAGTGGATTCTTCAGGTTATGTTGTGCTGAGCGGAGAAGAGTTCTTGGGAAATAAAATCACAACCAGCGAAATCTCCAGACCCGGCGTCGAGTTGACCGGTTTCTTTAATTTTTACCCGTCGGCCCGTATCCAATTGTTGGGGAAAACGGAACTGACATTTATCGAGCGGATGACTGCAGAAGAGCGCCTGATCGTTATGAGACGCCTCTGCAGCAAAGAAACACCTTGCTTCGTTATCGGACGCAGATTGCCTGCGCCCTCAGAATTGACGAAAGCCGCTCAAGAAGCTGGTATACCGATTCTTTCGGCACAATCCAGAACGACAAGAGTATCCAGTAACATCACCAATTTTCTTGAGGGCAAATTGGCTGAACGCGTTTCGATGCACGGGGTTTTCGTGGATGTATTTGGAATGGGGGTCATGATTACAGGGGACAGCGGCGTCGGGAAGTCGGAGACGGCTTTGGAATTGATCCAAAAAGGACACCGGTTGGTCGCTGATGATCGTGTTGATCTGTATCAGCATGACGAAAATACGCTGATAGGTGAGGCACCAGGCATTCTTCGCCATCTGATCGAAATCCGCGGAATCGGAATTATTGATGTGATGACGCTGTTCGGGGCCGGCGCGGTCAAACAGGCTAATGAAGTCAATCTGATTGTTAACCTGGAACTTTGGAGCAAAGACAAGAAATTTGAGCGTCTGGGCAGTACCGAGGAAATCGTGAACATTTTGGATGTCGGCATCCCTAAAATCACAATTCCGGTTAAGACAGGGCGAAATCTTGCTATCATCATCGAAGTGGCTGCCATGAATTTCCGTGCGAAAACGATGGGCTATAATGCCGCTGAGACTTTCGAAAGAAATCTGGAAGCTTTGATTAAAGAGAATACCCAAAAAGGCGAATAGCTTGAACAAAGGAGATTAACATGACTAATTTGATAGCCGCATTAAACCCCGTCGCCTTGTCGTTCGGCGGTTTGGAGATCCGTTGGTATGGTGTCATCATAGCGGCAGGGATACTTGTTGCCATGGCATTGGCTACGAAAGAGGCCGAGAAAAAAGGACTGGATCCGGACTTTATCGTCGACATGATGTTCTGGACGATACCGATAGGAATCATCGGCGCCCGCATTTACTATGTATTGTTTGAATTGGATTATTATTTGCAGAACCCAGGCGAAATCATTCAAGTCTGGAATGGTGGCATCGCCATTTACGGTGCGTTGATCGCCGGTATTTTGACGATCTATTGGTACACAAAACGAAAAGGAATTTCCTTTGCATTGACGATGGATATTTTGGCACCCGCAGTTCTGATTGCACAATCCATCGGCAGATGGGGGAATTTCATGAACCAGGAAGCGCATGGTGAGGAAGTCAGCCGCGTCTTTTTGGAGAATTTGTTCCTGCCCGAATTCATTATTGAACAAATGAACATCAATGGGATTTATTACCACCCGACCTTCTTGTACGAATCGCTCTGGTCGTTGGCCGGTTTTGTGCTGATTCTGTTCCTGCGCAGAAAAGAACAACTGTTGCGTGTCGGTGAAGTAATGTTCACTTATGTCATGTGGTACTCGTTCGGACGCTTCTTCATCGAAGGTATGCGTACAGACAGCCTGTACCTTTTCGGGCCTATCCGCGTTTCGCAGGCGCTGTCCATCCTTCTGTTCCTCGGAGCAATGGTGTACTGGGCTTACAGACGCCGAAATAATTATCCGCCTGATCCCTACTACACGGATATCAGTAGAAAGAGAGTATAATAGACGAATGGAATTTAAAACAATATTATTTGATTTTGATGGCACTATCGCCGATACGAACCGACTTATCAGTGAAAGCCACTTTGTTGTCATGGAGGAAAATTTCCCGGGCCGGTTCAAAATGAAGGAAATGGCTCAGTTCAACGGTCCCAGTTTAGAGGAAATATATGGGCGTCTTGATCAGGACAGAAAAGATGAGTTGGTCGCACGTTACCGGGAAGTGATGCTGGAGAAGCATGATGAAATGATCGGACTTTTTCCTGGTATCAAAGAAATGCTTGGAAATCTCAAACAAGAAGGCTTGCGCTTAGGCGTCGTTTCGACAAAACGTACCGATGTGCTGAAAAGAGGCATATCCATTTTAGGCATCACGGATTATTTTGATACGATCATTGGGTCAGGCGATTTTTCACAACCCAAGCCTGATCCGGAGTCGCTCTTTCTGGCTATGGAACGTTTGGAAGCAAAAAGAGAGACCAGCGCGATGGTCGGGGACAATCACCACGATATAGTCGCAGGCAATAATGCGGGAATCACAAGTATTTTTGTGGGCTGGTCCGAAAAAACGACTGCCTTTATCCAACCCTATCAACCAACAAAAACAGTCAAAAACCCACATGAGTTGGAAGAGTACATTCTTTCCGGCGTGAGAGTTTAATGGAGGGGAAGAGATCAAAATGAGACAAAAAGTTGCTGTACTAGGGGCTGGTTCTTGGGGAACAGCCTTATCGATGGTATTGGATGAAAATGGACATGAAGTCCGTCTTTGGGGGAATGACCCACAACAAATCAAAGAAATCAATGAGCAGCATACGAATGAGCATTACTTACCCGGTGCAAAGCTGAGTGAATCGATTGTAGCGTACACCGATCTGAAAGCTGCTATAGGTGACGCGGATGCGCTTTTGTTCGTTCTGCCGACAAAAGCAATCCGTGTAGTTGCGAAAGAAGTCGCATCATTATTGGACGGCCAAACAAGGCCGCACCTAATACATGCCAGCAAAGGATTGGAACAGGATACCCATAAACGGATTTCCGTCATCATCCAAGAAGAGATTCCGACAGAGAAATACGATAGCTTGGTTGTCCTTTCCGGACCGAGCCATGCGGAAGAAGTCGCCAAAAAAGACATCACAACGATCACTGCCGCATCCCAGGACGAAGAGGATGCAGCTTATGTGCAAAAACTGTTCATGAATCCTTATTTCAGGGTCTACCGGAACACGGATGTCATCGGAGTTGAATTGGGTGCTGCTTTGAAGAACATCATTGCCGTAGGTGCTGGGGCGCTTCATGGATTGGGTTACGGCGATAATGCGAAGGCGGCTTTGATGACACGCGGATTAGCGGAAATCAGTCGTCTGGGGATCGCTTTCGGTGCAGATCCTATGACATTCTTCGGTTTGAGTGGCGTGGGCGACCTGATCGTGACCGGCACCAGCCGCCATTCGCGGAACTGGCGAGCAGGGGATCTGATCGGAAAAGGCCAGGATCTGGATGAGGTGCTGAACAATATGGGGATGGTCGTTGAAGGTGTAGCAACAACAAAGGCCGCTTATGAGTTGGCGCAGGAAAAAGGCATCGAAATGCCGATCACAGAAGCCATCTATAAAGTGTTGTACGAGAAAGTCGATGTCAAAAAAGCAATCGAGGAATTGATGCTGCGCGAAGGCAAAGCGGAGCAATCTTCTCAAAATGTGGAAAAGGGGAGCCAATCAATATGAAGAAAGTCAGAAAAGCAGTGATTCCTGCTGCGGGATTCGGAACGCGTTTTTTACCGGCAACGAAAGCGATGGCAAAAGAAATGTTGCCGATCGTCGATAAGCCGACCATTCAATTCATCGTCGAAGAAGCAATCGCATCAGGGATCGAAGATATCCTGATCGTAACCGGAAAAAGCAAACGTCCGATTGAAGACCATTTTGATTCAAATATTGAATTGGAAGCGAATCTGCGTGAAAAAGGCAAAAATGAATTGTTGGAATTGGTTCAGGAAACGACCGGGTTGCGTATCCATTTCGTCCGCCAGTCTTATCCATTGGGGCTGGGTCATGCGGTTCTGCAGGCGAAAGCTTTTGTCGGAGATGAACCATTTGTCGTCATGCTGGGTGATGATCTCATGGAGGATGAAGTGCCGTTGACCAAGCAGTTGATGGATGCTTACGAGCGCACGCATGCTTCCAATATCGCCGTGATGGAAGTGCCGCATAAAGAAACATCCAAATACGGCATCATCGATCCGGATCAGGAACTGGAACCAGGCCTGTTCAACGTCCGCAGATTCGTCGAAAAACCGAAGCCGGAAGACGCACCGAGCAATTTGGCTATCATCGGCCGGTACTTATTGACTCCGGAAATTTTCGAAATTCTGGAAAATCAAAATCCAGGTGCAGGCGGAGAAATCCAATTGACCGACGCAATCGATACTTTGAACCAGACACAGCGCGTCTTCGCAAAACGCTTCGACGGCAAGCGTTTTGACGTTGGAGACAAATTCGGTTTCCTGACGACAAGCATTTCCTATGGCCTCACCCATCCGGAAATAAAAGATAAATTGAAAAATTATCTGGTGGAGCTTGGTGAAAAACTGACTGCCGAGGATGAAGGCAAATAGCCGTTTTGGTAATCCGAATCCAGCCGAATATTGAGTGATAAACAATAGAAGCCGAGCCATCAATCGTTCTGCGATCAATGGCTCGGCTTCTTCTCGCTGACTTTGGAGCCATGAGCAGAATTGTTGCACAAACAATCAAGTCAGAGTAAACTATATTAGAACCAGATTCCGGCACCTGACCGGAACAGACTTGACACAAGAAGGAGATACAAAAAATATGGAACAGACTGAAACAATTTATGACGTCATCGTCATCGGAGCCGGACCAGGCGGAATGACCGCAGCACTGTACGCATCCCGATCAAATTTGAAGACGTTATTGCTGGAGCGTGGTATTCCCGGTGGGGAGATGAACAATACAGCTGAAGTTGAGAATTACCCTGGTTTCAATTCGATTTTAGGCCCTGAGTTGGCTGAACGGATGTACGAAAGCACAATGCAATTCGGGGCGGAGCATGTTTATGGCGATGTAAAACGAATTGTTGTCGACGGCGATTACCGTATCGTTGAAGCAGGCAAAAAAACCTATAAGACACGTGCCGTCATCATTGCGACCGGGTCCTACCACCGAAAATTGGGTGTTCCCGGTGAGGCGCAGTACAACGGCCGCGGCGTTTCCTATTGTGCCGTCTGTGATGGAGCTTTCTTTAAAGGCAAAAAACTAGCCGTGGTCGGCGGCGGAGATTCTGCCGTGGAGGAAGGGACTTATTTGACGCAATTCGCGGATGTCAACATCGTGCACAGACGGGATGAGTTGCGGGCTCAAAAAGTCATCCAGGATCGTGCCTTCAAAAATGAGAAAGTTTCCTTCACTTGGAATGCCATTGTGGAAGAAATCAAGGGCGACGGACAAAAGGTCACTGGCGTGGTGATCCGCAACAAAAATACCAATGAAATCACGGAAGAAGCTGTTGACGGTGTCTTCATCTATGTTGGTATCCTGCCGCAATCGGATGCTTTCCTTGATTTAGGGATCACGGATGAAGAGGGCTGGATCATCACGAATGAGCACATGGAAACGGCGATACCGGGCATCTTTGCCATCGGGGATGTGCGTCAAAAACTTCTGCGTCAAATTACGACTGCTGTCGGTGATGGCGGAGAAGCCGGAAACCGCGCATTTGCTTACATAGAAGACTTACATGACCGCTTGGCAGCCGCCGAAGCGGATGCTGAGACGGTGGACTGAAAATATTGTCCACACAACAACAATGTTATTGTCCAGTTCATTAGTACCCCGAAAGTTCACGTTCTGAAATCAGAGCGTGAACTTTTTTTGTAGATTCAATCTTTTCGCTCAATTGGCATGCAAATGATGTTATAATATGATTAAACTAATATGGGAAGGATGATGAAAATGTCTTATCAAGAAACCATCGAGCAATGGAATGATTTTGCCTTATTAGAACCTACATTAAAAGAAGAATTAAAATCTTTGGAGGGAAATGAAGAAGCACTGAAAGATGCTTTTTTTGCTCCGCTGGAATTCGGAACTGCCGGAATGCGCGGCATCCTGGGAGTCGGGATCAATCGGATGAACATCTACACAGTCCGCCAAGCGACCGAAGGCTTGGCTCGTTTGATGGAGGCAAAAGGTGAAGAAGCGAAAAAACGCGGCGTCGCGATCGCTTACGATTCCAGACACCAATCTCCGGAGTTTGCGATGGAGGCAGCGAAAACATTGGGTGCACACGGCATTCCGGCTTTCGTTTTTGAAAGCTTACGCCCCACACCTGAATTATCCTTTGCGGTAAGACATTTGAATGCGCTAACGGGGATCATGATCACAGCGAGCCACAACCCGGCTGATTACAACGGTTATAAAGTCTATGGAGACGACGGCGGCCAGATGCCACCTGCCGATGCGGACGCTTTGACTGATTATGTGAGAGCAATTGAAAATCCACTGACCATCCAAGTGGGCGATGAAGCAGAGCTGAAAGCAGCGGGCTTGATCAAAATGCTTGGGGAAGAGGTTGATGCAACTTACCTTGACCTTGTCAAAACAGTGACCGTCGATCCTGCCCTTGTCCATGAAATGAGCAAAGAAATGAAATTGGTCTTCACGCCGCTGCATGGAACCGGGCAGATGCTGGGTGAACGTGCTTTGAAGAATGCCGGGTTTGAAGGCATCTATCTCGTGCCGGAACAGGCAGTGGCCGATCCAAATTTCTCAACCGTGAAATCACCGAATCCGGAAGAAGCTGGCGCATTTGAGTATGCCATCAAACTTGGAACGGAATTGGATGCGGATATTTTGGTTGCGACCGATCCGGATGCTGACCGCTTGGGCGCGGCCGTCCGCAAAGCAAAAGGCGAGTACGTTGTTCTGACAGGTAACCAGATTGCTTCATTGATGCTGGATTATTTGTTGCGCGCGAAAAAAGCGGCTGGTACATTGCCAGCCAACGGCACAGCCCTGAAATCGATCGTATCGAGCGAGTTGCCGACAGCAATCGCCAAATCTTATGGAGCGGACATGGTGGATGTACTGACCGGTTTCAAATTCATCGCAGAAAAAATCAAGCAATACGAAGAAGATCACAGTAAAGAATTCTTGTTCGGCTTCGAGGAAAGCTACGGTTATCTTGCAAAACCTTTCGTTCGCGATAAAGACGCCATCCAGGCCCTCGTGTTGATTGCCGAAGTAGCTGCGTACTACAAGAAAAAAGGTCAAACGCTGTACGATGGCTTGGTCGAAATTTTCGAAACACATGGCTATTATAAAGAACAGACGATTTCCGTTACGATGTCCGGCATCACCGGAGCAGAAAAAATCAAAGCGCTGATGGCCCAATTCCGTACGGAAGCACCAGCGGATTTCGCAGGCATCGCCGTATCGATCACGGAAGACTTCGGCAACTCTACAAAGACATTCTCTGACGGCTCCACTGAAAGCATCGATATGCCGAGCTCGAATGTGCTGAAATATTTCCTGGAGGACGGCAGCTGGATCGCCATCCGCCCAAGCGGAACAGAACCAAAAATCAAATTCTATATCGGTGCCAAAGCGGAAAGCCAAGCCGCAGTCGATGAAAAAGTCGCTGCTTTTGAAACAAGCATCCGTACTTTGACCGCTGAATAATCCGAAATAAACTAAAAAAAGGAAGTCCGAAGATTACGGACTTCCTTTTTGCTGTGGATTGTTCATCAGAATGTTTTGGCCAGTTGTTTGGCTTTTTCGATCGCATCCGCAACGATTTCATCGGCACGATCCGGATATGTGTCCATACCTTCAACGAATAGTTGTGAAATCTCCTCGACCCCCAGAAAATGGAAAATGCTCTTGATGTACTGGCTGGCAGGATCGCTTCCGTCGAAAATGCCGCCATTCGCTTGGATATGCAACAATTTCTTGTCCGGGACCATTCCGACTGCTCCGGATTCCGTGTAACGGAATGTCTGACCAGCAACTGTGATAGTGTCGATCCATGTCTTCAGGCGACTGGGAACATGCATGTTCCATAATGGATTGGCGATGATGATCTTATCCATGGAAACAAAATCATCGGTATAGTGATTGAACAGCGTCACTTTTTCTTGCTGACGGGAAGTCAACTGATCAAAAAGCACGCCTTTCGATAATTCCTTCCAGGCTGTCAAAAGATCCCGATCGATCTCAGGGATGGCGACTTCATAAAGATTCATGTCTTTGATGCGATCATAAGGATTCAAAGCTTTGTATTCCTCCAGAAAAGCATCCAAAACTTTCATGGAGCGGGATACACTGCTGTCGAACGGATGCGCGCGCACAACTAAAACTCTGGCCATAGAAAAACCTTCTTTCCAATTTTTATACCTTAATGATACCATTTGCACGCAAAGATAAGAAAGCACAACCCATCACCAACAGGATGATTCGCTGACCAAAAACGGAAGAGGGGTTCCCGGATGAATTGAAGCAGCAATCAGTGGTCTGTTCTCCTCTGGCGAACGGAGGCTTCGCCGGAGTTCGGCCCACAGACAGTATGCGTACTCCGGTTAGGGGTGGTTCGCGGGAGTTCAGGCTGATTGTCGGTGGCGTTCTCCGGCTAAAGACCGCTCACCGGAGCTAGGCAGCATTTCGGACGCGCTCCTCCGGTCAGCTGGCCGCGCAGAAACAGGCGCACAAAAACAGGAGCCTCCGCGCTAGGAGGCTCCTGTTTCTGATTTATGTAATCTTAAGCTACGAAAGCTTCCGAAGACAGAGGTGTTTCATCAATGAAGAAACGTTTGTACCAGACGAGGAAGATATAGGCTGTCCAGATTTGGCGGCCATAATCCAATTTTTTCGTATAGTTGTCGTCGAGAATCTGTACAAGCTTATCGGTGTCGAAAAATTCTGCTGCATAGTCGGAAGCGAAAGCTTTTCTGACTTCGTTGTAGAATTCTTCTTCGCGCAGCCAGTGACGGATCGGAGTCGGGAAGCCCAACTTCGGACGTTTCGCCCATTCTTCAGGCAGGACATCGGCAGCGGCTCTACGGAGCACGTATTTTGTATCGATTTCGTTGACACGATAATCGGATGGGATGCGTTTCGCCAATTCCATGACTTCTTTATCCAGGAAAGGTACGCGCAGCTCCAACGAGTGGGCCATGCTCATCTTGTCGGCTTTCAACAGGATATCCCCAGGCATCCAAAGGTTCAGATCGAGATACTGCATCTTCGTCACATCATCCTGACCTTTGACTTCGTCGTAGATCGGTTTGGTGATCGAACGGATATCCGGACCGTTTTTGTAGGCCGGCTTCAGGATATCCACAGCTTCTTCTTCGTCCCAGACGATGGCCTGGCCGATGAAGCGTTCTTCCACTTTTTGACCGCCTTTGACCAGGAAGGTCGTCAGCGTATTTTTCGGCAATTTATGTGCCAATTTGCCGATGCCTTTTCTTAGGCTGTAAGGGACTTTTTCATAGGTCTCCATTTTCTTGGATGGCTCATACCAAGAGTAGCCGCCGAAAATTTCATCAGCGCCTTCACCCGAAAGTACGACCGTCACATCTTTCTTCGCCAATTCAGCCAAGAAATACAACGGAACGGAAGACGGATTCGATTGCGGTTCATCCATATGGTATTGGATGGTAGGCAGGGCATGAAAAGCTTCCTCAGGCGAGATGTACTTGCGGACATTCTCGATGCCGAGGATGTCGGAAAGATCAGCAGCTTGGTTGGTTTCGTTGAACATTTTTTCATATTCCGAGAAGCCGACCGAAAAAGATTTTTCCGGTTTCATCAAGGCTGTGACCAAGCTGGAATCGACACCGCCAGAAAGGAAGGCGCCTGTCTTCACATCACTGATTTTGTGGGCACGGACGGAATCTGCCATTGTCGCTTTGACTTCTTCCACATAGCTCTCCAAAGTGCCATTTTCGGCATGGAATTTTTTGTCCCAATATTCGACCGTATGGATATCGTTGCCTTTCAGCACCATATAATGCGCCGGTTTCAATTTGTGGACGCCTTTGAAGAAGGTTTCGCCCATCGAAGAGTATTGCAGCGTCAAATAAGGGCGCAAAGCATCTTTGTTCACTTCTTTGATGAAAGCAGGGTGAGCCAAAAATGACTTGATTTCAGAACCGAAAAGCAAGCTGCCGTCGGTTGTGTTCGTCGTGTAGTACAAGGGTTTGATGCCGAAGCCGTCACGGGCGATGAACATCGTGTCGTTCACTTTGTCCCAAATCGCGAACGCGAACATGCCGCGCAGTTGTTTCACGAAGTCATAACCGTATTCTTTATAGCCGTAAATCAAAACTTCACTGTCCGTCTTGGAATGGAAGATGTGTCCTTTTTGCTTCAGATCTTCGCGCAACTCCTGGAAGTTGAAGATTTCACCGTTGAACACCAATACCAAATTTCCGTCGGCACTGTACATCGGTTGTTTTCCGTTATCGGAAAGATCGATGATGCTCAAGCGGCGGAAGCCTAACGTTACTTTGTCATCAGAATACATGCCGCCACTGTCTGGTCCGCGGTGGACGATTCTGTTCATCATACCTTCAATCACAGTCTGATGGTTCCATGCAGTCGATCCATGGATATATCCAACAAAACCACACATTTATACCACTCCTTAAGTATCTCTTGCTAGATCAGAATTTCTGTCCGTCTAGAGTCCAATCTATTCTATCACAAATGGAAAATCATTAAAAGAAATTATCCAATCGGGAATCTATACGGAATATCCAAAAATCAAAGGACAAGCTGTTCCACTTTTCATGGAACAGTCTTGTCCTTCGAATTCAGTGCTTATATTTTGCGTTCAGCGCTTACGTTTTACTTTGCTGGAGGGATCCAGACGTTTTTCCATCAGACCCAACAACCAGTCGGCCAGAACGGCCATCAAAGCGGTCGGAATAGCACCGGCGAGGATGATGGCTGTCCCGTTCGTCGCATTGACGCCGCGGGAAATGATATCCCCTAATCCGCCGGCACCGATGAAGGTACCGATGGCAGTGATACCGATCGCAACGACCAAAGCATTACGCAATCCGGCCATGATGACGGAAAGGGATAACGGTAATTCGACCAGATAGGTCAATTGCATCCGCGTCATGCCCATGCCTTTGCCCGTATCCAACAAGGCGGCATCGACATTCCGGACACCCGTGTAGGTGTTTTTGATGATCGGCAGCAACGAATACAGGAAGACGGTCGCAATGACGGTGTCCGATCCGAGTCCTAGTCCGAGCATCAAAATGGACAACAGCGCCAACGAAGGGATTGTCTGGATGACATTGGCGGCGCCGATGATCCAATCCGCCAACTTCTTGTGGCGCGCAATCCAAAAACCGAGGGGGATCGCCACAATCGCCGCGAACAGCACACCGTAAATGGAAATCAGAAAATGACGGGTGAATTGTTCGAATACATAGCCGGCGTTCTCTCTATAATAGTAGAGCAATTGCTGAAGTGTGTTCATTTCACTTAAGTTCATCATTTTCGCTCCTTTAGGGGTGTGACTTCTTTATCTTCGAAATAGTTGTTCTCTTCCAAGAAAGTTTGCGCGACGGTTTGGGCTTCCACCAAATCGTTGTCGACTTCATAGTTCATTGCCTGCATCAGCTCATCCGTCAGCGTATCCTCAAGTTTCAGAAGGATGGCCTCCAGTTCGGGGTAAGCCTCAAGAATCTCTTTAGTGGCAACCGGACTGGCGTCGTATGGCGGGAACAGTTGCAGATCGTCTTCGAGAACGACCAGGTCGTAGCTTGCGATCCGGCCGTCAGTGGAGTAGCCTAAAACGATATCCATTTCGTCCGCCTGCAGGGCATCATAGACAAGACCGACTTGCATGGGATAGACACGCTGGAAGTCAAAACCATATGTTTCTTTGAAGGCTTCATATCCGTCGCCTTCCCGCTCCATCCAGGAGTTGTCCACTCCAGCCCGCAGATTGGGTGCCAATGCCGCGAGGTCGCTGACAGTCTTCAGATTGTTTTCTTCGGCAAATTCACGTGTTACCAAGAAGGCATATGTGTTGGCAAACCCGTAGGAAGGGAACCAAACCTGATTGAATTTATCATCGAAGCCCTTCACAACAGATTCGAAAGCCAATGTGGGATCGGTGATAGGATCCATGGCCAACTCACCGGTCAGAGAAGTCCCTGTATAGCGAGCGGCCGAAACATTTGCATCGCCGCCGATCATAGCTTGGTGATTCAAAGTCGATGAACCGAGGTTGTTGACCATATCCACGGAAGCATCCGGCAGATAGTGTTCGACCATCCCTCTGACCATATAACTCAATATTTGCATTTCTGTCGTTGTCCCACCGGTGATGACGATGCCGTCATTGTTTACGGAGGCACCCAGACCAGGCAGAGAGCAAGCCGCCAATAACAGTGCTGTCAGCGGGAAAAGCAACCATTTTTTCATATACTTCTTCATCATCAGTTTCCTCCTTTTGCAGATGTTGTCTGTGGAGAAACGAATCGTTCAAGCTTACCGAGGAGGAAGTCAACCAATAAAGCCAACAAGGTTACCGGCAGGGTTCCCCAAATGATCATTTCTTGATCGTATACATTCAATCCGTTGAAAATGTAATCCCCTAAACCACCGGCTCCGATATACGAAGCAAGAGTCGCCCAAGCGATGACGTACACTCCCGCCAACCGGATCCCGGACATGATGACCGGGGCAGCAAGCGGCAATTTCACCTGCAGAATAATCTGATTATCGGTCATACCCATCCCTTTTGCGGAGTCAACGATTGTGCTGTTCACATTTGAGATGCCGATGAACGTATTTCTCAGAATCGGCAAGAGTGAATAGATGAACAAGGCTACAATCGCGGGAAGCTTTCCGATTCCGAACAAGGGAATCATCAAGGCAAGCAAAGCCAGAGAAGGGACAGTTTGTAGAATCGAAACAAAACTGATGATAAAACCGGAATAGCGTTTGAAACGTGTCAAGGCGATGCCTAAAGGAACAGCAATCAGAACGCCAAGCACCAGCGCCATCGCTGAGATGTAAAAATGTTCTCCTGTTTTAAAGAGCAACTCGGAACCATTCGCTTTCAAAAAGTCCATATCATCACCCCTCAACCGTTTCGATGTCCGCGGTTGTCTCGATTACTTCTTCCGCCGGCACTTCGGGCTCTATGTCTCCCCAAATTGTGTCATAGACCATATCCACAATGGATGTGCGGGTAATCAAGCCGATAAGCTGATTATTTTCATTGACCACAGGAATATTTTTGTAACCCAATTTCAAGATCCGTTGTAAAGCATCCCGGACGAGTGTGCCTTCACGAACAAAGGAAACCTCACTCATGACCTCGCCGACAGTGACTGGACGGCGTCGGTTGGTGTCGATCGCTTCGACACTCAACATGCCCAACAAGATATCATCCGCATCGGTCACGAACAAACTATCGACACGACGGGTGCGCATCAATTTGATGGCTTCAGAAAGATTTTGGTCTGACGAAACCGAAACTGGGCCGCGGATCATGATCTGCTCAACAGTGCGGAAGTTCGTACGTGCTTGGCTCAGACGTTCTTCGCCTATAAAGTTTTCGACGAATGCGTTCGCAGGATCCATCAGGATATTGTCGGGTGTGTCGAATTGAACGACTTTTCCGTCTTGCATGATGACGATCCGGTCTGCCAGTTTCAAAGCTTCATCCATATCATGTGTGACGAAGATAACCGTTTTTCCCAATTCGCGTTGCAGTTCTTTGAGGGTTTCTTGCAGGGAATCGCGAGTGATCGGATCCAAAGCTCCAAAAGGTTCATCCATCAAAATGATGTCCTGGTCAGCTGCCAAAGCCCGGATAACACCGATACGTTGTTGTTGCCCGCCAGACAGTTCGGATGGATAGCGTTCGAGAAAATCCAAAGGTAGGTCGACTTTTTGAATCAGCTCTTCTGCAATCTTTCTTTGTTTTTCGACAGGCCATTTCAATAGTTTTGGAACCATAACGATGTTATCGAAGATAGTCATGTGGGGCATCAGGCCGATCTGCTGGATGACGTAGCCGATTTGGCGTCTCAGTTCCACCGCGTTCATGTCCTTGCTGTTTTTTCCGTTGATCAAAATTTCACCGGAGGTTGGTTCGATCATGCGGTTGATCATCCGCATAGAGGTTGTTTTGCCGCTGCCGCTCGTCCCGATGAATACAATGAACTCTCCGTCATTGAATGTCAGGTTCAGAGAATCCACAGCAATTTTCCCGCCTGGGAATCGTTTAGTAAGATTTTTAAATTCTATCATGGTTTCACCTCTTAGTATTTTTAGGTTCACAAATGTCTTACTCTACCTTAACGCGCAACAAAGCCTTTTTGCAAATGATAAGGTTGAAATCTTGTGAAAAAAACGCACTTCCGGAAGCGTTACCATTGTTGCGATGACGGTATGTTTGCGACAAATTTTTATATTTTTAAATTTACGCATTCTGAATGTCTCCAAATTGACAAACGTGACAGTAAATATAGGGTTAGAGATAACCCGGAATCATGCTGGGAAAGAATAAAAAATAATTGGGAATCACAAAAAAGAATGCTAGGATAATAGCAAGAGCAAATGCGCAGAGATGTGAATAAATGAGAACGTTTTCTCGTTTGCGTACAACAACAAATTTTAAGGCAGGAAAGAGGATTTCAAGTGGAAAAAAAATACATCATGTCTATAGATCAGGGAACAACCAGCACACGTGCAATCATCTGGGATAAGAAAGGCACAATCATCTCCTCTTCGCAAAGAGAATTGATGCAATATTATCCTGAACCGGGTTGGGTGGAACATGACGCGAATGAAATTTGGATCAGTGTCCAGTCGGTCATAGCGGATGCCTTGATCAGAGGAGCTATTCGTCCGGAGGAGATTGCGGCAATAGGTGTAACGAATCAGCGCGAGACGACGGTTGTGTGGGACCGCGTTACCGGAATGCCGATCCACCATGCAATCGTTTGGCAATCCCGCCAAACTTCGGAGATCGCCGATAAACTGAAGCAGGAAGGCCATAACGATTTCATCCATTCGAAAACGGGTCTGATCATTGACTCTTATTTTTCAGCCACAAAAATAAAATGGTTGCTGGACCATATTCCGAGTGCTCGAGAGCGGGCTGAAAAAGGAGAATTGCTCTTCGGCACCATCGATACCTGGATTGTCTGGAAACTGACCGGGAAAAAAGTGCACGTGACGGATGTTTCCAATGCCAGCCGGACGATGCTGTTCAATATTTATGATCTGAAATGGGACGAGGAAATCCTGGATTTACTGGCTATTCCGAGAACGCTATTGCCTGAAGTCCGCTCTTCATCAGAAGTATACGGCTATACGGAGGAAAACGATTTTTACGGATCGCGTATCCCGATTGGCGGAATAGCCGGCGATCAGCAGGCTGCTCTCTTTGGACAGACCGGTTTTGAACAGGGAATGGTGAAAAATACTTACGGTACGGGGGCGTTTATCGTCATGAACACCGGCCTTACACCGGTGAAATCGGAAAATGGCTTGCTTACGACGATCGCTTATGGGTTGAACGGCGAAATAAACTATGCTCTTGAAGGCAGCATTTTTGTGGCCGGTTCTGCTTTGCAATGGTTACGCGATGAAGCTGAGCTGATCCGATCAGCGGCGGAATCGGAAGAGTACGCCGAACTGCTTGAATCGAACGATAATGTCTACATGGTTCCTGCTTTTGTTGGATTAGGTGCCCCCTACTGGGACCAAGATGTGCGCGGCGCTTTCTTCGGATTGACCAGAGGGACTTCAAAGGCGCATCTGATCCGTGCGACACTCGAATCGCTGGCTTATCAGACGAAGGATGTTGTGGACACGATGCAGAAGGATTCCGGACTTGTCATCACGAATATGCGTGTTGATGGAGGGGCAGCGCACAACAACTTTCTGATGCAATTCCAAAGCGATCTGCTGAATACAACCTTGACCAGATCCAAAGTATTGGAGACAACGGCACTGGGAGCCGCATACTTGGCAGGTTTGGCAGTAGGATTCTGGAAGGACACCGATGACATTATCCAAAATTGGCAGCCTGACTGCGAGTTCCACCCACAAATGGCGACTGAAAAACGCGAAGACCTCTATGCTGGCTGGCAAAACGCAGTAGCCGCCGCCCGCCACTTCAAACATAAACCCAAGAGAGCGTGATGATTCGCGGTTAGGGGGTGAGCACTAAGCGGGCTAGCCGTAATGGGTTTGTTTTCGCCCATGAAGGTTAGCCAGATTAGGCGGAATCCCCTGCGAATCAGAACGCGTTTAAGAAAGAGCGTGATGATTTGCGTTCAGATAACCGAACAAAACTTAAGAATCACTAAAATATTCAGAAACAGACAAATGATACACCCGGTATGTTATAATGGATATATCTATTTTTTTGACTGGAGGAATTATCATGGCAGACACTCTCGAATTGGTAGTCATAACGGGGATGAGCGGCGCCGGAAAAACGGTCGCCCTGCAGACATTTGAAGATTTAGGCTATTTTTGTATAGACAATATGCCCCCAAGTTTGTTACCGAAATTTTGGGAACTTGTAAAAGAATCGGGTAAAATAAGCAGAATCTGCTTAGTGATCGATCTGCGCTCCCGGGCATTCTTTGATGAAATCATGTCTGCTGTGGACAGCTTGGACAACACTACTTTCATAACGACTAAGGTCATCTTCCTCGATTCGAAAGATGACGTGCTTGTTTCCCGATACAAAGAAACAAGAAGAAGTCATCCCCTGACCCAATCAGGCGGAACCGTACTGGAAGGAATCCGTAAAGAGAGAGAATTGCTTGAGGACATCCGCAATCGCTCACAGTTGGTCATCGATACAAGCGAGACAACACCCCGTCAATTAAGGGAACGCCTTCTCGACACTTTCAAAGTGGACGATAATGACGTTTTCCATATAGAAGTCGTATCTTTTGGTTTCAAGTATGGTTTGCCGATTGATGCCGATATCGTAATGGATGTGCGCTTTTTGCCCAACCCGCATTACGTAGATGAATTACGTCCACTGACGGGGCTTGATAAGCCAGTCTATGATTATGTCATGAAGCAACCGGAGACGGAAATATTTTACAAGAAATTTCTTGATTTATTGGAATACATCATTCCTGGTTATAAGAAAGAAGGCAAGACCAGTGTGAATATCGCCATTGGTTGTACAGGCGGGCAACACCGCTCGGTTGCTTTAGCAGAAAGAACCAGCCTTCAATTAGAAAGCGCGGGGTATCAAGTGAATACAACCCACCGCGATCGTAATAAACGCAAAGAGACGGTGAATCGGTCATGAGTCAAAATCCGAGCAGAACGAAGAAAATCGTCGTAATCGGCGGCGGAACGGGCCTGCCGGTCATTCTGGAAGAACTGAAGAATCACAATACAGACATCACGGCTATTGTCACAGTCGCGGATGACGGCGGCAGCAGCGGCATCATCCGCGACCATGTCAACATTGTGCCTCCCGGGGATATCCGCAACTGTATGATCGCGCTTTCCGATATGCCAAAACTGGAAAAGGATATTTTCCAGTACCGTTTCCATTCGAAGGATTCCTTCTTTTCCGGGCACGCCATCGGCAACCTCATCATCGTGGCCCTGACTGAAATGAAAGGGAGCATTTTCGATGCCATTCGGTTGCTGTCCGTTATGATGGGCGTTAAAGGCAAAATCTATGCCGCAGCTGACGAGCCGCTCTCACTCTATGCAGAGTTCAAGGACGGCACTGTCGTCAAGGGTGAATCGAAAATCGCAAAAGGCCGTAAAAAGATCGAGCGCGTGTATGTCAAACCTTTGGATGAAACAAGGGAGGCTGTCGCTTCCCGTCACGTCATCAACAGTATCCTGGAGGCGGATATGGTCGTTATCGGACCGGGAAGTCTGTACACGAGCATTTTGCCTAACCTGATGATCCATGACCTCGGCCAAGCGGTCATCGATACCAAAGCCGAGAAAGTCTATATCTGTAACATCATGACGCAATTGGGCGAAACAGAGGGCTTCACTGATGCTGAGCATATCAAGGTATTGCATGATCATCTGAAAGCGAAATTCATTGACACCGTCCTGGTGAACACTGAAAAAGTTCCGGATGAATACCTGAATCAGCAAGCTGACGAAGAATATTTGCTGCAGGTCCGCCATGATTTCAAAGGATTGCGCGAAGAAAACTGCCGGGTCATTTCTGCCGATTTCCTGGATATGAAGAACGGCGGCGTATACCACGACGGCAAAAAAGTCGTTTCGGAACTGATCAATCTCATTTCCAATATCAAAACTATCTGTTGACCTTTTTTCTGATCGAAAGAAGCTGTCGGAAAGGAGGCGTATATGTCTTTTGCATCTGAAGTAAAAAAAGAATTGACGACATTGGAAGTGCACCGCGAGCATGCGAAAGCCGAGTTGACCGCATTGATCCGGATGAGCGGTTCGGTCAGCATCTATAATCAGGCTTTCGTCCTGAATGTCCAGACGGAAAATGCGGCAATCGCAAGACGGATGTATGTACTCTTGAAGGACCACTATTCATTCGAAAGCGAATTGCTGGTCCGTCGGAAAATGAAACTGAAGAAAAACAACGTCTATATTGTGCGCCTGAAACAAGGCGTCCGGGAACTGCTGAGTGATCTGAATATTTTCGATGGACTGTCGTTCAAGACGCAAGTTTCCGAAGATATCATGAACAATAACCAGAAGGAGCGCTCCTACCTACGCGGAGCTTTTATGGCCGGGGGATCGGTGAACAGCCCGGAAACGAGCCGTTACCATCTGGAAATCTATTCCAATTATGAGGACCATAATCAGGACATCTGCGACATGATGAATCACTTCGACCTGAATGCGCGGACGATCGAGCGGCGCAACGGTTTCATCACGTATCTGAAGGAAGCCGAGAAGATTGCTGATTTTTTGGCATTGATCGGTGCCCATAACGCGATGATGAAATTCGAGGACGTCCGGATTATCCGCGATATGCGTAATTCTGTCAATCGTTTGGTGAATTGCGAGAACGCCAATATGAACAAAACAATCGATGCGGCAGCAAAGCAAGTAGCCAACATCGAATTCATCGAAGCAACAGTAGGTCTGGAGAAATTACCGGATAAGCTGAAGGAAATCGCAGTCATCCGTTTGGAGAATCCCGACATCAGCCTTAAAGAGCTGGGCGAAATGATCCCAAGTGGAGCCATATCAAAGTCCGGCATCAATCACCGTTTACGAAAAATCAATGATTTTGCAGATTCGTTGCGGATGAGAAAAACCATCCGCTGATAAAAAAATAAACTCGGAGACAAAAAAGTCTTTGGGTTTATTTTTTTTTATTAAAATGCACACCTCATTTTTGGCGGATATTACAAACAGTAAGTCAAGCTGAAGGAGGAATGGAAGGATGAATCAAGTATCATTGATCGGGCGTTTGGTGCGGCCCATCCAAGTGCAACAGGTGAATGGGGAAAGGCAAGTTTGCAACAACACACTGGCGGTGCAGCGTCTCAGGAAAGCGGATGAGGGTCAACCGCAAGCGGACTTTATACCTGTCGTGTTTTGGGGAGCAACCGCCAATCTGGTCGAACAGTATTGTGCTAAGGGCAATCAGATCGGTGTCAACGGCCATTTGGTTTCGCGTTCCTATGTCAACAAGCAGGAGCAGCACGTCTATGTCATCGAATTGGTCGTAGAAGAATTGTATTTTGTTGAAGCGAAAAGAGAACAGGAAGCAGTCTGATGCTCCCGCCCAAAAGCCCCGGATTCTGGGGCTTTTTTTGGCATATGCGTGCCCAGCAAGCCGTAAATTGCTAACTGGTGAAAGTCCAGTCCGAGTAAGCGCCAAGGCGCTCGGTAGCTATCAGACAACTGGTGAAGAAATTCTAAGGTTGAAGCTCTGTGATAAAGTACCAACGAAAGTTGGGCAAGCAAGCCATCAGGTTGTAACATAAAGTGAATTCTGCAGCTTCGTCAAAAGAACCCGCTTTGCGGCCAAGGAGAAGTCGAGCCTTTATATGTTGGGCGAAGACCATGGACGGTGTATAGAACTTGGAACAGCACTCAAGAATCTCTCGGAGTATGGGAAGCGACATGATGGGAAAGTAATTTACGGAACTGGGGAGACCCTCCCCGCCACTTCCGAAGGAAGTAAAGTTGAAATCTATAAGGGCAACCGAAGTGAGGACAAGGCGGAAGGGAGTCGGAGGGGAACATAGTACCAATGATAATCAAGACAACAAAACTTGTTTTAGGGAAGGTTCCTTACTTCATTCAGTACATTTGAAAGGAGGATTCTGTATATGAATGTCAAACAAATGACTAATACCATGTTGAAACAAAAAGCGGAGTCCTTCGGACAGATGCTATATCACTGTGCCAAGGCACAACCGAAACGAAAGTTTCATGCACTATATGATAAGATTTACCGTCCGGACATACTCAAAACGGCGTGGCTGAAAGTGAAAGCTAACAAGGGCAGTGCAGGTGTGGACAGGCTGACCTTCGATTATATCCAAGACGAAATCGGTGAAAATAACTTCCTGAACAGCTTGTATCTGAAACTGAAAAACCAGACATATCAACCTCAGCCGGTTAAAAGAGTGTGGATTCCAAAAGGAAATTCAAAAGATATGCGTCCCTTAGGGATACCGACAATCGAAGACAGGGTTGTTCAACAGGCAACAAAGATGGTGATAGAACCAATCTTCGAAACGATGTTTAAAGATTCATCCTATGGGTTCCGTCCAAACCGGAACGCCCATCAGGCTATGAAGGCGATTCGCAAAGCCAGCCAGAAAAGCTATTGGGTGGTGGATATAGATATAAAAGGATACTTTGACAATATTCACCATGACAAATTGATGAAACTGGTGAAACAGCGTGTCTCGGATAGAAGGGTACTGAAACTGATTCGGCAGTGGTTGAAGGTAGGGGTGCTTGATGAGAAGGAGTTGAAACCTTCTTTTCTGGGATCGCCTCAGGGCGGGGTAATTTCACCGTTATTGGCGAACATATACCTGAACTATCTGGATACAATTTGGGAAAAGCGGTATGCCAGTCTGGGGACGTTAGTGCGTTACGCAGACGACATGGTCATACTATGCCACACGAAGAAGGATGCGATACAGAGTATCCAGATTCTTAAGGCAGTTTTCCAAAAGCTCGAACTGGAGATGAATCTGGACAAGAGTAGGTTGGTTAATATCTGGGATGACAAGGGAGGATTTGACTTCCTAGGATTCCACAATAGAAAGTTCCCAAAAAGGAAGAAAAACGGACAAGTGATGTACTTTCTCGAGCACATCCCTAAAAAGGGAGCTATGAAAAAGATGAGACAAACGTTTAAAGATTATATATCTCCAAGGAGTAAGTTGGTCTGCAATACAATGGACTTGATTGACGGTATCAACCGCAAGGTTGTTGGAATGCGAAATTACTATCGCATTTCACCAATTGCCACGAGGTGGCTAAATCGGATCGACTGGTACATTCTGGAATTGCTGACACTACACTACAACAAACGGAGAAATAACAAGAATAAACGGAGCAATCTGAGCATAGTGAGAGAAATGACCAAATATAGGCTTAAGAAACTGTCGGTTGTATGACCGTAATGCACATGACGAAGAATGTCGGAAAGCCGTATGAGGGAAAACTTCACGTACGGTTTGATGAGGGGGAGCTGAAAGTAAAACAACGACCCGCTAAGGAGTCGTTGTTAGAAATCAGTCCTCTACTCTACAGGAATTTATAAAATTTTCCAGAGTGAAAAGTGCATCACCGGAGGTGTTTCACAAGTTTGCAAAATGTTTCATGCACCTAAAATGATGTCCAGCTGCACGGGTTAGCCCTTCGGAAATTAGATAAATCTGTCCTATTGCGCTCTTCGATGCTCAGTCGGACAGATTTCCTAAATTTCTTTCAGGGCTGAACGAACCCGTTCAGCTTTTCTTATAACTTGTAAAGTGGTGTCACTAATAAAAAAGCTGTTTTACCATATTAAAAAACAAAAAGAAACATTTATTAAACAAAAACAAAAAAATAAAACAAAAAAACGAACAAAAAGGTTGATTTTGTGTTTGGTTCTGTTTATAATGAGGGCATAAGGAAATAAAAACGCTTCCGGGAAAATGAGTTGTGATTTTCCAGACTGTCTTCGTAAAATCTTTAAAATATTTTTAGTAAGGAGAAAGGAATAGGGCTATTGTACTGGGGACGGATTTAGCGGGTAAGGAATTGAAATCAATCATTACAAATCAAAGAAGGTGAGCAAGCTGCACGTAAATGGTGGCGTAAGACTGGCTTTAATACTATCGATACACTAAGCAAAGTTCTTGGAACGACAGCAACATCTTGGAAAGAAAAAATCTGAACAAATTGGAGGAAAATGAAATGAACAGGGAAGAAGCTACTTTATTAGGGTTTGAAATTGTTGCCTATGCAGGTGAAGCACGATCGTACCTTTTGGATGCTTTAAAAGCAGCGGAAAAAGGTGATTATGATAAAGCCGAAGCATTATGTGAAGAAGCAAATACCAGCATCATAGAAGCTCATAAAGCTCAGACAAGTTTGCTTACTATGGAAGCTTCAGGTGATGATATTGCGTACAGCGTTACGATGATGCATGGACAGGATCACTTGATGACAACATTGCTGCTTAGGGATTTGATGAAACATATGATTGAATTGTATAAAAGAGGGAGCAACTAATTATGATGAATGCATTGATTACACAAATTGAAAAAGCTAAACCTTTTTTTGAGAAAGTATCCCGTAATATCTATCTACGCGCAATACGTGATGGCTTTATCTCAGCGATGCCTGTTGTTCTGTTTTCAAGTATTTTCCTATTGATTGCCTATGTTCCTAATATCTTCGGTTTCTCATGGAGTGCATCGACTGAAGCTTTGATTATGAAACCATACGGATATACAATGGGGATTTTAGGAGTTTTGGTTGCCGGCACAACCGCGAAGTCTTTAACGGATTCCTTCAACAGAAAGCTGGAAAGCACCAATCAAATTAACTTCCTTTCCACTATGCTGGCTTCCATATCCGGTTTCTTGCTCCTTGCTGCGGATGCAGTTGAGGGCGGTGGATTTGCAAACGGATTCTTAGGAACAAAAGGACTATTGACAGCGTTTCTGGCAGCGTTCATTACTGTGAATATCTATAATATCACTGTGAAAAATAATGTGACGATCCGGATGCCGGAAGAAGTTCCACCAAACATTTCACAAGTTTTTAAAGATATCATTCCTTTTACCTTAGTGATTGTCGTCCTTTATGGTTTGGATATAGTGACCAGAAATATTATGGGGACGAATGTGGCGGAGTCCATCATTAAGTTATTCGAGCCACTGTTCACAGCGGCTGATGGCTACTTGGGCATTACAATCATATTTGGTGCCTATGCACTGTTCTGGTTTGTTGGTATACATGGGCCATCTATCGTTGAACCTGCTATTGCAGCGATTACGTATGCGAATATTGAAACAAATTTCCAACTTTTACAAGCTGGACAGCATGCAGATAAGATTCTGACATCCGGAACGCAGATGTTTATCGTTACAATGGGTGGTACAGGTGCAACTTTAGTTGTTCCATTCATGTTCATGTGGTTATCAAAATCAAAACGGAATAAGGCGATCGGCAGAGCGTCAGTCGTACCGACTTTCTTCGGGGTTAATGAGCCAATTTTATTTGGAGCACCTATCGTTTTGAATCCGGTATTCTTTGTTCCATTTATTTTTGCACCAATTGCCAACGTATGGATTTTCAAATTCTTCGTTGATGTTCTTGGGATGAACAGCTTTAGCGTGAATTTGCCTTGGACAACACCAGGTCCTTTAGGGATCGTTATCGGAACAGGATTCGGGCTGATGTCACTTGTTCTTGCTCTTACATTGATTGTAGTGGACGTAGTGATTTACTACCCATTCTTTAAAGTCTACGATGCACAAATTCTTGAAGAAGAAAAAGCTGGAGTATCATCTACGGATAGTTTGAAAGAAAAAGTTGAAGGCAGCTTTGATACTAAAAAAGCCAAAGCGGTCCTTGCAAGTGCTGATACGAACGAGAATGATCCGAAAGTTTTTGAAAATAAAATAATAGAAGCTAAAAATGTTCTTGTCCTTTGTGCCGGCGGTGGAACAAGTGGCCTTCTTGCTAATGCTTTAAATAAAGCTGCGGCTGAATATGGGGCTCCTGTAAAAGCAGCAGCAGGCAGCTATGGAGCGCACATGGATATCATGAAAGACTATGATTTAGTCATCCTGGCACCTCAAGTGGCTTCGAATTACGAAGATATCAAACAGGATACTGATAGATTGGGCGTTAAACTTGCTAAAACGCAAGGAGGTCAATACATTAAATTGACCCGTGATGGCCAAGGGGCTCTTGCATTTGTTCAAGAACAATTCGAAGACTAGACGGGAGATTATAATATGAAGAAGTTACCAAAAGATTTTATTTTCGGCGGCGCAACAGCAGCCTATCAAGCTGAAGGGGCGACGCAAACAGATGGCAAAGGCCGTGTAGCTTGGGATACTTATCTTGAAGAAAACTATTGGTATACAGCAGAGCCAGCCAGTGATTTTTATCATCGTTATCCTGTGGACCTGGAACTTAGTGAAAAATTCGGTGTAAACGGCATTCGAATTTCCATTGCATGGTCACGTATTTTTCCGACTGGTTTTGGTGAAGTAAATCCTAAAGGTGTTGCATACTATCATAATCTCTTTTCAGAATGTCATAAACGTCATGTAGAACCTTTTGTCACGCTGCATCATTTTGATACTCCTGAAGTGTTGCATTCAGATGGAGACTTCTTAAATCGTAAAAACATTGACTATTTTGTTGATTACGCTGCGTACTGTTTTAAAGAATTTTCAGAGGTTAACTATTGGACTACGTTCAATGAAATAGGCCCGATAGGTGATGGTCAGTACTTAGTCGGTAAATTCCCACCAGGGATTAAGTATGATTTTGAAAAATTATTCCAATCCCATCATAATATGATGCTCGCACATGCAAGAGCCGTCAAGCTTTACAAGGATAACGGCTATCCAGGAGAAATAGGTGTCGTTCATGCACTCCCAACGAAGTACCCTTATGATCCATCCAATCCAGGAGATGTTCGGGCAGCAGAATTGGAAGACATTATCCACAATAAATTTATTCTAGATGCCACTTACTTGGGTAGGTACTCTCAAAAAACGATGGAGGGTGTCAATCATATTCTCTCCGTAAATGGTGGCAAGTTGGATCTTCGTGAAGAGGATTTTGAAATGCTTGAGGCAGCGAAGGATTTAAACGATTTTCTGGGCATCAATTATTACATGAGCGATTGGATGCGTGCCTTTGATGGTGAATCAGAAATTACGCATAATGCAACCGGGGCTAAAGGCGGATCTAAATATCAGCTGAAAGGTGTCGGAAGAAGAGAGTTTGACGTAGATGTTCCACGAACGGATTGGGATTGGATGATCTACCCACAAGGCTTATATGATCAAATGATGCGGGTCAAAAATGATTATCCTAATTACAAAAAAATCTACATTACTGAAAATGGCCTAGGCTATAAAGATGAATTTGTAGATGGTACAGTCAAGGATGATGCACGTATCGATTATGTTAAAAAACATTTAGAGATCATTTCAGATGCAATAACAGCAGGTGTGAACGTGAAAGGTTATTTCATATGGTCATTGATGGATGTTTTCTCGTGGTCAAATGGCTATGAGAAACGCTACGGATTATTCTACGTGGATTTTGAAACACAGGAACGTTATCCGAAGAAAAGTGCTTACTGGTATAAGAAGTTGGCAGAAACTCAGATAATCGAATAGCACGTTTATTCTTACAGAGTAGGAAAGAAAAAAATAATACAACTACACAAAACAGCATCGGGAAATTTTTCCCCGATGCTTTTTTTTTCGGGGAATTGAGAGCCAGCTCCGGTGAAGGGACTGCTCATCGGTGGAACCGACCCACAAACAGGGGCCAACGCCGGCGAAGCACCCTTCGCCGGAGCAGGACAGCGAAACCCAGCAGTCAACTACGGCGAAGCCGTCGTTCACCGGAGCACAGCTCCCGTTGATACGGTAACCTTGGCAACACCGTACTTTACAAAAAGAGAACGCATCCTCGGCCCGGCCGATGGTGCGTTCTCTTTAAC
>ERZ1023652.56-NODE-56-length-26438-cov-10.240812_pt1 | contig 26438 bp, 25 predicted proteins | sample MGYA00520879_ERZ1023652 | MGnify/ENA primary metagenome ERZ1023652 (study PRJEB33180, sample SAMEA4044469) | wastewater metagenome | place: Denmark | collected 2016-04-02 | study: EMG produced TPA metagenomics assembly of the PRJEB13832 data set (Local surveillance...
AACAGGACAGTGAAACGACTTTGCGCCGATGATAGTGCGGGTTCCCGTGTGAAAGTAGGTCATCGTCAGGCTCTTACAGCCCAGCAACGCCCCCCTCTGTGATCAGAAGGGGGCGTTTCTGCTTTGGCAGTACGCACTTTATTTATAGTGAAACGAAGCGGTAACCCTGTCAGCAGAGAGCTATGCAACTTCAAGATATTTTGTACTCCCAAGGGTTTGGTACTCGCCGTGTATGCGCGGGCTTGGTGCAACATGGGTGGGTAGAGACTGCTCGCCTGGATCCTCTCGCTCCCTTCATCCCCTGTACCGAGGCAACGCTGGATCTCGACATTGCTGACCTGCGGTTGCGTGTTCAGGGGGTGGAGTGGCCCTATCACGCCAAAGCTTATGTGATGCTGCACAAGCCTGCGGGCACGGAGTGTTCGCAGAAACCGTCTACGTATCCAAGCATCTACACTTTGCTTCCAGCACCGCTGCGGCAGCGCCCGTGCAAGAGTGCCATTCAGGGTGTGCAAGCTGTGGGACGTCTTGATCAGGATACGACCGGCCTTTTGTTACTCAGCGATGATGGGCAATTCATCCATCGCATGAGCTCACCGAAAAAGCATGTGCCCAAGGTCTACCGTGTGGTGACCAAACATCCTGTGGACGATCAGCAAATTGAGAGACTGTTGGCAGGCGTTGTGCTGGATGATGACCCCAAACCCGTGCGTGCCGCCGCCTGCATTGCTGTAGGCAGCGATTGTCTGGATCTCACCCTGACAGAAGGAAAGTACCACCAGGTTAAGCGTATGCTGGCCGCTGTGGGGAATCGCGTTGAGGCGTTGCATCGCTCGCGGATCGGAACACTTGAACTTCCCTCTGACTTGGCCCCGGGACAGTGGAAATGGCTTTCTTCCGCTGACCTGCTGAAGCTGACACCCACTTCCTGAGGGGGTCACGATGGGACAGATTGCCGGAGTACGCTGAAGCCCGGGGTATGCTAATGAACATGGGACTCTTGGTTGATTCTTTCTGGCGTGCGGCGGTGTATTGCTTGCGCCCGCGCGTGATCATGCTGTCGTTGGCGCCCTTGCTGCTGATCGGGGTGCTGGGCGGTGCCTGGGGCTATTTTTACTGGGATGGCGCTGTAAGGGGCATGCGCTCGTTGCTGGAGTCTTCTAGTCTGCTCACGACCTTTTGGGGTTGGCTGCAGACTTGGGGCGTGGGTGACGTGACCGCAGTCGTGGCGCCTCTCATGGTTATTCTGGCGGTGACACCCGTATTGGTGGTGTTTTCGCTGCTGGCGGTAGCGCTGCTAATGACACCTGCGTTGGTCGCACTGGTAGCGCAACGCCGTTTTCCCCATCTCGAACGAAAGAAGGGTGGCTCATTCTGGGCGAGCGCAGTGTGGTCACTGGGCTCCAGCTTTTTGGCGGTTCTTGCACTGGTAGTGTCTGTGCCATTGTGGCTGGTGCCGCCTTTGGTGCTGGTACTGCCGCCGTTGATCTGGGGTTGGCTGACCTACCGTGTGATGGCGTTTGATGCGCTGGCTGAACATGCCAGCAAGGAAGAGCGCCGTGAGATTTTGCAACGCCATCGAACCCGTTTATTGGGGATTGGCATATTGACCGGGTATTTGGGGGCTGCGCCAAGTCTTGTATGGGCCTCGGGGGTTATTTTTGCCGCCGCTTTTTTCATTTTGGTGCCACTGGCGATCTGGATTTACACCCTGGTTTTTGCGTTTTCGTCCCTCTGGTTTGCACACTATTGCCTTGCCGCTCTGGAGCGTTTGCGTTCTGAGGGTAGTGCGCTGTCTGCATCGGTTGTCCCTGTCGGCGATCCAGCCGCTGTTGCCATTGCGGCCAGTTCTGACTTCACCCCTGCCGCCTTCACTTCAGAAAACAAAATGCCATGAATTCGCATATCGGCCTGATCATCGTGGGGGATGAAATTCTCTCGGGCAAGCGTGCTGACAAGCACATGCCAAAGGTCATCGAGTTGCTGTCAGCGCGCGGACTGGCCCTGTCGTATGCCGACTACGTGGGCGACTGCCCCGAGCGCATCACGGCCACGCTGCACCGTGCATTCTCGTCAGCCGATATCGTCTTCTCGTGCGGCGGGATTGGCGCCACCCCCGACGACCACACGCGCCAGTGCGCGGCAAGGGCGTTGGGTGTGGATCTGGTGTTGCACCCCCAGGCCGAGGTGCTTATCCGCGAGCGCATGCAGGACACCGCCCGCGAGCAGGGCGTGCCTTACGAGGCAGATCGGCCGGACAACGTACATCGCCTCAATATGGGGGTGTTCCCGGAGGGCGCACGCATTGTGCCCAATCCTTACAACAAAATCCCTGGTTTCAGCTGCAACGGCCCCGGAGGCGGCGCAGTGCATTTCGTGCCGGGATTCCCGGTGATGGCATGGCCCATGATCGAGTGGGTGCTGGACCATGAATACCCACACCTTTTCAATCGGTCTCCGCAGACAGAGCAGTCTGTCATTGTCTTTGGTGCCATGGAGTCGGCGCTCGCACCCCTGATGGAGCGCATTGAGCAGCAGCACCCCGACATCCGGGTATTCAGTCTGCCCAGCGTCGATCATCCACAATACGGGCGCCACATAGAATTGGGCGTGAAGGGACCTGCAGCGGACGTTCCGGCCGCTTGGACAGATTTGCTGGCGGGGTTGCACGATGTTGGTGCGAATTGCGGCCCTGAATTGGTGCGAAAACTCCGGTAGTCGTCTTTGCACGCTTGCGTGCACTGTTTTGGTGAGGCGGGGTGCCTAAGTACTCTTGTATCACCTTGAGTGCTCCGTCCCTGTGCATGAAAGCACTGACCTGGCACGCAAACTGCTTTTCGTTTGGAAGATTTTTTAACAAGCGCTTTACCCAGGAGAACCTGATGGCCAAGACCGTTGCAGACGTGATGAAACTGGTGAAGGAAAACGAAGTCAAATTCGTGGACTTCCGCTTTACCGATACCCGTGGCAAACAGCACCACACCACGGTGCCCGTCTCGCATTTTGACGAAGACAAGTTTATTTCGGGCCATGCCTTTGACGGCTCTTCAATTGCCGGATGGAAGGGGATCGAAGCCTCCGATATGCAGCTGATTCCCGACCCGAATTCGGCCAATATCGACCCGTTTTTCGAAGAAACGACGCTGATCCTGACCTGTGACGTGATCGAGCCCAGCGATGGGAAGTCGTATGACCGCGATCCCCGCTCGGTCGCCAAGCGGGCCGAAGCCTACCTGAAGGCCTCTGGTCTGGGTGACACGGCATTCTTCGGTCCCGAGCCCGAGTTCTTCATTTTCGACGGCGTGCGCTGGAGCACCGAGCCCAACAACACCTTCTACGAAATCGAAGAGTACGAAGCACCGTGGAACACCGGCGCCAAGCTTGAAGGTGGCAACCGGGGGCACCGTCCCACGGTCAAGGGTGGTTACTTCCCCGTGCCGCCGGTCGACAGCACGCAAGACATGCGCGCTGAAATGTCGCTGATCCTCGAATCTCTGGGCATTCCGGTTGAAGTGTTCCACCACGAAGTGGCGGGTGCAGGCCAGAACGAAATCGGCACGCGTTTTAGCACCTTGGTCGAACGCGCCGACTGGACCATGCTGCAAAAGTATGTGATCCATAACGTTGCCAATGCCTACGGCAAGACCGCCACCTTCATGCCCAAGCCCTACCACGGTGACAACGGTTCGGGTATGCATGTGCACCAGTCGGTCTGGAAAGACGGCAAAAACCTGTTCGCAGGCGACGGCTATGCAGGTCTGTCGGACTTTGCGCTGTACTACATCGGCGGCATCATCAAGCACGCCCGTGCGCTGAACGCCATCACCAACCCCGGCACCAACAGCTACAAGCGCCTGGTGCCCCACTTCGAAGCACCGGTGAAGCTGGCTTATTCGGCCAAGAACCGTTCTGCCTCGATCCGCATTCCTTACGTGGCCAACCCCAAGGGTCGCCGTGTGGAAGCCCGCTTCCCCGATCCGCTCATGAACCCCTACCTGGGCTTTGCCGCCCTGCTGATGGCGGGTCTGGACGGCGTGGAAAACAAGATCCATCCCGGCGAAGCGGCCACGAAGGATTTGTACCATCTGCCGCCAGAAGAAGACAAGCTGGTGCCGACCGTGTGCCACAGTCTCGACCAAGCGCTGGAAGCGCTGGACAAGGACCGCGGCTTCCTGACCAAGGGTGGTGTGTTCTCCGAGAGCATGATCGACGCCTACATCGAGCTGAAGATGACCGAAGTCACGCGTTTTCGCATGGCCGTGCATCCGGTCGAATACGACATGTACTACTCGCTGTAATCGCCTGCCCGCAGGCCATCGCATCCAAAGGCGGCGCAAGCCGCCTTTTTTCATGGTGCCACGGTAGGTTGGGGGCTGGATCCGGAACCAAGCCATCATCTGTTGCATCCTTCCACAATAGCCTGTGGCGGCTACGGCTGCCCAATTGGTGATGCGCGGTGATTAGGGGATACTCAACAACACCCCTGCCTAGCAAGTGCGAGGAAACTGAATGAAAAAAACGCTCACTACCCTGATAGTCATCGCTGCCATGACACCTGCCGCTTGGGCGCAGGACCGCATTTATCGCTGCGGCAACGAATACACCAACAACGCCGCACAGGCCAAGGAGCGCGGCTGCAAGCTGGTCGAGGGCGGAAACGTCACCGTGATACAGGGTGTCCGCCCCAGCCCCAAGGCATCGGGCGCTGCGGCGCCGAGTGGGGCCACCGCCTCGCCAGCCGGAGCCCCTCGGATCGACAACAACGACCAGCGCGCCCGCGATGCCGATGCGCGTGCCATTCTGGAGTCCGAGCTGCGCAAGGCCGAGGCGCGCCATGCCGATTTGTTGAGGGAATACAACGACGGCGCACCCGTGCGCAATGCGCTGGAGTTGCGCAATCCCCAGCTTTACATGGAGCGCACTGCCGAGCTCAAGGCGAGCGTGGCGCGCAGCGAGAGTGATCTGGCCGGAATCCGGCGTGAACTGGCACGCGTCGCCCCCTCCAGCGGTGCCAAGTAAACAGGGTGGAGCGCTCGGTGCCTGATTCACTCGCAGCAGAAACAGAGCGCTTTCACTCGCTGGACCTGATGTCCACACTGGTGGCGGTGCTGCGCTCGGACGGTGCCGTGCAGTTTGCCAATGCGGCGCTGGAGAACACGCTGGGTTTGTCGCGGCGCACGCTGGAAGGGGCAGATTTTTCTTCTTTCTTTACCGACCCGGCGCTGCTGCAGACGGCATTGGCCGGTGCGCGCGGCAGGGACTTTGCTGCGCTCCGCTATGAAGCCAGCCTCAAGCGCCTGCACCAGGAGCCTGTGCCCGTGCATGTCAACGTGGCCGATGCCGAGCAGGTGGGCGAAATTCTGGTGGAGCTATGGCCCCTGGAACAGCACGCCCGCCAGGATCGCGAAGAGCGCCTGCGCGACCAGGCCCAGGCCAACAAGGAACTGATTCGCAACCTGGCCCACGAAATCAAAAATCCCCTGGGCGGCATCCGCGGTGCGGCGCAGCTGCTGGAGATGGAGCTGGAAAGCCGCGAGCTCACCGAATACACCCAGGTCATCATCCATGAGGCCGACCGCCTGCAAAGCCTGGTAGACCGGCTCCTGGCGCCCCACCGCCATCCGCATCTGGTGGGAGACGTCAATATCCATGAGGTGTGTGAGCGCGTGCGCTCGCTGGTGCTCGTCGAGTATCCGCAGGGCCTCAAGGTGCAGCGCGACTACGACACCTCCATCCCCGAATTCCGTGGCGACCGCGCGCAGCTCATTCAGGCGCTGCTCAATGTGGTGCAAAACGCTGCCCAGGCCCTCACAGAGCGCATTGCTGCGGGGGATGCGGTGATCACGCTGCGCACCCGAGTGGCCCGACAGGTAACGTTTGGTCGCCAGCGCTATCGGTTGGCACTGGAATTGCATGTCATTGACAACGGACCGGGCGTGCCCGATGCCATCAAGGAGCGTATTTTTTACCCTCTGGTGTCGGGCCGGGACGGCGGATCAGGGCTGGGGCTTACGTTGGCGCAAACCTTCGTGCAGCGCCACCATGGGTTGATCGAATGCGACAGCGTACCGGGGCGCACCGACTTCCGATTCCTGATCCCCTTGCCTTGACAGCGCATGATGGTCCCTGACACGCAACCACAGGGAAGGTAAGAAAAACATATGAAGCCGATCTGGATAGTAGATGACGACCCCTCGATCCGCTTCGTCCTGGAAAAGGCGCTGGCCCGCGAGAACCTGCCCACGCGCAGTTTCACGAACCCCCGCGAGGTGCTGGAAGCACTGACCCAGATCCCCGCGGGCGACCCCGCGCGGCAAGGCCCCCAGATTCTGGTCAGTGACATCCGTATGCCCGGTGGCTCGGGGTTGCAGCTGCTGGAAAAAGTGCGCGAATTGCAGCCAGGGCTGCCCGTCATCATCATGACGGCGTATTCCGATCTGGACAGCGCCGTCTCGGCCTTTCAGCGCGGGGCTTTTGAATACCTGCCCAAGCCGTTCGATCTGCCCAAGGCCGTGGAGTTGATCCGCCGTGCAGTCGAAGAAAGCCAGCGCGAGGAAGTCACCGAAGAGCGCCAGGCCGTCAACGCGGAAATGCTGGGCCAGGCGCCCGCCATGCAGGACGTGTTCCGCGCTATCGGCCGACTGAGCCAGAGCCAGGTCACGGTGCTGATCACGGGTGAATCGGGATCGGGCAAAGAGCTGGTGGCCCGTGCCCTGCACAAGCATTCGCCCTGCGCAGACGGCCCCTTTGTGGCCATCAACACCGCTGCCATCCCGAAGGATCTGCTCGAATCCGAGTTGTTTGGCCACGAGCGCGGCGCCTTCACGGGTGCACAAACCCAGCGGCGCGGCCGATTCGAGCAGGCCGAGGGCGGCACGCTGTTTCTTGATGAAATCGGCGACATGCCGTTTGATCTGCAAACCCGCCTGCTGCGCGTGCTGTCGGACGGCCAGTTTTACCGCGTGGGCGGCCACGCGGCCGTGAAGGCGCATGTGCGCGTGATTGCTGCCACCCACCAGGACCTGGAAAAGCGCGTCAAGGAAGGCGGCTTTCGCGAAGACTTGTTCCACCGCCTCAACGTGATCCGCCTTCGTCTGCCTGCGCTGCGCGAGCGGCACGAGGACGTACCCATGCTCACGCGCCACTTTTTGCAGCAAAGCGCGCGTCAGCTGGGTGTAGAGCCCAAGCGCATTGCCGAATCGGCCCTCGCGCGGCTGGAACAGTTTGCGTTTCCGGGCAACGTGCGCCAGCTGGAGAACATCTGCCACTGGCTGACGGTGATGGCGCCAGCCCAGGTGATCTCGCTCCAAGACCTGCCGCCCGAGGTGCTGGAAGCGCCCGTTTACCAGCCGACCACGCGCGGCGTGCCGGGGCCTGCCGCGGCGGTGGTGGCCGAGCGCCACGAGTCCCCTGAGGTTGCGACCATTGCAACGGTGGCTTCGGGCACAGCGACTGAATCGGTACCTCAAGCTACTGCCGGGTCGGGCGCAACCCACCTTTCCAGGGACGATGGGGCGGCGCCGGTCAACGGGTATGGCGGGGCCAATGTCACTATCAATGGCACGGCAAATGGCACAACAAACGGTGGCTGGGAGCACGCGCTGGAAAGCGAAGCGCAAAGGCTGCTGGCGGGCGGTCAGCCCGAGGTGTGGGATGCCCTCACGCGGCGGTTTGAATCGCGCCTGATCCGCACGGCGCTGGCAGCCACGCATGGCCGGCGCATGGAGGCTGCGCAGCGGCTGGGCATAGGCCGCAACACCATCACCCGCAAAATTCAGGAATTGGGGCTTGATGCACCGGATGAGGGGTAAATGGCCTTTGTGCGCTTGTGTGGCAAGCGCTTGTAGCTATTAATAAGATAGTGAGTTGACACGCTCTGCCAGCGGGGCAGGGTGGTGTCCAAAGGCAACGCGCTGGGCGGGCGTGCCATGCGGGCATCGTCCTACAGGCATGTTCTCCATGGGCCGACCCGCGGGGCCGCTCTCGCTTCTGACAATGAAATCACTGTTAACCAACCGGAGATTTTCATGTCGGAATACAACCAGGCCAACCGTGACCCCCTGACCAACGAACCGGGTGCACACCCCGTCGGAACCGGGCTGGGGGCTGCCATGGGTGGAGCCGCCACCGGTGCTGCCGTGGGCGCAATGGCGGGCCCAGCCGGGGCGGCTGTGGGCGGTGTGGTCGGCGCCGTCGCAGGTGGGCTTGCAGGCAAGGCCGCTGCTGAGGCGCTGAACCCTACCCAGGAAGACGCGTACTGGCGCGATGCCTATGTGCGTGAACCCTATTACGTCAGTGGCCGCACTTATGAGCAATACCAGCCGGCGTATGAGCTGGGCTGGAGCTCGGTGACCCGCTACGACGGTGACTTTGACGCCATCGAGCCGCGCCTGGCCGATGACTGGCGCGCCCGCCATGCCGATTCTGGTCTGTCGTGGACCGATGTGCGTCCCGCCACGCGCGCAGCGTGGGACCGCGCAGCGCGGGTTCGTTCGGCGCAGGTGGTTGACCAAGATGGCGTGATCAGTGTGCTGAACGATTTGCTTGAATCGTGCCGCGACGGCGAATACGGCTTCAAGGCCTGCGCCGAAAACACAGACGCCGCCGACCTGAAGGAAATTTTCAACCGGCACGCGCGCGAATGTGCGGTGGCTGCCGCTGAACTGGAGCGTGAAGTCCGCACCCGGGGTGGCGAGCCTGCCAGCGGTGGCACAGTGGCCGGTGCGCTGCATCGGGGCTGGGTGTCGGTCAAGACAGCGCTGAGCACGCAGGACGACAAGGCCGTGCTGGAAGAGTGCGAGCGAGGAGAAGACGCTGCCGTGGCGCGTTACCGGGCGGCCCTCAAAGCCACGCTGCCCTTTGAAGTGCGCGCCCTGATCGAGCGCCAGGCCCAGGGAGCCCGGCGCAATCACGATGAAGTCCGGGCGCTGCGCGATCGCTTCGCCGCCGTGTCGCGCTAACTGAGCAAAGCGCCGATGCCGTGGGTATCGGTGCACATTGCGGCGGCCTGCGTTGCCATCAGCAGGCGTCGTGCGCGGCTTTGCCTGCAATCCTCAGCCCAATGTCACCACTACCGGAGCGTGGTCACTTGGCTGGGGGTTTTTGCGTGGGGCGCGGTCGATGGTGCAGGCGCTCACCGAGCCGCGCAAGGCCTCACTCACCAGAATGTGGTCGATGCGCAGGCCCCGGTTTTTCTGAAAGCCCAGCATCCGGTAGTCCCACCACGAATAGCTTTTTTCGGGCTGCTCGAACATGCGGTAGGCATCTGTCAGCCCCAGCGCCAGCAGGGCCTGGAAGTGCGCCCGCTCTTCAGTGGTGTGGTGAATGGTTTCGCGCAGACCCACGGGGTCGTAAGAGTCGCGGTCTTGCGGCGCCACGTTGAAGTCACCCACCAATACCAGGCGCGGATGCGCTGTCATTTCGGCGCGCACCATGTCCTGCAGTGCCTGCAGCCAGCGCATCTTGTAGGCAAACTTTTCGGAGCCCGGCTCCTGTCCATTCACAAAATAGCCATTGATCAACCGCAGCGGGCCTGTGGGGGTGTCCAGCGTGGCAGCGATCACGCGGGCCTGCTCGTCCCCAAAGCCCGGAATGTTGCGCACCACATCGCGCAGCGGGTGGCGGCTCAAAATCGCAACGCCGTTGTAGGTTTTTTGCCCGAAGGCGGCCGCTTCATAGCCCGCGGCCTGGAGCGCATCGTGCGGAAATTTGTCGTCGGTGAGCTTGAGCTCTTGCAGGCACAGCGCGTCCACCGGGTTGGCGGCCAGCCAGGCCAGCACCTGGGGCAGGCGCACCGACAGAGAATTCACGTTCCAGGTGGCAATTTGCATGGTTTTTGGCCTTTAGCCCTTATCCATTAAGCGCTATTAGCTATCAATAAATGAGTGATTGGTGTTGAAGGTGCTGCGCTGTCAGGCGGCGCGCACGTAGCGTACAAAGCTGAACGGCACCCCGCTGGCGCTGGTGTGGTCCTCGCGCGCGGCTTCGGTCCATTCGGGGCCGAGCACGGGCGCGTAAGCATCGCCGTCCACGTTTTGCGCAATTTCGGTGACTTCGATGCGCTGGGCCAGTGGCAGGGCCTGGGCGTAGATTTGCGCGCCGCCCATCACCCACACGGTTTCAGAAGAGGCACAAAACTGTAGCGCCTCGCGCAGGCTGGATGCGCGCTGCACGCCATCTTGATGCCAATCGGGCTGGCGCGTGATGACGATGTTGATGCGCCCCGGCAGGGGGCGAAAGCGCTCGGGCAGCGAGTCCCAGGTCTTGCGCCCCATGATGACCGGGCAGCCCAGCGTGAGGCGTTTGAAATGCGCCAGGTCTTCCGGCAAGTGCCAGGGCATGGTGCCGTCCTTGCCGATGACTCCATTGGCGGCGCGCGCGTAGATGAGAGCGATGTCCATGTGGTTGTCCATTCATCAAACGCTGTATCGGCTGCGTAAGAAACCGGCGCGCCGCAGTCCAGTGCCGCCGCGCAAGGGCCGCCCCGCCGCGCTGGCGGCGTCCCCCTGCTCGCGGCGCGCAGCGCTGCGAGAGCGGGGGGAAGGCGCCAAAGGCGACTCAGGGGGGTGCTTCACTTCACACCGCCACGGGGGCCTTGATGGCCGGGTGGTGCTCGTAGCCGACAACCTCGAAGTCTTCGAACTGGTAGTCAAAGATGCTGTCGGGCCGGCGCTTGATGTGCAGCGTGGGGTAGGGGTAGGGCGTGCGCGCCAGCTGCGTTTGCACCTGCTCGGTGTGGTTGCTGTAGATGTGGCAGTCGCCGCCGGTCCAGATGAAGTCGCCCACCTCCAGGTCGCACTGCTGCGCCACCATGTGCGTGAGCAGCGCGTAGCTGGCGATGTTGAAGGGCACGCCCAAAAAGATGTCGGCGCTGCGCTGGTAAAGCTGGCAGCTCAGGGTGCCCTTGCCGCCGGGTGTGGTGGCGGGGGCCACATAAAACTGGAAAAAGGCATGGCACGGCATCAGCGCCATCTTGTGCAGCTCGGCCACGTTCCAGCTGCTCACGATGATGCGGCGCGAGTCGGGGTTGGTTTTGAGCGTCTGGATGACTTCGCTGATCTGGTCAATGTGCCCGCCGTCGGGCGTGGGCCAGCTGCGCCACTGCACGCCATAGACCGGGCCGAGGTCGCCATCGGGGCGCGCCCATTCGTCCCAGATCGTGACGCCGCGCTCTTTAAGCCAGTGGTTGCTGCTGGAGCCCGTGAGGAACCACAGCAACTCGACGATGATGGACTTGAGATGCACCTTTTTGGTGGTGACCAGCGGAAAACCCTCGCGCAGGTCAAACCGCATCTGGTGGCCAAAAACGCTCTTGGTGCCCGTGCCCGTGCGGTCGCCCTTGTCTACGCCGTGCGTGAACACATGGCGCATGAAGTCTTCGTATTGCGTGCGGACGGGGCGCTGGGATGGGGCGAAAGTCATGGGAAAAACCAGGCGTTGGAAGCGTTTGACAAAGGGCGGCGGCGTGCTGTGGCGCCGGGGCCGATAGTGTGCCACCGATGGCCTGGGCGGGTGTTGCGGCTGCGGGGCGGCCGGGCTGCGGGGTGTGCCCGGGACGTCTCAGGAGCCAAACCCCGTGGTGGCTACGGTTGTTCCGTTCTCGAACAGCAGCGTGCGTTCGGGCCAGCGCAGTGCGGCCAGCTGGTATTGCGGGTCGTGGGGCGTGCCGGCCTTGCGCGCCCGCCAGCGTCCGCCGACCGAGTAGTCCACGCAAAAGACGTTGTGGCGCTGGCCGTGCCAGGCAAAGGGCGGCGTGTGGCCAAACAGGCCTGCCTCTTCGGGTGTCAGGGCGGCCAGGGCATCGGGTGTGGGCACGACGGGGCGCCGCCAGTAGTGGCCCATCACCACCGGGGTGGCGTCGGTGTAGCTGTCCCACCATGCCATGCGCTCGACAAAGCGCCATTTTCCGCCCGCATAAAAAGGGTCGGTGCCCTGGCGTTCAACCCCCGAGGTGAGTACCTTGAGCGGGTTCAGCATGGCCTTGAGCAGCTCGTTGTCGGCATGGGCCTGCAAAAACGGCGGCTTGTGCAGCGGGTCTTCCAGGTCGTGCGGCCACTGCTGGCGCTCGGTGGCCATGCGCCGGGCCAGTGTGCCGTCTTGCGCCTGCCGGCGCACCTCGGCTTCCCAGTGGTCGTACTCAGCGCGGACGCTGCCGGGCGGCAACTGGCGCACTGCGGCAATCTGGGCGGGCAGCCATGCGGCGTGCACGATGCGCAGGTCTGGCCGCTCCAGTGCCACGGGCAGCGTGCCCAGAAACGCCACGATGGCGGCGCGCTGACTGGCCGTAGGGCGGGCAAAGGGTGCGTATTTGTCGTGGTCGGACGCCAGGCGGGCATCGAAGTACCACCCGGCGCCATCTTTGGCGTCGTTGCGCAGCAGGTTGATCTCGTGGTTGCCGATCACGGCCACGGCGCGGCCGCTGGCCACCAGGTGCGCCACCCGCGCGAGCACCGCAGGGCTGTCGGGGCCCCGGTCGCAAAAGTCGCCCACAAAGACCAGCGTGCGGCCATCCGGGTGCCGCCCCTGGGCGTCGTAGCCCAGGTGGGCCAGCAGCGAGTGCAGCGCGTCGATTTCGCCATGGATGTCGCCGACGATGTCGAGCGGTCCTGGGGGCAGGTCTTGGATGAGGCTCATGCGGTGCGTGGTCTGTGGGCCAGATTATTGGTGTTTTAAGGCTCTGGCCCTTTTGGAGTAAGCGCTAAGCGCTATCAAATTAATAAACTTTGCACAGGGTGGCGGGGCTGGGCCTGAAGCGGGCAATGCCGCGCCCTTTGCACCGTGCCACCCTGGCCTTGTGCCTTGTGCCGGGCGTCAGCGCGCCGGGGCAGGCGGCATGGGCGGTGTCTTGCTCAGCACGCGCCCGGGGTTCATGGTGCCCTGCGGGTCGAGCGCGGCCTTGATGGCGTGCATCATGGCCAGCGCCGTGGGCGACTGGTATTTTTCCAGCTTTTCCACCTTGAGCGCGCCAATGCCGTGCTCGGCCGAGAACGAGCCGCCAAATTGCGCCACGGCCTCGTACACCAAGTGGTTGACGTGTGCCTCCTGCTCGCGCAGGAACACCTTGGGGTCGCTGTCTGCGGGGGCCTGCACGTTGTAATGCAGGTTGCCGTCGCCCAGGTGGCCGAAGTTGACCAGGCGCACGCCCGGAATCTCGCGCACCATCATGGCGTCGGCATATTCGACAAACGCCGGAATGCGCGAAATGGGCACCGAGATGTCGTGCTTGATGTTGAGCCCTTCTTCGGCCTGTGCCAGCGGAATGTTCTCGCGGATATGCCACAGGTTGTGCGCCTGCGAGAGGTTTTCTGCCACCACGGCGTCGGTTACGCAGCCGGCCTCGAAAGCGGTTTCGAGCAGCGCCTCAAAGCGTGCGCGGGCGTGGTCTTCGGATTCGCTGTCGGAATTTTCGAGCAGCACGCCATAGGGCACGTCGTCTTGCTCGATGAAGGGCACGCGCAGCTGCGGCATGTGCTTGTGCACCAGGCTCAGGGCAAAGCGGCCCATCACTTCAAAGCCGGTGAGCCCCGCGCCCAGGTGCTGGTGCGCCAGGCCCAGCAGTGCCACGGCATGTTCCATCGAGGGCACAGCGGCCCAGGCGGTGAGTTGCGCGGCGGGCCGGGGATAGAGCTTGAGCGTGGCGGCGGTGATGACGCCCAGCGTGCCTTCGCTGCCAATGAACAGGTCGCGCAGGTCGTAGCCCGTGTTGTCCTTGCGCAGGCCCTTGAGGCCGTTCCACACCTCGCCCTGCGGCGTGACCACTTCGAGGCCCACGCACAGGTCGCGGGCGTTGCCATAGCGCACCACCTGCGTGCCGCCCGCATTGGTGCCCAGGTTGCCGCCGATGGTGCAGCTGCCCTCGGCCGCCAGCGACAGGGGGAACAAAAGCCCCGCCTGGCTGGCCGCGTCCTGCACGTTCTGCAGGATGCAGCCGGCCTCCACCGTCATGGTGAGGTTGTCCTTGTCGAGGGCGCGCACGGCGTTCATGCGCGCAAGGCTCAGCACCACCTGCGTGCCCGAGGTGTCGGGTGTCGAGCCCACGGCCAGGCCGGTGTTGCCGCCTTGGGGCACGATGGATGTGCCCGCGGCGGCGCAGGCACGCACCACGGCTGCCACTTCGTCGGTACTGCCGGGGCGCACCACGGCCAGCGCTTTGCCGCGCTCGCGGCGGCGCCAGTCCTGCTCCCAGGCACCGAGATCGCCCTCGGTCAGGACATGGGCGGCGCCCACAATGCGCTGCAGGGTGTCGATCAAAGTGGACATACGGGTCTTTCAGGTAATCAGTGAACGGGGTGGCACGTACCGGCGGCGCAGGGGCTCGTCAGGGTGCAACGGCGGTGGCGGTGTCTGCCGTGGCCTGTGCCTGGGCCTGCGCCCGGGCGTTGCGCTGGCGCAGCCGCACATGCAGGGTGCAGGCCGTGAACAGCACCAGGCACAGCACGATCTCGCCCCCTGCCAGCCACGAGCCCGGTCGGGCGTCGCCCCAGGCGCGCACCACGCCTTCAATGAAATACAGCCAGATCACCAGACTGACCCAGCGGTAGGTGTACATGCGGTTCTTCAGGATGCCGGCCAGCGGAATGCACAGTGGCAGCGCCTTGAGCGCCAGCCACGAGCCACCGGGGCGCAGCGGGGCCAGCACCAGCTCCCAGGCCAGGCACAGCACAATCAGCGCCAGCAGGCTGCCTGCGGCCAGCCAGCGGGTGGCGGCAACGGCGTTGCCAGGGGGGGATAAGGAAGGGTTCATGGCGTGTGTTGTCAGAAAAATGGGCGGTGCCGGTGGCGCACAAGCCAGGTGGTTGGGCCCACAATGCGCGCTCGATCAATGCAATTCGGTCCGATGCCCGTTGAACCCCTCACCCGGAACTTGTCGAAGGGCTTCGACAAGCACCGCCTGAACCGCCTGAGCGGTATTGGAGATTTCAACGGGCCGGATCCATCAATAATCCGTGTCCATGCAGCGTTTTTACAGTAACCAAACGGCCCGTGGCCGGGCCTAGGATCATATCGGCCATGTCCTTGACCCCACAGACCGTGGTCCAGCGCCTGCAGGCTTTGGTGGCCGAGTTGTCGCGCTTTCCCTGGGCAACCACCGCCCAGACGCTGCGCGAGCGGTTTCGTGAAGACCGCCTGGGCCTGACGGCCAGCAGCCTCACCTTCACCACCATCCTGGCCCTGGTGCCTTTTGTGACCGTGGCGCTGGCCTTGTTCACGGCCTTTCCCATTTTCGGCGAGCTGCAGGTGGTGCTGCAGCGCTGGCTGGTGGACAGCCTGGTGCCCGACAGCATCTCGCGCCAGGTGCTGGGCTACCTCACGCAGTTTGCTGCCCAGGCCAGCCGGCTGGGGGTGGCGGGGTTCAGCATTTTGCTGGTGACGGCGCTGGCGCTGATTTTGACCATTGACCGCACCCTCAACAACATCTGGCGCGTGCGGCGTCTGCGGCCGCTGGGCCAGCGGGTGCTGATTTATTGGGCCGCGATCACGCTGGGGCCCGTGGTGCTGGGTGCCAGCCTGGCGCTCACGTCGTATGTGATGTCGGCCTCGGGCGGGCTGGTGCGGGCCGTGCCCGATGGCCTGCGCCTGCTGTTCGACTCCATCGAGTTCCTGGTGCTGGCATTGGGCATGGCGGCGCTCTACCACTATGTGCCCAACACGCCCGTGAAATGGCGCCACGCCTGGGCGGGCGGCCTGTTTGTGGCAGTGTGTATCGAGCTGGCCAAGAAGGTGCTGGCCATTTACCTGGGCAAGGTGCCCACCTATTCGGTGGTGTATGGCACCTTTGCCACGCTGCCCATTTTGCTGGTGTGGATCTATGTGGCGTGGGTCATCGTGCTGCTGGGGGCGGTGGTTGCGGCCTACCTGCCCAGCCTGCTGGCCGGCGTGGCGCGGCGCGGCACGGTGCCGGGCTGGACTTTTCAGCTGGCGGTGGAGGTGCTGCAGGAGCTGCAGCGCGCGCGCCGCCACATCGGCAAAGGCCTGCGTGCCAGCCAGCTCGCGCAGCTGCTGCGCGTGGATGTGCTGCAACTGGCGCCGGTGCTCGATGCCCTGACCGCGCTGGACTGGGCGGGGCGCACCAGCGACCCGGCGCAAAGCGCGGCCGACGACCCCGAGCCGCGCTATGTGCTGCTGGCCGATCCCGAACGAACCCTGCTGGCGCCTTTGCTGCAGCGCCTGCTGCTGGACCGCTCCGGCAGCCTGGAGCCGCTGTGGAGCAACGCCGGGTTGGCGCAACTGCATCTGTCGGATTTGCTTCAAAAAGAATAGCTGATAGCGCTTTCTGGATAAGCGCTAGCGGCATTTTTGACTTGTATTATTCGGAAAAACGGTGAGCACCGCGCCACCATGCTCTGCCAGCGGATTGGCCGCCGGCAGGGGGATGGCCGGTGTTCAGCGGGCGAGAAAATCCCGGATGGCCATCAGCGTGCCGTCGGGGGCCTCGGTCATCTGGTTGTGCCCCACGGGCAGGTTGACCACCTGCACGGCCCGGCCCGCGTTGCGGGCAATGGCGATCAGCCCCTGCGCGGCCTTGGGTGCCGTCATCTGGTCTTGTGCCCCCAGCACAAACAGCACCGGGCACTGCACCTGGGCCATAGCCTGCTCGCCGTTGGCATAGCGGTCACAGGCCACGAAGCCCCGGTGGAACAGGTTGACCTGCGGGTTGCTGCGCAGCACCTTGCGGCCCAACGCCATGCCCGCGCCATACACCCAAAAGCCCGCACCCGAGGGCGGTGCCAGCGTGCTGCGCGAGAACACGTTGACCATGCGCAGCGCCTTCTCGGGCTCGTTCAATGCCGATTCAATGAGTGCGGGCGACACTTTCATGGGGTAGGCCGTGCCCACCAGCACCAGATGGCTCACGCGTGGGCCCAGCTGGGCTGCCGCTTCCAGCGCAATCAGCGAGCCCCAGCTGTGGCCGATCAGCGCGGCGCGGTCAATGCCCAGGGCATCGAGCAGCGCCGCCACAAACGCAGCGCCTTGCTCGACGCTGGCCGGCGCATCGCCGCCGCTGCGGCAATGGCCGGGCAGATCGACGGCCAGCACGTTCCAGCCGTGGTTGGCCATGTAGCGGCTTTGCAAGGCCCACACGCTGTGGTCGTTGAGTACGCCGTGGATGAACACCACCGTGGGCTTGGCGGCATCAAACGCCTTGCCGCCGGTGTAGCAATAAATGGCAGCGCCGTTGACTTGAATGTGCATGGTCAGGCCCCCGCTTTCTCGGCGGCTTTCAGCGCGCGCTTGAGATCGTCGATCAGGTCATCGGCATCTTCCAGGCCAATGGACAGGCGGATCGTGCCCTGGGTGATGCCCGCATCGGCCAGGGCCTCGTCGCTCATGCGGAAATGCGTGGTGCTGGCCGGGTGGATCACCAGGCTGCGGCAGTCGCCCACATTGGCCAGGTGGCTGAAGACCTTGAGGGTTTCGATGAACTTCTTGCCCTGCTCGCGGTTGCCCTTGAGGTCAAAGCTGAACACCGAGCCAGCGCCGCGTGGCAGCAGCTTTTGCGCCAGCGCGTGGCTCCCGTGCGATGCCAGCATGGGGTGGCCCACGCGCGCTACAAAGGGTTGTGCTGCCAGAAACTCCACCACTTTTTCGGTGTTGCGCATGTGCTGCTGCATACGCAGGGGCAGGGTTTCGATGCCCTGCAGGATGAGCCAGGCGGTGTGCGGGCTCATGCAGGCGCCAAAGTCGCGCAGGCCCTCGCGGCGCGCGCGCAGCAAAAAGGCGCCCACGCTGCTTTCTTCGGTGAACACCATGTTGTGAAAGCCGTCGTAGGGTTGGGTCAGCTCGGCAAACTTGCCGGCGGATTTCGGGCCATCCCAGTCAAAGCTGCCGCCGTCGACCACGATGCCGCCCACCACTGTGCCGTGGCCCGACAGGAACTTGGTGGCCGAGTGGTAGACCAGGTCTGCGCCATGCTCGAACGGCTTGATGAGCCACGGCGAGGTGAGGGTGGAGTCCACCAGCAGCGGTACGCCGGCCTCGTGGGCTATTGAAGAAACGGTGGGGATGTCCAGCACCTCCAGGCCCGGGTTGCCCACGGTTTCGCCAAAGAACAGCTTGGTGTTGGGGCGCACGGCCGCGCGCCAGGCATCAATGTCGCCGGGCTTCACAAAGGTGGTTTCAATGCCGAAGCGGCTGAGGGTGTAGTGCAGCAGGTTCTGCGAGCCACCATACAGCGCCGTGCTGGCCACGATGTGGCTGCCAGCGCCCATCAGCGTGGCAACGGCCAGGTGCAGGGCAGCCTGGCCACTGGCCGTGGCCACCGAGCCAACGCCGCCTTCGAGTGCCGCCACACGCTGCTCCAACACGGCATTGGTGGGGTTGCTGATGCGGCTGTAGACATGGCCCGGACGTTCGAGGTTGAACAGCGAGGCGGCGTGGTCGCTCGATTCAAAAACGAATGAGGTGGTCAGGTGGATGGGCACGGCACGCGCGCCGGTGGCGGGGTCGGGCGAGGCGCCTGCGTGCAGCGCCAGCGTGTCAAAGCCGGGGTCGGAGTAACCGGGCATCTTGTGTCTCCAAGGTTGTCTGTGCAGCCGGGCATTGTGGGCTATATTTGCCGTGAATCAGCCTGTTGCGCCCAGCGCGCCCTCGGAGACAACACCATGAAAGTCAGCGACATCCTTCGCGTCAAGGGGAACACCCTCTACACCGTGACACCGGACGAACCCCTTGCCGTTGCCTTGAGCGTGATGGCTGAAAAAGACATCGGCTCGCTGGTGGTGATGGAGCTGGGCGACCTGGTGGGCATGCTCACCTTCCGCGAAGTGATCCAGGCCACCGTGCGCAACGGCGGCAGCGTGGGTGCCCTGCGCGTACGCTCGGCCATGGACGACCATCCCCTGACCTGCACGCTCGAAACCGACATGGACGAGGTGCGCCGCATGATGCTCGATCGCCACGCGCGCTACATGCCGGTGATGGACAAGAAAATGCTCATGGGCGTGATCAGCTTCTACGATGTGGCCAAGGCCGTGGTGGACGCCCAGAATTTCGAGAACAAGATGCTCAAGGCCTACATCCGCGACTGGCCGGAGGAAAAGACAACCCCCTGAGGCGACAACCCCTCAGTCGCCTTCGGCGCCTTCCCCCTTCTCTCGCATTGCTGCGCAACGCGGAAAGGGGGACGCCACCGGCGCGGCGGGGCGGCCCTTGCGCGGTGGCTCTGGCCTGGGCCGCGCGGGCGCAGGCGGTGGGGGCTTTTCTCGTGCGCTGTGTCTTTGCGTGGGTGGTCGTCTGGGATAATCCGGCGCCATGAGCGGCAACACCTTCGGTACCTTATTCGCAGTCACCAATTTTGGTGAATCCCACGGCCCGGCCATTGGCTGCGTGATCGACGGCTGCCCGCCCGGCATGCCGCTTGCCGAGGCCGATATCCAGGCCGACCTCGACCGTCGCCGCCCCGGCACCAGTCGGCACGTCACGCAGAGGAGCGAGCCCGATGCGGTCGAAATTCTTTCCGGCGTCTACGAGGGCAAGACCACCGGCACGCCGATTGCCCTGCTGATCCGCAACACCGACCAGCGCAGCAAGGACTACAGCAACATCGCCGAGAGCTTTCGGCCCGGCCATGCCGATTACACCTACTGGCACAAATACGGCATTCGTGACCCGCGCGGTGGCGGCCGCTCTTCAGCGCGCCTGACAGCGCCCACGGTGGCCGCGGGTGCCGTGGCCAAGAAGTGGCTGGCCCAGCAATACGGCGCCCAGTTTCGCGCCTGCATGACGCAGCTCGGCGAGCTGGCCATCCCGTTCGAGGGCTGGGAGCATGTGCGCAACAATCCGTTTTTTGCGCCAGTGGCGGATGTCGCGCAGTACGAGGACTACATGGATGCGCTGCGCAAGGCCGGCGACTCGTGCGGCGCACGCATCCGCGTGCAGGCCACGGGCGTGCCGGTGGGGCTGGGCGAGCCCTTGTTCGACAAGCTCGACGCCGACATCGCCTACGCCATGATGGGCCTGAACGCCGTGAAGGGCGTGGAGATTGGCGCCGGCTTTGCCAGCGTGGCCCAGCGCGGCACCGTGCACGGCGATTCCATGAGCCCGCAAGGCTTTCGCAGCAACAACGCGGGTGGCGTGCTCGGCGGCATCAGCACCGGACAAGACCTGGAAGTGAGCATTGCCATCAAGCCCACCAGCTCCATCATCAGCCCGCGCGAGTCGATCGACATCCACGGCCACAGCGCCGAGGTCATCACCAAGGGGCGCCACGACCCCTGCGTGGGCATTCGCGCCGCGCCCATTGCCGAGGCCTTGCTGGCGCTGGTGGTGATGGACCACGCGTTGCGCCACCGCGCCCAGTGCGCCGATGTGGTGGCCAACGTGGCGCCCATCCGGGCCTCTTTCCTTTAAGGGCTCCGGTGGCCCGTTTGCCTGCGATGGCACGGGGATTATCGCGCCGGGGCCTGGGCACCGCCTTTGCCCTGGGCATGCTGGCGGCCCTGGCGGGTTGTGCCGCCGTGGCACCGGCGCCGCAGCACATCGACATCACGCTGATCGGTTTCAACGACCTGCACGGCCATCTGGAGCCGCCCCGCCTGGTGGTGCGCGTGCCGGGGCCTGACGGTGCTGTTGCCGTGCCGGCCGGTGGCGCGGCCTATCTGGCCAGCGCCATTGCGGCGCTCAAGGCCAGCAATCCGCACCACGCGGTGGTGTCTGCCGGTGACATGGTGGGGGCTTCGCCGCTGGTGTCGGCCCTGTTTCTGGACGAGCCCACCATCGAGGCCGTCAACCGCATGCAGATCGACTTCAACGCCGTGGGCAACCACGAGTTTGACCGCGGCTGGCGTGAGCTGCTGCGGTTGCAGCATGGCGGTTGCGAGCAGTTCACTGTGCGCACGCCCTGCCAGATATCCCGTCCGTTTGAGGGCGCCCGCTTCGGTTTTCTGGCCGCCAACACCGTGCGCGAGGATGGTCAGACGCTGTTGCCACCCACGGGGCTCAAGCGGTTTCACGATGGGGGCGCCACGATTACCTTGGGGTTCATCGGTCTCACGCTTAAGGCCACCCCCACCATGGTGTCGCCCGCCGGCGTAGTCGGGCTGCGGTTCGAGGACGAGGCCGCCACTGCCAACGCGCTGGTGCCGCAGTTGCGCGCCCAGGGCGCCGATGTCATCGTGGTGGTGATCCACGAGGGCGGAGGCACCGCGGCCGGCATCACCGAGACCAGTTGCGCGGGGCTCAGCGGCGACATCGTGCCCATCCTTGAGCGGCTGGACCCGGCGATCGACGTAGTGGTGTCGGGCCACACCCATCGGGCCTATGTGTGCGACTACGCCAGCGTGAACCCGCAGCGCCCATTTCTGCTGACCAGCGCGGGCCTGTATGGCACGCTGGTGACCGACATTGCCCTGCGCGTGGACACCCGCACACGCCGCGTGGTGCGCAAGGCGGCGCGCCAGGTCATCGTGCAGGGCGAAGGGTTCACGGGCCCGCAGGGCCGTGTGAACACAAGCGCCGTTGTACCCGTGTTTCCCGTCGACACCGGTGTGCAGCAGTTGGTGGCCACTTACCATGCGGCGGCCGTGCCGCTGGCCCAGCGGCCCGTGGGGCAGGTCACCGCTGCCATCCTGCGGCAACCCGGCCCGTCGCTCGAATCGCCGCTGGGCAACCTGATTGCCGATGCCCAGCTGCATGCGACGCGCCTACCCGGGCAGGGCGGGGCGCAGATATCCTTCATGAACCCCGGCGGCGTGCGCGCCGACCTGGTGCCCGACGAGCAGGGGCTGGTGCGCTACGGGCAGTTGTTTGCCGTGCAACCCTTTGGCAACCACCTGGTCGTCAAGACCTTCACCGGGGCGCAGCTGCGTGCGGCGCTGGAGCAGCAGTTTGACAGTGGCACCAACACGCCCGAGCGGCCGCGCGTGCTGTCGGTGTCGGCGGGGTTTGGCTATTCTTACGACCTCTCGCGGCCCGCCGGCGCGCGCATCAGCCACATGGTGCTGCACGGCCAGCCACTGACCGATGAGGCCCGTGTGCGTGTCGCTATGAGCAACTACCTGGCGGGCGGTGGCGACAATTTCACGGTGTTTGCCCAAGTGCCGGACATGCTGGGCGGTGGCCAGGACCTGGACGCACTGGAGGCCTATTTCCGCGCCAGCAGCCCCGTGGCACCTCCGGCGACGAACCGCATTACCCGCATCACACGCAGCGCACCGGCCACGGGATCCAATCAATAAGGCCAAAAAATGCCCCTGGCGCTTATGCATCAAGCGCCAGTAGCTCTATTTTTGATAGTGATTGGTGGCGGGAGGCAGGTGAGCCGCATGGCCGCCGTGCGGCCTGCTGGCGCCACCATCGGGTCATGATCTGCTATTTAATTAATAGCTGTATGCGCTTGATCGATAAGCGCTTGAGGCTAAAAAAGCTTTAAATCAGACGCGGATTACTTGCCAACCTCATCGACCATTGCGCGGAAATCGTCGATGTCTTCGAAGCTGCGGTACACGCTGGCAAAGCGGATGTAAGCCACCTTGTCGAGCTTCTTGAGCTCGCGCATGACCAGTTCGCCTATGTGGCTGGAAAGCACTTCACGTTGCCCCATGTTGAGCAGCTTTTCCTCGATGCGCTCAATGGAGCTGTCGATCTGGGTGGTGCTGACGGGCCGCTTGCGCAGAGCCAGATTGAACGAGGCCAGCAACTTGCTGCGCTCGTATTCAATGCGGCGGCCGTCTTTTTTGACCACCACCGGGAAGTTCACCTCGGGGCGCTCGTAGGTGGTAAAGCGTTTTTCGCAGGCGCTGCACCGGCGCCGACGGCGAACAAAATCCCCCTCCTCAGACACCCGGGTTTCAACGACTTGCGTCTCTTGGTGGCTGCAGAAGGGGCACTTCATGGGGCAGTGCGCTGGGCTTAACCGTAAACAGGGAAACGGGCCGTCAACGCGTTGACCTTGGCACGCACGGCGGCGATGTTGGCCTCGTCGCGCGGGTTGTCCAGCACGTCGGCGATCAGGTGGGCCGTCATGCGCGCTTCTTCTTCCTTGAAACCGCGCGTGGTCATGGCGGGGGTGCCAATGCGCACGCCGCTGGTCACCATCGGCTTTTCAGGGTCGTTGGGGATGGCGTTCTTGTTGATGGTCATGTGAGCGGCGCCCAGCACGGCCTCGGCTTCCTTGCCGGTGATGCCCTTGGCGCGCAGGTCCACCAGCATCACGTGGCTTTGCGTGCCGCCGCTCACGATGCGCAGGCCGCGTGCGGTCAGCGTCTCGGCCACCACCTTGGCGTTCTTGGCCACTTGTTCCTGGTAGGCCTTGAACTCGGGCTGCAGCGCTTCCTTGAAAGCCACGGCCTTGGCCGCGATGACGTGCATCAGCGGGCCGCCCTGCAGGCCGGGGAAGATGGCGCTGTTGATGGCCTTTTCGTGCTGGGCCTTCATCAGGATGATGCCGCCACGGGGGCCGCGCAGGCTCTTGTGGGTGGTGGAAGTGACCACGTCAGCGTGCGGCACGGGGTTGGGGTACACACCGGCGGCAATCAGCCCGGCGTAGTGGGCCATGTCCACCATGAAGATGGCGCCGATTTCCTTGGCTATTCTTGCAAAGCGCTCGAAATCGATGTGCAGGCTGTAGGCCGAGGCACCGGCAATGATGAGCTTGGGCTTGTGTTCCCGTGCCTTGGCTTCCATCGCGTCGTAGTCAATGGCTTCCTGGGCGTTGAGTCCATAGGAGATGACGTTGAACCACTTGCCGGACATGTTCAGTGGCATGCCGTGTGTCAGGTGGCCGCCTTCGGCCAGGCTCATGCCCATGATAGTGTCGCCGGGCTTGAGGAATGCCAGGAATACCGCCTCGTTGGCGGATGCGCCGCAGTGGGGCTGCACGTTGGCGGCTTCGGCGCCGAAGATCTGCTTGACGCGGTCGATGGCAAGTTGCTCAGCCACGTCCACATGCTCGCAGCCACCGTAGTAGCGCTTGCCGGGGTAGCCTTCGGCGTATTTGTTGGTGAGTTGCGTGCCCTGGGCCCACATGACGGCGGGCGAGGCGTAGTTCTCGCTGGCGATCAGCTCAATGTGATGCTCTTGCCGGGCGTTTTCAGCCTGGATGGCGGCAAACAGCTCGGGATCGGTTTGTTCGACAAGAATATTGCGGTCGTACATGATTGGCAGTCCTATGAACTTGTGTCCCTTGAAACAAGGGCTGCCCAGGCGAACGGCGGAACGCAGAAGGCCCTGAGCCTTTGCGGCACGCTCCCTAGTGGTTCACAAGAGGCATGCCCTTGCCGGTTTCCACGTCAGCGGCGGCACCTTGTGGGGAGCCGCGCCTATCGCCAGTCGCGTACGCCTCTAGTGTAGCTGACCGGCGCCTCATCACTCGATGGGATGCCCGTTTTCAAAGACCTTAAAGCAGCGCGAGCTTGTCGCCTGCGGCTTCGGGGGCATCGGCGGGCGCGACAACCGGTACGGTGCGGGCCGGGGCCTGGGTCGACAGGGTGGCGGGCGGGTTCATGGGAGTGGATCGTCCGCCAGCGACCTGGCGCAGCCGGAAATGCTCGGCCAGCACCTTGGCGGTGTAACCGCCGTCATCGGGCAGATTGGCCGCGCCCACGTAATAGCGCAGCCCGCCTTCCACCGAACCAGCCCGGGCTATGCATTCCTGAAGCACCTTCACACCGACGCGCAGGTTGGTGACCGGATCGAACGCTGCAAAGTGACCGCCAAAATTTTCGTACTTGTCGGTGTGAACCCGCGTCATCACCTGCATCAGGCCCTGGGCACCCACGGAGCTCTGGGCGAAGGGGTTGAAGCTGGATTCGATGGCCATGATGGCCAGGATCAGGGTCGGATCGATCTTGGTGCGTGCGCCGGTTTCATAAGCTTCAGCCACCAGTGCGCTCAGGGGTTCTGGCGCAACGCGGTATTTCTTGCTCAGCCAGTAAGCCACCGCAGCCTGCTCTTTTGGCAGGTCCTTGGGGTTGCTGGCAGTGGCGCGTTCGATGGCACCCAGCTCTACTGGCATTTCCAGCAGGGCCACCTGACGGGACTGCAGCCAGTCCATCAGATGCGCCTCGCCCGCCTGGCGCAGGTCCGGGCGGGCCGTAAGGGTCAAAACAACAAAGGCAACGGCCAGCCCGATGAGGGCAAAACTGTTGTGGGTGATTTCAAGGAAACCTTCGGTCACGTCGGCCACGAAGGTCCGTACGCCGGAGACTATTTTTCCTGACGCTGTCATAGCTCTTCCTTTCTGAAGCGACGCCTGCTTGCGATACCGTCGTCAACGACAGCATCGGCTCAGGGAGTCACCTGGATTGGTACGCCATCAATTCCGTGCTTCGTTCATGACTCGAGCGATGAATTGACTTAGCCGGGTTCGGCAGCGGGTTGGGGTTTTTACTAGCCCTGTTGGGGGCTGGCGGATTCTAGGAGGTCACTTAATGCCAAGTCAATACTAACAAAGTTATTCAAAATACATAATTGTTATGATAAAGCTGTAAAAAACCTCAGTAAAGCGCCTATTTTTGCAATTTCGGCTGGCTTGGAAGCGCTTGTTCTGTGACCCCTGTGTGTCAATTTCAATCGCGGTCTTGTGAGCCATTGAGAATGCAATTTGAGTTGGGCCAGTGAGTTTGGTAAGGTTGCGTTGCCTGTCGATTTCAGGCATCGCCAGACAAAGCAAAGTCTCCCGCTGAAGGCATGCAGTGCCCAGGTGCAGCAGATGCAGCTTTTATGGCAAACCTTGGAGGCAATACCTTGTCTCCTCGCAATGTGGACTTTCAACTCCAGATTGCGAACCGATGGCAAAGACCGTTGCGTCAGCCGTCAAGCCCGGTGGGCAGGCCATGAGGTCTGTCAACCGGGCTTTCTTGTTGGTGCATCCATGCCGGGTGTTGTGTCTGTGTTTTGGCCGGTTGCAGGGGCCAGTTCGCCGGTTGCATATATATAGGGATAATGGGCGAGGTTCTCCATGGCTGGCCTCGTTGCGCCGGGAGAGTGGATTTCATCAACCGACCTGCCCGTGTCAGTCGATCTGACCAGCTTGCGCCAGATCATTTCTTGATGCTTGGCCCGACGCCATGGCGTGGTCTTTTGCTGGAACCCGGTGAAAATGGCACTCCCGCTCGCAAGCGCTCACGCATGTGGCCGCAGCGTCCAGCTTTCCCCCAAGTGGCTTGTCCGGTCCTCTCATTCATTGGATCCATGTTTCCTTTTTTTTCTCGCAGCAAAATGTCCGACGTACCTGAAGTGAATCCGGCCCCGGCCAAAACCCAAGAGTCGCATCCCCTGGATGCGCTGACTGGTGGCGCTTTCTCGGCCGCCACGTCAAGTGAGCGGGCTTCCCGCATCCGTGACTGGCTCGCCACCCAGCCGGCGCCCGAGCAACTGCAAGAGGTTTTCAAGGAACTGAGCGGGCGCGACAAGGGGGCTGCACGCGCGGTACGCGAACGGCTGGATGAAATCCGCCGCGCCAAAGGACAGGAGGCCATTGCGGCCGAGTGGGCCGAGAA
>ERZ1023652.57-NODE-57-length-26220-cov-5.271452_pt1 | contig 26220 bp, 17 predicted proteins | sample MGYA00520879_ERZ1023652 | MGnify/ENA primary metagenome ERZ1023652 (study PRJEB33180, sample SAMEA4044469) | wastewater metagenome | place: Denmark | collected 2016-04-02 | study: EMG produced TPA metagenomics assembly of the PRJEB13832 data set (Local surveillance...
GATGACGAACTCATTGAAGAACGGCGACTGATTCAGGATCGCGAAGCCTTTATCCTGCAAAGCTTGGGCAAAATAAGCTGCTTTGTCGACGTTCAGCTGCGCCATTTCCTGGACGCCCTGTTTGCCGAGGGCCGCCATGCAGACCGCTGAAGCCAACGCGTTCAAGGCTTGGTTCGAACTCATGTAGGAAGTCGCTTTTTCGCGGCGGATATGCTGCTCCCGGCTTTGGAGCGTCAGCACAAAAGCGCGTTCTCCCTCGGCATCCACAGTTTCCCCGACGATCCGTCCGGGAACTTTGCGGATATGCTTTTGATTCACGGAGAAGTAACCGCAATGCGGACCGCCGAATGACATCGGCAAACCGAACGGCTGCGTATCTCCGACAACGATATCCGCCCCCAATTTACCGGGCGCTTCCAATATTCCAAGCGCCAACGGATTGGCCATCACAATCAACAGCGCCCCTTTATCTTCCGCAATCTTTTTGACGACAGCCAAATCTTCGATCGAGCCGAAGAAATTCGGGTACTGGACTACGATTGCGGCGGTATCCGGTGTGGTCAGGCATCGCGTGACACCGAAGTTGGTGACGTCTTTTTCCATCAACACTTCGATGACTTCGAGGCCACGCCCTTTTGCGGCAGTGTGGACGACGGCACGAGCATTCGGATGGACCGCTTGTGAAAGAACGATTTCCTTGCGTTTCGTAACGGCCGCTGCCAAACCAACAGCTTCGCTCAAGGAAGCAAAACCATCATATAAGGAAGAGTTTGTGGCTTCCATCCCGGTCAATTCGCTGATCATCGATTGAAACTCAAAAATCGCCTGCAGCTCTCCTTGACTGGCTTCCGCCTGATAAGGGGTATAGGCCGTATAAAATTCAGAGCGCGAAATCACTGCATCCACAACGCTTGGAATATAATGATCATACGTACCGGCGCCCATGAAAATCGGCATCTGTCCGGCACTGACGTTTTTCTCGGCCAAATCTTTCATTTGTTTCAATAGTTCCGATTCGGAAACGGCAGCCGGAATCGCCAACGCTTCCTTCAAACGGATTTCGTCAGGGATATCCGTGAACAGGTCCTCCATGCTTTCGACCCCGATGACAGCCAACATTTCTTTTTCGTCTTCGGCCGTATCCGGTAAATAACGGAATCGCTCCTCAGTCATTTTACGCTTCCTCCTCGGCCACGAATGCTGCATATTCATCGTAGCTCAACAATTCATCCAATTCATTGATATCGCTCAGGCTCATTTCGTACATCCAGCCGTCTGCAAACGGTTCTGCATTGACGATTTCAGGGGAATCAGCTAAAGCTTCGTTTTGTTTCGTCACTGTTCCAGAGACAGGCGCATACACTTCCGAGACGGATTTTACGGATTCTACCGTCACAGACTCGTCCCCCTTAGCCAATTCAGCATCCAGATCAGCCACGAAATCCACGAACACGATATCGCCAAGTTGTTCTGCTGCATGCTCTGTGATGCCGATGCGTACCGTTTCATCCGTGATCTTTTCTACCCATTCGTGCTCTTTCGTGTAATAAAAATTTTTGTGGTCTGCCATTTTGATCATCCTTCCGCGCATGGCGCTGGTTTATTTTTGTTTTCATTAGTAGACGTGCCCAAAATTATTTTTTTCTTTTGTAGAATGGTTTCGGAACAATCCGAGCTTGGATACGTTTGTTGCGTATTTCAATTTGGATCTCTGTTCCGAGGGCGGCTGCTTCCGACTTCACTAAGGCCATTCCGATACTTTTCTTCAAAGTCGGCGACTGCGTACCGGATGTGACGACCCCAATCTCCGCTCCGTCCGAGGAAAAGACTTTATAGCCTTCGCGTGGAATCCCTCTTTCGATGGCTTCGAAACCGACGATCTTTTCTTTTGGTCCGTCTTCGCGAATTGCCGTCAAGGATGCTTTGCCGATAAAATCACTCGCTTTTTTGGTTTTGACCGCAAATCCCAACCCAGCAGCCAGCGGGGTGATTTCCTCAGATAATTCATGTCCATACAGTGGCATTCCGGCCTCCAATCGAAGCGTGTCCCGCGAACCGAGTCCACAAGGCAAAACACCATAGGCTTCTCCGACTGCCAGCAGTTTTTCCCACAGCAACGGGGTCTGCTCACCCGCCAGATATAATTCAAAACCGTCTTCACCGGTATAACCCGTCCTCGAAATCAAGACATGCGGAATGCCCGCCACTTTCTGGTCCGCGATGAAATGGTAATTTTCGATGGCATCCAGATTGGCATCCGTCAGTTCCTTCAGGATTTTGATGGCGGCCGGTCCTTGCAGTGCAAGCAGACCGATACTGTCGGAAATGTTGCTGATACTCGCTTCTGACTTGTTGTTCTCCTGCATCCATGCAAATACTTTATCCGTGTTGGATGCATTGCAGACCAGCAGGTAGCGCTCTTCGTTCATTTTGAAAAGGATGACGTCATCGACTGCCCCGCCATCCGGGTAACACATAATATTGTATTGAGCCTGGCCGATCGTCATCACGCTGGTATCATTCGTCAGCAGTCCATTCAGGTAGTCTTCTGCTTTATCGCCGGATATTTCGATCTCTCCCATATGCGAACAATCGAACAGTCCCGCGCGTTCACGAACGGCCTCATGTTCGGAAAGAATGCCGGAAAATTGGATCGGCATCTCCCAGCCCCCGAAATCAATCAGCTTCACGTCATTCGCTTTATAATATTCAAATAATGGCGTGTGTTTGCCTATTGTTGGTTCACTCACGTATAAATCCCCCTTTTCTTTACTGGATTCCCCATTTTTGCGACTATTTTTCGATTACCGTCGCATTAACGTGTAACCGTTTCACTTCCCTTTGTTATCTATTTTAGCACAGAAAATGAGCAAAACCCTCTCACGAAAGATTGTTCGCATTAGTCGCAAAATCAATCTCATAATAGCACGTACTATTTCCAATTACGAAAAATAAGCTTATGTTATTGATGTTATTTTGAATAATCGTTCGTATTTCGTTCAAAAACAGCATTTCCGCCAATTATTAATGGATTCTTAAAAAGGTAGTTGTAAACAAGCTAAATAATGTGTAAAATGAATAATTAAAAAGATATAATTGATTTCTCTCGCCAAATTTTCATATTCGGCAGAAATCACGAATCATTTTTAATCATTGTATAAGAAATTTTCCTGAATTTTAATAAATTAGCGAGGTGGAAATATTGAAAAAAGTTTTAGTTGCAAATCGTGGCGAAATCGCGATACGTGTATTTCGTGCACTGACTGAACTGGGAATCCCTACTGTGGGCGTATATGCGCAAGAGGATGAAGGTTCTGTGCACCGTTTTAAAGCAGATGAAGCCTATTTGGTCGGAAAAGGCAAAAAGCCTATCGACGCCTATCTGGACATCGAAGACCTGATCCGCATCGCTAAAGATTCCGGTGCAGACGGCATTCATCCTGGATATGGTTTCTTATCTGAAAATATCGACTTCGCTAGACGCTGCCAAGAAGAAGGCATCAAATTCATCGGTCCTTCTTTGGAGCATTTGGACATTTTTGGCGATAAAATCAAAGCAAAAGTTGCCGCTGTGGAAGCCGGCATCCAATCAATCCCTGGATCTGACGGTCCTGTAGCGAACATCGATGAAGTCATTGCGTTTGCGGAAGCCTACAACTACCCGATCATGATCAAAGCGGCTTTAGGCGGCGGCGGACGCGGTATGCGTATGGCCTTCAACGAACAAGAAGCCCGTGAAGGTTTCGAAAGAGCCCGCAGTGAAGCGTTGGCCGCGTTCGGTAACGATGAAATTTATGTTGAAAAGTACATCCAAGATCCTAAACATATCGAAATTCAAATTTTAGGGGATGAGCACGGTAACATTGTTCACCTCTACGAGCGTGACTGCTCTGTGCAACGTCGTCATCAAAAAGTAGTCGAAGTGGCACCTTGCGTTTCCATGTCGGATGAAGTTCGTCACGAAATCTGTAACGCTGCTCTTCAATTGATGAAACACGTTGGCTATGTAAATGCCGGAACCGTTGAATTCCTTTTGGAAGGCGATCAATTCTACTTCATCGAAGTGAATCCGCGTGTCCAAGTGGAGCACACAATCACAGAATTGATTACAGGAATCGATATCGTCCAATCACAGATCCTGATCGCTCAAGGACAAGATCTGCATAAAGAAATCGGTATCCCGCAACAGGAAAATATCCCGTTGATCGGTGCTGCTATCCAATGCCGGATCACGACGGAAGATCCGTTGAATAACTTCTTCCCTGATACCGGAAAAATCAATACGTACCGTTCTCCAGGCGGTTTCGGTATCCGATTGGATGCTGGTAACGGATTCCAAGGTACGGTCGTAACACCGTTCTTTGACTCTTTACTAGTTAAATTATGCGTTCATGCTTCGACATTCGATCAAGCTGTCCGCAAAACGGAGCGTTCGCTGATCGAATTCCGAATCCGTGGCGTAAAAACGAACATTCCATTCATGTTCAACGTCATCACGCACCCGATCTTTGTATCAGGCGATGCGAAAACGACATTCATCGATACGACGCCGGAATTGTTCGAATTCCCTAAAACGCGTGACCGTGGTAACAAAACGATGCAGTACATCGGAAACATTACCGTTAATGGCTTCCCGGGTATCCAAAAAGGCCACAAGAAATTCTATGATAAGCCTCGGATTCCGACTGACATCGTCGTTCCGGAACAAAAAATCATCACTGCCAAAAATATTTTGGATGAAAAAGGCCCTACAGCAGTGAGCGAATGGATCAAAGACCAAAACCGCGTTCTCTTGACGGATACAACTTTCCGTGATGCGCACCAAAGTTTGCTGGCTACCCGTATCCGCACAAATGAGATGCAAGCCATCGCAGCCGAAACGCAAGCGGCCATTCCGCAATTGTTCTCTTCGGAAATGTGGGGAGGAGCTACCTTCGATGTTGCCTACCGCTTCTTGAGCGAAGATCCTTGGAAACGATTGAAGAAACTGCGCTCGCAAATGCCGGATACTTTATTGCAGATGCTTTTCCGTGGATCCAATGCCGTCGGATACCAAAACTATCCGGACAACGGTTTAGAAGAGTTCATCAGACTTGCCGCTAAAAACGGAATCGATGTTTTCCGTATCTTCGACAGTTTGAACTGGACGAAACAAATGGAAAAGAGCATCCAGTATGTGCGCGACAATGATAAGATTGCTGAAGCAGCCATCTGCTACACTGGCGATATCAATGATCCGACACAAACAAAATACACCATCCAATACTACAAAGAGATGGCCAAAGAGCTTGAATCACTGGGTGCACACATCATCGCAATCAAGGATATGGCTGGCCTTTTGAAACCGCAAGCGGCTTACCGTCTGATCAGCGAATTGAAAGATACCGTCAATCTGCCGATCCATCTGCATACACATGACACAAGCGGTAACGGCATCTACACATACTCAGAAGCAATCAAAGCTGGCGTAGACATCGTAGATGTGGCCATGAGTGCCATGAGCGGCACGACCAGCCAACCAAGCATCAGCAGCTTGTACTATGCCCTGGAAGGTTCTGAACACGCGCCGGAAATCAATATCCATAACGTACACAAAATCAACCGTTATTGGGAAGATATCCGTGATTACTATGAAGAATTCGAAGGCGGCATCCAGACGACTTCAACAGAAGTCTACAATCACCAAATGCCGGGCGGACAATACACGAACCTGCAACAACAGGCGAATGCGGTCGGCTTGAACGACGAGTGGGATAAAGTCAAAGAAATGTATGCTGACGTGAATAAAATGTTCGGCGATATCGTTAAAGTGACCCCTTCCTCAAAAGTTGTCGGCGACATGGCTCTCTTCATGGTCCAAAACAAATTGAATGAAGAAGATATCTACGCTAAAGGCGATACCATCGACTTCCCTGAATCCGTCATCAGCTTCTTCAAAGGTGACTTGGGCCAACCGACAGGCGGATTCCCCGATAGATTGCAGGAAATCATCCTGAAAGGCAAAAAAGCCATCACAGAACGACCAGGCAGCCTGCGTGAGCCGATCGACTTCGTGGCTTTAAAAGCCGAACTGGAGGAAAAAATCCAGCGTACAGCCAGTGATGAGGATGTCATCAGCTACCTGATGTATCCGCAAATTTTCCTGGATTACGTGGCCGTCTACGATAAGTTCGGCGATGTCACTAAACTTGACACCCCTACTTTCTTCCACGGCATGCGTATGGGCGAACAGATCGAAGTTCAGATCGAAAAAGGTAAAACTTTAATCATTAAATTGAACTCGATCGGTGAACCGGATTCGGACGGAATGCGTATCCTTTACTTCGACCTGAATGGCCAGGGCCGTGAGATTGAAGTCAAAGATATGTCCATCACCAGCACGAAAGCGATCCGCAAAAAAGCGGAACCTACCAACAAAGAACACGTCGGCGCAACAATGCCGGGTTCTGTATTGGAAGTTCTCGTCAAACGCGGCGACCGCGTTTCTCAAGGCGATCCAGTCGTGATCACTGAAGCGATGAAGATGGAAACGATGATCCGTTCAACAATCAGCGGTGTCGTCGATCAGATCTATGTTATCGACGGCGATCAGATCGAAGCCGGAGATCTGCTAATCGAGATCGAAGCAAAATAAAAGACACAAGAAGGGGAGGCTCCAAAGGAGACCTCCCTTTCTTGCCGCTTTCCCTAGAGCTACATCTGTAAATGTCCGATAACTGTAGTGAATCGGACATTCAGCATCCACATGCTTCGGCGGTTGTCCGATAACTGCGCTGTATCGGACAACCAGTAACCTACCAGCAAGAAAAAAGGCAGTTCATTAGGGATAAGTCTTTCATATCCCTAATGAACTGCCGCAAGGAGGAACTTTTTTGAAAAATGAATTGAAACCCTATATCCACGTCGCCCAATACTATGAAACAGATCAGATGAAAATCATCCACCATTCGAATTACATCCGTTGGTTCGAGGAAGCCCGCATCGACTTCCTTGATCAGGTCGGTGCAAATTACGCGAAACTCGAAGCGAACGGCATCGTCAGCCCGGTCCTGACAGTCGAGGCCCAATATAAGTCGATGGTCCGCTATGGCGATTCCGTCTACGTCCTGCCTGAAATCGAGTCGTACAACGGCGTCAAATTGAGTCTTGCCTATCGCGTCATCGATGTCGCGACCGGCGAGCTGCGCACGACCGGAAAAAGCCAGCATTGCTTCCTGAACGAGGCTGGACGCCCTGTTTCGTTGAAGAAAGTCCAACCAAGCGTGCATGAAAGCTTCGAAAAATATCGCGCACATATTTTCAACATCTGATGTACCCCTACTTATTTATTACCAAATTAATATCTTACTTTCGGCTTTAAGAACGGCCAATAATGCCGAAAAGTCAACAGTTCAGACCACTTTGGGGTGATCGGTATACTGTCCTGGGCGTTCACCCGACAGAGGAGCATTCTGTCGGGTGTTTTGCGGTTTTCGGTGATCATTCTGTCGAGAGATTCGCGCACTCTCGGTTCTTCGGTATACCGTCCTGGACTGATGCCCGACAAACGGGCGATCCTTCCGGTATTTAGTAGTTTCCGGTAGTTATTCACCTGACAGAAGTTTTAACTCTCGACTATCCGCACCGGCAGAGCACCGAGAATACAGATAACTGCAAATTATGCGCCAAGCATGAAGAGGCCGGCTCTTAGCGAGCCGGCCTCTTCATGCTTATTTTGATGATTGCTTGTTTTGTTCCAGTATGCTGACGAAGCGGTCGGTGAGGTTCGCGGTATATCCCCACAGTCGATGATGCTCAAGATGGTAGAAAGGCACACAGTGGACACCGACCTTAAATTTGTAGTCTTTCCCGTTTGGAATCAGTTCAAACGGAAAATCATCGGGATGCTCCAGCCGGACCGTCGAAGAATAATAGGTAGGCCGATTGTCCATGAAATACTGAAGCGGCACCGTGAAGATTTCCTGGACCTCTTTATTGAAATGGATATCATCCTTTTCAACACCGGTGATTTCCCCGACGAAGCAATGAATGATTGCGCGATCATTCATGATATAGTCCATCTCCCCCAAAATTTTTATGTTTTCGCTCTTTAGGTTCAACTCTTCCATGGTTTCCCGGATCGCCGCCGCTTCAAAGCTTTCTCCCGGCTCCACTGCACCACCCGGGAAGGAAGTATCCCCAGGTTGGGATATATGCGCTCCCCGTACTTCATAAAGAACATGAAGCGCTCCGTCCACTCTTATCAAAGGGATCAGAACGGAAAAATTGCGCTGTTCCCCGATCGGCTCCGGCTTATGTTCCGCAATTATTTTTTTGATATCCTCCAGCATTGTGCATTCACCTACCGCTTGTTTTAATTTCATTATACAGGTTTTTATCTCGAATTCGAAACAACATGCTCAAGCTGCACATCAAACATTTATCCAGCGATGATCTTCACGTGAAATTTACGGTTACGCGGTCCATCATAGTCCCAGAAATAGATGCTTTGCCAAGTCCCCAACAGCATCCGTCCTTCCGTCACAATGATCGTTTCGCTGACACCCGTCAAAGAGGATTTGATGTGGGCATCGGAGTTGCCTTCGCTATGTCTGTAGCTTCCCTTATTCGGAAAGGTGTCCGTATAGCCCCAATTCATGTCCTTCTGCACATCCGGATCAGCGTTCTCATTGATCGTGATGGCAGCTGTCGTATGCGGACAGAAGACAACCAAGATGCCGTCCTTCACGCCGCTTTTCGTCATTGCGTCCTCGAGATAGACATCAATGTTCGTCAATGATTGCTTTCCGCTCGTCTGGATACGGTAAGTGAACAAATTTTGACTCATTTCCTTTCCCTCCCACTCTTTCAAATGTTCAACGTACTACTTCGATGCCGGAAACATTTCCGACATCGTGGTAAATTTTTCCAGTTTTCTGATCGGTGAAATCGACTGTAACGATGCCGGAAAGCCCTTCTTTGATCAACTTGTCCATACCCTGCCTGGTCGGCGCCATCAACGCCCCGCCGTGGAGCACCTCCGCACAAATGGTGAGGGATGCGGATGCATGTGAAACTTCGATCTCGATGCGATCATCGGTCAACAAACCTAAAGTGAATTTGCTGCGGTTATAGGTCGCAAAACGATATTCGATCCCATCCACGATAAAGTTGCAAATGAACCCTTCAAACGAGGATCCCCGATAAGGAATTTTCGCCACCGAGAAGAAGAGGCTCGTCCCCTCATCCCGGAAATGGTTGCACTGGATCCAGACATACTCCTCCGGGAAAGACGTTCCCCAGTCCTTTTCAAGGTAGCCTTTTCCGCCTGTAAAATCACAAGCTTTGGTTCCGAAAGCCACTGTTCCGTCAACGGCATGATTCATGCTGATAACGCCGTGATAGCATTCCATGTTCGGGATATAGGCAAAGAAACCCATAATGGATGGCGATAGCGGTGTCCGTTTGATTGCCTGGAACGGCCCTAATTTCAGGATGCCTTCCATCCGGAAATCGTCCTCTTCCAGATGGACGCTGACGAGCGTTTCCGAAAAGACGCTATTTCCAACTTTAAGCACAAATGGCGTTTGGTTGTATTGAAACGCAGACAAGAGGTAGCGGATGTAGCCGGTCCGCAACTCTTTTCCGGGCGCTTCTCCGACGTGGACATAGGAATATTGGATGAAACAATGCGGATCTTCAGCGGTAAGGGATATTCCCGGAATCAGACTGAGGACGGTTTTTTCATCAGCCGAAACACTCTTGAAATACCACCCTTCAAAATAGGGTCCTTGCTTTTTCAGATCGCCTTGAAACAATATTGGATGGGTCACTTTGTTTACCATAGCGCAGCGCTTCCTTTCGCATGCATTCTTATCTTTACTATGCAACAACAGCCCTTGTTCCGTCAATTTTTTGCATTTCCGGCACAACAAAAAAGAGCCCACCTTCAAACGAGGCAGACCCTTCTTCCAATTTGTTATTGTTTGATGATGGATACGACGCGGGCGCCGTCTACTTCTATTGTCACGCTGTCGCCGGCTTTGATGAACGGCAACTGCTTGTCGATGGATACTTTAGCTATATAGATGGTTTCTGCATCGCCCTCCAGCGTGAAGTAATAGGTCGTTTCGCCGTCGATGACGACTGATTCCATTGCAGTGATGGCACCGCTGATGGTTTCCGTCTCGACGACCTCTTCCGATTCCTCATCCGCGTCGTCCGGTGCGCTCACGACGCCACCGGTAAAGGCGCTCCATGCGGCAGCCAACGAATTACCGGTCCCGACTTTCTGGTAGTTCGTCGCATTCACGAAGGCGTACATTTTGATCAAACCGGCATCATCCTTCAAGGACAATTGATAGACCGGCTTGTTTTCCATGTTGAACAGAAGCGGGAATGTGCTGATGTAGCCTTTTTCCTGCACCGATCCCTGGGCGCTCTCCATGGCACTCCATTCGGTCGCAGTGCTGATGTTGTAGCGTTTCGATTCCTTGGTCCTGGAATTGACCAGCACAAAACCGATATTTGATTCATCCGCCGCTACGGAAGTCAAACCGGTGTACAAGTACAGATCGTCATTGAGCACGATGTAATTGTAGCCATCCGCATTCTGGATGACACCCTTCTTGCTGATGACGCTGTTCAGGAAACCGCCTTGGTATTGCCCGTTGTAATTGATCTGCGTCATCACCATATTCGCCGGGAACACGCGATCGACCCAATCCGGCACATCTGCGACGCTGTAGCGCGTGATGTCACCAGAGGAAGCATCCACGACGAACACGCCGACGACTTCTTTGGGCCCCATGAAGCTGAATTTCTTTTCAACGATGGGCGCGATGTAATACGGGTTACCCTCTTCATCCAATTCAAAGACCGGGTTTTCGAACATCACGGTCGGATAGTTGAAAAAGATATGTCGGGTGATGTCATCCCCGAAAAAGCCTGAATGGGAATAATGGATGGTCTTTTCCAGATCCACCAAATCAGAATCTCCCGTCACCATATCGACGGTCACATAATGTGGAATGCCGTCTGCGCGGTTGTTCAACCAACGGAAAAAACTGACATATTCCAATGGCGAAACACGGACCGAATCGCCTTTATAAGCGATCTGTGTGTATTCCGTGCTGACGTCGAATTGCGAAACCAAGTTGAGGACTTCGCCAAGCTTACGGCTTCCCAGACGCTCCGCCATATCGCGGTCGATCGTCGGGATCTGCGAAGGATCCGTGATGGTCAGGTCCTCCTCAAAATTGCCATCCGTATGCGTAATCAGGCTGGCGTAATCTTTGGCCCTGAAAATTTGGGAACCAAAAAGCATCCCGCCAATGATGAAAACAACGCTGATTCCGATGATGGCTCCAGAAATTTTATTGACTTTATCGGCTTTCGACCGATCCAAGACGTTCATCAATGCTGCACTTGCGACCAAATACAAAAACATATTCGTCCAAAACTCCGGCGACTGGATCGACACCGGGGTCAACGCCGAATACCAATATCCTAGAAGAACGACTGCGGGTAGGCCATAGGCAATCGCCACACTTTTCCAATTTTTCACAACTTGACACCCTTTCTTTTCCTGCAAATTTTTCCCTCTTAGATTACTTAAGGATTTGTTGTTATTATACCATTTTTTTGAGTTATATTTCGGAATTCAATATATGGAATTATGCGGGCCGCCCCAACAGTTTTAGGCTCCTGTTCGAGTTTGCGTTCGAATGTGGGTTCACCGGAGGACAGCACTCCGGGAAGGCGTCAACTCCTGCAAGCGTTGGCTGGCCGGAGTTGACGGCATTATTCTTGGTCTTTCTCCGGCGAAGGCGGGTTCGCCGGAGTTGGCAACTACTTTTCTTTTTTCATCTCCGGGTACAGCACCCTCGCCGGAGCAAGGCACACAACTCTCCCGCTGTACCAAATCCGCAAAAAAACCGAAGCAACGATTCCCCGTTGCTTCGGTTTTTCCAACTAATATCAATAGATGGCTGTGTCGCCTGACAAGAAACGGTCCACTTCGCCTGCGGCTAGTTTCCCTTCTTGCAAAGCCCAAACAACTAAGCTTTGTCCTCGGCGCATGTCACCACATGTAAAGACTTTTTCCACGTTTGTTTTGTAGTCGGTCTCTGTCGCTTGGATATTGCTGCGCAGATCGCGTTTCAAAGTCAACTCATCCGGAATCGTATCTTCAGGACCGGTGAAGCCCATCGCCAACAAGACTAAGTCCGCTTTCCAGACTTTTTCCGTTCCTTCGACGGGTACTGGATTCATTCTGCCTAACGCATCACGTTTCCATTCGATCTGGACAGTATGGACAGCCGTAACTTCTCCGGCTTCATTCTTTTCGATTTTGGTCGTATTGATCTCATAGTTGCGCGGATCGGAGCCGGTCAAATAGATTGCTTCTTCTTGGCCATAATCTGTTTTCAGCTTTTTAGGCCATTCTGGCCATGGGTTCGTGTTTGCATCACGTTTGTCCGGAGCTTGCGGCATAATTTCGAATTGATGCACGCTCTTCGCGCCGTGACGGATGGACGTACCGACACAGTCGGTCCCGGTATCCCCGCCACCGATAACGATGACGTGTTTGTCTTTGGCGGTGATTTTGCTTTCCTGCGGTTCGCCTGCAAGGATATTTTGTGTGTTCGCGGTCAGGAAGTCCATGGCCATGTGTACGCCTTTTGCATCATTGCCTTCGACATTGATGCCGCGCGCGCGGGTTGCACCGCCGCAAAGAACGACTGCATCATAGGTATCAACCAATTCCTGAGCTGCGATGTCTTTGCCGATTTCAGTGTTGCAGACAAACGTAACGCCAGCTTCTTCCAGGATGTCCAATCTTCTTTGGATGATATCCTTGTCCAATTTCATGTTCGGGATACCGTACATCAACAAACCACCCGGACGGTCGCTTCTTTCGAAGACAGTGACCGCATGGCCGACTGAAGTCAAGTAGTGCGCAGTCGCAAGGCCGGCAGGACCTGAGCCGACAACCGCAACGCGTTTGCCGGTAGCCGGAGCTTTAGCCGGTTTTACCCAACCATTCTGGAAAGCATGTTCGATGATTTCGTATTCGATGCTGCTGATCGTGACGGGTTCACCGATTAGCCCGACTGTACAAGATCCTTCGCAAGGAGCAGGACAGACACGTCCTGTAAATTCCGGAAATGGATTGGTCAAGGATAAACGTTCGTAAGCTTCTTGCCATTGACCGCGATACACCATGTCATTCCACTCGGGGATGAGATTGTGCAGCGGGCAACCGGAAGCACCGTTCGGCAGCATGATGCCTGCCGAACAGAAGGGAATGCCACAACTCATACAACGGGACGCTTGTGTGCGAATTTTTTCTTCGGATGTTTCTTCACGCATTTCGCCCCAATTTTTGATACGGACTTCCGGAGAAATCTTTTCATAATTGGAACGGCTATATTCCTTAAATCCAGTAATTTTTCCCATCTTATCCCTCCTCCTTAGTTTGTCGTCACTGGTTTATAGCGCTCATCAAAGGCATAACGCATTGCGTCTTCACCGGTGATGCCCATCTGGTTGGCTATTTCGATGTTCTCCAGGATGAACTTGTAGTCGTTGGAGATGACCTTCGTGAAGCGGGATTTCATTTGATCCCAGTTAGCCAAAATATTTTGGGCTTTAGGACTTCCCGTAAAGATCATATGCTCCTGCAGCATGCGCTTGATTGTGTCATGCTCTGTATCATTCAAATCTGTCGTTGCGCTGACCATTTCCATATTCAGGTTGTTTTCATCGAAATCAAGGATATAAGCTACCCCGCCGGACATTCCGGCAGCGAAGTTGCGTCCGGTTTTACCGATGATCAGAACCGTTCCGCCGGTCATGTATTCACACCCGTGGTCGCCGATCCCTTCAACGACTGCATCCACTCCGCTGTTCCGGACACAGAACCGTTCTCCAGCAATGCCGTTGATGTATGCTTTACCGCTGGTTGCGCCATAGAAAGCAACGTTACCAGTGATGATGTTCTCTTCAGGTGCGTAGGTAGCCTCATTCGGTACGCGTACGATGATTTTACCACCGGATAAGCCTTTACCGATATAGTCGTTCGAATCGCCTTCCAGCGTCAATGTCATCCCTTTCGGAATGAATGCGCCGAAACTTTGTCCTGCCGATCCCACGAATGTCAATTGGATCGTATCTTCCGGTAAGCCTTCAGCACCGTATTTTTTCGATATTTCGCTGCCGATGATGGTTCCGACAACACGGTCGATGTTTTTGATGGCTGATTTCGCAACGATGCGTTTCTTAGCATCAATTGCCGGTTTCACGATTCTCAACAGGCGGCGCATATCCAGTGTTTTCTCCAGCTCATGGTCTTGCTCCGTCATGTTGTATCTGCCGACATTCGGTGCTGCATAGGGTTGGTACAATATGCTGGACAGATCGACTGTTTTCGCTTTCCAATGCTTGACATTTTCTTTCATCTTCAGCTTATCGCTGCGTCCAACCATTTCATTGATCGTACGGAAGCCTAATTTCGCCATGATTTCACGCAATTCTTCGGCAACGAACATCATGAAGTTCACGACGTATTCCGGTTTGCCTTGGAAGTTTTTGCGCAATGTTTCATCTTGCGTTGCGATACCCACTGGACATGTGTTCAGGTGGCAGACACGCATCATGACGCAGCCGATAGCCACTAGCGGTGTTGTCGCAAAGCCGAATTCCTCGGCACCCAACATACAGGCGATCGCAACATCGCGGCCAGTCAATAATTTACCATCCGTTTCGACGCGGACACGGTCACGCAATTTGTTCAACACCAATGTTTGGTGCGCTTCAGCCAAGCCCAGTTCCCACGGCAAGCCGGTATTACGGATGCTGGTTCTTGGTGCTGCACCTGTACCGCCATCATACCCGCTGATCAGGATCGTATCGGCATTTGCTTTCGCAACACCGGCAGCGATCGTACCGACGCCGGCTTCAGAAACCAATTTCACGTTGATGCGCGCATCACGATTGGCATTTTTCAAGTCAAAAATCAATTCTTTCAAGTCTTCGATAGAGTAGATATCATGATGCGGAGGCGGTGAAATCAAGCCTACACCTGCGATGGAACCACGTGTTTTGGCGATTTCAGGATATACTTTCGGTCCTGGCAATTGTCCACCTTCACCCGGTTTTGCACCTTGGGCCATCTTGATCTGAATTTCCTTCGCATTCACCAAGTAGTGGCTCGTAACGCCGAAACGTCCGGAAGCAACTTGCTTGATGGCACTGTTGCGGGAATCTCCGTTTTCATCCAATTCGAAACGGCGCGGATCTTCTCCACCCTCACCAGAATTGCTCATCCCGCCGAGACGGTTCATAGCGATCGCTAAGGTTTGGTGCGCTTCGATACTGATCGAACCGTAAGACATCGCTCCGGTCTTGAAGCGTTTCACGATGCTTTCAGCCGATTCGACTTCTTCGATCGGAATCGCATCTTGAGCATTCGGCTTGAATTGCATCAGTTGACGCAGCGTGTAGGCGTTCGTGTCCGCATTGATTTCGCGGGAGAACTCTTTGTATTGCTCATAGTCTCCTTGACGAGTCGCCTGCTGCAGACGGTAGATTGTGCTCGGATTGTACAAGTGTTCTTCACCCATGGCCGAGTATTGGAAATGACCGCCCACTCCCAACGTTTCGCTGTAAGGCGCTGTAGCTTTATAAGCACTGTCATGACGCATTCTGTTTTCAGTGGCGATTTCCTGCAGTCCGATACCTTCAATACGGGTCGGCGTGCCTGTGAAATATTTAGCGACAACTTCACTGTTGACTCCCAGTGCTTCAAAAATTTGTGCACCGTGATAACTGCGCATTGTTGAAATACCCATTTTCGTCAGTACTTTGGACATACCGTGGACAGCCGCGTGGATGTAATTCGCTTCCGCTGCTTCAGCATCCAGTCCGTCCAGCAGATCTTCTTCAGCAAGATCGCGGATGGTCGCGTAAGTCAAGTACGGATTGACCGCATTACAGCCGTATCCGACCAATGTACAGAAGTGATGCACTTCTCTTGGTTCTCCGGACTCCAGCACAAGGCCGACGTTCGTGCGTGTCTCTTCGCGTACCAAATGATGATGCAGGCCGGAAACAGCCAATAAAGCCGGAATGGCAGCCCATTCAGCGTTCACACCACGGTCGGAAAGGACCAGAATGTTGGCGCCGGAAGCAATGGCTTTGTCCGCTGCACTGAACAGACGTTCCAAAGCTTTTTCCATCCCCTTCGCATCGTCTTCGACACGATATAAAAGAGAAAGCGTGACAGTTTTGAATTTATCGTCCTGCAGCGCTTTGATTTTCGCCAGTTCGGAGTCCGTCAAAATCGGGCTATCCAAGTAGATGGCATGCGTGTCTGCATTATCCGGATCCAATAAATTCCCGCAATTTCCGACAAGCATGGTGTCGGAAGTAACGATTTCCTCACGGATACCGTCAATCGGAGGATTCGTAACTTGCGCAAATAACTGTTTGAAGTACAGATACAGCATCTGCGGTCTGTCCGATAAGACTGCCAACGGAGAATCGATCCCCATGGCGCCGACTGAATCAGTTCCCGTAACAGCCATCGGTTTGATCAATAATTGGATATCCTCAAACGTATAACCGAAAGCTTTCTGCTGGTGCAGCAATTCTTCAGGCTCAACAATTTCGTTCAATGGAGCAGGCGCAAGGTCCTTCATTTTGGAAATGTGCTTTTCAGCCCATTCTCCATAAGGTTGTTTAGCCGCGACCGTTTCTTTGATTTCCTCATCCGAGATGATGCGTTTCTGCTTCGTATCGATCAACAGCATCTTACCTGGTTCCAGACGGCCCTTATAGGCGACATCTTCCGGACGCACATCTACGACACCCACTTCGGATGAAAGGATGACGCGATCATCTTTCGTCACATAGTAACGGGACGGACGCAAACCGTTTCTGTCCAATACCGCTCCGACGATTTCCCCATCCGTGAAGCCCATTGCTGCAGGTCCATCCCATGGTTCCATCAAAAAGTTGTTGAATTTATAAAAATCTTTTTTGGATTTAGACATTGTTTTGTTCTTTTCCCAAGGCTCAGGAACCATCATCATGACGGCTTCCGGCAATGAGCGGCCGTTCAGATACAAGAATTCCAGATTGTTGTCGAATTGGGAAGAATCACTCCCTGTTTCATCAACGATCGGGTAGATTTTTTCACTGGCATCCAGCAAATCCTGGGACATGCTGCCTTGACGGGCACGCATCCAGTTTATGTTGCCGCGTATTGTGTTGATTTCGCCATTATGGATCAAGTACCGGTTGGGATGGGCTCTTTCCCAGCTCGGAAAGGTATTCGTACTGAAACGGGAATGGACCATCGCCAAAGCGGATGTGAAGTCCAGATCCGTAAGATCAAGATAGAAACTGCGTAATTGTTCTGCAGTCAACATCCCTTTGTAGACGATCGTTTTCGAAGATAAACTGGCAAAATAGAACGATCCGCCTCTTTTTTCGCTCATCGGAACGATTTGTTTTTCGGATAGTTTGCGGATGACGAATAATTTGCGTTCGAAATCCATTTCCGTCATTTGAGGTTCTCCTTTACCGATGAAGACCTGGATAAACCTCGGAATGGCAGCTTTAGCAGTCGCACCGATTTCCGAACTGTCGATCGGAACCTCACGCCAGCCAAGCACTTTTTGGCCTTCGGAAGTAATGATCTCTTCCACCATTCTCATTTGTTCGTGACGCAAATCTTCATACTTATGGGCAAAGAGCATCCCTACACCATAGTCGCCTTTTTTAGGCAAATGGATTCCGAGGACGTCGCACTCCCTGCTGAAAAAATGATGTGGAATCTGCACCATGATACCTGCTCCGTCACCTGTTTTGGCATCAGCGCCGGAAGCACCTCTATGCTCCATGTTTTCCAATAAATCCAACGCGTCAGAGACTAATTTATAAGAACCCTTACCATTGATGTCAACGACAAATCCCATACCGCATGCATCATGCTCGTAGGCGGGATCATACATTCCTTGCTTTTTTGGAGGAGTGTAACTATTCATTTCGGCGTCCCTACTTTCTATTTTGTTATTCTGATATTATAATCAAACTCTCATTTAATTACAATCTATTTTCATTCATTTTTTCACAATTAGTTGCATATTTTTTTTGATAGTAACAATATTAACTTCTATAAAAACATTCGCTATAACAGGATTTCACTAGCATAAGGATATAAAAAGTTTGTGATACTTTTCCTTACATGCCTACGTTAGATTCGGGAATTTTCATTACATTTTAATGTAAATATTTTCATTCGGAAATCAGGGCAAAAAAAAGACCTTGGTTATGTCCAAGGTCCAATAATCGATTCTTTTATTTAGTAAGCGTCAAAAGCATTTCTCTGACAGTCTTGCAGGCCATAGCAGTAGAAGCGCCTGAAGGATCGTATTGCGGTGAAAGTTCGACGACGTCGGCTGCAACGATCTGATTCAAGTCCTGCAAAGCAGCGATACCCGCCAACAATTCCTTGTAGGTGATGCCGCCTGGCTCAGGTGTGCCGGTTCCCGGGAAAGTACCAGGATCCAAAACGTCCAGATCGATTGTCACATAAACGGGAACATCCTTCAATTGCTGCACGATCTGCGGCAACGTATCGATGGTGAATTTCTCCATATAAGTATGCTCTTTCGCCCATTCGAACTCTTCCTTCAAACCGGAGCGGATACCGAATTGGAAAATGCGGCCGTCTCCCAGGAAATCGAAGCAACGGCGGATGACCGAAGCATGCGACAACGGTTCGCCCATGTAGTCTTCACGCAGATCTGTATGGGCATCGATATGGATGACATGCAGATCCGGATATTTTTCATAGGCAGCCTCGATGGTGGGCAGGCTCACGAGGTGCTCGCCGCCGACCATCAAAAATTTCTTGCCATTATCCAATACTTCTTTTGTGTAGGTTGCGATATCACTCAAGACGCGCTCTGTGTTGCCGAAAGGTAGATCCAGATCTCCGCCATCATGGATGGCTTCTTCTTCAAGATCGCGATCCAAATAAGGAGAATAACTTTCCAAGCCAAATGAATCTTGGCGGATCGCCTGCATCGCAAAGCGCGTGCCTGGCCTGAAACTGGTCGTTCCATCGAATGGAATCCCGAATAATACGGTGGATGCTTCTTCAAAAGAAGATTCGCAGCCGATAAAAGTCTGGATGTTCATATTATTTCTCACTGTCTGCCGTCCTCCAACTGTATGCTATTTGATGGTTGATTTGATTGTTTAATCTTTCAGGACTTTGATCTGATGAGGCATTTTTTCCTCGGTCAGAACGTTGCCCAGTGTCTCATTATAGTAGTGGTAGTGTTGCACGACCGCTTCGGAGATTACTTCACCAGGAATGATCAACGGAATTCCTGGCGGGTAGATCATGATCGAGTCGGCACTGATGCGGCCGACTGCTTCGTCGATGCCCACCACTTCATTGTCGGCATAAAAGGCATCACGCGGACTGCATGCCAATTCGTTGATACTGCACGTCATCACGTGGGCATCGAAATGTTGACTGGCTTTTTTATAGCGCCTGCGGATGTCCATCAAGGCATCAACCAGACGTCCGATTGATTCCCGCGTATCGGCCGTGCTGATGACAGCCATCACGACATAGCCTTCAGCCAACTCCATTTGGATGCCGTACTCTTGCTTCAAGATCGTGTAGACTTCAAAGCCCGTCAGGCCGATGTCATTGACACGGATCACCAATTTGGTCCAGTCATAAGTCTGGTCGAATTTGTCTTTGATGTAGTCGGATTTCAATACTTCATAGTCGCCGAATGCTTCGATTGCTTCAATCGCTTCACTGACGATCGGACGCAGTTTTTTGTAGCGATCTTTTCCGTACATCGCCAATTCGCTGCGTGCGGCATCGATGGAACTCATCAACAAGTAGTTCGCGCTGGTCGATTGCAGCATGTTCAGCACTTTTTGTAATTTTGTTGCGGAAATGCGGTCCCCTTGCATCACCATTAAGGAACTCTGCGTTAAGGATCCGCCGGTTTTATGCATGGAATATGTCACCGCATCGGCTCCGGCTTTCATTGGATCCTTCATTTTTCCGGGCATGAACGGCAAATGCGCCCCGTGCGCACTGTCGACGATGACAACGACACCGCGTTCATGCGCGATATCACAGATCGTCTGCAAATCGTTCAACGATCCGAAATAAGTCGGATAAGTGACTAAAAGAGCTTTCGCTTTGGGATTATCATCCAAACCTTTGATGATGCGTTCCACGGAGATGCCGTGAGAAATACCGAAAGCCAAATCCATTTCAGGCTGAATGAAGATCGGCTTTGCACCGCTCAGGATCAACCCACTCATCACTGACTTATGGCAGTTGCGCGGAACCAAGATGGAATCGTTCGGCCCAACAACGCTCATGATCATCGCTTGGATGCCTACAGTCGTACCGTTCACCAAGAAAAAGGCCTGATCGGCATTGTATGCTTTTGCAGCCAGTTCCTGTGCTTCTTTTATGACGAATTGCGGATGACTCAACAAGTCCAATTCTTTCATGGAGTTGACATCCATCTGCATCGTCATATCACCGACCGCCATTTTGAATGGCGTCATCTGCGCACCCATTTTATGTCCAGGGACATCGAAAGGTGTAACGTCCTGTTTCGCATATTTAACAAGCGCTTCGAAAAGCGGCATTTTGATATGTGTAATATTTTTTGCTTTAACGTTAGAAATTTGGTAAGTAATTTTGTCGGAATGACCGTCCAAATAAGTGTCTGAATTGAATAAAACCTTTTCAGCCAAATAGATTTCCCCCTTTGATATAAAAAATGGGCATAAAAAAAGCTCTCCAACCAAAGGAAAGCTTCGATATCTATCAGCTGCTTTTCCTCTTATTGCTCATAGGACTTGGATAATCCTACGCTCAGGTTGGGCACCCAATATCAATCCTTGAAAATAAAATTAGATTGATTGGTTTGCCACCGTATCTTCGACCCCTCGTCTCAACGGCTATTAATAAGAGATATTCAATTTATGCAAGCTAAATTCTATACAAATACAACGTATATGTCAATGATTTTGGAAAGAAAACTAAAATTTTTTCAGTTGGCATTTCCGAACAATGATTTGACAGTTGTTCACGATCATCCACAAAAAAGCTGAAATTCTTCAGATCCAGAGTTTAGTTTATTCGGATAGGTTGAAATTAAGATTACATCCCCTTCTCCGGTGAACGGGTGCTTAGTCGGAGTTCAGGATGAATTTGCCGTCACGCTCCGGCGAGGGCCAGCTTGCCGGAGTTGCGTTAACATTTCGCGCTGTCCTCCGCTGAACATCCGGTTCACCGGAGGACAGGCTTGAATATTGGGTCATGCCTTCGCCCGATAGTCAAGCGCATCAAAAAAAACAATCCAAAATGGATTGTTTTTTTTGCTTAGCATGTGTGTTAGGCTTTCGACTGGCTTTTCACCATTTCGAACTCCTCTTCCATCGCAGCGGACGGTTTTTCACCGATCAAGGAGAAAATCACGATCGCCACACAAGAAAGGATGAATGCCGGCAACAGTTCATAGATGCCGAATACGCCGCCGATAGGCTTGATCAGAAGTTTCCAGATGAAAACAGCAATTCCGCCTGTCAACATCCCGGCGATAGCGCCTTGACGTGTTGTTTTTTTCCAGAACAAGGAGAACAGCATCAGCGGTCCGAATGTCGCACCGAAGCCCGCCCAGGCGAAGGATACGATCGTGAAGATGACGGAGTTCTCATCCAAAGCGATGATGATTCCTACGATCGCCAATACGATCAAAATCATCCGCGTCATTGCCATGATTTGCTGATCGGATGCATCCTTGCGCAATACGCCTTTGTAGATATTTTTTGAAAAAGCACTTGCGGCAATCAGCAGATATGAATCCGCGGAACTGATAGTAGCTGCCAAAATGCCCGACATGACGATTCCGGCCAATAACGGTGGGAACAACAGTGTCGCCATTTCGATGAAAATCGTTTCCGAAGTTGCTGCTGTCGTCAACGCCATCGGGAACATCGCGCGCCCGATCAAACCGATCAGGACGGATGCAGTCAGTGAAAGTGTCGTCCAAATGATGCCGATGCGGCGTGATTGTTTGATATCTTCAGCCGAACGGATAGCCATAAAGCGCAACAGCACTTGCGGCATACCAAAATAACCGAGACCCCAAGCCATGCTGGATGCGATTGTGATCAGCCCATATTTCCCGGCTGGACCAAAGGCAGCCATCGCCCCGTCAGCCTGTTGCACGCCATCAATCAATGTCGGTGTTGCGATACCGAAGAAATCCAAAAAGCCAGGGATACCTCTCAGGTTATCGATAACCGCTCCGGGCCCCCCCGCATGCAGGACACCTCCGACCAAAACAACAGCCAAAGCCGCAATCATGATGATGCCTTGCATGAAGTCGGAAACACTCTCCGCCAAAAATCCGCCGATGAACGTGTAGAACACGACGAACACAGCTCCGGCGATCATCATTGGGATGTAAGGAACTTCAAATAAGGTAGCGAAGAGCTTTCCGACCGTCACGAAGCAGCTGGCCGCGTAGACGGAAAAGAAGACGAATATGAAAGTCGAGGAAACCGTCAAGATGACGCGCTTGTCCTCATGGAATCGATTGCTGAAGAATTCCGGCAGCGTGATTGCCCGCGCTGATTCGGAATAGTGCCGCAAACGTTTCGAGACGATGATCCAGTTCAACGCTGTCCCAGCCGCCAAACCGATGGCTGTCCAGAATGCATCGGACAAACCTGACCAATAAGCCACACCCGGAAGCCCCATCAAGAGCCAACCGCTCATGTCCGAAGCTCCCGCACTGATTGCGGCGACCCAAGGGCCCAGACTGCGTCCGCCCAAAAAGAAATTATCGGAGCTTTCGTTTGATCGCTTGTAGTAGTAAAAACCGATACCGATGATGATTGACATATAGCCGGCCATCGCCATAAAAATTAATGCTTTATCCATAAGTTACCTCCAAAATAAATAATGACATGTTTCATCATTCTAATTTAATTAAAATTTAATGAATTCACTACGCCATCATAGCACAGGAACAAAATTGTAAGCAACCTTATTTTGAGGATAAACAGTACCAATACTCTTATAGTGAAAATAATTAGTACCTAACTCAATTTTTCAAGTTCGGTTATTTTCTTTGTGCATGTCCTGACTTGCTTCAGGAAAATAAAGGCAATCAATGTCAAAAGCAAAGACAAAAAGATGCGTGTCGGCTCCTTTGTTTGGATTGCATTGTACCAGTTCGGGAGCGAGAGAATGAATTCCATAAGTGCCAAGCGGAGAAATATCGTCCGGATGCGTCTGAATTGTTTGATCTGGCTTTCCGGATCGGTGTAGAGTTCAAAGTTGCCTTTTTTCCGGAAAATTGCCCAAATTCCCCACGTCTGCACGAGTTCCCCACCGGAATCCTGCACCAGATCGTACAATTCATTGCGTTGTTCCGTCGTTTTGTCGCTGATCAGATCCACTCTGTAGGTATATTCACCGGGTTGGGATTTTTCAAAAGTATAAAATCCCAAGAAAAAACGTTTCATGGCGTAGCCTTTTTCGGACATGTCATTCAAAAATGCTTCTCCCTTGTCTTTGTCATAGTAGAGCCTAAATTTTTTCATCATTTTCCATCGCCTTTCTGCCGTTTTCGAGAAGTTCGCTCAGCCTGGTGATTTCCTCATTCAAAATTTCTTTTCCGAGTGCCGTGATCAGATATTCCTTCTTTTTACGGGATTGATCGTCCTGACTGTGCAACATGATCCATTTTTTCTCCAACAGCGTATTCAGCGCGCCATACAACGTGCCTGCTCCCAGAGCAACCCTGCCCTTCGTCCGCTCCTCCACTTGTTGCATGATACCGTAACCATGGTTCGGCTGCAGCAGAGAAATCAGGATATAAAACATCGATTCCGTAAGTGGTGCTCCCATCACATATCTCCCCTTCCAATATATCGGATATCGTTATATATAATATATCGCCTCCCGATGTATTTGTCAACGAATTACCTCCTAACACATATAAATAAAAAAAGCCTACCTGATTTCTCCGTTTTCGCGAAAAATCAGGTAAGCTTAAAATTTTTATTCCAATCAAAGAGATTCCAAACGAGCAAAAATCCACTCAATTATATCTTGTGTCACTTCCCCTTTATTCGTCTCGTTCAGGAGTTCATGACGGGCACCCTCATATAGTTTATAGCTCACGTCCTGAAGGCCAACCTGTTGGTAAGCCCTGCATGTCTGGACGATGCCTTTTCCGCCCTTTCCCCCGACTGGATCGGCGGTGCCGGAAATGAAGTGCAGCGGCAGGTCTTTCGGTATTGATTGGATATTCGCGGCATCGTTCATGGCCAGCAAACCGCAGAAGAAATCATGGAAATAACCGGCCGAACCGATCTTTCCGCGTAACGGATCCTTCAGAAATTTATCCACTTCTGCCTCGTCCCGACTGAGCCAGTCCAAATCCGTCCGGGCGGGTTTGAAACCCCGGTTGAAGTTTTGGAAGACCAGTTTATCCAGCAACAGACTTGGATGAGCACGACCATTCCTTTTGATTTCCGACGCTGCCACGACGGTGCCGAGCTTCAGCAATCCATTCGAAAAGACACCGGAACCGGACAGAACTGCGCCAACAAGGTCGTCCCCGTACAGCTGGATATAGCGTCTCGTCAACATAGAGCCCATGCTGTGACCAAACAGGAACAGCGGAATGCCGGGATTTTCTGATTGGATGTTTTCAGTCAGCGCGCGCATATCCGCGACGACCTTGTCGAATCCAGCCTCATCCGCAAAGCAGATCGCTTCGCCGGCATTCCCGTTCGTTTTGCCATGGCCACGATGATCGTTTCCGTAGACGACAATCCCCGCTTCCGCCAGTTTGCGTGCAAAAACATCATAGCGTCCGATATGTTCTGCGTAACCATGCGCAATCTGAACGGCCGCTTTCGGTTTCTGCTGGTCTTCGGGAGACCATTTCATCGCGAAGATTTCCTTGCCATCACTTGATTTGAATGTGAATGATACTGCCGTCATGAGTGGACCCCTCTTCTGGTATCAGGTTATACCTATGGTTCATAAGCCTGGATACCGCTATACTTTTCTCCAATTTAACGAGACCGGTTCAAAATGTCAAGCACCACAACAGCAGGGTAACGAATAGCTGTTACTGACTCAATCCTTCATGAATCTTTTCTAGATTCCATTTCATCATATCGTAATAGCTGTCGCCGTATTCCCCTTCTTTCGCGATGGAATCCGTGAACAGATTGCTGTAAACGGGAAGATCCACCTCATTTGATAATCGCTCCATGCTTCTGTGATCAACGCTCGTCTCCACAAAGAGAACCGGAACTTCTGAATTTCGGACTTTTTCAATGATTTGCTTCATCTGATCAGGCGTACCTTGACCTTCGGTATTGATTTCCCAAATATAGGCGGCTTGTAATTCATAAGCTTTTGAGAAATACTTGAATGCTCCTTCGCTGGTCACCAAAAGCTTCTTTTCCTCTGGGATATCAGCAAATTCTTTTTTTGCTTCGCTGTCCAGTTCCGTCAAATCGGCAATATATGCATCCGCATTTTTTATATATATTTCCTTATTTTCAGGATCTTTTTCGCTCATGACGCGCGTGATTTCGCTAATGTAACGAATGCCGTTTGAAATGTCCAACCAGGCATGCGGATCTTGCTGCGAGCTGTTTCCTGTCAGATAGATTGGTTCGACATTTTTACTGACAACGAAGTAATCCTCATCTTCTGCTTTACCCGCAGTTTCCATCAATTTATCAAACCAGCCATTGCCTGTTTCCAAATTCAAGCCGTTGTAGAACACGACATCTGCCTCGCTGGCTTTTCGGATGTCTTCCGGCAGGGGTTCGTATTCGTGCGGGTCGGTCCCGACAGGCACGATACTGTGCGCATCGATCAGATCCCCTCCAATTTTTTCTACCATGTCGCCGATAATGGAATTGGTTGAGACCACTTTAAGCTTGGTTTCAGTTGTTTCTGGTGCAGCCGCACTTCCTTTACCATCATCCGGAGAATTTCCGCATCCTCCCAAAACACCTACAAACAGCACTGCAGCAAGCAACAATAATTTATTCTTCATAACGTAAATTCTCCTTTCTTAATTGACCGATAAGGCCCTTCTTCGGTGCAAAAATGAATGCAACAATGAAAAATATAGC
>ERZ1023652.58-NODE-58-length-25926-cov-7.572425_pt1 | contig 25926 bp, 22 predicted proteins | sample MGYA00520879_ERZ1023652 | MGnify/ENA primary metagenome ERZ1023652 (study PRJEB33180, sample SAMEA4044469) | wastewater metagenome | place: Denmark | collected 2016-04-02 | study: EMG produced TPA metagenomics assembly of the PRJEB13832 data set (Local surveillance...
TGCCGGGCGCGGGCGCCATGGAGCGCTGGCTCGACTCGCACCCCACGCTGGCAGAGCGTGTGCAGCGCATCTATGGCCGCAGCATGCAGCCGCTTGCGCTCACCCCCGTTGAAGAGCCGCCCGAGGCCGCCCGCCGCGCGGGCACCGTGGCGCCGGGCGCCGTGACGCTGGCGTCACTGGTCGATCCCTTCGCCCGCCTGTAAATCTCGCTTGCCAGGGCGCCCCACCAGAGCGCCTTGCGCCGGATGACTATCGCGGCGCCGGGCCCGCAGCGGGCGCAGGTCTTTGCAGCATGCCCCGGGTCTCGATGAACTTCACCACTTCGGCCACGCCCGCCTGCGTTTTGAGGTTGGTCATCACAAAGGGCTTGAGGCCCTGCGCGTTGGTGCGCATGCGCACGGTGTCGGCGCGCATCACCTCCAGGTTGGCGCCTACGTGCGGGGCCAGGTCGGTCTTGTTGATGATGAACAGGTCGCTCTTGGTGATGCCGGGGCCGCCCTTGCGGGGGATTTTTTCGCCCGCTGCCACGTCGATGACGTAGATGGTGAGGTCCGAGAGCTCGGGGCTGAAGGTCGCAGCCAGGTTGTCGCCGCCGCTTTCCACAAACACGATGTCGGCGTTGGGAAACTCGCCCAGCATGCGGTCGATGGCCTCCAGATTGATGGAGCAGTCTTCGCGGATGGCGGTGTGCGGGCAGCCGCCAGTCTCCACGCCCAGGATGCGCTCGGCGCTCAATGCGCCGCTCACGGTGAGCAGGCGCTGGTCTTCCTTGGTGTAGATGTCGTTGGTGATGGCGATGAGGTCGTAGTCATTGCGCATGGTCTTGCACAGCATCTCCAGCAGGGTGGTTTTGCCGGAGCCCACAGGGCCGCCGATGCCGACGCGCAGCGGGGGCAGGTTTTTGGTGCGGTTGGGGATGTGGTGCAGTGTGGACATGGTTCTACTATTAAAAATATAGCTGCTTGCGCAGTATCTATAAGGGCTACGACCGAAAAAGCCTTGAATATTGGACTTCGTGCTGGGCCGAAAGGATGGCCAGCATGGGCGAGAAAGCCTGGCGCTCACTGTCCATCAGGCCGATGGCGTGGTCTGCGGCAGGGGGAATAGCGTCGGCCAGGCGCGCCAGGATGCGCTGGCCTGCGCTTTGGCCCAGCTGCATGGATTTGAGGGCGGCCTGCACCATGTTCTCGGCCCAGCCGAAAGCGTAGGCCAGCAGCACCTCGCGCACGCTGGCCTGCGTGGCGGATGCGGCCAGCGCAAAGGCGACGGGGTAGGTGGGGGGCAGTGCGGCCAGGTGGCGCACGGCGGGCATCACCTCTTCATTGCCCTGGTGCTGGTTGTGCAGCCAGTCGGCCATCGACCGGCCCATCTGCTCCGTCTGCAGGCGCAGTTCGCTGGTTTCGCGGGTGTGCAGCACCCAGTCGTTGAGTTGGCGCACATGCACCCAGTCGGCACGGCGCCAGGCGCCTGTGGCCTTGGCGATCAGGGCCATGTCGCCGCGTGCCTGGGTGATGTGGAGCTGGTCCAGCAGCCAGTCGGCCACGGCGGATTCACTGGCGATGCCCGCGTTTTCAATGGCGCTCTCCAGCCCCTCGGAATACGAAAAACCGCCCACAGGCAAAGCCGGGGAGGCCAGCCACATCAGCTGCAAAAAGCTGGCGGCGGGCAGGGAGGCGGTGCGGTCCAGGCGCATGAAATCGCTGCGACGGCTCAGTGGTCGTGGTTGCAGTGGGGGCCATGCACATGGCCCTGGGCCACGACCGGGATGGACACGGGGCGGGCAGGGGCCGGAGCGTGGGCGTGGTCATGCGCGTGGTCATGCGCATGGTCGTGACCGGCATCGTGGGAATGCCCATGGTCATGCCCACCGCCATGCCCTGTCGCATAGGCGCCGCCTTCGGGTTCGAACGGCAGGTCTTGTGCTTTCACGATGAGGTGCATGGCGCGCAGCATGTCGGCCAGCACATGGTCGGGCTCGATCTTGAGGTGGTCGGGCTGCAGTTCGATGGGCACATGGCGGTTGCCCAGGTGGTAGGCGGCGCGGGTCAGGTCGAATGCGGTGCCATGGTTGGCGCAGTGGGTGATGACCAGCACGGGCTGCGGCGCCGCAATCACGCGGACCAGCGAGCCGTCTTCGGCCACCAGCACATCGCCGCCGCGCACCAGGGTGCCGCGCGGCAGAAAGATGCCCAACTCGCGCCCTGCCGAGTCGGTGGCGGCAAAACGGCTTTTCTGGCGAACGTCCCAGTCGAGTGCGACCGTGGTGGCGCGCTTGAGCAAAACGGGTGCAAGGCCTTGGCCATGGGGGATGAGTTTGGAGACCTGGATCATTGATGGAGCGTCAGAAAAGGAAGTAGCGCTGCGCCATGGGCAACACCGTGGCGGGTTCGCAGGTGAGCAATTGTCCATCGGCGCGCACGGTGTAGGTCTGCGCGTCCACTTCCATTGTGGGCGTGTAGCTGTTGTGCACCATGTCGCGTTTGCGGATGCCACGGATGTTGTGCACGGCACTCAAGGTTTTGCGCAAACCAAAGCGCTCGCCAATGCCCGCAGTCAAACCCGCTTGCGAGACGAAGGTGAGCGAGGTCTTGGCAATGGCGCCACCAAACGCGCCGAACATGGGGCGGTAGTGCACAGGCTGCGGTGTGGGGATCGATGCATTCGGGTCGCCCATGGCGGCCATGGCGATCAGCCCGCCCTTGAGGATGAGCGCGGGCTTCACGCCAAAGAACGCGGGTTTCCAGATCACGATGTCGGCCCATTTGCCGACTTCGAGCGAACCCACTTCGTGGCTGATGCCGTGTGCAATGGCGGGGTTGATGGTGTACTTGGCCACGTAGCGCCTGATGCGCGTGTTGTCATTGCGCGCGCTGTCCCCCGCCAGGCTGCCGCGCTGCAGCTTCATCTTGTGCGCGGTCTGCCAGGTGCGCAGGATGACTTCGCCCACGCGGCCCATGGCCTGGCTGTCGCTGCTCATCATGCTGATGGCGCCCAGGTCGTGCAGGATATCTTCGGCGGCAATCGTCTCCTTGCGGATGCGGCTTTCGGCAAAGGCAAGGTCTTCGGCAATGCTGGCATCGAGGTGGTGGCACACCATGAGCATGTCCACATGCTCATCGAGCGTGTTGTGCGTGTACGGCATGGTGGGGTTGGTGGAGCTGGGCAAAAAGTTGTCTTCACCCACCACGCGCAGGATGTCGGGCGCGTGGCCGCCGCCCGCGCCTTCGGTGTGGAAGGCGCAGATGCCGCGCCCGCCCACGGCGGCGATGGTGTTCTCCACAAAGCCCGATTCATTGAGCGTGTCGCTGTGGATGGCCACTTGGGTATCGGTGGCCTCGGCCACATCCAGGCAATTGCTGATGGCAGCGGGCGTGGTGCCCCAGTCTTCGTGCAGCTTGAGGCCAATGGCGCCTGCGTTGATCTGCTCATGCAGGGCATCGGGCAGGCTGGCGTTGCCTTTGCCCAGAAAGCCCAGGTTCATCGGAAAGGCGTCGGCCGCCTGCAGCATGCGCTCCATGTGGAAGGCGCCGGGCGTGCAGGTGGTGGCCAGCGTGCCGGTGGCGGGGCCGGTGCCACCGCCCAGCATGGTGGTGATGCCGCTGGCCAGGGCCTCTTCGATCTGCTGCGGGCAGATGAAGTGGATGTGGCTGTCGATGCCGCCTGCGGTGACGATATGGTCCTCGCAGCTGATGACCTCGGTGCCGGGGCCGATGATGATGTCCACGCCGGGCTGCACGTCGGGGTTGCCCGCTTTGCCGATGGACGCGATGCGCCCGGCCCGCAGGCCAATGTCGGCCTTGAAGATGCCGGTGTGGTCGATGACCAGGGCATTGGTCAGCACGGTGTCCACCGCGCCGCTACCGCAGGGGCCTGTTCCAGTCCCGGTGTTGGTGCGCTGGCTTTGCGCCATGCCGTCGCGGATGGTCTTGCCGCCGCCAAACTTCACCTCTTCGCCATAGCTGCCTGCGCGCAGCGTGTGGTCGGCTTCCACTTCAAGGATGAGTTCGGTGTCGGCCAGGCGCAGGCGGTCGCCCACGGTGGGGCCAAACATTTCGGCGTAGGCGCGTCGTCCAATGGTTGCCATGGGGTGTGCTCCGCGAGAACTGATTACTATGTTTTTGATAGCTGCTTGCGCTTATCCATCAAGCGCTAGAGGCTGTTTTGGCTTGAAATTTCTACAGCGCGCCGTGCGTCAGCCCCTGAAAGCCGAACACGCGGCGCTCGCCCGCGTAGTCCACCAGCTCCACGGTGCGCTCCTGGCCCGGCTCAAAGCGCACGGCGGTGCCCGATGCGATGTTGAGCCGCATGCCGCGTGCGGCGGCGCGGTCAAAGCCCAGGGCGTTGTTGGTCTCGGCAAAGTGGTAGTGCGAGCCCACCTGGATGGGGCGATCACCAGTGTTGCGCACGACCACCGTGAGCGTGCGGCGGCCGGTGTTGAGCAGGTGTTCGCCCGCGTCGGTAAAGAGTTCGCCGGGGATCATTGGGGGGCTCCTGGGTGACGCTACTTGCGGCCTTGCCAGATAGCCAGGGCCAGCACCAGACCCATGGCGACAAAGCCCCACAGATCGGTGGCGTGCCAGTGGCTGCCCTGCAGGCTGTGGCCGTCATGGGCCCAGGTGGCACTGGTGCACAGCCACAAGGCGGCAGGCGCTATGGATCGGATGGATGGGGTGAATAGGCGTGGCATGAGGACTCCTGTCGGGTCAAACAATGGGCTGGTGCACGGTGACGAGCTTGGTGCCATCGGGAAAGGTGGCCTCCACCTGGATGTCCGGAATCATCTCGGCGATGCCGTCCATCACATCGGCGCGGGTCAGCACGGCGCGGCCTTCGCTCATGAGTTGGGCCACGGTCTTGCCATCGCGCGCGCCTTCCATCACGGCGGCGCTGATCAGGGCCACGGCCTCGGGGTAGTTGAGCTTGAGGCCCCGGGCCTTGCGGCGCTCGGCCAGCAGGGCGGCGGTGAAGATCAACAGCTTGTCTTTTTCGCGAGGAGTCAGTTCCATATCGTTTCACTCAATGCTGGTGTCATTGGCTCGCGCAGCCGCAAGGGCGGCCGAACGCGAGGAGTCAGTTCCATATCGTTTCACTCAATGCTGGTGTCATTGGCTCGCGCAGCCGCAAGGGCGGCCGAACGCGAGGAGTCAGTTCCATGGTGTGCAGGGGAAAAAATGAAATGGGTGCAGTTCGACATTGCAAAGCAAGCCTCGTGCCGACCCTGCGCCTTGGGGCTACATCGACCAGATGCGTGGCGGCTCGGCACACAGCTGCCACAGCGCTGCGCGCCATGCGGCCCGAACCTGCTGGAGCAGTTGCATGGCGGGCTCCACCTGCGGGGCCAGCGCACGCACCACCAGCACCTGGCCGTTGGGGCTGGTGGCGCCTGCGGAGGCCTTGAGCGCGTGGGCGTCCATCACGGCGCGGGCGGCGTCCAGGGCGGTGTCGCGCCGGGCGCGGTCCAGCGGCCTGCCCGTCACAAAGAACAGGCTGGCCATGCAGCGGTGCCCGGCCAGACCCAGCGGGCTTTCCAGCAGGCGGTGATCGGCCGCGTCGATCACGCCGCGCTCCAGCCACAGGCCGGGCGCTTCGATGTGCTGCACAAAGCGCCCGGTTTCAAAGGGCTGCCCGGCATGCGGCAGGCCCAGGGCGGTCACGTCCCAACCCATGCACTCGGCGCCGGGGGCGAGGTTCAGCGTGAGGTGGTTCTCGGCGTTGCAGGCGTTGTAGCAAAGCGCCTCCAGTGGCAACCACTCCAGCCGCGCACCCTCGGCCAGGGTGAGGTGCGTGCGCTGCAGGGCCCGTTCGCCGGTAGACCTGTAAAAGCGCGTGGCGCCCGGTGTGGTGACGAGGCCATGCGCGCCCGGGCCCACCGTGGCCGTGATGTCCAGCGTGTCGCCGCCCACCAGGCCGCCGGGTGGGTGCACCAGCACGTTGTGGCACACCGCATCGCCCTCGGGGTACAGGCTTTGCAGAATGCGCAGCGGGCCGTTGTGCGCATGGCGGGCGACCGTGCGGGTGCCTTCCAGGGTGTAGTCCAGTTGCAAGCTTGCGTGCCAGGGCATAAGAGTTGTTTGCTATTGAAAAAATAGCTGATCAGGGTTGGCAGACAGGCTGCAGGGGCTCGTTTTGATCACAGTGCATGCACCCAAAGCGGCGTGCCCAAACCATCTGGCGACGGCAATGCCTACAGCCAGGGCTGGAGCCAGCCCAGCCCGTCCGATGTGGCGTGGGGCGCAGCGCCGCGTGCCGGGCGGTATTCGCAGCCAATCCAGCCACCATAGCCCAGGCTGTCCAGCAGTGTGAACAGATAGGGGTAGTGCACCTCGCCCACATCGGGCTCGTGGCGCTCGGGCACGCCCGCAATCTGAAAGTGGCCCACCTGGCCCGTGGGGATGTACTGGCGGATTTTCATGGCCAGGTCGCCCTCGGTGATTTGCGCGTGGTACAGGTCCATCTGCACCTTGACGTTGGCCGCGCCGATCTCGGCGATCAGCGCATGGGCCTGGTCCTGGCGGTTCAGGAAGTAGCCGGGCATGTCGCGGTGGTTGATGGGTTCGAGCAGGATGTGGATGCCGTGCGGGGCAGCCTGCTCTGCCGCGTGGCGCACGTTGGCGATGTAGCTGGCGCGCACGGTGGATGTGTCAGCGCCCTGCGGCACCACGCCAGCCATGACGTGGATGCGGGGGCATTGCAGCGCGCAAGCGTATGCAAGGGCCTGGGCAATGCTGTCGCGAAACTCCGCCTCGCGCCCGGGCAGGCAGGCCAGGCCGCGCTCGCCCGCATCCCAGTTGCCCGGCGGGGCGTTGAACAGCACCTGTTGCAAGCCATTGGCCTGCAGACGCGTGGCCAGGTCGTGCGCCGGGTAGGCGTAGGGAAAGAGAAACTCCACGCCCTTGAAGCCATCACGGGCGGCAGCGGCAAAGCGGTTGATAAAGTCCACATCGTTGTAGAGCATGGACAGGTTGGCGGCAAAACGGGGCATGCAAATGTCTTTCAGGCTGCGGTGGTGCAGGGCCGGCCTGGAGGGCGTCGGGTGGATGACAAAAGGCGCCAGTGGCGCCCCGGGTGCATTGTCACCGCCTGTGTCACTCGCCCTGCGAGCCCCGGTGTGCCCAGCCGGTGGTGTGCTTTTCAATCACGCTGAACAGCTCGTACATGGCCATGGCCATGGCGCCCACCACCATCAGGCCCGCAAATGCCAGGCCCATCTGCATGGACGAGCCCGCGCTGATGAGCAGGTAGCCAATGCCCTCGTTGGCCGCTGTCATCTCGGACACCGTGGTGCCCACAAACGCCAGCGTGATCGCCACCTTGAGCGAGCCAAAAAAGTAGGGCATGGAGCGCGGCAGCCCCACCTTGGTCAGCACATCCCAGCGCTTGGCCCCCAGCACGCGCAGCACGTCTTCGAGCTCGGGCTCCAGTGTGGCAAGGCCGGTGGCGATGTTCACCATGATCGGAAAGAAGCTGATGAGGAAGGCGGTAAGGATGGCTGGCCCCACGCCAATGCCGAACCACACCACGAGGATGGGCACGAAGGCGGCCTTGGGCAATGCGTTGAAGGCCGTCATCAGCGGGTACACGGCCGCATAGGCCAGGCGCGAGCTGCCAATCACAAAACCCAGCAACACGCCCACGACGATGGCAATGCCAAAGCCCGCCATCGTGACCCAATAGGTGCGCCAGGCGTGGGCGGCAATCACACCGCCAAACTCGACCAGCTGCGTGCCGATGGCCCAGGGGCTGGGGAAGATGAACTCCGAGACATTGAAGGCCGAGCAGATGATCTGCCACAGCACGACGATGGCGCCCAGCAGGATCCAGGGGGACCAGCGTTCTGCGGTTTTTTTGTGCATGGTGCTTGTGTGTCGATGGGTGGTTACTGCGGGATGGGGGCGCCAGCTTTGCCTGCACCCTGGCGCAGGGCGCCGATGTGGCCGCGCAGCTCATGCACGATGTCGGTGAACTCTTTGGTGTAGGTGATCTCCAGCTCGCGCGGGCGCGGCAGCTCGATCTCTTTCTTCACCACAAAGCGGCCGGGGCTCTTGCTCATCACATACACGGTGTCGGCCAGAAAGACCGACTCGCGCAGGTCGTGCGTGACCAGAATCACGTTGAATTGCTGCTCGGTCCAGAGGTCGCGCAGGATGCACCACAGCTCCTCGCGCGTGAAGGCATCCAGCGCGCCAAAGGGCTCGTCGAGCAGCAGCATCTTGGGCTCGTGGATGAGCGCACGGCAGATGCTGGCGCGCTGCTGCATGCCGCCCGACAGCTGCCACGGAAACTTGTCTTCATAGCCCGCCAGCCCTACTTTTTGCAGCAGCTTGCGGGCGCGCTCTTCGTATTCCTTGCGCTTTTGCTTGAAATTGCTGCGGTAAGGCTCGACGATCTCCAGCGGCAGCAACACGTTGTCTACCGTGGTGCGCCAGGGCAGCAGCGAAGGTGCCTGAAACGCCATGCCCGAGACCTTGAGCGGCCCCGTCACGGGCTGGCCGTCGATGAGGATCTTGCCCATCGACGGCATCTTCAGGCCGGTGGCCAGCTTCATGAAGGTGGATTTGCCACAGCCCGAGGGACCGACGATGGCGATGAATTCGCCTTGCCGGACCTGCAGGTGGATGGCCTCGACGGCAAACTGGTTTTTCGCGCGCAGCTCGTCGTTGTAGGCGAGCCAGACGTCGCGGAAGTCCACAAAATAGGAATCGGCAGCCTGCATCAGGGGTCCGTATAAAGAGGTTGCGCACAGGACCGCGTGTGCGGCCCGTGCATTTCAGTTATCCACAGCGCTGCGCGCCACCCAACACCGCACGAAACTGGCGCGGCCCAAGCCAGCGCCCCCGTGCAAGGGCCGCCATGCCGCGTAGGCGGCGCTTCGCTTGCGTGCACTGGGGGCGTCCCCCTCCCGACTCGCGTAGCGAGTTGAGAGAGGGGGAAGGCGCAAAGCGACTCAGGGGGTGTTTCATTTCTTCGGCAGGATGTTCAGCTCTGCCGCGCTGGGCAGAAAACTCGCGTTCCACACATGGTCGGCATTCACGCGCGTCTTGGTGTTGAACGCATCCGACACCTGCGACGCCATCAGCGCCAGGCGGCCGGGTTGGGCCTGGCCAAAACCTTCGGCGCGTGCATCGGGGCTGTTGATGACGGTGTCGATGGCCAGTTGCAGGCGGCGGGTTTCGAGTGGCACGTTCACGATGCCATCGCGCGCCTTGACGTGTTCGATGGCGGCAGCCGGGTTGGCAATCACTTCCTTGGCGCCCTTGGTGAAGGCCGAGAGGAAGGCCTTGATGGCAGCCGGGTTCTCCTTGATGAGCTTTGGCGACGCGATGATCACGTTGCCATACAGCTTCACGCCGAAGTCGGCATAGGGCAGCACCAACACATCGGAGGCTTTGGCGCCACGGGCTTCCAGGTTCAGCAGCGAGGTGAAGGTGAAGCCGGTGATGGCGTCCACGTCGCCGCGCACCAGCATGGTTTCGCGCAGCGGTGGGTCCATGGCGGTCCACTGCACGGCGCCGATGCCGTTGGCCTTCTGGAAGATGGGAAACGCGCGGCGGCCTGCGTCGAACACGGGTGCGCCCAGCTTCTTGCCGGTCAGGTCGGCGGGCTTGGTGATGCCGCTCTTCTTGAGCGCCATCACCGAAGCGGGCGTGTTGTTGTAGACCATCATTACCGCCACGGGCTTGTTCTGCGCGTCGGGGTTGTTGGCGTGGAACTCCATCACGGCGGCCAGGTCGGCAAACCCCATGTCGTAGCTGCCCGAGGCCACGCGCTGCACGGCGCCGCCCGAGCCGTTGCCGGCGTCCACCGTCACGTCCAGGCCGGCGGCCTTGAAGTGGCCCTTGGCCACGGGCTGCAGGAACAGGGCGGCGGGGCCTTCAAAACGCCAGTCGAGCTGGAACTTGATGGGGGTGGGCGTTTGCGCTTGTGCCAGCGAGAACGTGCTGACAGCGGCCAGCAGCGCGGCGGACTGCAGGAAAGATCGCTTCTTCATGGGGAGGGCTCCTGTCGGGGAAAGGCGTTGAAAGGTGCCGTCTTCACGGCCGTGTGGCCATGTACTCAGCAAAATCAATGCCCGCTTTCGCCGCAGCAGAGCCAGGCACGAAGCCATTGTTCCCCGAAGTGGTGCATGGGGGCATGCTGGGTTTCCCGACTGGGGGCGAAACCCTGCGTGCCTGCACCGCCCTGGACTGCAGGGCGCCCGTGGCTCTTGCCGACGCCCTTGTCCGCGTCCTTACCGACGCCCTTGGCTCTTGCCCTTACCTGGGGCGCGCTGCCGCGCTGGCCACGGCCAGTGCCGTCATATTGAGCACCCGGCGCACCGTGGCGGCCGGGGTCAGGATGTAGGCCGTGGCGGCTGCGCCCATGAGGATGGGGCCCACCGTGACGCCGCCACTGGTGGTGGTTTTGAGCACGTTGTAGAGGATGTTGGCGGCATCCAGGTTGGGGCAGATCAGCAGGTTGGCCGAGTCCGTCAGGGTGGAGTCCGCCATGTAGGCGTTGCGGATGTTGGGCTCCAGCGCCGCGTCACCATGCAGCTCGCCGTCGCATTCGATCTCCGGGTGGGCGGCCACAAACAGGTCGCGTGCCAGGCGCATCTTCTTGGCCGATGCGCGCTTGGACGAACCGTAGCTCGAATGCGACAGGAATGCCACCTTGGGCGGAATGCCAAAGCGTTGCACTTCTTGCACCGACATCCAGGCGATGTCGGCCAGCTGCTGGGCCGTGGGGTCTTCATTCACATAGGTGTCGGCAATGAAGAGCGTGCCCCGGTTGGTCATCAGCGCATTGAGCGTGGCGTAGTCGCGCGCGTCCGCCTGGCGGCCGATGATGCTGTGGATGCGCTCCAGGTGCGTCTCGTAGGTGCCCACCAGGCCGCAGATCATGGCGTCTGCGTCGCCCAGCGTCACCATCAGCGAGGCGATGATGGTGTTGGACCGGCGCACGGCGGCCTTGGCCACTTCGATGGACGCGCCATTGCGCTTCATGAGTTGGTGGTAGTGCTCCCAATACTGGCGAAAACGCGGGTCGTCCTCGGGGTTGCACACCTCCACATCCTTGCCCAGCTGCATGCGCAGGCCGGCCTTGGCGATGCGGGCCGCAATCACGGCGGGGCGGCCAATGAGGATGGGCACGGCGATCTTGTCGTCAATGGCCATCTGTGCGGCACGCAGCGCGCGCTCGTCTTCGCCATCGGCATAGGCCACGCGCTTTTGCGCATCGGGCAGGGCCTTGGCCGCCATGATCACGGGGCGCATCAGCATGCCGGTCTGGTACACGAAGCGCGACAGGGTCTCCTTGTAGGCCTCCATGTCGGTGATGGGGCGCGTGGCCACGCCGGAATCTGCCGCAGCCTGGGCCACGGCGGGCGCGATCTTGAGGATCAGGCGCGAGTCAAAAGGCGTGGGGATGAGGTAGTCGGGGCCAAAGGTCAGCTCTTTGCCCGCGTAGGCGCTGGCCACTTCTTCGCTGATGTCGGCCTTGGCCAGGTCGGCGATCTGGCGCACGCAGGCCAGCTTCATGGCTTCGGTGATCTTGGTGGCGCCGCAGTCGAGTGCGCCCCGGAAGATGTAGGGGAAACAGAGGACGTTGTTGACCTGGTTCGGGTAGTCCGAGCGGCCCGTGGCGATGATGCAGTCCGGCCGCACGGCCTTGGCCAGCTCGGGGCGGATTTCGGGCTCGGGGTTGGCCAGCGCCAGGATGATGGGCTTGGCGGCCATCGTCTTGACCATCTCGGCCGTGAGCACGCCGGGGGCAGAGCAGCCCAGGAACACGTCGGCGCCATTGACGGCATCGGCCAGCGTGCGCGCATCGGTCTGCCGGGCGTAGCGGGCCTTGGACTCGTCATAGCCGCCGGGGCGGCCTTCGTAGATCACGCCCTTGGAGTCGCACATGAAGATGTTCTCCACCTTCACGCCCAGTCCCACCATCACGCCCACACAGGCAATGGCGGCGGCACCCGCGCCCGACACCGCGATCTTGACGGCGCCGATGTCCTTGCCCACCAGCTCCAGGCCGTTGAGCAGCGCGGCGCTGGAGATGATGGCCGTGCCATGCTGGTCGTCATGGAACACTGGAATGTTCATGCGCTTACTCAGCTCGCGCTCGATGTAGAAGCACTCGGGCGCCTTGATGTCTTCAAGGTTGATGCCGCCCAGCGTGGGCTCCAGCGCCGCGATGATGTCGATGAGCTTGTCGGGGTCACGCTCGGCCAGTTCGATGTCGAACACATCGACGCCGGCAAATTTTTTGAACAGGCAGCCCTTGCCCTCCATCACCGGCTTGGCGGCCAGCGGGCCGATGTCGCCCAGGCCCAGCACGGCGGTGCCGTTGGTGATCACGGCCACCAGGTTGCCGCGCGAGGTGAAGTCGAACGCCTTGGTCGGGTCGGCCTGGATGTCCAGGCACGGGTAGGCCACGCCGGGCGAATACGCCAGCGACAGATCGCGCTGGTTGGACAGCGGCTTGGTCGGGTTCACCGAAATCTTGCCCCGGCTGGGGTTGCGGTGGTATTCGCGCGCAGCATCGCGCAGGGCCTGCTCGGCGGCGGAAATGTTCTGGGTCATACGGAAATCCTGGAAGTCCTCGGCGGAATGCAAAACAACGGTACCCGATGGCGTGGGTGGCTGGCAGGTCGGTTGGTGCGCGTGCGGCACAAAGCCAGACCCCCAGGTTGCCCGGTAGCCCGGTACCCCGGGCGGTCAGGGTGGCGATGCCACGCAGGCTGTGGCGGTTTCTCCGGCAGCGGGCAGGGGGACGCGAGTGGGCGTCGGCCTGGCGTGCGGCGGGGACAGCGGCGGAGGTGTCGCGGCTGGCGCCATGGAAGAAAACGTTCAGGGCCACAGCCGAGATCGAGGGCAGGAGGATACTGGATTTGAGGAGTGAGCGGGCGGTACGCCTGGATTGGGCACAGGCACCCGGCCCCCGCTGACAAATCAGGTACAGCGATAGCTATAAAAACAATAGCTGTCTGCGCTTGCTGCCAAAGCGCCAGAGCCATAAAAGACCCCCAAATCACCCCGCCAGCAAATCACTCAGCGCCCGCGCGATGACCTTGGTGGCGCGGCGCAGGTCTTCCAGGTCCAGCCGCTCATCGGCCCGCTTGGCGTGTGATTCGAGCACCGTGCGTGGGCCGGCGCCATAAATCACGCCGGGAATGCCGCGCTCCACATACAGCCGCACATCGGTGTACAGCGGCGTGCCCACGGCGGGCACGGGTTCGCCCGTCACCGCGAGCGCGTGCTTCTGGATGGCATCGACCAGCGGCTGGTTGCCGGCCAGCGGTGTCATGGCATTGGCCAGCAGCAGGCGCTTGATGTTGACGCTGATGCCCGCACGCTCGGCCGCTGCCTGCTCGATCACGCGGCGGATGGTGGCTTCCACCTCCACCGGGTTCTCCTCGGGGATCATGCGGCGGTCGAGCTTGAACATCACCTTGCCGGGCACCACGTTGGTGTTGGTGCCGCCCTCGATGCGGCCCACGTTGAGGTAGGGGTGCTGAATGCCTTCGATCTTGGACGTGACCTTCTTGTACTCGTCGTTCTGTGCATACAGCGCGTTCAGGATGTGCACCGCGCCCTGCAGTGCATCCACACCCGTGTGGGGCACGGCGGCATGGGCCATCTTGCCGTGTACGGTCACTTCCATCTGCAGGCAGCCGTTGTGGGCGGTGACCACTTCGTAGCTGAAGCCTGCCGCGATCATCAGGTCGGGCTTGGTAAGCCCCTTTTGCAGCAGCCAGCCGGGGCCCAGTTCGCCGCCAAACTCTTCGTCGTAGGTGAAGTGCAGCTCCACCGCACCGCGTGTGGGCTGGGCCACGGCTTCGAGCGCGCGCACGGCAAAGGTGAAGCTCGCAAAGTCGCTCTTGCTCACGGCGGTGGCGCGGCCGTACATCTTGCCGTCCACAATTTCGGCGCCATAGGGGTCGTGCGTCCAGCCTTCGCCGGGCGGCACCACGTCGCCGTGCGCGTTCAGGGCGATGGTTTTGCCGCCCTGGCCGTAGGGGCGGCGCACGATCAGGTTGGTGATGGATTCCATGCCATAGGCCTGCACATCGGCGGCGGGAACGGCGTGTTTTTCGGCGTCAAAGCCAAAGTCTTTCAGCAGCTCGGCAGTGCGCTCTGCATGCGGCGCGTTGTTGCCGGGGGGCGTGTCGGTGGGCACGCGCACCAGGGCCTGCAAAAAGCGCACTTCCTCGTCAAAGTGCTGGTCGATCCAGGCGTCCAGGGCAGTGTAAGAGGCCGGTGTGGGGGTGGTCATGGCTGGGATTCCTCGGCAAGCTGGTGCAGCACCTGGGAGAAGGCGTCCACGGCCAGTTGCATGTCGTTGTTGGTGGTGGATTCGAGCGGGTTGTGGCTGATGCCGGAGTTTTCTCCGCGCACAAACAGCATGGCCTGCGGCAGGATGGCGTGGAGCTTCATGGCGTCGTGGCCCGCGCCGCTGGGCATGCGAAACACAGGCACGCCCAAGGCGTCTACCGCGCGCTCCCAGTGGCGTTGCCAGGCCGGGGCGCTGGGGGCGGCTGCGGCGCGCATCGATTCTTCCAGCGTGTAGCGCAGGCCGCGCCGTGCGGCAATCTTGCCGAGCTGTTCCAGCACGTCGCGCACCAGCGCATCGCGCTGCGGGTCGTTGGGGGCGCGCAGGTCCAATGAAAAAAGGCAGCGCCCCGGCACCACGTTGATGGAGCCGCCCGGCACGTTGAGCAGGCCAATCGTGCCGACCGAGTCGCCATCCTGTGCAGCGCGCTGTTCGATGTACAGCGCCAGCTCCGCCACAGCCACGGCTGCATCGCGGCGCCGGTCCATGGGGGTGGTGCCCGCGTGGCTGGCGGTGCCGATCATTTCGGCAATAAAACGCACCCCGCCGTTGATGGAGGTGACCACGCCCAGGGGCAGGTCCAGCTCATTGAGCACCGGCCCCTGCTCGATGTGGACCTCGATAAAGCCCAGGTAGTGCGCTGGGTCGCGCTGCAGCGTGGCAATGTCGTCAATGCACAGGCCTGCGTTGTGCATGGCCGCGCGCATGGTGATGCCGTCGGCGTCCTTCTGGTCCAGCCAGGCCGGGTTGAAGTGCCCGATGAGCGCGCCCGAGCCGAGGAACGTGGCTTTGTAGCGCTGGCCTTCCTCTTCGGCAAACGCCACCACCTCGATGCCAAACGGCAGGCGGCGGCCCGCGCGGTGCAGCTCGCGCACACAGGCCATGGGCACGAAGATACCCAGGCGCCCGTCGTATTTGCCGCCGTTGCGCACGGTGTCGTAATGGCTGCCCGTCATGAGGTAGCGTGCGCCGGGGGCCGCCGGGTGGTAGCGGCCCACCACGTTGCCCACGGCGTCCATCTCCACCGCGTCAAAGCCGCATTCGCGCATCCAGTGGCTGATGCGCTGTGCACAGGCACGGTGCGCGTCGGTGAGGTAGGTCACGGTGAGCTGGCCCTTTTCGGCAAAGCCGGGGTCGGAGTGCTCGGCGAGTTGTTCGTGCCAGTCCCACACGTCGTTGCCCAGCAAGGGCTCGGCACCCAACTTGTCGTTCAGGCGGATCTCGGCAATGCGGTGGATGTTGCGCAGGGCCTCGGCGCGCTCGAAGTCTGCGTGGTTGTCCAGGCGCCGCGCAAAAGTGTCGATGATCTGCTGTTTGCTCAGCCCCGTGCCCCGTGGCCCGCGCACCGCCAGGATGAACGGGAAGCCGAAGCGCGCGTTGTAGTCGGCGTTGAGCTGCTGAATGCGCGCAAACTCGTCGGGCGTGCACTGCGTGAGGCCCGCCTTCGATTGCTCGTGCGTCGATTCGGCCGTCAGGCTTTGCGCCACCATGGCCTTGCCTGCCAGCTCGGGGTGGGCACGGATCAGGCCGAGTTGCGCGTCGGTGCTGGCCGTGCGCACGGCATGGGCCATGGCGTGCTTGAGGTGCGCCAGCGAGCGAAACGGCCGCTGCGCGAGGGCTTGCTCGGCAATCCAGGGCGAATGTTCATACACACCGTCCAGCAGTTGCAACGCCTCGGCGGCGCTGGCGGTGTTCAGTTGTTCCAGGGTCAGGGGCATGGTGCGTGCTTCAATAAAGTGAGCTGCTTGCGCTTATGGGATAAGCGCCAGAGGCTGATTTGACTCAAAATTTTGGTGCGGGAAACCGCTGCGCCCAGTGGCGCGCGATGTCGATGCGGCGGGCCACCCACACCTTGTCGCGCTGTGCGATGTGGTCCAGAAAACGCTGCAGCGCCGTGATGCGCCCCGGGCGGCCCAGCAGGCGGCAGTGCATGCCAATGCTCATCATCTTGGGGGCGTTGTCGCCGGCGGGGTCGCCCTCGGCGTACAGCGCGTCGAAGGTGTCTTTCAGGTACTGATAAAACGGGTCGGCGTGCGAGTAGCCCTGGGGCAGCGCAAAGCGCATGTCGTTGCAGTCGAGTGTGTAGGGCACGATGAGCTGGGGCACCTCGCTGCCATCGGTTTTGCGCACCTTCATCCAGAAGGGCAGGTCGTCGCCGTAGTAATCGCTGTCGTATTCAAAGCCGCCAAAGTCGGCCACCAGGCGGCGGGTGTTGGGGCTGTCGCGGCCGGTGTACCAGCCCAGAGCCCTTTGGCCGGTCATGCGCTGGAGGATGTCCATCGCCTCCTGCATGTGGGCGCGCTCCACCGCTTCGGGGATGTGCTGGTAGTGAATCCATTTGAGGCCGTGGCAGGCGATCTCGTGCCCCAGCTCCACAAACGCCCGCGTCAGGTCGGGGTGGCGCTGCAGGGCATTCGACACACCAAACACCGTCAGCGGCAATTTGCGCTTTTCAAACTCGCGCAGGATGCGCCACACGCCCGCACGCGCGCCGTATTCGTAGATGCCCTCCATGCTCATGTGCCGCTCGGGGTAGCTGGCGGGGTTGAACATTTCCGACAAAAACTGCTCGCTACCGGCATCGCCATGCAGCACGGCGTTTTCGCCGCCTTCTTCGTAGTTCAGCACAAATTGCACGGCAATGCGGGCGCCGCCCGGCCATTGCGCGTGGGGCGGGTTCTGACCATAGCCAATCAGGTCACGCGGGTAGGGCAGGGTGGTGTCGTAGATCATGGAGTGCAGCAAGAGTCACGGGTGCAGGGTCTGTCAGCGGACAGCGCAGCCGCCAGATGGCAGCGGGGCGTTGGTGGGCACAGCCTTGGCAAGCAAATGACAGGCCAGCCCGGCATTGGGGCGCCGGCGCTGGAGGGCGCCGGCACGCGCCAAGGCCTCGGCGAGGGCGCTGGCAGGCGACGAAAACATGGACCGGATGATAGGTTGAACGGTGCACAGTGCATACACTTTGGGCACCACACGGCCCGTTTGCGGCCATCCACCTTCAGGAGATTTCACCATGGGCTTGAGCACCCACGTTCTGGACACCATGCACGGCTGCCCCGCGGCCGGCATGGCGGTGTCGCTGTTTTCCACCCAGGGTGACGAGGCCACGCTGCTCCAGCGCCTGGTGCTCAACCACGATGGCCGCACCGATGCGCCGCTGTTTGACAACGCCAGCCTGCGCAAGGGCACCTACCGCCTCACGTTCGATGTGGCGGCTTATTTCAAGGCCCGGGGCGTGGTGTTGCCAGAACCCAACTTTCTCGACCGTGTGAGCCTGGATTTTGGTATCGCGAATGCCGACCAGCACTACCACGTGCCGTTGCTGGTGAGCCCGTGGAGCTATTCCACGTACAGAGGATCGTGAGGAGTGCTCCTGAAAAAGGAGCTTATCGCGCTTTATCGGCGGTGATTTGTGCCAAGAAAGTGCTTGAAACCTATAAAACGCAGGCGTCAGCAGCTCTGATTTTGTGAGCGCGGCGTGCCAGGGCGCCAAGACGTTCTCAGAGCTGGCCTTCGGTCAGGGTGTCCAGCTGAAAATGCCCACTTTTGTCCCACAGCCAGGTATCGGTGTAGACGACCCGGCCCATGCGCGCAGGCACCGGAAACGGGGCCGCGGCGCGCACGGTGCGCTCGATCTCGGCAACCACTTCCGGCGCATGGCGCGGTGCGCGCATCCAGTGCAGCTTGGTGACGTGGCCGCTGCGGTCAATGGCTACTTCCAGCACGCCAATGGCGTACAGCATGGGCGGCAGCTTGCCCTTGAAAACCCGCTGGGGGTTCAGGTTGTACACGTGGGTTGCCGCGTCGCGGCGATAGGCGCGCGCGCTGATGGCCGCCGAGGGGCTGGGCAACGCCGATCTGCCCGGTGCCTGCCCTGCGTTGGTGCTGGGCATGCGGCTGTCGGGAGGTGGCGGCGGGGCTTCCGGGGCAGATTTGCAGGCCGCAACGATGGCACCCACGGCCGCCATGAGTCCGGCCAGCAGCCAGTGGCGGCCGGTTCGGGAAGAACGTTGGGGCAAAGTGGGTGGCATGGTGCGGTCGCTATGCTGGTGGGCACGGTCCATGCGAGCTGTGCATGGTGTGCCGTGAACATACTGAAAGTTGGTTGTGACTGATCTGCTGTTATTGCTGGAGGGCCTGAAGGCCGCCCCGGCCTGTCTGGTGACCGTCGAGTCTACACAAGGCTCTGCTCCGCGGGAAGTGGGGGCCTGGATGGCTGTTTTTGCCAACAGTCTGGTGGGCACTATCGGCGGGGGGCATATCGAACACCAGGCCATTGCCCAAGCGCGGCTTCGGCTGAGCGGGCTTGCCGGTGCGCCGCGGCAGCGCTGCGCACTCGGCCCGGCCCTGGGGCAGTGCTGCGGGGGCGTGATGCACCTGGGGTTTGAGTTGGTCGGGGCGCAGCATGCGCAAAGCCTTCAGCAGCGCCTGGCGCCAGCGCTCTACCCTGTGGCCTTGTTTGGTGGTGGGCATGTAGGCCATGCATTGGCGCGCGTGCTGGCGCCGCTGCCGTTTGCCCTGACCTGGATCGACAGCCGCGACGGGGTTTTTCCAGATCCTGCACCCGAGGGCGTGCGGTGTGAACACTCTGAACCAGTGCAGCTGGCCGTGCCCCGGCTGGCCCCTGGCAGCCGCGTGCTCATCATGAGCTTCAGCCACGCCGAAGACCTGGACGTGGTGGCTGCCTGCCTGCGCCGCCAGCGCGAGCAGGGCGATCTGCCGTTTATCGGTCTGATCGGCAGCAAGACCAAGTGGGCCACGTTTGCGAACCGGCTGCAGGGGCGGGGTTTCATGCCGCACGATCTGGCGCAGGTGACCTGCCCGATCGGTGTGCCGGGCATACACGGCAAAGCGCCCGAGGTGATTGCGGTGGCGGTGGCCGCGCAGCTGCTGCAAACCCTGCACGCCGCGCCGGTTCCGGTCAAAGCGCAAGCGCCGGTAACGGCCATGCACCCGTACCCGGGATAGCTCCTGCCGGTGCCGACCGGTGTGGCCAGGGTGCCGGCTGTGGCGGCCGGGAACAATTCCTGCATACACTTTGTGCCGAAAGGTGAGGACGGTAGGTCGCAGCGGTGCCCCGGCAGAGTTCTGCCATGGTGCGCGGCCCTTGTTTCTGCTCAGAGCGCCCGCAGTGGTGAGCAGGTTGCACATGCGGCAAGCGCTTTGGCCTGCCGCGAAGGTTGAGAACCGTAAACATGGAAAGCTATCTTCTCGACTGGGCCAACCTGCTGCTGCGCTGGGTCCACGTCATCACCGCGATTGCCTGGATTGGCTCGTCGTTCTACTTTGTTTTTCTGGACAGCAGCCTCACGCCGCCCGAGGACGAAGACCTGAAAAAGCAGGGCGTGAGCGGCGAACTGTGGGCCGTGCACGGCGGCGGGTTCTACCACCCGGTCAAGTTTGCGGTATCGCCGCCGCAGTTGCCCAAACACCTGCACTGGTTCTTCTGGGAGAGCTACAGCACCTGGATCAGCGGGTTTGCGCTGTTCACGGTGTCCTACCTCTACAGCGCCAGCACCTACCTCATCGACAAGTCGCGCATGGACTGGGCGCCCGCCACCGCCATCGTGGTGGCGCTGGCGTTCTTCGTGGTGTTCTGGCTGCTGTACGACGCCATCTGCCGCATCTTCGGCCAGAAGAAAAATGGCGACGCTATCGTGGGCGCGCTCGTCTTCGTGCTCGTGTGCATCGCCTCATGGCTGGCCTGCCACTGGTTTGCGGGCCGCGCGGCGTTTTTGCTGGTGGGCGCCATGATGGCCACGGCCATGAGTGCCAACGTGTTCTTCTGGATCATCCCCGGCCAGCGCACCGTGGTGGCGCAGATCAAGGCAGGCCTGCCGGTGGACCCGATTCACGGCAAACGTGGCAAGCAGCGCAGCGTGCACAACACCTATTTCACGCTGCCGGTGCTGTTTGCCATGCTCAGCGGCCACTACAGCTTTACCTGGAGCCACCCGCAGAACTGGCTGGTGCTGATCATGATGATGTTCGCGGGAGCGGCCATTCGCCAGTTCTTTGTGATGCGCCATGGCTACAAGCTGGGCAAGAGCGGCAATCCGCTGCCGTATGCGCTGGTGGGGGTGGCCGTGATGGTGGCCATGGTGGCCTGGCTGCGGCCTGCGCCGCCGACGGTGCAGATGGGCGCTACTGATTTAGTAGCTAAGGGCGCTTATCCCATAAGCGTTACAGGTCAAATTGACTATAAATCAGTGCAAAAAGTGCTGGAGCAGCGTTGCTACATGTGCCATGGCGAGCAGGTACAGATGAAGAACCTGCGGCTGGATTCGACCGCCCTGGTCAAGCAGCACGCCCAGGCCATTTACCAGCAGGCCGTGGTGCAAAAGCTCATGCCCATGAACAACGCCACACAGATGACCGACGAAGAACGCGCACTGATCGGGCGCTGGTACCAGGCGGGTGCCGCCACCCAGTGACCGGGTGGCGGGGTTGGATGGGCCGGATGCAATGATCCGGCGCGCAGATCAGCCGGGTACCGTGTCGTGCAGGCCAAGGCCCCTCAGGTACACATCCAGCGCCGCACGGCCGTTGGCCTGCAGGTCAAATGCTTCGGTATTGAGCAGCCATTGGTGCACCAGCCCTTCCACCATCACCTGCAAGCCCCGGGCGGCAAAGTCCAGCGCCATGGGTGGGGGCTGGCCGCGGGCGGCAAAGGCGCGTTGCAGCGCAGCATGGTTGCGCGCCACGCAGCCGCCGTGCACGCTCAGGTGGCGCTCCAGCACGGCGCCCATGTCGGTGGTGTATTCGACCTGGTGGGTGGCGATCTTGAGGACGCGGCAGGTTTGCTCGTCGGTGGCAATCAGGCGCAGCGCTTCCTGCATGGCACTGCGGATCTCGGCCACGGGGTGGGCTGACTGCTCCACATACGCCACCACCAGGGTTTGCTCCAGCGGCAGGGTCACGCGCTCCATCATGGCGTTGAACAGATCGGCCTTGTCCTTGAAATGCCAATAAATCGCCCCCCGCGTGGTGCCTGCGGCCGTGGCAATGTCATTCAGGGAAGTGTGTGAAACGCCACGCGATTGAAACAATTGTTCCGCAGCATCCAGAAGGTTGTTGCGCGTGGTCTGTGCGTCCGCCTTGGTGCGTCGGGCCATGAAATACCTCACTTGATGGGGTGTATTCGTCACTATACATACATTCTTGAATGTATGTATGCTTTAATGCAAGCCTTCGTTGCCGTGCCGTGGGCCATGTTGCAGGCCTGTGCGCAGATCGGCGCGCCACACTAAACTGGTTCACTCTGCGGATTTGCCGCACCTTTTTCTCCAAGGAACACCATGTCTGCCTTGCCCAATGTCAAGACTGCCCCCGTTGTTGCCTCTGCCTTGTCCCCTGCGCGTGTGCGCCTGGGCGTTGCGGCGGGTGGCCTGTCCGTTGTATTGCTGTTGGCGGCCTGTGGCAAGTCCGAGGCGCCACCGGCGGCGGCCGGTGGCGGCATGCCGCCACCCGAAGTGGGCGTGGTGGTGGCCACACCGGGTGAGGTGGGGCTGGTCACCGAGCTGCCCGGGCGCCTGGAAGCTTCGCGCGTGGCGCAGGTGCGCGCCCGCGCTGCCGGCATTTTGCAAAAGCGGCTGTTCCGCGAAGGCAGTGACGTGAAGGCAGGCCAGCCATTGTTTGCCATAGACGCCGCACCCTATGCTGCGGCCCTGCAAAGTGCCGAGGCCACGCTGGCCCGCGCCCAGGCCAACCTGACGCAGGCGGCTGCGCTTGCCGAGCGCTACAAGCCCTTGCTGGCCGCCAATGCGGTCAGCCAGCAGGAATATGCCAACGCCGTGGCAGCGCACAAACAGGCAGAGGCCGACGTGGCTGCGGGCAAGGCAGCGGTGCAGACCGGCCGCATCAACCTGAATTACGCCAGCGTCACTGCGCCGATTTCCGGGCGCATCGGCCGCGCCCTGGTGACCGAAGGGGCACTGGTGGGGCAGGGCGAAGCCACGCAACTGGCTGTGATCCAGCAGATCGATCCGGTGTATGTCAACTTCACCCAGTCCGCCGGCGAGGTGATGAAGCTGCGCCGTGCCCTGGCCGATGGCCAGCTGCAGCGTGCCGGGGGCAGCGAAGCCGCCAGCGTGCGCGTGGTGCTGGAGGACGGCAGCGAATATGCGCTCCCCGGCAAACTGCTGTTTTCCGACCTGACGGTGGACGCCAGCACGGGCCAGATCACGCTGCGCGCCGAGGTGCCCAATCCCAAGGGCGACTTGCTGCCGGGCCTGTATGTGCGCGTGCGGCTGGAGCAGGCCCAGGTGGCCAACGCCATCTCGCTGCCGCAGCAGGCGGTCACGCGCACCCAGCAGGGCGACAAGATCACGGTGGTGGGCGCCGACGGCAAGCTCAGCCAGCGCACAGTGAAGGTGGGTGCCGCCCGCAACAACCAGTGGGTCGTGCTGGAAGGCCTGAAAGAAGGCGAGCAGGTCATGGTTGATGGCTTCCAGAAACTACAGATGATGCCGCCCGGCACGCCGGTGAAGGCGGTGCCATGGCAGGCCCCGGGCAGTGCCGCAGCATCGGCTGCTAACCCGCCTGCAGCTGTATCGGGTGCTGCGCCAGCGGCCAGTGCCCCTGCTGCAGCCGCCAGCGCCGGACAGAAATAAGGAGCCAGCCCCATGGCCAAATTCTTTATCGAGCGCCCCATCTTCGCGTGGGTGGTCGCCCTGTTCATCATGGTGCTCGGCGCGGTGTCGATCACCCAGCTGCCGATCTCGCAGTACCCCACCGTAGCGCCGCCGACCATCGTGGTCACCGTCGCCTATCCGGGTGCTTCGGCGCAAACCCTCGAAGACAGTGTGCTGGCCGTGATCGAGCGCGAAATGAACGGCGCGCCCGGCCTTGCCTATATGGAGGCGGTGAGCCAGGCTAATGGCACGGGCACCCTCACGCTGAGCTTCGAGCCGGGCACGAACCCCGATCTGGCCCAGGTCGAGGTGCAAAACCGCCTGTCGCGTGCTACACCACGCCTGCCGGCGGTGGTCAACCAGCAGGGCGTGCGCGTGGAGAAGTCGCAATCGAACTTCCTGCTGTTCACCATGCTGTCGTCGTCCGATCCCCAATTCGACGTGAATTCGCTGAGCGACTATGCCGCGCGCAACGTGGTGCCCGAACTGCAGCGCTTGCCCGGCATCGGCCAGGTGCAGCTGTTCGGTGCCGAGCGTGCCATGCGCGTGTGGGTTGATCCGGCCAAGCTGCAAGGCTTCAATCTGTCCGCTGCCGACGTGGCCAGCGCTATCCAGGCGCAGAACGCGCAGGTGTCGGCCGGCAGCCTGGGCGAGTTGCCCAACCTGAGCGGCCAGAGCATCTCGGCCACCGTGGTGGTGCCGGGGCAGATCAGCTCGACCAAGGAATTTGGCGACATCGTGCTGCGCGCCAATGCCGACGGCTCCACGGTGCGTCTCAAGGATGTGGCGCGCATCGAACTGGGCGCCCAGTCGTATGCCACCACCGCGCGCCTGAACGGCAAGCCTGCCACCGGCATGGGGGTGCAGTTGTCGCCCTCGGGCAATGCGCTGGCTGCGGCAACGGCGGTCAAGACCCGCATGGCCGAGCTGGAGAAGTACTTTCCACCCGGCGTGAGCTGGACCATTCCCTACGACAGCTCCGAATTCGTCCAGATTTCCATCAAGCAGGTCGCAGTGACCCTGCTCGAAGCCATTGCGCTGGTGTTTCTGGTGATGTATCTGTTTTTGCAGAACTTCCGCTACACCGTCATCCCGACCATCGTGGTGCCGGTGGCACTGCTGGGCACCTTTGGTGCGCTGCTGGCCATGGGCTTTTCGATCAATGTGCTGACCATGTTCGGCATGGTGCTGGTGATCGGTATCGTGGTGGACGACGCCATCGTGGTGGTGGAAAACGTCGAGCGCATCATGAACGAGGAAGGCCTGCCCCCGCTGGAGGCCACGCGCAAGGCCATGGGCCAGATCTCGGGCGCCGTCATCGGTATCACCGTGGTGCTGATCTCGGTGTTCTTGCCGCTGGCGTTCTTTGCCGGCTCGGTGGGCAACATCTACCGCCAGTTCTCGGCGGTGATGGCGGTGTCGATTGCGTTCTCGGCGTTCATGGCGCTGTCGCTCACGCCCGCGATGTGCGCCACCTTGCTCAAGCCGGTTGAGGCCGGGCATGGCCATTCCAAGAAGGGGTTTTTTGGCGGTTTCAACCGCGGCTTTGCCCGCACCGCCAAGGGCTATGAAGGCTGGGTGGCCAAGCTGCTGCGCCGCGGCGGCCGCATGATGGTCATCTATGTCGCGCTGATTGCCGCGGTGGGCGTGCTGTACATGCGCCTGCCGACCTCGTTCCTGCCCAACGAAGACCAGGGCAACCTGCTGGTCAACATCCAGCTGCCGCCCGGCGCAACGCTGGAACGCACCCAGGCCGTGGTCGAAAAGGTCGAGGGCTTCATGCTGCAGCAACCCGAAGTCAGCAACATGGTCGCCGTGATGGGCTTCAGCTTCTCCGGCCAGGGCCAGAACGCCGGCCTGGCGTTTGTGACCCTCAAGGACTGGTCCGAGCGCGCGGGCGCCGAGCACACGGCAGAGGCCATTGCCGGCCGGGCCATGGGCGCGCTGTCGGGCGTGCGCGATGCGTTCATCTTTGCGCTGAGCCCGCCAGCCATTCCCGAGCTGGGGGTGAGCTCGGGCTTCACCTTCCGCCTGCAAGACCGTGGTGGCAACGGCCATGACGCGCTGGTGGCTGCCCGCAACCAGATGCTGGGCATGGCCTCCAAGAGCAAGGTGCTCGCGGGCGTGCGCCCCGACGGCCTGGAAGACGCGCCGCAACTGCAGGTCGACATCGACCGCGACAAGGCCAGCGCGCAGGGCGTGAGCTTTTCCGCCATCAACAACGCCATCTCCACTGCGCTGGGTTCGGCCTACATCAACGACTTCCCGAACGCCGGGCGTCTGCAGCGTGTGGTGGTGCAGGCCGAGGCCCAGGCCCGCATGCAGCCCGAGGACATCCTCAAGCTCACGGCGCTGAACAGCCAGGGCAAGGCCGTGCCGCTGTCGTCGTTTGCCACCACGCGCTGGATCAGCGGTGCCATGCAGACCGTGCGCTACAACGGTTATCCCGCCATGCGCATTGCCGGTGGCGCGGCGCCCGGCTTCAGCACGGGCGACGCCATGGCCGAGATGGAGCGCATGGCCTCGCAGCTGCCCGCGGGCTTTGGCTTTGAATGGACGGGTCAGTCGCGCGAAGAAAAGCTGGCCGGCTCGCAGGCCATGGTGCTGTATGGTTTTGCCATCCTGGCAGTGTTTTTGTGTTTGGCAGCGCTGTATGAAAGCTGGTCGATTCCGCTGTCGGTCATTCTGGTGGTACCGCTGGGGGTGCTGGGCGTGCTGCTGGGCATCACCCTGCGCGGCATGACGAATGACGTGTACTTTCAGGTGGGGCTGATCACCATCATCGGCTTGTCGGCCAAAAACGCCATTCTGATCATCGAGTTCGCCAAAGACCTGCAGGCGCAGGGCAAGGGCGTCATCGAATCGGCACTGGCGGCGGCCCATCTGCGCTTTCGTCCCATCATCATGACCTCGCTGGCTTTCATTCTGGGCGTGGTGCCGCTGGCCATTGCCTCGGGCGCCAGTTCGGCGAGCCAGCGTGCCA
>ERZ1023652.59-NODE-59-length-25885-cov-8.434428_pt1 | contig 25885 bp, 23 predicted proteins | sample MGYA00520879_ERZ1023652 | MGnify/ENA primary metagenome ERZ1023652 (study PRJEB33180, sample SAMEA4044469) | wastewater metagenome | place: Denmark | collected 2016-04-02 | study: EMG produced TPA metagenomics assembly of the PRJEB13832 data set (Local surveillance...
GATAAAGGCTGCCTCTTCAAAAGAGTCCAGCCTGTCCGCGCGTTTCTGTTTTCATCCTTCAAATATCATATTCATAAAGCGCATGCTGTTCGATGACCGCTATCAATTTTTCGGCATAATCCGGATCTGTCGCATAGCCGCAATCCTGAAGAGCCTGAGCTGCTTCCTGGTAAGTGCTGGCCTGCAGAACTGCTGCGTATTGATTCGGATTCCAAGTGGTACCGTTGACGAAAAGCAGCGCATGGTCCTGTATCGATTCTGCCCAACTGTCGTAGACCCTGAATTTTGCTTGGATGGTGATCCATTCGCCGTTGTAGTACTCACTGGTAGACAGGAGCACCGTATTTCCCGGGTTATCGCCCTTCATACCGTAAAGATTATTGTAGACTGCAGACAATTCGCTTTCCCCCCAGTCCGATTCGAGGATTGCTTGAGCGATGCTGATGCTGGCGTGGACACCGTAATTCGCTTGCATCTGCTGTGCGGCAGGGGCGATAGTACTGATGAAGTCTGTTCCCCGATTATTGCCATACTCCATGATTTCCGGCACACTCGGGGCAAAATCGCCAATCAGTGACAGACTGGCCATAAAACTGATCAACAAGAAAAATAAAATTTTGACGGTCTTAACGGACGCTGATTGCGGTAGTTTTCGAGCCCGCTTTCTCTTTCTTGCCATATATTCCTCCGTCTGTTTGGTTATGTGCTTTACCTGTTATTGTTCGCTGTTCCCGAGCGCTTCATTATTCTTCAGGATGGCGATATACTCTTCCAATGTCAGATTATTTTCGGTCATGTACATGGCGTTTTCGATACCTACATACCGAAAATGCCAAGGTTCAAAATTGATGCCGGTTATGGCTTCTTTTTCCTTTGGATAACGCAACACAAAACCAAATTTGGGTGCATTTTCTTTCAGCCACAGTCCCTCAGGATAATTCTCCAGATCCGGAAATAATCCTGAATTGCCTTCTTGATTGGCCAAGGCGGTCGACGTGATGTCTACTGCAAGTCCGGTTATATGTTCACTGGCATTCGGCAAGGCGATATATTCCTCTGTTTTCGTGCGTGCTTCTTCTTCCGACAAGCCCGAAGCTAGATAATTCTGATAATTGACGTCATAGTTTGTTTGCTGTTGCTCGATGGAGCGATAACCTGAAATCATCGTGAAATCCATACCGGCAGCTTTCCCGGCTTCCATCAGTTGCAGATAAGGCTCTTGTATCCTGCTGTCGATCTGATAACCGCTCTCGGTCAGATACAGCTCCATCACAATTTCTTCAGCAAGCTGATTTTCTCGGTTCACCAATACCAGATTCCAATCGGCTGAGGAAGCTGCTGGTGTCACGATCACTTTGGACTCCGATTCAGCAACTATGGCTGAGGAAGAGTCTTGTGATTCTTCGGAATGGGCGCTTATTTTCGAGTACTGCTGACTGTTTGACGGTTCATCGTCATCAGTTGTGCATCCTGTGAAAAAGAGCATCGCCAGCAAGAATCCCGCTAGGAAACGCCGTCTTTGTGCGTACCGCTCAGGCGTATGGGAGTATTTTTTTTTCGGTTCCATCTTTTTACCTCTTCTGGTCTATATTTTTTGCTATGCCTATTTTAGCACAACTGGCCGTCAATCCACAGCTGAAAAGTAAGTCTTAACGCTGAAACACACGGAAAGCCAAGATAATATCATCTCGGCTGTCCGTTTTATGTTCTATCATTCAGTAATTTTTGTGATGGTATCCGGTGTATTTTCATTGAACCATTCCAATAGATTGATCTTTTCCGAATCGATCTGATGGCGGATGATGCTAGGCAAGCGCAGATCGATGATATCTTTGTAGCTCCAGAAATCATAGTTGCACTCGAGCCGGAGTGTCGTGATCGCCGGTTTATGGATTTCTGAATCATGGACGGTCTCATCGGTGGTGTACCATTTGAAGTCGGCCAAATCCGTCGCTATCCATTTTTTAGCGACTTGATACTTCAGGAACTGATATTCTCTTACTGGGTTCTCTGCTACCTCGGGAAGAATTTCGGCATTGCGGCAAACTTTCTGGACAAGCATCCATTCATAATCGGTGAACAATTTGGAAATGATCTGCATGTTCTCTGGTTTTAAACCATGCTCTCCTTTTTTCCAGCGATCCCAGCTCTGCGGCGAGATCCCTAGTTGATTGGCATAAAAAGCTTTTTCACTGACATATTGCTCTTTGATCGTATACAAGACAATTGTTATTAGTGCATTATTCATTTATGTAACCTCCAATCTTTCATGTTCTAATTATACACTTATTACGTGATAAAAGAAATGATTTGCCTGAAAAAAAACGCTCGCTCCGTTTTGGTTGGAGTGAGCGGTTTGATTATTTGGATGGTTTCGCTTGCTGAACGGGATTCATCAGACTCTATTTAGAACGGTTCTGAATCGCAGATACCGTGAACGGTAGTCGTTTGTTCCAACGAACGGGTATCTAAACGCGAATCATCACATCCTATGCTCTTTCGGGTTTGTAAATGATCGATCCGATTTCGTAGCCGTGTTCTTCGAGTCGGGCGCGGATGCCGTCGATATCTTTGCTTTCCAGCTGGATGACGACTTGGACATAGCCCATTTTGCGGTATGTCGCAATCTGTTGGATGTTGATGTTCTCATCGGAGAAGATATCCGTCAGGTCTTCAAGAACGCCTTTTTTGTCTTCATGGATATTGACGACAACACGGACACCGGGTGTATAATAGCCCAGCACATCGATGAAGGCGGAGAAGATATCCTTTTCGGTGATGATGCCGATCAGACGGTTGCCCGGCTCGACTACGGGCAGAACACTGATGCCATTTTCGCGCATCGTTACGGCTGCTTCTTCCAAAAGTGCTTCCTTGTTGATGGTCACAACGCGTTTTTCCATGATGTCAGCCACTGTCGTTTTGTTCAACAGGTAGTTGACCTCATGCATATCCAGGCTGGTCATGCTGGAAGGGGTGTTGCGTTCGATGATGCCCTCCGTGATCAAGCCTACGATAGTCTCGCCTTGAACGACCGGCAGACGGTGGATCTTGTGCTCTTTCATCAAATCCAAAGCTTCGATGATTTTTGTTGAAGGTTGAATCGTTACTAAATCCGTTGACATATAGCTTTGTACATCCATTGTTTAGCCTCCTAAGTAAGCTTTCTGAACTTCGTCACTTGCTAATAATTCTTCCCCGGTTCCGGTCAATACGATATTTCCCGTCTCCAATACATATCCGCGATTCGCGATCTTCAATGCAACGTTGGCGTTCTGCTCGATCAAGAGGATCGTTGTGCCTTGTTTCTGGATATCCTGGATGATGTGGAAAATTTCCTTGATGAAAATCGGCGCCAATCCCATCGAAGGCTCATCCAAAAGCAACAGCTTCGGCTTTGTCATCAAAGCGCGGCCCATCGCCAACATCTGTTGTTCCCCGCCGGACAAAGTGGCCGCATCCTGATTTTTTCTTTCGCGCAGAATCGGGAAACGTTCGAATACCGCTTCCAGATCACCGGCAAGGTTCTGTTTGTCTTTGCGGGTGAAGCTTCCCAAATCAAGGTTTTCCTGTACGGTCAAACCTTTGAATACATGGCGGCCTTCCGGAACTTGGGCGATCCCTTGTTCGACGATTTTTCGGGTCGCTACAGTATGGATCGGTTTGCCCAAATACTCGATTTCACCTGAAGATGGCTTCACCAGCCCGGAAATCGTACGCAAAATGGTGGACTTCCCTGCTCCGTTGGCTCCGATCAACGTCACGATTTCGCCCTCATTCACTTCAAAGCTGATATCTTTGATGGCTTGGATCATGCCATAGTGCACGGATAGATTTTTTACTTTCAGCACGTTAGTCGCCTCCTAGATAAGCCTTGATTACGGCTGGATTTTTTTGGATTTCTTCCGGTGTTCCTTTGGCAAGCAGACGGCCGTATTCCAACACATAGATTCTTTCGCACACATTCATGACCAAGGACATATCATGCTCGATCAGAACGACAGTGATTTTGAAATCTTTCTGTATTTTGCGGATCAGCGCGGTCAATTCGGCAGTCTCTTGTGGATTCATACCGGCAGCCGGCTCATCAAGGAAGAGGATCTTCGGATTTGTCGCCAAAGCACGGACGATTTCCAGACGGCGTTGCTCCCCGTAAGGCAGATTTTTCGCCAAAACGTCATATTTCTTTTCCAATTCGAAAATGGCCAACAGTTCCAAAGCTTTTTCGCGCATTTCGGCTTCCTTGCGGTAGTAGGTCGGCGTGCGCAGCAAGCTGTGGAACGTACTCTCGCCCATCGTGCTGTGCATCGCGATCAATACATTATCGATAACCGTCAGTTCCTTGAAGAGACGGATATTCTGGAATGTACGCGCTAAGCCAAGGTCCGTAATTTTGTAAGGCGCTTTTCCGTTCAACAACACTTTTTTGTTGTCGATCTCCAATTCGATCGTACCTTCTGTCGGAACGTAAACGCCCGTCAGCAGATTGAAGAAGGTCGTTTTACCAGCGCCATTGGGACCAATCAGACCGACCAATTCATTTTCTTCGATCGCAAAATCGACATTGGATACAGCGGCCAAACCGCCGAAGTTTTTGGTCAATTCTTTTACTTCTAATAGGCTCATTATTGGACCTCCTTCTTAGCAGTATCTTTTTTCGCGAAACGCTTCATCAAACTTGACATCGTAAATTCGCGGTTGCCCAACAATCCGCCTGGACGGAATACCATGATGGCGATGATGGCAAGCGAGTAGAAGATCATCCGCAGCTCTCCGAACGATTGCAGATACGTATTCAGGACACCCAACACAACCGCCGCAACGATCGTGCCTGTTACGCTGCCGATACCGCCGAACACGACGATGATCAGCACATCGATAGATTTCTGGAAAGTGAAATCGCCAGGCGTGATTACGCTGAAGTATGTGCCGTACAAAGAACCTGCGATACTGGCAGTTGCCGCACCGATCATAAAGGCGATGACTTTGTAAGTCGTTGCGTTGACACCCATCGATTCAGCCGCAATCTCATCTTCACGGATGGCAATGGTCGCACGCCCCGGACTGCTGTGGATGTAGTTGATGGTGATGATGCTCGTTACGATCACAATAAGGAACAGGACCATAATAAAACTCATATTTGATTCAAACGGGAAAGAGATGCCGCTGATTCCGCGTGCGCCGTTCGTAAGATCGCCCATGTTCAGAATCAGGATGCGAATGATTTCCGCCACTCCCAGAGTCGCGATAGCCAAATAATCACCTTTCAGACGGAGTGTCGGAATGCCGACGATCAGCGCCACAACGATGGAAATGAACATCCCCACGAATAACCCTGCAAAAAAACCTGGCAAGCCTTCGATCTTATCACCGATGATGGCGCCACTATAGGCTCCGATTGCCATAAACCCGGCATGTCCCAGAGAAAACTGGCCAGAAAATCCGATGACCAGATTTAATCCGATCGCAAGGATGACATTGATCAGAATTGTCACTAACGTAATTTGATAGAAGGGAGAAATGACATTTGAGCTGACGCCGACAAACAGAACGACAACCATCAAAGCGATAAGAATGAGCCAACCTAGATTTGTTTTGTTCAATTGTTTCATCATTATCACCTACACTTTCTCTTTTGTATTTTTTCCGAAGATTCCGGAAGGCTTTACGATCAGGATGATGATCAGGATCAAGTACACGACTGCATCTTTGAACATCGATCCGCCATAAGCACTGACCAGCGTCTCGATGATGCCGATAACGTAGCCGCCGACCATGGCGCCTGGGATGATACCGATGCCGCCGAATACTGCGGCAACGAAGGCTTTCAGCCCCGGCGTCACACCCATCAATGGCGAAATCGAATTATAGTAGATACCGACCAATACCCCTGCCGCTCCGGCTAAGGAGGAACCCAGAACGAACGTAAAGGAAATCACGTTATCCACGTTGATCCCCATCAATTGTGCCGCTTCAGGATCGGTACTGACCGCCCGCATGGCTTTCCCCATCTTTGTGTACTTTACGATGACCTGCAAAGCGATCATCAAGATGACTGTCGTCAGGAAAATCAGAATTTGCTGCGAGTTGATGGTCACCCCGCCGAATGTCCAATTCCGGATGACCAAAGCGGTAGGGAAGGCTTTTACTTGAGGCCCCATAATATAAATCATCACATTTTGGAGTAAATAAGAAACCCCGATGGCTGTAATCAGTGTCGCTACCCTGGTCGCGCCCCGCAATGGTTTGTAGGCGATCTTCTCGATGACCACCCCTAAAATGGCACAAAAAATCATTGAAATCAGAATGGATGGGAAAAGGCCGAGGCCGACGTTTTGGATCAAAGCATATCCAAGGTACGCGCCCACCATGTAAATGTCCCCGTGGGCAAAGTTAATCAATTTGATGACACCGTATACCATGGTGTACCCTAGCGCAATCAGGGCGTAGATACTTCCCAACGATATACCGTTTATCAGCTGTTGAACTAAATTTTCCATTTTACACCTCTCTTTTCTTCTGCTGGACAGAAGTCTTTTATTTATTATACTGCATTGTTCGGATATAGTTTACTATTATTCACGCACGATGAGGGATTACTTTACGATGAGGTAAAACATAAAGAAAGGTGCTAAGCAAATTCTGCCAGCACCTCATTGTGTTACTTTGGAATCAAACGGTCTATTCAGGTTTCAATGCCACAATCTCGCGCACCAGTGTTTTTATTTAGCTGGTTCCACAATAGAATTGCCGACTTCTACACCATCTTGCAATTCGATTACGAAAGCGGATTTGATGGGGTTGTGGTTCTCATCAAATGAGAAGGTACCCGTTACGCCTTCGAAATCTTCAGTTGCCGCTAAAGCATCTGTGATTGCTTGAGGATCTGTGCTGTCAGCATTCGCAATTGCATCGAATACCAATTGCGCAGCATCGTAAGCCAAAGCTGCGAATGAATCTGCAGGCTTGCCGTACTCTGCTTCAAAAGCAGCCAAGAAGTCTTGTACTTTAGGATCTTCACTGTTCGGAGTAAAGTGGCTCGCGTAGAATACATTGTCCACATTGTCTGCACCTGCCAATTCAACCAAGGTTGAGTTAGCGAAGCCATCCGGTCCTAGGATCGGTTGCACAATACCCATTTCGCGGGCTTGCTTGATGATCAATCCGCCCTCTTCATAGTATCCAGGCAGGAAGATGACATCATAGTCCAGATTTGCGATATTCGTCAGTATTGCTTTGAAGTCTGTATCGCCGGCTGTGAAGTTTTCTTCCGCTACGATGTCTCCAGTGAATGTTTCTTTGAACGCATCAGCCAAGCCGATCGCGTAGTCAGTCGAATTATCCACTAAGATGACAGCTTTTGTAGCTTGCAGGTCTGTTTGAGCGAATTCTGCCAAAGCTTTACCTTGGAAAGAATCCTGGAAACATACGCGGAATACGTATTCCAGAACGGAATCGCCATCCATCGTTACGCCATCGCCTGTAGCAGCCGGAAGGATTGCTGGCACTTTTGCTCTTGTGACTGCTGGAGATTGTGCATTCGCTGCACCCGTTGTAGCAGGTCCTAAGATTGCGACAACATTATCTTCGGTAGCTAAACGAGTCGCAACCGATGTGGATTCTGAAGGCTCAGATTTATTATCGTAAGATACGTACTCAATCTCTTTACCCAATAAGCCATCTGCAGCGTTCTGTTCTGCAACCGCCATTTTGATTCCTTCGTCCATCAGCGTGCCGTATGCACTCGCACCGCCTGATAATTCGAAGTTACCACCCAATTTGATTGTATCGCTCTCTTCTGTCGTTGCGCCATTGCCGCATGCTGCAAGTACGAATACAGATGCTAGACCCATCAAAAATTTCTTTTTCATCTAAATAATCCTCCCCATCTCACTATATATTAATAATTCGTTGCAATTTCAAAGAAAAGGCCCTCATCCTTCTCCTTAAAATTTAATGTCATTAGTATAGAATATTCTGACAATTTAAGCAACCCAATTTTGGCCTTTTTTGGCAAAAAGCGAATGTTCTTTTTTCACCCTACCTGAAAAAGCCGCCGTTGCAACAATTCCAATAAAATGACTTGCCCCAAAAAGGACATTTCTTATCCAAAAATAGCCGTTTTTTTCTCATTTTTCGAAAAGCTACTCTGAACAATGAAGTAAATGCAGGTGTATTATTTGCACAATAATGTGAAAATGCCTTGATAAAAATCAAAAAATGCTTATGATTGAGATATTATTTCATTTCGAGAGGAAGTATCGTACTTACTATGATTCATTTGGATAAGGAGAAATTCCGCGTAGGCATGCGTACGACCAAATCCGGCGTTGCTGTCGGCTTTTGTGTGCTGCTGTTCAAATTATTGGACCGAGGTTCGCCTATGTTGGCCGGCTTGGCGGCAGTCTTTGCTTTGCGTGAAGATTGCTCACAATCACTGCATCATGGCATCCGCCGTGTCGGAGGTAATACTGTCGCCGGTGTCTTGGGGGTAACCTTGATCGCAGTCAAAGATTTCCTCGGACTGGATTTTTCTGTGGATTTCTTCGGTACGATCATCGCCATCATCATCCTGATCACAGTCTGCAACGTCCTGGACATGTCCACAGCTATCGTCGGAGCCACCGCGACTTTTCTTGTCGTTTTCTACAACATAGACGATGCAGAGAAAATCACCTATGCCATCCAAAGGGTACTGGATACCGTCATCGGCACTTCCATCGCCATCGGAGTCAACTACCTATTGCCTGGTTCACCTCAAACACCAGCCGATAATTGTTGATGTCTCTAAAGAAGAAAAACGCGCAAGCGGCCTATTTGATGGCTCTTGCGCGTTTTTCTATTCTTACTTTTATTCAACTGACTTGAGTGCTTCGATCATGTCCACTTGTTTCAGTTTGCGGTGCATAATCAACATGACAACACTTGAGAACAACAACGAAAGTAACCCTGCATACAGGTAGCTGATCGGCATAATGGTCGGTGGGAACATCATGAAGTCAATTTCCACCATTTTAAGAACGACTGTACTCAAAATTTTTCCGAGGACAAAACCGAACAAAATACCCAACAAAGTTAAGACCAATGACTCTCTGTAGATGTACATGCTCACTTCCACATCATAGAACCCCAAAACTTTAATTGTCGACAGTTCTCTGATCCGCTCCGAAACATTGATGTTCGTCAGGCTGTACAGCACAACGAAAGCCAATGAGGCTGCCGACACAATCAATACCAAGGTGACGACATCCAGGCTCCCTAAGGTTTCAGCGAAGCTGCGATCGACGGAATTAATGAATGTCACCAGCGCCACCGCCTGTTCTCCCATCACTTCAGATCCGAAGCTCCGTTCCCAACTTTCCGGTTCGTCAAACAGCAAAAGATCAGTTGTCGGTTCCGCAGCTTGGATAAAAATCTCTTCATAAAGGGATGGCGTCAAGTAAATGTAATGGTTGACGTAGTTCTCGGTGACAGCCTGGATCGGAATCTGATAGGTCTGCATTTCATCATTGCGGATTTCGATGCTGTCGCCCGGTCCGACGTCTGCCAGGTTCGCTAATTTTTCCGAAATGACGGCTCCCTCATCCGTCAACGCGATCGGTTCTTGAGTTATACGATCGCGTAAGCTGACAAAATCCGGGAGATTTTCGCTTTCCAGCGGCGCAAAGACCGTGACGTTCTGCAGGTTTACCCCTTTTTTATCCAGTTTGTAGCTTTCTTGCACTACCTTGAGATGATCCGTTATTTCAGGAGTTGCAGCGACCAGTTCATCATAGGAGGCGATTTCTTCTGCGCTCGCTTCCGGACGCATCGCCGTGATTGCGTTATAGCGCATCACATCGTTGAACTGGGTATCCGCCAATCCGGAGATGGAATTTTTGATACCGTATCCGGTCAATATCAAGGCGGTACAGCCGGCAACGCCCAAGATCGTCATCATGTTGCGCGCTTTGTAGCGCATCAAATTACGTACCGTAATCTTCGAGTTGAAGCTGAGACGGTCCCAAATGAACGTCACGCGTTCCAAAAGCACACGTTTGCCATTCTTCGGCGCTTTCGGACGCATCATCATAGCCGGGTTTTCCCGCAACGAGGCATGTGCCGCCCACGCAGCCGGTCCGATGGTGCACAGCAGCGCGATAGCAATGGAAATCAGTGCATAGGACAAGTAGTAGGTAATCTTTACGGAAGGCAGACTGTACATGGATCCATAGGCATCAAAGATGACCGCAGGGAAAATATTGTATCCGGCCACCAAACCGAGTGAGGTCCCTACGATGCAGGCGATCGCTGCATAGATCAGATATTTTTTGGCGATATCGAAATCACTGTAACCGAGGCCTTTCAGCGTCCCCATCTGCTGGCGCTGCTCATCCACCATCCGGGCCATCGTTGTGAAACTCACCAAAGCCGCAATCAGGAAGAAAAACACCGGGAAAATCTCTGCGATGGCCGAGATGCGGTCCGCATTGTCGCGGTATTCCTGGTAACCAGGGTTCCCGGACCGATCCGTCACGTAGTAGACCGGCTCAATCAGATCGGCCAAGGCTTGCTTCGCTTCTGCGACCTGACGTTCCCCGTCGGCTATTTCGATTTCTGCATCGACGCGTTCGGCTGTAAAAGTGACCAAACCTTCCTGATAAGCCGCTTCGCCCTGCTGGATTTCCTGCCAAGCTTCCCCGAGGGCCTGTTCACCGCTCACGCGTTGACTTTCCAACTCTGACCAACCATTATTGATCTGTATCTGGCCATCCTCCAGTTGCGAGAAGGCCGATGCCAATTCCAATCGACCATTCTCCAACGCAATCCCTTGTTCAGCAAATTGAGCGTCAGCAGCTGCGATTTGGGCTTCGGCATCCGCCATGAATGCCGCAATCTGTTCTTCCAGCAGTTGCTGCTGCTCGAGCAATTCTTCCCCTCGGGCAGCCAGCTCGGTGCCGGCCGACTCCAGGAGGCGTTGTTCTTCCAGGAGGGCGGCCTCTTCACTGGCCCGTTCTGCCTGGAAAGCGGCAGCTGCAGCGGTCAAAGCTTCTTGCCGGATCGATAAGTCGGCGCCTTGTTGCTCCAACTGACTTTGGCGGCTCGCCAAATCCGCTTCAGCTTGCGCCAAAGCAGTCTGCTCTGCATCCAAAGCTGCCTGCTGCTCAGCCACTGCCGCCAAACGTTCCGCCACGCTCGGGTCCGTCTCCGGATCCAGCTCTTCCAAGGCTGCCCTTTCTGAGTCGATAGCGGCTTGTCGTGTGGAGAATTCCGCTTGTTTGATTGCTTTTTCCGTTTGGAAAGCTGTCATGTCAGCAGTGAAAATAGCCAGCTCTTTCTGGTAGGCTGCTGCATCCGCCTCCAAACTCATCTGTTCCGCCAAAAGCAGCTCGCCTTTTGATGCTAAGGCCGCTGCCCGTTCCTGCAGCTCTAGAGCTTTCATTTCCAGCGAACTTTGGGTCGCTTCAACTTCAGCCTGCCCGTCGAGCAGCATTTGCGCCAGTTCAGCGATTTCGCGTCCTTCCGGTGTATCGGGCAGGCTTGCCAGCAGCGCATCCAATGAAGCGTCGGAATCGTTCTGTCCTTGCAGGGCTTTTTTCTGCGCCTCCCAGGCAACTTTTGCTTCATCGTAGAGCGCTTTATTTTCCAGATAGGTCGCCAGGCCTGCTCGGTACTCCGCCATGCCCGCATCGATTTCAGCTTGGCTTGCAGTCAAAGTGCTCTCGGCTTGGGCGATTTCGTCCAGAAACAACTGGCGATTCTCCTCATAGAGTGCTGTGCCGTCATCCAATTGTTGGCGGGCATCCTGCAGTTCCTGCTCGGCTTCCGCAAGTTTGTCTTTGCCCTCCTGCAGTTCATCTTCCGCATCTCTGATCTTCCGTTGACCCTCCGCACGGATTTCATTGATGCGCTCCAACGGTCTCCCGTTCAAAGCAAGCTCCACTTCATCGGCCAATCTGTCCACTTGTTCATCATAGGCGTCCGTGTAGCCTGTTTCCGCCACAGTCGGAGCCATCGTCAGATAAGCTTCCGTATAGATGCTGCCGAGAATATCCGATTCGGGTACGACAACGAAAGCATCCAGGCTGCCCTTCCCGACATTGGTGGAACCACGCATTATCGTTTCGATGTACATCGGCGAATCAACGAAGCCGACGACCGTGTATTCTTGTTCCTTCAAGGAGATGCGGTTTTCTTTTTCTTCATCACTAAGGTCTTCGTCGGACTCATGGCGGAAAGTGATGGTATCGCCGATCTGATAAGTACTGCTCAGATTCTGTTTCGCATCCAAGGCGACTTCGCCGCTTGTTTCCGGCAGTCTGCCGTCTACTAGCGCATATGCGTTGACCGGATCCGCACCGCTTTGCAGCGGGAATACTTTTACGAGAAAGTCACTGCCTTCCATTTCGATGTCCACTGTCCGCATCGGATGGACAGACAGATCGGCCGTTTCATCCAAAATGGCGATGTCCGCTTCTTCCAATCCGTAGGTAGACAAAACTTTCAGGTCATACAGGTTATTGTCTTCATAATATTGGTTGGCGGTGTCCAGCATATCCGGACCCGCCGCTTTGATGCCGGCAAAGAAAGCCACGCCCAAAGTGATGATGGCCAATAAAGCGAGGAAACGTGCCTTACTTTTGCCAATCTCTATCCAGATGTCTTTCCATAGCGCCTTCTTCTTCATCGTCTTCTCCCCCTCCTACCATTCGATTTCTGATACTGGTTTAGGGTTTGGATTTTCATGGATTGCCCTTACTTTAGCATTGTTGATTTCGATGATGCGGTTCGCCATGGCTGCGATAGCTTGGTTGTGGGTGATGACGATGACGGTTGTTCCCGTATCAAGGCATGTATCCTGCAGCAGCTTCAGCACTTGTTTGCCCGTTTCGTAATCCAGTGCCCCAGTAGGCTCATCACAAAGCAGCAACTTGGGCTGTTTAGCCAACGCACGGGCGATGGCGACGCGTTGCTGTTCGCCTCCGGATAGTTGGGCCGGAAAGTTATCCATGCGCTCGCCCAAGCCTACTTCCCGCATGACCTCGGCAGCATCGCGGGCATGTGGGGATATTTGCGAAGCAAGCTCCACATTCTCCTTAGCGGTCAGGTTAGGCACCAGATTATAGAATTGGAAGACAAAACCGACATCCCTCCGCCTGTAGGTCGTCAACGCTTTTGAAGTGAACTGTGAGATATCAACCCCGTCGATGCTGATGTGCCCTTCATCGGCATCATCCATTCCTCCAAGGATATTCAGAACAGTGGATTTTCCGGCTCCACTGGGGCCCAGTATCACGACAAACTCCCCTTCGTTGATGTCGAAGCTGATCTTGTCGTTGGCTGTGATCCGAGTTTCGCCCATCTGATAGAATTTGCTGACATTCTTTAAGGAAATGTACGCCATTATGTATCCCTTCATTTCTTGAGTGATTTTTATTTTGAAGCATCCCGGAAAACTTATCCGTAATACACTTACCTATCGTAATAGTACTATGGTATACAAAAGAGCGCGGATATGCAATCGGCACCTCCACCTCTGGATAAGACTGCCCCGGACGAGTATGCAAAAAACGACCCGGGAAACTTGAACGTTTCTCCTGCAGTCGTTTTTCATTGTCCAAACTGTCCTATTCGACGATGTTGACGGCGATCTTTTCCAATGTGCGGGGCCGATCATGCAGATAGCCGTGCGGATAGCCCGCCACCATTCCGGCGACAGGCGTAAAACCGTCGGGAATCTGCATTTTTTCACGGATCCCTTCAGCGTCCAACGTGCCGTTCGCCATGATTCCCATCAGGAAGCAGCTACCTAAAAGTTCTGCTGTTGCTTGCAGATGCATATTTTCGACGATGGTTGCTGCGCTTGCGATACTTCCAGGTTTGGCCGGTTCCTTAGCGGAAACAACGAAAAAGGCCGGCGCTCCATACAAAGGATCCTTGTCCGTACTGCCCGTCACTTCCTTTGCCGCCGATGTAATCGCTGCCAATATTTCTGGATTCTTAATGACTGTGATATGGTAATCCTCAAAGCGACCGCGGCTGATCGGTGCATTTTGCCCGGCTTGCAGCATCAGTTCCACTTGCCCTTGGGAAAGTGCAAACTTCTGGAAGCTGCGTGTTGTTTGTCTCGTATGCATTACTTTCATAAAATCCATTTCAATTCCCTCACTTCTTCAAAAATAACTCTATACTCATTATACTCTTTCGGGCATAAAAATAGAACGGAAATCCTGGACAGCAGAAAAAAACGATTATCTTTGGGTGTAGATACAGTATAGGCGCAATCTCTGAATATTTAATGAAGGAAAGCATCTTTTTTCGTGACCCTTCCGGAAAAAAGCCATTTTCAGTTGGACATATCTGTGATAAAGTAAGTGCAGCAAAAGAACGGAGAAAATACATAACATGAAAACACGCATCATTATTGTCGGTGGCGGTTCGAGCGGTCTGATGGCAGCTTGCACGGCTGCCGAAGCGGGAGCGGAAGTGACGCTCCTCGAACAAAACCCCAGTCTCGGAAAAAAATTACTCTTGACAGGCGGGGGCCGCTGCAACGTCACCAACAACCGTCCCGAAGAAGAAATCATCCGGCACATTCCCGGAAACGGAAAATTCCTGCACAGCAGCTTTACCCAATTCAGTCAATATGACATCATGACCTTTTTCATCGAACGCGGCGTCGCCCTGAAGGAAGAGGATCACGGTCGGATGTTCCCTGTCACAGATAAAGCCAGAACAATTCTCGAAGCTTTCATCGAGGAACTGAAGCGGCTGCAGGTCCAGATTCGGACCAACATAAAAGTCGAGCGTATCCTGATCGAAAATGAACAGGTGACCGGTGTCCTTTTGGAAGATGGCGAGATTCTCCCGGCCGATCGGATTATCCTGGCAACTGGAGGAAAAGCCCTGCCGCGAACTGGATCCAAAGGCGACGGCTATAAGTTTGCCAAAGCTGCTGGACATACCATCACGGAACTATACCCGACCGAAGCGCCGATAACTTCCGATGCGGACTTCATCCGTGCAAGCGAACTGAAGGGACTTTCCTTGCGCAACGTTGCACTCAGCATCAGAAATAAAAAAGGCAAAACAGTCGTTTCCCACCAGATGGACATGATCTTCACCCACTTCGGTGTGTCCGGTCCCGCAGCTTTGCGTTGTTCGATGTTTGTCCACCAGACAATGAAGCGCGATAAAACCGAGACGGTCACGATGTCCTTGGATGTCCTGCCGGAACTTTCATTGGGCGCTGTCGAACAACAATTGCAAAAGCTCATCAAGGCCCAACCGGAAAAGAGCGTCAAAAACGGCTGGAAAGACCTCATGCCGGAACGCTACCTGTTGTTCGGTTGCACGCAGGCGGCCATCGATCCGCAGAAGTCATTAAAGGAATTGACTCCGAAAGAAATCAAAGCTTTCGCGGACTTCTGCAAAAATTTCTCATTCGAAGTGAACGGCACGCATCCGTTGGATAAAGCTTTCGTCACTGGCGGGGGCGTCTCAACGAAGGAAATCAATCCGAAGTCGATGGAAAGCAAACTGACAAAAGGACTTTATTTCTGCGGTGAACTGATCGACTACAACGGCTACACAGGCGGATATAACATCACCGGCGCCTTTGTTACAGGGCACACTGCCGGACAACATGCCGCTGCGGGTCTGCATACATAAAAATATCCCATACAAAAAGAGAACGGGGCAACCTCCCAATGAGGCAGCTCCGTTCTCTTTTTTCTATATTGTAGGAAAAATATAAATTTCTCTGTACTCAAAAGTGCGTCACCGTTGGTGCTTCAAATAACTGCAAAATTTTCCATGCAATCCAAAGCGTTGGCTAGCTTCACGGGTTAGCCCCTCGGAAAGGGATAAAGGAACCCCTTGTCTCTAACGAGCCAAGGATACTATTCGACTAACCTGCTGACGCAGGAAGTCTCTCAGCAATTGCGCTCTTCGATGCTCATTTGCATGGGACTCTTAGGGATTCATCCCTTAGAGTCCCAGTACAAGGTGACCGTAGGGAACGTTGCGAGGTCAGATTTCCTAAATTTCTTTCGGGGCTGAGCGAACCCGTTCAGCTTTTCTTATCTCGCCAGTTTCTTAATGATGAAGACTTTCAGGTAATCGCTTGTTTTGCTGCCTGGCGGAACAGCAAAATCGTTCGGCAGATGGAATGTCTCCATGATGCGGTAATCGCATCGGCTGTTCTTGAAGGCTTGGGCGATATCCTGTTTGAAGTTCTTTTCCTTGTAGTTGGCAGCGTTGGACGACACAATCAGCGTGCCATCCGCTGCGGTGATCTGGATCAATTCCTCCAACAATTGCGTATAATCTTTCGTTACCGAAAATGTGCGCTTTTTTGTGCGGGCAAAGCTTGGCGGATCGATGATGGTCACGTCATACTGCAATCCCTTGCGGATCGCGTAGCGGATGAAATCGAAGACATCCATGACATAGATTTTCTGTTGCTCGCCATCCAGGTTATTGACGGCGAATTGTTCCTTTGTCCGTTCCAACGAACGGTTCGCAACATCGACACTCGTCGTTTCGATCGCCCCGCCCATGGCTGCTGCCACGGAGAACGCGCCGGTGTAGCTGAACGTGTTCAAGACCCGTTTGCCTGCCGCATAACGCTCCGTCAGAGCGCCGCGTACCTCGCGCTGATCCAGAAAAATGCCCGTCATCAGTCCATCGTCCAGATACGTCGCATAGTTGATGCCGTTCTCCTTCACGATCAGGGGCGTCGGGGCTGCATCACCCCTGACGTAGCGGCTGATCAGGCCATCCTTCCGTTGGTAACGGAATTTTTCATAGATGCCCTTCGTTTCCGGGAAGACCGCTTGGAAGGCAGCGATAATGGCGGTCTGGTAGCGGAAGATGCCTTCGCTGTACCAAGATACCACCGCAAACCCGTCGTAATGATCGATGGTAACACCAGGGATACCGTCCCCCTCCGCATTGAAAAGCCGATAGGTAGTCGTTTCCGGGTCCGATTGCAAGTCCGTGCGCTTACGTTTCGCTTTTTCAAACTGTTTTTTGAAGAATGCTTCATTGAAACTATCCGCGTTATCCAAGGAAAATACCCAACCGACGCCTTTGTTCTGTTTAGCCAAATAGGCTTTTGCGACGAATTTTTGGCGGGAATCGACCAGCTCGACCAGTTCCCCTTCATCGAAGCTGAGCTCGTTTGGGAAATCTTCCATTTGGAGCAAGGGATTGCCTGCCTTAATTTTTTTCTCGCTTATTTGTGTAATCGTAATTTTTTTCATAATTTACTTCCTTTATAGTCGATTATCCGTTCTGCACTGCTTTTTTTGATGATACCCATATGCTGTAGCCGATTGCGGCACCCAACGTATTAAAGAAGACATCATCGATATGCGTGACGCCCGTCTGAAAGATGAGCTGGAGGAACTCAATCATGCTGGAAAAAAGAAAACCCATCGCTGTCACTTTGGAGAAACTGCATTTTTTTCTGAACAGATAAGGCCCCATGTAGCCCAGCGGCATAAACCAGACAACGTTCCCCCATGAATTGTACCATGCCGAAAATCCGGAATCCCCATAAAAGAGTTTGACCGTATCCACCAACGGCAGCCAATGGATCGCTGACCAATCGATTTTGTGATACTCGACGGTCCAGAAGGTCACCTCATTGCGGAAAACCGTCAGTTGAAGCAACAATACGATGTAGATAAACAAAGCATGCAGCAACCCTTCCTTATATAAGGGGATTTTCTTGCCCGTCTTGCGGTGTCTGCGCAGCAGGTAGGCGGCTCTTAGAACCAGAAAAATCAAATAGTACAGTATGGTCTTGTCCACGCTGTTGAAAACTAATTGTATGAGCGGAAAATGATTAACGGATGACTCCAGCGAAGCAGCCACCCACTCATACAGCCCTTGTAAAAATATCATAATCTACGCTCACCTTTGTCAGTTTCGTTCCTTTAAACAGATACTTTGAAAGTCCCATTTTCTCGAAAAATCCTTAAAAAAGCAACTATTCTTGAGAAAAACTTAGGAAAAACTTTACGGGGCTTCGATTGACTATCAAAAGCATTCAGAATATAATGACACTAGCTCATTTTACATAAAATTCACAAACAACACACATAAACCAAAAAAATTCACAGGAAATTTACATGTGTTCCACACGATATCATAGGAGGTCTCTTTTTTGAAACAAAAATTAACTGAACAGTTGCAGACGCGATTCGGATTTTTCCTTTTCGCCGTCGTCCTTTTCTGGCTGAAGACCTATTTCGCTTATCACACAGCGTTCTCTTTAGGCGTAGACGGTTGGTTTCAGCAGCTGATTCTTTTTATCAACCCAATTGCCACGACTTTATTGATTCTCGGGATTTCGCTTTTTGTTAAGAGCCCTAAAAAAGGCTACAGAAGCTTGATTGCTCTGTATGTACTGAATTCGATCCTGTTGTTCGCCAACATCATCTACTACCGCGAATTTACGGACTTCCTGACAATCAAAACCATCTTCGGTTCAGCCAACGCAACCAAAAACTTAGGTTCCGGAGTCATCGCCATGATGCAGCCGCTGGATCTGTTCTATTGGATCGATGCTTTTGTCCTCATCTATGTCTATAAGAAATTCGTTAGCAAAAATCGCGACGAACGTATCTTCAAGAAAAGATGGGCGTTTGCGACAGTTGCCGCCTCGATCGCTCTCTTCGCCGCTAACTTAGGCCTTGCTGAAATAAGCCGACCGCAATTGCTGACAAGAACTTTTGATCGCAACTACATCGTCAAATACTTGGGTATCAATGTCTTCACCCTCTATGATGGCATCAAGACTGCTCAAGCCAACCAAGTGCGCGCAAGTGCGGACAGCTCAGATATGGCTGCCGTTCTTGATTACTTAGGTACACATTATGCCGAACCCAACGAAGCAAACTTCGGGCAAGCAGAAGGCAAAAACGTCGTCTACATCCATCTGGAAAGTATGCAGCAGTTCCTGATCGATCTGTCATTGACTGATGAAACAGGCATGACGGCTGAAGTGACACCATTCCTGAACAGCTTGTATCACAGCAGTGATTCTTACAGTTACAGCAACATTTTCCATCAGACGGGCCAAGGAAAAACAAGTGATGCCGAACTGATGCTGGACAATTCACTGTTCGGATTGCCGCAAGGTTCGGCCTTTACACAAATCGGTGCGGACAACACCTTCCAATCAGCACCGGCCATCTTGGGCGAAACCTTTGGCTACACATCAGCTGTTTTCCACGGGAATGTCGGTTCTTTCTGGGATCGCGATAATGTTTATAAATCTTTCGACTATGATTATTTCTTTGATGCCGGCAGCAGTTACACACTGACGGATGAGAACTCAGTCGAGTACGGCTTGAAAGATAAATTGTTCTTCCAAGAATCGGCGCAATACCTCGAGCAATTACCGCAGCCTTTCTATGCAAAGTTCATAACCGTTTCGAATCACTTCCCGTTCCCTGAAGACGAGATGAATAACACCTTCACTCTGGATACCGGTGACGAAACGATTGACGGTTATTTCAATACTGCTCATTATGCCGATGAAGCCTTGGCTGAATTTTTCCAATATATGAAGGACGCAGGCCTTTATGATAATACGCTTTTCGTATTGTACGGCGACCACTTCGGTATTTCCAGTTCCCGCAACGAAACGTTGGCGCCGCTCATCGGAGCCAATCCGGATTTGTGGGGTGCCTATGACGATGCCATGATGCAGCGTGTTCCTTTCATCATCCATAATCCTGGTTCCGGTACCGGCCAGATCAGTGATGTTTATGGTGGCCAGATCGATATCTTGCCTACCGTGATGCATCTTTTGGGTGTTGACACATCAGCCTATGTCCAACTTGGACAGGATCTGATGTCAGCGCAAAATGAGGGGATCGTTGTTTTCCGTAATGGCAGCATCGTGACGAGCGAATATACCATCTTAGGAAATACCGTTTATCATACCCAAACAGGCACGCTGGCTTATCAGACAGAAGAAGTAGTCGAAAAAGTTGCTCAGATCCGGGCGCAAGCAGAACTGCAGTTGGCCATCTCCGATCAGATCATCAACGGTGATTTGTTGCGCTTCTACACACCGGATGGATTCGTTCCGGTTGATAAAAGCCTGCACGGCTATGTGGATTCCCCTTCAAGATTGGAAGAGGACATCGCAGAATTGGGTGACCTGAACACTTCCTTGTACTATACGAACAACGGCGTTTCAACCGTGCCGCTTTATCAGACGGACGCTCCTGAGTTCCCGGCCAACCAAGCCATTGCTGAAGAAAATGCAATGCAAGAACAACCCGCTGCTGAGGAAGTCCCAGCAGAAGGACAGACAGAAACAGTTGAATAACCAAAATAGCTGCCGGAATTTAAAAATTCCGGCAGCTATTTTTTTAACTATTTTTTTCGATTGCTGCTTTCGTCGGTAATGTAATCGTGAAAATTGTTCCCTCGCCCGGATTGCTCTCCACATCAATGGTTCCCTTATGGTTCATCACTAATGATTGGACCACCGCCAAACCGATTCCTGATTCGCCAAATTTCGTGTTCTTTCTGGAAACATCCACTTTGTAGAACCTTTCCCAGATGCTCGTGATATCCTTCTTCTCGATGCCGATGCCCGTGTCTTTGACCTGAATGATTTGCTGATCGCCATCCGGGAAAGACGACAGGGTGATGGTTCCGTTTTTCGTGAACTGGATAGCGTTCTGGGTGAGGTTCACCATGATCTGGATAAAGCGATCATAGTCCGCGTAAATCCGGTCCGCTGCATCCACCTGAACGATGATCAGATCGTCCTTCGCCTGCGCTTTTGTCCGCATCTGCTCCGCAACATTCTCCAATGCTTCTTTAGCCGAAAATTCCTGTTTCACTAAAATAATCTGGTTGGAGCGGATCTTTTCATAATCAAGATTCTCATTAACCAAACGAATCAGCCGTTTGGTTTCTTTCTGCATCAGTTGCATACTCCGGTCCCGACTGCCTTCGGGGATCATATGATGCTGAATTCCCTCGAGAATGCCGTTGATTGTCGTGAGCGGCGTACGCATTTCATGGGCAACATCCATCATAAACTGGCGCCGCAAATTCTCTTGGCGTTCGACTTCCTCATTGGAGGCTTTCAAAGACCTTGCCATTTGGTTGAAATCCTCCGACAGCTCATCAAACTCATCTTTGTGATGATTCTCCAGTGAGATATCGAAATTGCCTGAAGCGATCTCATGGGTGGCCCTGCGCATGCGTTTAATGCGCCTTGTCAGATAGTTGGCGATGCCGAGACTCAATACAATCGCGATGCCCCCGGAAGTCAGCACAGCCACAAGCAGGTTGTGTTCAATCTCATTGATTTCGTCCTCGATGCCTTTTACCGGCGAACCGACTGCTATGAAGCCTGTGAATTCATTCGTAGTTGCATTGAACAGAGGAAGATAGACCGTCAAGAAGCGCTTCTTTTCGTTCAGGAAGCCACGATCCCGTTCAGTCAAAGAAATCCGGTCGCCTTCCGATAGCCTCTCAAAATCCTCCGCGCTGATTCCGCTCGTATACAGATCCGTTGCTTGCGGATAAACCATGCGGTCTTCGGCATCGAAGATGGCGAACGAGACATCCTGGTTGGAAACCAAGGTAGATCCATTTTCCAATTGTTGGATCGTCATGTTCTGATCGATGATCGATTCGGCATAGCCGTAAAGCTGTGCCTCTTTTTCGTCGTAGATATTACTGGTGACGTATTGGATGATCAGGATGCCTGTCGTACTCACGGTTATCAGAATCAGAGCAAAAAAGGCCAGGATTTGTTGATAGACATACTTCATTTATCCTCTACTCCACTATCATCGAATTTGTAGCCGACTCCCCAAACCGTCTGGATCACTTGCGGTCCGACCGCTTCTATTTTTTGCCGTAATTTCTTGATGTGGGCATCGATTGTGCGCTCATCCCCGTAGTAAGGGTCTTCCCAGATCCGGGTCAAAAGGTGCTCTCTCGAAAATACTTGTTTCGGGTGTTCGGCCAAAAGCGCGAACAGTTCAAATTCTTTCGGCGTCAAGCTTTCGATCTGTTTCCCGTCAAGGTAGGCTTCGCGCGTGATCGTGCTGATTTTGACATGATCGGTGAGCACGTCGAAATCATCAGTGGCCTGCGCTTGCGCGTGATCGACCTTAGCGCGACGGTGCATCGCTTTGATGCGGGCTATCAACGTCAACGGACTGAACGGCTTCGTAACATATTCATCCGCCCCGATTTCCAGGCCGATAACCTGATCACTTTCAGAATCGCGCGCTGTCAGCATGATGATCGGTACGAACTGGGAAATTTTCCTTACTTCGCGACAGACCTGCATCCCATCCATGCTCGGCAGGTTCAGATCGAGGATAATCATGTCCCATTTTCTGTCTGCTGCCGCGAACGTCTCCAGACCTTCTTTTCCATCATGCTTGAATACAGCTTGCCAGCCCTCATTCTCAAAAAACATCGCCATCATTTCGCAGACGGCTTCATTGTCTTCTATCATCAAAATTTCCATAGCGATTCCCCTTTTCATTTCCTCCATTATATCTTTTTTTCCCATAAGCGGCATCATTTCCAGTCTACGATGTATGTGTCAATCTTTTCTATGCAAAGTTCAGAAACCTTACTTGTAGTGCCAATTTGAAATTGTTTTAATATTGTCCCTGAAGCTTTGGCGCGCGTCGCTTGCCCTTCCCTCCGGGAATACAGTGAATCAAAAAGCGTAATTCACTGTATTCCCGGAGGATTTGAAGAAAATTCTGATTAACTCGCAAATATTTTCTTCATCATTCCCATGCTGCAGGTCGCGTTCATCGCTGGTATTCCAGCCTGTCTAGCGGGTGTCCTCTCTCTGCCAGAATGTTTCTTTAACGCATTTCTGACTGCGAATTTCAGTTTTACCGCTAAACTTTCCGGAACGGTGCGTACTGGCTCCGTTAACGCTTTTTCTAGGGTTCCCATCTTCTTACCTTCAATGATGGAGACCATCGCCCGAGCGCCATCATGGCTCCAGTATTTCCCATTACCTTTCATTCGGTAGCTGTAAGGTCGATGATTACTTTCACAGCTTCCAATTCCCCGGATTCCTTTGCAGGATTCGATTTCTCTTAACGGACGAAGATACGCCCAGTTTCTTTCTAGGTAGGCTGCCAAAAGTCGTAACTCCTCTTTTTGATCTTTCTCCTGTTCTAGCGAGATTTTACTTTCAATCGTATCCAACACAATCGCAATCGAATCCCAATCATAGGACCATAGGGCCTTTTTCAGCGGCAGTTCCATCTCTGGACACCAAGAAAGACGGCTCTTAATCTTTTTGTGAACGTGATAGCGATCCACCTGATGGATATGTTCCTTACACACACCAATTGCCATGGCACAGTCCTCTGCCCGATAACCTGAGCCACCATCGGTGTTCGAAATGACTACCGTATTTTTGAGATCGTAATGACTCCCTAAATAAATCGCTGCTTTCTCCCATGCATCTTTCGCTGATTTCAACGATGAAACAAATATCGGATTTTTCAGTTTCTTTCTTTTCCCGCTTGTTGTGACGCCTTCTGCTATTTGGACTCGGTGGATCTCTTCTTTTCTTTTCCCCTTGCCTTTAATGACGATCCCATCGCCTTCTACCAAGAGAAAAGGTACTTCTTTCTGTTCTTCGGGTAAGGCCACTTCGTAATCTTCTAAGTTTTGTTTCTCCCACTGCGCTTGCTTTTCTCCTACCGATTTCACAATATTGCCCACTGTTCCATGGCTCATGCTGAACGAAGTCAGTTTAGTGACGGCTTCGGCCACACCGCGGTAGACGCTGCCAGTCACAAGTTCGGCCACTTGCTTTTGTAAAAGGGTAGAGTAGCGCTCGCTTTTATTGAAGCCACAGATGTTATCCAGTGGGAAAAAGCTCTTTTCACCTTTCTTCTTTAAACGTCTACGCATAAACTCGACTGTACCGAATGTGAAAGTAATCGTGCGTGAATCCCTGTTGGCGATACGCCATCCTTCCGCTTTAAACGGAACGTACAACTCGCTATCCAAGGCCTCTAAGGCCTCCTTCATGAGTTGACTTACAAGATCTGAGAAATAAGCCTGAAGCGTAGTTTCTGCATCAAGCACATGATTTGAATCCTTTATTATGTGGTGAATTTCTGCTATAATTTTTTCCATGAAGACCTTCCTCTACACTAAATTGGCTACCAACCTTTAGTTGTATTGTAAGGTCTTCTTTTGGACTATTTCAACAAAAGAATAGTTTTGCATAGAAAAATTATACACTTAGGAGTCCATCCGAGCTGGTCACATTCTGTGCGTATCCAAATTAATTACTATCCGTATATAGGTTTCGGAAGCTAATTCCAGCTGTCTTCAGTCTTTATGAAGACTTCCGAGGACAAAAGGATTTTGTACTTCATTTCCACGGATTTGTTCAGAAATGCATTGGATAGCGCATGTTCTCATATTACCTCCTCTACCATCAATAAGTGTAATCAGGCTCCAAAAGTTGCATGTGATCTCCTCATCTCTGTAAGAAGAGACCCCAGCAGCGATGAGGTCTAACCTATAAAAGGGGAACGGTGACAAGTGATTGGAAGCTGAATCTCGAGGCGAAGATGATTTATTCTTACATCGCTGCATGTATTGGAGCGATCTACACGCGGTTACAGCTCAATTGCCTTCTAGAGCTGGCAAGTAACGATTATCACTATGAGCGTCTAATGCTGTACCGAGAATTTAGATATAGGGAAAGTTTAATGAATAAAAATTCAAACTAATGTTTGACAGCGCTTTCTTTATCGGTATAATAGGTATTAGGCAATATGTAACGCATTTTCTAGAGATGTATTATATATTTGCCAAAAATTAGCTTGGGGGATTGAAAATGAACGAAGAAGTGGAACTATCGGAACACAGTCCGGAACAGTTGGTGGCACTGATCCAACAAGGGCACTCTATGCATTTTGAAGAACTATTCTATAGGTTTTTACCACTAGTAAAGAAGTTCAACAGAGCCTACTACTTGAAGTCTTTGGAACAAGATGACTTCTGGCAAGAGGCTCGGATGGTATTGCACAAGGCTGTTCAGTCTTATGTTCCCGAGAAAGGCTTGCAGTTTGCGAGTTTTTATAAACTAACTCTCAAACATCACATTTTCAGCTTGATCAGGAAAGAGAGTGCAGTCAAGAGAAGGATCGATAAAGGCGCGGTATCTTTGGATGCAATTCTGGAAAATCAGTATAGTAACCATACGGAACATTCGTTTGAAGGTGTTGTGTCGATGAGCTTCTCTCCTGAGGAAATCGTTATGGTGAAGGAAAGTGCATCGGGTTACTTCGAAAGTCTTTCTGATTTCGAACAAGCTGTGTTCATCCGTTTTCTCAATGGATCGGATTTCCTGAGCATCGCGGATGAATTGGACTGCGAGGTGACATCCATCAAGAACGCTTATGATAGATGCCACCGAAAAATGAAGCGTTTGTTGGAATGATATCCAAATAATGCGGGGCCGTCTCCCTTTGGAGGCGGTCTTTTCTTCGTGGCAAGCAGCAGTGGAGCGAAGAAAGGACCGGGCTGCTAGACGGAGGACAGCGCTCGGATGAATGCGTAGCTCCGGGCAGCGGTCGCTCGTCGGAGGACAGAGGTAACTTTCAACCTCAACTCCGGAGAGGCCGAGCCTATCGGAGAACGAAGAGGAAATGTTGGACGAACTGCGGCGAAGCTTCCGTTCGCCGGAGGAGAGGAAGAACGGGGCTGGCTCTTTGTGAGGCATTCCTGTTTTTTTCTTTTAGTAAAAACAGGTCCGTAGTTCATTTCTTTGCCTCGATTGTGCTACACTTTAAGTACGAATTTTAATAAGTAAGGACATACTCATGAATAAAAATAAACGTTTGATCTATAT
>ERZ1023652.60-NODE-60-length-25861-cov-8.969534_pt1 | contig 25861 bp, 23 predicted proteins | sample MGYA00520879_ERZ1023652 | MGnify/ENA primary metagenome ERZ1023652 (study PRJEB33180, sample SAMEA4044469) | wastewater metagenome | place: Denmark | collected 2016-04-02 | study: EMG produced TPA metagenomics assembly of the PRJEB13832 data set (Local surveillance...
TTACCTTTTTTATGCATTTCTAATATCATTAATTTAAATTCTTCTCCATATCTTTTTCCTGTACTTCCTGCCATTCTGATCACTCCTATTTTTTTAGTTTAACATATTTTACTTACTTTTGGTACAACATGCTCTAAACAAATGGGACTGATCCAATATTTTATAACAAAGAAAAAGGATCTTTATTAGATCCTTTCTTTTTATAATCATATAAATATATGTTACCAACGTGTTGCCAATGTGTTGCCAACAACCTCTATTTTTTACTAATTTTTATTCTTATATATTACTTTTAAATCCTCTAAGGACGCTTAAAATACTAGTTTTATTAAAATTTATAGGTATGACATTGGATTAACGATATTGACACCTTTTCTTGTTTCAAAATATAGATTTGGTTCCTTTGAAATACTATCTCTTCCTAAAGTTCCTATTGACTGACCTTTTGATACTTTTGTTCCTTTTGATACACTTACTCCTGCTAAATTACCATACACAGTCACTAGATTACCATGATCTATGATTATTACTGATCCAAGATTGTTAAGTGCTCCTGCATAGATTACTGTTCCACTGTCTGCTGCTTTTACACTTTGTCCTAAACTTCCTCGTATCTCTATCCCATTACTCTTAAGACCTGCTACTTTTTCCTGACCAAATGCAACGACAATCGATCCATTCATTGGCATGATTAAGCTTCCTGTTCCTTTTGGCGCTTCATAAACAGGCGCTTTTGAAGTTGTTGATGCACTTGTTGATGTCGTAGTTTTTGGTTGTGTTGGCGGTTTTGTTGTAGGCGTTGACGTTGTTCCAGTAGGCTTCTTGCCTGCAAGATCTGTATTATCTCTTTCACCCTGTGCTTTAGCTGCTTCTTGCTCTTTTTTCAATCTTTCTTCTTCCGCTCTTCTACGTTTTTCTTCTTCTGCTTTTTGCATAGCAATTTCTCTTTCTTTTATAGCTCTTGCAATTATCGCTTGTATTTGTGCTTCTAAACGTTTCTTTTCAGAAATCAATTGACTATTTGTTTTTTCTATCTTTTTATTCTCAGTTATCAATGTTTTTTGCATTGTTCTTAATTGTGCAATCATCACATTTTTTGCTTGTTTCGCTGCATTTAACTCTTTATTCTTAGACTCTAATGCTGATCTTGCAGATTCAACTTTAGCTGCCTCTGCTTGATTTCCTGCCTTTACATTTTCAACTTGAGACTTCTGACCTTCAACTCCTTGTTTCTCTTTTTCAACAACTTGTATATATGCTGTTTCTCTAGCTAATAAAATTTTTAGGTCATGTTGTCTTCTTGACTGCTCAACAATGTTTGATCCACTAAACATATCAACTATTTGCTTACTTCGTCGTATTTTATCCCAAATTTTTATCTTTTTGTACAGATCACTTTTTGTTATTGTGATTATTTCTGATTGTCTATTAATCTCTGTTATACTTTTTCTTATTTGCTCATCATTTTGTCCAATTGCTTTCAAAATATCAATATACTTTTTTTCTGCTGCATCGTATTCTGCTTGTAAAACTTTAATATTCTTATCTATATCCTTTACTTGTGATAAAGTAATATTTTCATTGGTTTTTGCCTTATTTATTTCGCCTTTATTTTGATTGATTTTTTGAGAATTTTTGTTTATCTGACTATCTATTTGCTTTATTTTATTTTTGTTGTCATCAATCTGATCAGCAAAAATAAGTACCATGCTTGAAATAAATAGTGTCAAACTTAATATTTTCTTCTTCATGTGTACTCCCTACTGATTTTCTTGATTTTTTATTTCTTCTTTTGCTTTTACTTCCAATTTATTCTTTTTAGCTTTGTAATATCCATTCATCGCAATAAAGTTTACAAAGAATGTAATTAGTATTCCTAATAATAATGACATTAAAAATATAGCTAACAATTCTACATTAGTTGATTTCGCTATTACATTAGTATTAAGTATATTTATTCCTTGTATAATAAAATTGTGTAACTTCCAAAATGCTAAAAACCCTAACCCTGATGACAACGCTATTAATAACATACCTTCTAAGAAGTACGTGAATTTTATGAATAATTTTGATACACCTGCTTCTCGCAATTCCAATATGTCCCTTTTTCTCGCTTTTATCCCAAAACTTGTCAAATTATATATTAAAACTAATCCAAATATTAATAACCCAATACTTCCAAATAATAGGACATAATCTAAGTTCTTACTAAATTTATTTGTTTTTTCAATTTCTTTTGTTCTCAAATCTAGCTCTTCAACTTCTGGAAAAGATAGTAGTGTATCTTTCATTTTTTCAATTTTAGCATCTTTTGATACATACACATAGAAACTATCACTTAACGGATTTTCCTCTTCTGATAAATCAACATTCAATTCTTTTTCTATTTTTTGTAATGCTGTTTCTTTTGATTCGTATTTTAGTGTTTGTACTCCTGGTGTTTTTAATAGCTTCCCTTGAAATGCTGTTATCTCTTCTTCTGTCATTGTCTTTGCGTATACTATTATTTGATTTGAATTTTCCATTTTTGATTTGAATTCATTTATATTAAAAACTGTAAATATAAATATATCAATTAATACAAAAACTACAACTAAAGAGATTAGTGATGAAAAGAAAAAACTTCTTTCTTTACTAATATTTTTGAACATTTCACGAATTGGATTTAACATTTTGATAATACCTCCGATTTTATTTCATTTACATATTTTGTAATACTACTTCTACTATATCTTTTGCTCTTAATTTATATTCGTCTAACATTTGGTCTCCTTCTCCACTTTGACCAAATACATCTTTTATTCCATGTCTTATTACTTTTGTTGGATGAGTTCCTGATAAGTACTCAGTTACAGCTCCACCTAGTCCCCCAACTATTGAGTGTTCTTCACACGTTACTACAAATTTACATTCTTTTGCTGCCTCTAACACTATTTTTTCATCTAATGGTTTAATTGTAGACATATTTATAACTCTTGCTTTAATTCCTTTTTCTGCTAGTGCTTCCGATGCTTTCATTGCCTCATATACAAGAAGACCCGTTGCAATTATTGCAACATCATTTCCTTCTATCATGACCGTCCCTTTTCCAATTTCAAATTCATATGATTCATCAAATATAACAGGTACATTCAATCTTCCTAATCTTACATAAACAGGTCCATTGTATTCAGCTACTGCAAATATCATTTGCTCTGTTTCAACTGCATCTGCTGGTGATAACACTACCATACCTGGAAGTGATCTCATAAGCGCTATGTCTTCCACTGACTGGTGTGATCCTCCATCTTCACCTAACGATACTCCCGCATGTGTAGGACATATTTTAACATTTAATTTAGGATATGCAATACTATTTCTAATTTGATCAAATGCTCTTCCTGCTGCAAAATGTGCAAATGTTGATGCAAATGGTATTTTCCCTGCTGCCGCTAATCCTGCTGCTGTCCCCATCATGTCTGCTTCTGCAATCCCAACATTTATATGTCTTTCTGGAAATTCACTTTGAAATTTATTTGTATATGTCGATTTTGTTAAATCTGCATCTAATACAACTACATCTTTATTCATTTTTCCTAATTTAGCTAAAGCTTCTCCATAAGCTTGTCTAGTTGCTTTTTTTTCCATATCTATATCCTCCGAATAATTTATTTTCAATGATTTCTATTACTTTACTACTTTAATTCTTCCATTGCTCTTGCATATTCATCATCTGAAGGTGCTTTTCCATGGTAGTCTCCATTGTTTTCCATAAATGAAACACCTTTACCTTTTGCTGTCTTTGCTACAATTACTGTTGGTTTCCCTTTAACTGTTCTTGCTTCATCAAATGCAGCAATTATTTGCTCATAATTGTGTCCATCTATTTCTATTACATGCCAATTAAACGCTCTAAACTTGTCAGCTATTGGATAAACTTCCATTACATCTGATACTTTTCCATCTATTTGTAAGTTATTATAATCTACGATTGCAACAACATTATCTAGTTTATAATGAGCCGTTGTCATTGCTGCTTCCCAAATTTGACCTTCTTGAAGTTCTCCATCCCCTAATGCAACATACACTCTAAAAGGATTGTTATCTATTCTCGATGCAAGTGCCATTCCATTTCCTGCAGATAGTCCTTGTCCTAATGATCCAGTCGACATTTCAACACCATTTAATTTTTTCATATCTGGATGTCCTTGTAATGGTGAACCATACTTTCTTAATTCTGTAACATATTTCTTATCTACATATCCTTTTTCCATTAATGCACCATACAAAGCTGGTGCAGCATGCCCTTTACTTAATATAAATCTGTCTCTGTTAGGCATTTTGGGATTTGCTGGATCTACATTCATTTCTTTCCAATATAGTACAGTTATTATGTCAGTTATTGACAATGATCCTCCTGGGTGTCCTGATTTAGCTCTGTAAATCATCTCGATAATATCTTTTCTAATTTCTTTTGCAACTAATTGCATGTCTTTTATTTCCATAAAAGCCTCCTTAAATTATATGTTTTATTTTTCTTCCTTTTTCATTGAGTAAAACACTAGTGACAAACTAAATAATACTATTGCTGCGATGAGTGTGGAATAAACACCCATCTTTGTTGCTTGTTTGAATCCATTTCCAAGCGTTTTACTTCCTCTTACTAATAGTGTCGTTTGGACAATTTGTTGAGTTAAAAATGCTAGTTTTAAAAACATTCCTTGTATCCCAAACATAATTCCTTCAACACTAATATTTTTTCTCTCACCTAGCGAAACTGCCAAATCACTTATAATCGTTAAAGGAAATATAAATGCCGATCCACTTAATCCTAACCCACATAATATGAAAAGTGGGTATGCTAATATTCTATTCTCTTTTGTGACGAATAGCAATCCAACTGTTCCAATTATTAATAATATAATATCACCAATTAATACTTTTTTATATGTATATTTTTTTGCAAGTTTATTTGTAAATGGAAATGCTAACGCTGCCGCTCCAAATAATAATGCTGATATAGTTGTGTTTGACTTTACTGATAATTCCATTATACTGACTACATAATAGTTTACTATCCCACGTAAAATATTAAATCCACTAAAGAATAAGAAGAAAGCTATAAAATATATTACTATTTCTTTTTCAAATATATGCTTTACTGAATCTTTAAATTTTATATGCTTGTGTTCTTCTCTATTTTTTGTTAGCTCTTTTTCATTCAACATGAATGCACATAGATATACACCCAGAACACCTAGTATTGTAAATATTACAACTGTTGCTCTTATCCCTTTTTCTGTATTTCCATTTCCTATTCTTGCTATAAAATATCCCGGTAATATCATTGCTACTGCTGTAAATATAAGTCTAAACACGGATTGAACTGTTGATAAATTCAATCTATCTTCCTTTGTTTTTGCTAAATCTGGTATTAGTGCATTATATGGTCCACCGACTAATGTGTATGCTGTAAAAAAAAGCCCATTTATTAATGCAACCCATAAAAATGTTGCCATTATCGAACTTCTTAAAGGAAAGAAGAATAGAATCATTGTTAGTGCTAAAGGAAGTCCTCCTAATAACATAAAGAATGATCTTCTTCCATATTTCGACTTTGAATTATCTGATAGATACCCTACAAGAGGGTCTGTTACAGCATCTATTATTCTACCAAAAATAAATGCTAATATTAATAATATTGGCGTTAATAGTGGTTTCAATGTTTGTTCATTTGCTGGAGGTAAATAATAATAAGACAACCATTGATTATATATTTGATCTAATATGAAATATGAAACACCTATTCCATAAATCCAATATGTTTTTTTACTTAATCCTTTTTCAGCCATCTTTTCCTTCTTTCTGATTTACATTTAGAAAGTCTGAAACTGTTTTTGTATATTCATCAACATAATCTGGATAAATTCTGGTGTGTGTTCCATTTTCAAATACTTTTAATATGACGTTTTTATTTTGTGACAATTCATTGTACTCACTCATTAACATACCATAAGGTGTTGCTCCATCTTGCTTACTTTGTAATAGCAAAGTTGGTATTCTTCTCAACAAATATGCTAAGTGCATCTTATTAAGATGTCCTCCTACACGAATATTGAACACTCTAATTACTATACTTAATATAAATTTAGGAACCTTTCTTTTTCTGGCATCGTCCTTCAATTTCTTTTTCACATTAGAAACGGGACTATCAAGTATCATCTTCTCTATCTTGATTCCTTTTACTCTTAACTGATCATTATAAAACTTAGCTGCAATGGCTGATCCAATAGCTCCTTGAGAGAATCCATAGAGGATAAAATTACTTAATTTATAGTCGTTATTTAGCATTACCATCGTATGATATATATCTTGCCCGAAGCAATACCCCATAAATGTTTTACTTGAGTCTGATTTTCCAGAATTTCTTAGGTCAGGAATAAATATATTGTACTCCTCATTCAATCTTAATTCTTTAAATAAATTTAAATACCTTAGAACACCTAATCTATTTGTTCCTCGTCCATGTGACAATATAATTGCTTTGTTTGAATTCTTATTTTCAATTAGCCATCCATAAAGCTGTATTTTCCCAGATTTGTATGCAACTTCTTTATAATCAAATCCAAAATCACGCGGATTTACAACATTTTCAATTCCATATTTTTGTCTTAATTTTTTGCTATCATATATTTCTTCTAAAGTTATTTTTGGGTATTTTTCTATTTGATTAAGAAAATACTTTATTGCCATATATGCAACTACGAAGAAAAATATCATCAGTAATATGTTGATAATAATTAAAAAACTTGCACTCATTTTAATTTCACCTCTTTAAAATATTTTATTTTATTACAATCGGATTCAATTGTTCCTTCTTATTTAGTAATATTTCTTTAATTAAAAAACCATTTTTTTCAATCTTTATAGCCTCTTTATTAATTTCCCCTTTTTTTGATTTTTCAATATCTTTCCAATTAACAAAAATATTTTTCCCATTTCTTTGTAATTTTTTTATATGTTGTTGTCCTTTTTCATTAAACCCCAGTATTCTAACATATTGATTTTCTGCCTTAGTAAATTGATCTAATACATCATTCTCTATATTTAATAAAGTATTCATTAACACTCTATGCATTCTTCTTTTTGAGTAATTACGGCTTTCTATATTTGAAAAAAAGTCTTCACTTTTATTCGCATTTATCAAATATTTTGAAATTCTGTTATATATATCCTTATCCATATCATAAATATTCAGGATACTTTGTTTCTTTGATGTTAAAAATTTATATTTGAACAATTGAAATATCAATTCTTTATTGGGCATTTTGTTGAAATTAGAAATCACAGATTCATATGTTTCTTTTGGTACAAGTTTCTTGATTTTTCTATATTCACCATTTTCCATAAGTGTTCTTATATATGTAGCACTTGAGATATTTTCTACTTCTTGTAACTCATTATACTCTACTTTTTCTCTTTTTATAATCTCTTGATTGATATTAAATTTATTTTTGATTCGTGCTCTTATATACTCTAGTCCAAGTATATTATTTGACTTCATAACATCACTTAATTCATAATCATTTAATGTCAATAATTGTGCTTTATTGTAGTCATTCCCTAGTTTGATATATTCTTTAACGCTCAATTGATAATTGTCTGTTTCTTGAATATTCACAATACTTTCAAGTCTAATTATATTTTCTTCTTCTGCACCAAAAATCTGCATATCTATTTCAAGATATTCTAAAATCTTAACTGACTGTGATGAAAATACTTCTGCATTTTGTATTGAAAAATACAATGGCAACTCAACAACCAAATCAACACCATTTTGCAATATTATTCCTGTTTTTTGCCATTTATCTATACTTGAAATCTCTCCTCGTTGAACGTAATCTCCACTTATAACGGCTACAATCAAGTCCACATCAAATTGTTTCTTTATCATTTCTATTTGATATAGATGTCCATTATGAAACGGATTATACTCAGCAATAATTCCTATTTTTTGTTTTATACTCATATATTTCCTCATAGTACTCGTTTATTTTATGAATTTTACTTCTTTCATTATAACATAAAAGCTTGAAATTTGGTAGATTATTTGACAATATAACAAAATAATATTATACTCTATTTATATATCTATATACATTAAATATACATTTTAGAAAGTGTATTATTTTTTTTAGGAGGAGAATATTTTGAAAAATCATTTGACATTTACGTCTATTATAATTGGAATTTTAGGTGCTATATTAGTATCTGCAAGTTCATTCTATATAGTCTTGAAATTTGGTGCACTTCCTTGGCCAACAATCATGGTAACACTTATTTCAATGTCTGCACTTAATCTATTTAAAAAGAAAGATTTGAATGAAATCACAATTACACATACAATAATGAGTGCAGGATCAATGGTAGCTGGTGGTGTTGCATTTACAATGCCTGGTTATCTTTTACTTGGAGGCAAGCTAGTTGACATAGATAAAGGACTCTTCACTATAACACTTATAATAGGAAGTATTCTTGGAGCTATTTTATCATTCGTATTTAGAAGAAAACTTATAGAAGAAGATAAATTAGAATTTCCGATTGGTGAAGCCGCTTATGAACTTGTAATGGCAGGTTCTAAAAAGTTGAATATGGCTTATGTCACAGCAGGATCACTTTTTAGTTCAGTAATCGCATTATTAAGAGATTACAGTTTTAAAAAAGGAGCACCACCTTTAATTCCTGCATTATTTTCTGTCAAGAATACGCCAGTTAGCTTTTATATATCTCCCTTATTAGTCGGAATCGGTTATATATTAGGATTCACAAATACATTTGCATGGTTTGTCGGAGGAGCAATAACATATCTAGTAGCACAGCCTCTTGCAATAAGTAAAGGAATCAAAGATTTTGATACAATGAAGAACAGTTTTGGTATGGGATTTATGATAGGTATCGGTATTTCAATAATATTGGGAATCCTTTACTCTACACTTATAGCTACTACTAAAAAAAGCAAAAAATCAAATAATCGTTTTATTATTTTATCAATCATTATTGCATTTATTATATGTATTAACGTTTTCTATAAACTCCCAGTTTTCTTATCTCTAGTTTTAGTTCTAATTTGCATTTTATGTACTATAATCGCAGGTTATACAACAGGAAAAACCGGTATTAATCCAATGGAGATATATGCAATTATGACAATACTAGTAATTTCTTTTTTAAATTCATTGCTTAATAACTTAAATATTGGAGGAACAGTATTCCATACGAATCTTAATTTACTAACACTGTTTTTACTTGCTGCAATTGTCGCTATTGCATGTGGTTTAGCTGGCGATATATTAAATGATTTCAAATCTGGTTACAAATTAAAAACTGATCCTAAACAACAGTTTATTGGAGAATTAATAGGTGCAATTGTTAGTTCATTCGTAATTAGTTTCCTATTTTTCATTTTCTTTAACGTCTATAAGAATATAGGCCCTCAAGCAAAGAATCCTGAATTAATAGTTTTACAAGCATCTATTGTTTCATCAGTAATTCATGGTATCCCATTTATAAAAATATTCTGGATTGGGCTTATATTAGGAATGCTCCTTAATACAGCAAAACTTCCTATATTAACATTTGGTATTGGTATTTATTTGCCATTTTATTTAACAATCCCTGTATTTACAGGTGGTCTAATTGTATTAGTTGTAAATAGATTTTCTAAAAAATCATCAGAAAAGTTTTTACTTCTTTCTAATGGTTTTATGGCTGGAGAAGCAATTGTTGGTGTTATAATTTCAATTTTAGCTTATATTCATTTGTTTGGATAAATAAAATTTATTTTGAAAGAGGTAATTATATATGATATTAGGATTTGACATAGGAAATACACACATTGTTCCTATTTTTTATACAGATAAAGGTGAAATAATAGTGACATTCAGAATTCCAACATCTCTTGATATGACAGAGGATACTTTGTTTTCAATACTTAAATCATTGGCAGAACATCACGGAATTGATATTTACAAAGTAGAGTCAATCGTTGTTTCATCAGTTGTACCTCATGTAAATGAAACATTTGATTACTTAGCAAAAGATTATTTTAATACTGTTCCATATTTTGTGACTCTCGATGCTGTTGGTGATGCAATTAAGTTGCTTCCAGGAACCGAACGTGGACTAGGAGCAGATAGAATAGTTGATATTCTTGAATGTAAAAGAAAATATCCAGAAAAAGAGCTTATTATTATAGATTTTGGTACAGCTACTACATTTGATGTAATTAAAGATTCAACATATCTTGGTGGTTGTATTATTCCAGGGATTAATTTATCAATAAACTCGCTGTTCAAAAATACAGCAAAACTACCAAAAATAAAATTTGAGAAGCCATCAACTGCTCTTGGATTAAATACAGTCTCTCAAATTAATGCAGGAATATATTTTAGTAACGTAGGAGCAATTAGAGAGCTTATTAATGAATATAAGAAAGAACTTCCGAATAGTTATGTAATAGCAACAGGAGGGCAAGGGTACGAGATTTCAAATGTACTTGAAAATATAGATGAATATATACCGAATCTAGGTCCTCTAGGAATATTTCAATTTTATAAAATGGTTTCTCATGTTTATTGACTTTAGTAACTTTAATAGAAAAAAGAGTTAGGTAAATAATCATCTAACTCTTTTTTCTATTAAATACCCCATTATACTTAATTTATAAAAATTATTCCATTTTCTATTCTATCTTTTAAATCCTCTAGTTTATTTTCTATTAATTTTATTGTTTTTATGAATTCTTCATCAGATTTCCCAGTTGGATCGTCTAATCCCCAATCTTCTCTATGTTTACATGGTAAATATGGACAATTCACATTGCAGCCCATAGTTATAACTATATCTAGCTCTGGAATGTCTCTCAATAATTTTGATTTCTGCGACTCTTCCATATCTATAGAATAAATCTCCTTCATTATTCTAACAGCATCTTGATTTATTTCAGGCTTTACTTCGGTACCTGCAGAATATGACTCAAATACATTTACTCCTATCTTTTTTCCAAGTGCTTCAGCTATTTGTGATCTACATGAATTATGAACACATATGAATCCAACTTTTAACATTTTACCTCCTAATAATACTAATAGTACTTACTTATTATTGATTTGTTTTTTTATAATATCACTTAGTTCTGATTTATCAGCCATTCTTCCAGAAAATATAATTTTTCCATCAATTACTAATGCTGGTGTTTTCATTACTCCAAGTTTTGCAATTTCTATAAAATCTGTAACTTTCTCAACTTTTATATCTTCTCTTTCAATGTTTCCTAGAACATCTTCTATTCCTGCTTTTAATATGTCACAATTATTGCAACCTCCACCTAATACTTTAATTTCCATAATAATCATTCTCCTTTATATTTTATTAAACTTCATAATTAATCATTATAATAGTGTAAACCTTACAATATGAACACATAATTAAATAAATATCCTATTATGATAATCCCTAATGAAACAATACCCGTAAATGTCCAAAGTAACTTTGGCTTTATCACTTTACTTAACATAACTAACGAAGGAAATGAAAGTGCTGTCACAGCCATCATAAATGCTAATATAGTTCCTAATCCAACACTCTTAAGATAAAGTGCTTCTGCTATGGGAAGTGTTCCAAAAATGTCTGCATACATTGGTATTCCAATTATTGTAGCTATTATTACTGCAAACGGATTGTTATTTCCCAATATTTTCTCTATAATTTCTTGAGGAATCACATTATGAATTAACGCACCTATTCCAACACCAACTAATATTGCCATCCATACTTTTTTAATAATATCTATTACTTGCTGTCTTGAATATTTAATCCTCGATTTTATAGTTAATTTTTCATCTTCTTTATCCACATTAGGGACATTCATTACAAATCCCTCTATATATTTTTCCATTTTTAATTTGTCTATAATAACACCACCTATCACTGCAAGTATTATACCAACTAATACATATATTATTGCAACTTTTCGACCAAAAAATGATGAAATCATAATAACTGATGCTAAATCAACCAAAGGTGAGGAAATTAAGAATGAAAATGTTATTCCGATAGGCACTCTAGCAGATATAAATCCTATAAATATTGGTATACTAGAGCAACTACAAAATGGTGTTATTGTTCCTAATAATGCACCAAGTATATTTCCTTTTATTCCTTTGTGCTTTTCTAATATTTTTTTTGTTCTCTCTGGTGGAAAATAGCTTTGTATATAAGATATTGTAAATATTAATATACTCAATAGAATGAATATCTTAACTACATCATAAATAAAAAATTGTATTGCTCCACCTAGCATTCCATTAGTATCTAATCCCAAAACATTGGAAACTAATTTATTTGATAATTGATTCAACCAAGTCATTTTTAAAAATATATCTTCAAGATTCATATCTATATCTCCTTATTTCTTTTCACTTCACATCTATTTCCTTTTACTATTTCCAAATATTCTGACATATCTGGTAATTCTTTTAATATATTTATTAATATATCATAGTACTTAGATTTATTATTTATTTTATAATATGTCCACTGTGCTGAATTTTCTTCAACTATAATATCTAATTCTTTCATCTTTTTAATATTTTGACTTATCAATGGCTGACTACTGTCAAATATCTCGACAAAATGACAAGTACACATCATATTCTCACTCATTAATTTAAGCATGATTATTCTTTTTTCATCTGATAGTATTTTGGAAATTTCTCTCAAGTAATTTACTTTATCTAAATTCATATGTCCTCCTTTTTATATAATAATTTTCTTATATAAGTATATCATTATATAAAATAATTATCAATAAAAAAAGTACACTAACCTTTACGATTGTGTACTTTTAATTCTAACTAATCAATGTTATTCAGATAGATCTGCGTAATAGAAGTCAACTGGAGCTCCAACTGCTCTTATTACTACATTTTTTATTTTCGGATTTACAGCATAATTCGCTGATTCATAATATAGTCCTGAATAAAAGAATTCTTCAGTTGCTATTTTTTCAGCTTTTTTCATTGCATCCATTCTAACAGCATTATCATTATTTACTTGTGCTAATTCAATTAATTTATCATACTCCGGATTATTATATTTCGTTATATTTATTGCTCCAGATTTAGAATATAATAATTCTAAATATGTCATTGGGTCCGCATAATCTGGTCCCCATGCATATCTTATTACTTGATAATCATAATTTTTACCTTTTTCAAGTCTTATTTTAAATGTTGTTGATTCTATATTTACTTTAATTCCTAACTTTTCTTGCCATTGTGCTTGGAAATACTCTGCTTCTTTTTTAGCTGATCCTTTTTCATCTATTGCAAGTGTTAAATTAACATCTGCTGGTGTTTTACCTAATTCTTTCAATCCTTCTTCAAATAATTTTTTTATATCCTCTGCTTTGTATTGATCATACAAGTTTCCATTTTCTTCTCTGAAATCACCAGATGTTCCTGGAGTTCCATTAGCCACAAGTCCAGATCCTACAAACGAACTATTTCTTAATACATCTGATACTAATTTATTTCTATCTACGGCTAATGATAAAGCCTTTCTTATTTTTATATTCTTCAATATATCATCAGTTACATTAAATCCAAAATAGTATACTCTTCCATTTGCATGAACTTGTAAATCTGGTTTACCTTTAAATACATCTATTTTCTCATTTGATATTTTTGTTAAATCCATTTCACCATTTTGATACATACTAACTGCAGCATCGAAATCTGGTGTCATCATTGCCACTAAATTATCTATTTTTATATTATCTTTATTCCAATAATTTTCATTTTTTACTAATACTGCTTTATTATCATGAACCCATTCAACCATTGTATATGGACCATTGTAAATTGAATTTGATGCTTCTGTTGCATATTTATCTTTAAATTGCTCTAATGCTTTAGCATTTACTGGTGCAAATATCGGCAATATCAATATTTTTCCAAAGTATGCTGCTGGTTTAGATAACTCATATACTACTGTATAATCATCTGGCGCTGTTACTCCTACAGTTGAAAAATCTGTTGTTTTAGCTGTATTAAAGTCTTCTGCACCTTTTATATAATATGCCATATATGCATATTCTGAAGCTAATTTTGGATCTAATCCTCTTTTTAACCCATTAACATAATCTTTTGCTAATACTGGATCACCATTTGACCATTTAGCATCTTTTCTTAATTTAAATGTCCATATTTTTCCATCGGGTGATACAGTATAACTTTCTGCTCCTGCTGGTACAATTTCATTTTTTTCATTTAATCTTACAACATTTTCATATGTTGCATTTGAAATCATAAATCCACCCATATCTGTTAGCAGTTGTGGATCAAGTGACGATGGTTCTGCCTCAATGTTAAATGTTACTGTTTTTCCTTTTAATTTTGTTCCTTTATCACCACATGAAACTATAAGTACTAGTCCAAGCAGTAAAAATAAAATCTTCTTCATAACTCGTTACCTCCATTTATTGTTTTATATATAAAATTAAATTTATAATATACCATGTTCTTTTAGGTACGTTGTTTCAACGTAGTGTCCTTCTTTGTATTCTGTAAGCTCTTGTTCCATAGGTATTTGATTAATCTCTGAAATATCTCCTACTGGGCTTCTCAAATACGACTCATCCATAACTATTTTTTCTATTTTAATATATGATGGATCTGCTACTGGTACTGCAGAAATTAATGATTTCGTATATATATGTATCGGATTATCATAGACATTACTTGGAGTTCCAAGTTCTACAATCTTACCTCTATACATAACTGCTACTCTATCTGATATATATTTAACCATTGATAAGTCATGTGCGATAAATAATAGCGTTAAGTTTCTTTCTTTTTGTAAATCTTTAAGTAAGTTTACAACTTGTGCCTGTATTGAAACATCTAATGCTGATATTGGCTCATCACAAACAAGTATTTCTGGATCCACTGCTAATGCTCTTGCTATACCTATTCTCTGTCTTTGTCCACCTGAAAATTCGTGTGGAAATCGACTAGCATGTTCTCTATTTAATCCAACTGTTTCAAGTAAATTAAATACTTTCTCATTTCTTTCTTGTTTATTTGCTGCTAATTTATGTATGTCGATTCCTTCCGCAATAATATCTCCTACCGTCATTCTGGGGTTAAGTGATGCTTGTGGATCTTGAAATATCATTTGTACTTTTTTTGTAAATTCCTTTTTACTATATTTTTCGATATCTTTTCCATGAAATTTTATATTCCCATTTGTTTTTTCATATAATTTTGCAATTGTTCTACCTAATGTTGTTTTACCTGAGCCTGATTCTCCAACTAAACTTAATACTTCACCTTCATAAATATCAACAGTTACATTATCAACTGCTTTTAGAAATGACTTTCCTTGCATTGGAAAGTACTTTTTCAAGTTTTCTATCTCTATTATTTTTTTTCTACTATTCATTACCGCTCACTCTCTCTTCCTTTTTAGAATCCAAAGAGAACTTCACTTCAGGTGCACCTTCTACATATAACCATGATTTTACAAAGTGTCCATTTCCTAAATCTATCATGGGCGGCTTTTTCTCATAATCAACTTTCATTGCGTATTCTGACCTCGCTGCAAAGGGATCTCCTTTTGGTGGGCTTAATAGATCTGGTGGTGTCCCTGGTATTGATGTTAAACGTTCATCGTTTCTCATATCTAATCTTGGTAAAGACTTTAATAATCCCCACGTATATGGGTGTTTGGGGTTCTCAAACAACTCTTTTACAGGTGCCTCTTCTAATTTTTCTCCAGCATACATGACAACTACTCTATCTGCTGTCTCAGCAACTACTCCTAAATCATGAGTTATTAGTATTACTGCTATATTTAAGTCTCTTTTCAATTCATTAATTAAATCAAGTATTTGTGCCTGAATTGTAACATCAAGTGCCGTTGTTGGTTCATCACAAATAAGTAAGTCAGGCTCACAAGATAATGCTATAGCAATAACAACTCTCTGACGCATACCTCCTGAAAATTCATGTGGATATTGATAGAATCTCTCTTCTGGTTTTGGTATCCCAACTTTTCTTAACATATCTATTGCAATTTTCTTAGCTTCTTCTTTTGATACTTTTTTATGGATTAGTATCCCTTCCATAATTTGTTTCCCTACTTTTGTAGTTGGATTTAATGATGTCATAGGATCTTGGAATATCATTCCTATCTTTCCACCTCTTAACTCCCTCATTCTTTTATCATTTGCTTTTACTATATCTTCACCATCAAATAATATTTCTCCACTCTTTATAACTCCTGGTGGCATAGGTATTAGTTTCATAATTGTTTGCACTGTAACAGATTTCCCCGATCCTGACTCCCCAACAATTGCTAATGTTTCTCCTCTTTTTACAGAAAAACTTATATCCCTTAATGCTTGAACTTCTCCTGCATAAGTATTAAATGAAACATTTAAATTTTTTACCTCTAATAAATTTATATTCTCCATGATTTCACCCACCTAACTATTTCTCAATTTTGGATTCAGCGCATCACTTAATGCATCTCCAACAATATTAAATGCTAATGTTATTAACGATATTGCAACTGCTGGAATCATAAATAAATACAGATGTGAATCTATTACTTCATATCCAGATGACACCATATTTCCTAGCGATGCTTGTGGGATTGGTACTCCTAATCCAATATAACTCAAAAATGCTTCTGTAAATATTATTTGTGGTATATCTGTAGTTAATCTTACAATTATAATTCCTAATGTATTTGGTATCAAATGTTTTATCATTATCCACCAAAAATTTCCACCTAATGCTCTTGAAGCTAATACATATTCCGTTTCTTTAAGTTTCAATACTTCTCCTCTAACTAGGAGAGAGTAATTTAACCAACGTGACAATGTCATTGCAATTATAATTGTAGTGAGATTATTTCCAAGTACTACCATTAGTAGAATTATATAAATCAGTGATGGTATTGCCATTACAATCTCTACAAATCTCGTCATTAGTTGATCTATCCTACCACCAAAATATGCTGAAACTGCTCCGTATATTGTTCCTATCAGTACGCATATAACAACAACAACTATTGCTAAGGTCATAGATACTTTTATTGCTTGTGCAAGTCTTACAAATAGATCTCTTCCAAAATCATCCGTTCCCAACCAGTGACCTGACCTCATATCTTTAAACGGCTCCGTGAATCTTATTGCTAAATTTTGTTGCATGTACTGATATTTTGAGAACATCTGTCCAAAAATAGCAATAAATGTAAATCCTAATATTATGAATAGAAAAAATAATGCTATTTTATTTTGCTTAAATCTTCTCCACGCATCTTGCCAAAATGTCAAACTTGGTTTATATATTGTTTCACTCTTAGTCGCATCTGGGCCTACTAATCTAAAATCTTCCATTATGCATCAGCTCCATTTCCACCAAGTTTTATTCTAGGATCTACTAATACATATACAATATCTACAACTAGCATCATCACAATTAAGAATGCTGCATAAAATATTGTTATTCCCAGTGTCATTGTATAATCTCTGTCATATATACTTTGTATATAATATCTTCCTAGTCCAGGTATTGAAAATATCTTTTCGACTACAAAAGAACCCGTTAATACTGCCGCTATCGTTGGTCCCATAACTGTAACGATAGGTAATATCGCATTTCTTAATGCATGTCTTGTAACTATTTTTCTTGGTGCTACTCCTTTAGCAATTGCTAGCTTTATGTAATCTTGACCCATAACTTCTATCATCTTGTTTCTCATTAACCTTGCTATTAATGCTACTGTGTACAGCCCTAATGCGATAACTGGCAATATCTGTTTCTCTATTCCATCCCATCCATTAAGCTTTAATCTAGTTAATGGTAATCCCCAATCAGAAATAAGTATTCCATTATGAATATCAACTGCATACTTTTGTAATAATCCTGCTAATACAAAACTTGGAACAGAAATTCCAATAACAGCAATCATCATCGCTATATTATCTATTAATTTTCCTCTTTTCAGCGCAGCTATTATTCCTAGTGGAAGACCTAGAACAAGAGAGAATATCATCGCTCTTCCTCCCAAATCAGCAGATATCGGAAAACTTTTTTCTATAACACTATTTACCGTTCTCCCCCTACTCTTCATTGATTCTCCTAGATCGCCTTTTATGACAGATGTTAAATAATAAACATATTGTTCCGATAAAGGCTTATCCATATGGTACTTTGCAAGTAAATTTTGCTTTATTTGAGGTGACAATTCCTTCTCACTTTGGAATGGATCACCAGGAAGTGCATGTAGTAAAAAGAATGTAATTGTAACTATTAACCATAAAGTGACCAATCCTTGAACTAATCTTGATCCTAAAAATTTTAAAGTATTCTTCATATTATCCCTTTCTATATTACTTTGTTTGCTATATACATAATTATAGTCATTTATTATGTAAATAGCAATAGAAAAAATTATATATTTTATTTATAGTGTCATTACTATTAATGACATTTAATTTTACTTTGGAAAGTAAAAGGAGCTTTCGAAGCTCCTCTTATTATTTTATTATTAATTTACTTCAGATTTCTTAATTGATTTAACATTTAAAGTTCTTCCATCAGATGAAGTTGGTATTTTTATTTCACCTAATTTAATTTTGTCTCTTAATTTAAGTAGTAACGGATTATTGAAATCATAATTTATTATTTCCCAATTTCCCTCTAATTTTGGTGTTACATTACCGCCATTTTTTTCAGTGATGTACTTTATTATCAGATCTCTTACTCTTCCTCCATCCTGTAATTCTAAATAAGAATCATAATACTTATCTTCTTCTTTTACTAATTTTAAAGTTAATAATGTACCAAATCTGTAATTATTAACTGCTAGTTTATAAATCTTATCTTTTTGTATTTCTTCATTATTTATAGTAGGATTTACTATTCTAGACCCCTTAGGCTTTGTTATATCTATTTTATAGTTTATCCCTGAAAACATATCATAATTATATCCTCTAATTTTTTCATCAAAACTTATTGTTAAATCATCTGGTTGTAATTGATTATAATATGAAACTGACCACTCCATATATTTTATTAAATTTTCTCCTGTAATATTAACTCCCACAAGTGTATTCGTATATTTATAGATAAATGCCACATCTTTTCTTTTAAAATCTCCTTTTTCAAGGTTTGATCCAAAATTAAATAATGCTGCTGAAGACACATCTGCATTTGCATAATATTTTTGAACTTCATTAATAAGTTGTATAACCGGTGTTTCTTTCAGCTGAGATATTGGCATTGTAGTTACTTCTCTTTCACCAGTTAAAAAATCAACATCTTTAATGAATGTATCTGTTACTTTACCTAATACTTGATTAGAAAACTCTTTTGATTGTTTATCTACATAGTTATACTTTTCCTTCAGTTCATTATCTTCTTTTATCTCTTTTGTAGATATATTTTCTGTTGTTATTGTAGATTCGTGTGTATCTGTATTATAAACTACAACTGCTTTAGCAACATTTGATCCATATGCTCCAGGTTCAATTGTTTTAACTCCGTTAACCTCTTTGTTATAAATTGCATGTTCGTGTCCCGCAAATATAATATTAAATTGTGGAAATTTTTCTGCTAATTGAGTAATTCCACTTCCACCTTTTTCATCTTCTCTCCCCAAATGAAAGCTTCCAATTAATAAATCGTACTTACCTTCTATTTTTTTTAGTGTCTCTGTTATTGCTTTTTCTGGTAATAAAAATGTCAATCCTTGAAAGTGCTCCGGGCTAGATGCTTCCCACATTGGTATATGTGGGGGAGTTATTCCAATTATCGCTATTCTGACACCTTCAACATTTTTTATTATATAAGGTAACACATAGTTTTTTCCATTATCTTTTATAATATTTGCACTAAGTACTTTCCCTTTAAATCCTTTTACATTTCTATCTAAAAAACTTTTTTCAAAATTAAATTCGTGATTTCCTAAGATCCAAGCATCATATTTGAGGTCATTTAAAGCTGATATCATTGGATGAATTGCCATATTATTAAATAACTCGGCACTGTTATCTTGAACTGTATCCCCATTGTCAATTAATATAACATTTTTATTTTGACTTCTTTCAGTTTTTATTATTGTTGCTGCCTTTGTAAGTCCAGAGGAATTATCAACTTGATCTATTGCATAATCATAGGAAAACAACCTCCCGTGGAGATCTGATGTTTCTAAAAATATTATTTTGACTTCTTTTCCAAAAGAAAAAATAGATATTAATAAAAATAATACAATTAACAATTTACTTCTAAAACTAAATTTATTCTGCATCATCATTCCTTCTCTCTATATTATTTATTGAAATCATATTTTACGTTTGTTGTTGTTGGTATTGTGATTGATTTTTTATCTGCTACATAATCTATAAATGCTTTTGCATAGTCAATATACGTATCAGTTCCACCTCTTGTATCTTTAATTTTACCAAATGTTACCCATCCATCTTTTCCACCTGCTAAATAAGAATTCGTTCCTATTTTATAAGTTTTTGCAAGATCTAATGGTTTCCATTCTCCTGTTATTCTATCTTTCACTTCTACTTTAGTTACTCTTGTTCCTAATTCTCCTGATTTTTTAGCCTCATATCTTATTCCTGCTCCATAAGGGAATCCTCCTGTTGACCCACCTTCTTTTGTAGAGTATTCTATTGCTTCTTCCATAACTTGTTTAATTTCTGCACCTGACATTGAAAATACATATAATGTATTTGCAAAAGGTAATAAATTATATCCAGTGTCATAACTAAATTCTCCTGCTGGTATTGCTGTTCTTACCCCTCCTGCATTTTGCAAGAACATGTCGACATCTCCTGTTCCCATTGTTTGTAATTTATATAAAAATGCTTCTGTAACTAGTGATGCCGCATAAGAACCATTAGGATTTACTGCATTTGGTATTCTATTTTCTGATCCTCCTGGAACAACAACTTCTACTTTACCTACTATTTGTTTTCCTAATTCTACTTTTTCTTTTTGATATGTTGATAATATTTCTTTTGCTTCTGCATTTTCAGGTACAACTTTTATGAAGTTTTTAGTTGCAATATATTTCATTAAACTTTCTTTTTCTGCACCTTCAAGTATGTAATCTTTTTTATCTGCACCTTTTCTTTGGAATAAATTATCTCCAATTATAACTTCTGGTGTTCCCTCTATTTTTTTTATTATTCCATATGCATCAAATTTAACTTTTGTATTTCCTAATACATAATTATAGTTATATGCTTCTAAAATATAGACCGGATTTCCATCTTTTGATGTAATTTGTGTTGGATAATCAGCTACTGGATTCCATCCAATCTCTTTAAATTGTGATCCTAATAAATAATGTGTGTCTCCAGAAACTATTAAATCTATTCCTGATACTTCTTTTGCTATCTCAACATTCATGTCATAACCTGCATGTGATAATAAAATTATTTTATTAATTCCTTTTGCAGTCAATTCTTCTACTGCTTTTTTAGTCGCTGTTCTCTCTTCTTCAAATTTCAAATCTTTTCCTGGATTAGATGAAGCTACTGTTTTTCCTACTACTACAAGTCCAATAATTCCTACTTTTTCTCCACCTATTTCTTTTATTATATAAGGTGTCCATTCGCCTTTTAATTCACTTGTTTCATCTGGAGTAACATTTGCTGACACTACTGGGACATCTAACTCTGTTAAGTATTTCTTCAACACTCTATTTCCACCATCAAACTCATGATTTCCTAATGTTGTTGCATCAAATTTAATTTTATTCATCAATTTAGCATCCGCAACACCTTCAAATAATGTGTAATAAAGTGTTCCCGTCATAGCATCACCTGCATGTAATACTAGAGGATTTTTCGATACTTTTTTAAGCCTTGCTATTTCTTCTGCCATTCTAGTCATTCCACCTACATTTACAGTTGTTGCTTTTCCATCAAGTGTTAATGACATTTTATCCGATTCTAAGTGTGAATGATGATCATTGATATGAAGCACTGTTAATTCTAATGCTTTCGTTTTCTTTGGTTTAACTACTTTTGTTTCTTCAGAAAATGCCATTTGACTAGATGCCAAGGTTAACAGTAATCCTAACGATATAATTGTCTTTTTCATAATTCCTCCTATTTTTATTGGTAGTTATATTATACCTCGTTTTGAAGTTTTGTTTTGAATAATAGAATAACTTTTGATTAATTCTAATTAAATTAAAAGTGGAAGACTTCGTGTGAAATCTTCCAACTATTTATTACTATTTATCTGATATTGCAACTACTCCTGGTAATTCTTTTCCTTCTAAGTACTCTAATGATGCTCCACCACCTGTTGATATGTGCGAGAATTTATCTGCATAACCTAATTGAATTGCTGCCGCTGCTGAATCTCCACCACCAATTATTGTTTTTGCATCTTTTAAGTTTGCAATTGCTTCACAAACTCCGATAGTTCCTTTTGCGAAATTAGGCATTTCAAAAACTCCCATAGGTCCGTTCCATACTACAGTTTTAGCTCCCTCTAATTTATCCGAGAATAATTTGATTGAAGCTTCTCCTATATCTAATCCCATCCACCCATCTTCAACTGCATCTACTGATACTGTTTTGAATGCTGTGTCATTTTTAAATTCTTGTGCAACAATTGTATCAACTGGTAATAGTAACTCTACACCTTTTGCTGCTGCTTTATCTAATAATGATTTTGCTAATTCTACTTTATCTGCTTCTAATAATGAAGATCCTACATTTTTCCCTTGTGCTTTTAGGAATGTAAACATCATCCCTCCACCTATTATTACTTTATCGGCTTTATCTAATAAGTTTTCTATTACTCCAATTTTATCAGAAACTTTTGCTCCACCTAATATCGCAACAAAAGGTCTTGCTGGACTATCTACTGCTCCACCAATGAACTCTATTTCTTTTGACATTAAGAATCCTGCTACTGAAACTGCTATATTTGAAGAAATTCCTACATTTGAAGCATGTGCTCTATGAGCAGTTCCAAATGCATCGTTTACAAAAACATCTCCAAGAGATGCCCAGTATTTACCTAATTCAGGATCATTTTTTGATTCTTTTTTTCCATCAACATCTTCAAATCTAGTGTTTTCGAACATCAAGATTTCTCCATCTTTTAATTCTGCAACTGCTTTTTCTAATTCTGCTCCTCTTGTTACTGGAACGAATTTAACTGGTTTCCCTAATACTTCTTCTAATCTTTTTGCAACTGGTGCTAAAGAAGATTTTGCTTTATCAGCTTCTTCTTTTACTCTTCCTAAATGTGAGAAAGCTATTACTTTTCCACCATTGTCTAATACATATTTTAAAGTAGGTATTGCTGCTTTGATTCTGTTATCATCTGTAATAACACCTTCTTTGATAGGTACGTTAAAATCAACTCTTACTAAAACTTTCTTCCCTTTTACATCAACATCATTTAATGTTTTTTTAGCCATGACATCCTCCTAATATATTTTAGTTTATATGAATATTATATATAAATTTTCTCGTTGTTTCAAGAACTTTATTTATTCTTTCCTACAATTTTTCTATGAACAGTCCCAAGTATATAGAACATTGGAGAAATCCAGTTTTTTTAGGTCTTCTATATTTATAAAGAAGTTTCCTATTCCAGCATCGCCCCACATTATGTTCTTCTTATTTTGAAAGTCTGAATCTAATTGAAATAATAGAAAATTGTATTTATCTAGATTTTCATATGCTGCTCTTGGATCCCACTGTGTGAAGAATGGATATCCTCCTATTTGGTGCCCTCCAGAGTATGCATCATTATACGTTTCGTAAACTTCATCTTGACTATCTTCATTCAACTCTTCAAGATAATCATAAGGTTCTTTACCAATTATTTTCTCCCATTCGTATGATTCCATTGTAACCATTTGATCTAAGATTTGAAAACTTAACTTGTACTCACCGTCAACAACGGGATAGAAACTATCTGTTTTCTGATCTAAAAATCTAAAATCATCAATCAAATTAGCCGAATCTTCTATTTCTGGAAAATACATTACTCTATATCCTGTCTTTTTCTCATTTTTCCCGAAGTCAGAACCTAATACATCATCATAATAATCAATAAAAAAACTTAAAATCCCTTTTCGAGGTAAATATTTCAATTCTGAATCTTGCTCTAATTCTTCTGAAATATTTTGTTGAGTAAATATTTCGTTAAAATTTATTTGAGCAAGCATAGATAATGGAACTCCGTTCTCATTTTTTGGATAATCCGCATTTTTAGGAAAGTATGGATTCCCTCCAAATTTACTTGTTGTTACAGGAAGTCCTTCTACATCATTAATTCTTTCTGTTTCCATGAATATTATTTTTTTAAGTGTTTTCTCTAAGATTTCTCTATCTTTTTCCATTTCATCAGGAAGAAAAATATCATTCTTTATCATATATAAAAATCTCACCTTCTATGTTTCTTTTTATTTATTCGTAATTTTAAGAAAAGCGGAACAAAAAAATATTTTAAGTTCCGCTTATCATAATAAAATTATATGATTTATTTACTATTTTATGATTGATACAAAGTATTTAGCTAATCTTACTAATTGAGCAGTATAAGACATTTCATTGTCATACCAAGCAACTGTTTTAACTAATTGTTTGTCTCCAACAGTCATTACTCTTGTTTGAGTTGCATCAAATAATGATCCATTTTGTAATCCGATTATATCAGAAGATACTAATTCGTCTTCAGTGTATCCGAATGATTCGTTTGATGCTGCTTTCATAGCTGCATTTATTTCTTCAACTGAAGTTGTTTTTTCTAATACAGTTATTAATTCAGTTAATGATCCAGTTATAACTGGTACTCTTTGTGCTGCTCCATCTAATTTACCTTTTAATTCTGGTATAACTAATCCTATTGCTTTAGCTGCTCCAGTTGTATTAGGTACTATATTTGCTGCTGCTGCTCTTCCTCTTCTTAAATCTTTCTTACCGTGAGGTGCATCTAATGTGTTTTGATCATTTGTGTAAGCATGGATAGTTGTCATTAATCCTTCAACCACTCCATAGTTATCTTGTAATACTTTTGCCATTGGTGCTAAACAGTTAGTTGTACATGAAGCTCCTGAAATTACTTCTTCAGTTCCGTCTAAAGTTTTGTGATTAACGTTCATTACTATAGTTTTTAAATCTCCTGTAGCTGGTGCAGAAATGATTACTCTTTTTGCTCCTGCTGTTATATGAGCTGATGCAGTTGTTTTGTCAGTAAAGAATCCTGTACATTCAATAACAACGTCTACTCCTAATTTTCCCCAAGGTAAATTTGCAGGGTCTTTTTCAGCATAAACTGTGATTTCTCTTCCATCAACTATGATTTTTCCTTCTGCTGCTGCTACTTTGTCAGCTTTAACATATCTTCCTTGAGCTGAATCATACTTTAATAAGTGTGCTAATGTTTTAGAATCTGTTAAATCATTTATTGCTACAATTTCAAATTCTGGGCTTTCCTCCATAAGTCTAAATGCTAATCTTCCAATTCTTCCAAATCCATTAATCGCTACTTTAACTGCCATTTATTGTACCTCCTATAAATTTTTATACCTCAAGTATAGCATAGTTTTTTTTTTATTTCAATTATCTTTTTAAGTTCTTTTCAAGGCGTAAATTGTGTATAAATTCGAGTCCTGTTTGATGGTAATTAAGTTTAGTTATTAGGGATTGATTCGTTTGCAACAGATATTAAACAAACGGAAATTATCTCTATCTATTTCTGAATTCCCACTTTAGTTAAAATATATTTTTGCTCTTTGTCTATATAATTATAACTAC
>ERZ1023652.61-NODE-61-length-25680-cov-6.542167_pt1 | contig 25680 bp, 25 predicted proteins | sample MGYA00520879_ERZ1023652 | MGnify/ENA primary metagenome ERZ1023652 (study PRJEB33180, sample SAMEA4044469) | wastewater metagenome | place: Denmark | collected 2016-04-02 | study: EMG produced TPA metagenomics assembly of the PRJEB13832 data set (Local surveillance...
CTATACCCCAGTGCCCTCTTGCGAGCATTGCGTAGTACGCGGCGCGCGGATGGTCCTCATCGCTGATGTAGTGCCTCACGGAGGAGGCCGCCCCTTCGGGCGTGGTCACGGTTGAGGTCACCTCCACGACGGTCCTGACACCGGGCCACCTGGAGAGGACGGACTCGTCCTCCATGCTATCGGCGGAGGCTATCCGGCAGACCCTCTCCTCCACGCGCCCGTGGCCGGTCTCCATCTCCGATGAGGTGTCCGTGACGCTCCCACACCGGAACGCGTACCTGACGGCCTCCCGCAGGGACGGCTGGTTGTTCTTAAAGAGTTGGTTGAGAGTAATCATTCGGGCTGTCCCTTCTCGTTGCCTACTCCAGGCGACAAGGTTGGAATTGGCGCTGTCTCGCGGAGCAACCAACGCCAAGTGCGGTCGGCCTCGGCGAATTCAATAGCTTGGCGGCGAGGGAGCCGGAAAACCCCACTTCCGAGCAGCCCTGATTCGATGACAGGAGTAGCGTCGACCACAAAGTACGCGCATTTGCTCACGATCCGTAGGGGTGCGGTGCGCAGCCACTGGACTCCCCGCTTAGGGCAGAGTGCCGCCAAGCAGACATTGGTGAACTTCCGCACCCAGCCTAGAACATACATCGGCCAGATCGTCGCAACGACATCGAGCATCGACTACGCCGCCTCCAAACGCTCTCGCAGCCACGCCACCACATCCCCCGTCACCTCATCCCGATTCGTCTCATTCAAGATCTCATGCCGCGCTGCCGGGTACAGCTTGACCGCCACATCGGCCACACCGGCATCGCGATACCGCTGCCCCAGTTGCTCCAACAACACCCCGCCTGCGGCCAGCGGGTCTGCGTCGCCGGATGCGATGAGGATGGGCAGGTCGCTGCGGATGCGCGCGAGTTGTGCGGGGTCGGCCAGCCGCGGCGCGGGGGCGAAGAGTGAGGGAATCACGTCGGGTGGCACGTCCCACCCGCACCACGGGTCGGCCACGTAGGCATCGACCTCGGCAGCGTCGCGCGACAGCCATTCGTAGCCGGTGCGGTGCTCAAAGCCTGCGTTGAAGGCCGCGAGCCCGGCGGGGGCATCGGCAGGCGCATTGGCCATGGCGGCGGCAAATAGGTCGAGGGCTGTGGAGCCTGACAGGATGACGCCGGACCAGGTGGATGAATGGTCAATGATGGCCGCCTGCGCTGCGAACGAGCCCATGGAGTGGCCGAACAGAAAGAGCGGAAGCTGCGGCCCATGCTGCGCGCGCAGCAGTGCGCCGAACTGGGCCACGTCGGCAATGAGGCCGCTGAAGCCAGCGCTGCCAAAGTCACCCAGCTTGCCACCTGCCGTGCGCCCGTGGCCGCGATGGTCCACAGCGTGGACGATGAAGCCTGCTGCGTTGAGGGCCCGCGCAAAGCGGTCGTAGCGCTCGCCATGCTCGGCAAGGCCGTGGGAGATTTGGACGACGCCCACCGGTTGGCCCGGGGTTTCGGCCCAGGCGTAGGTGGTGATAAGGGTGCCGTCGGCGTTGGACTGGAAGGAGGACGTGGTGGTGCTCATCAGTTCATTCTGGCACGGTAATGGGGCCGCGCTGTCGCTTGCGCATCATCGCCGCCAGACGCGGGGGTGCAATGTGCAGCAGGCCTTGCAAAGGGTACTGGCCCACACGCTGCAGCGGCGTGGCACGCGAAACCGGCCATGACAGATTTGCGGCCACTGCCACTGCAATTTTTTGACCATGCTATCCGTTGCCGATTACCCCGTTACCACTTGGGCAGTGGTGCGCTCACCAGGCAGCATGTCGTAGGGGCTGGCCCATCCGGGCAGTTGGCGCAGGCGCTGCAGCCACGCATGAATGTGGGGGTAGCTCGCGGCCACGTCGTAGCCGCTTTCTTCCAGCGGGTAGAACATGTAACCGCACAGAGAAAAGTCGGCCATGGTGGGCTGATCGCCCACCTTGAAGGCCCGGTTTACCAGGTGCTGGTTGACGATGCCAAAGGCGTTGTCCATGCGCCCTTTCAGCCAGCCCATCACCGCAAGCGCCCATCACTGGACATTAGCCTTCCACCCAGGGGCCGCAACCACACCCACAAAGCGCTCCCCACCAACAGCCACAACGCCACCACCAGCACCGCCCCTGCCATGCTGCGGGGTTTGGCGCCCTGGGTCTGCATCCAGGCATCGGCTTGGCCACGGCACTCGGTCAGCACATCGGGCGGCAACAGCTGCAACGTCAGCCAGATCAAGCCCGGCAGCAGCAGCACATCGTCCACATAGCCCAGCACCGGGATGAAGTCAGGGATCAAGTCAATCGGGCTCAGCGCATACGCCACCACAAACAACCCGAGCGCCTTGGCATCCCAAGTGTCCTGGGGTGTTTGCCTGCAAACCACTGGGGGACCCCATCGAGCTTGATGCGCTTGGCCCAAATTCTCAATGTGTCGCTTATGCCCATGCCGATGTCTCAAGGTGCCCCTAGGCACGGAGCCAATGATGCCCCAGCCCTGGCATCACCCCCCTTGCGATGCGAAGTCTGCATTGCCCTAGCAAAAACAAGCAAAACATATACAATTAATATACGTTTTACATATTTCTAGACCATGGGCATCGTCAAAATTTCTGATCAAATGCACGAGAACCTGCGCTTGGCCAGTAACGCATTGAGCCGTTCCATCAACTCCCAGGCCGAGCACTGGATGCGTGTCGGCATGCTGGCCGAGATGTACCCCGACCTGGACCACCGCGAGATTTGCCAGATGCTGGTGCGCGCCGAGCTGGCCGGTGGCCTGGATGTAGCACTGGCTGCGAGGGGCGAGCTGGACAAGGTGGCAACCACAGCCCCCGCCCGCGCAGGAAAGCAGCACTGATGGCGCGCACACATCGCGGGGTGCCGATTCGCTCGGCCGATGAATTGGTGAAGGCGCGCCAAGCGGCGCAGTTGGCCGCCGAAGTGCTGGCCATGATCGAGCCGCATGTGGTGCCAGGCGTGACCACCGAGGCGCTGGATCAGTTGTGCCATGACCACATCGTCAACGTGCAAGGCGCGCGGCCTGCCAACGTGGGCTACCTGGGTTACCCCAAGACGGTGCTCACCTCGGTGAACCATGTCGTGTGCCACGGCATCCCGTCGCCCCAGCAGACGCTGAAAAAGGGCGACATCGTGAACATTGATGTGGCGGTGGAAAAAGACGGCTGGTACGGCGACACCAGCCGCATGTTCTGCGTGGGCACGCCCAGCACGCTGGCACAGCGGCTGGTGCACACCACGTACGAAGCGCTGTGCGCAGGCATTCGCGAAGTGAAGCCCGGCGCCACGCTGGGCGATGTGGGCCACGCCATTGCCGCCGTAGCGCACCGCGAGAAGTTCAGCGTGGTGCGCGAATACTGCGGCCACGGCATTGGCACCGTGTACCACGACGAACCGCAGGTGCTGCACTACGGACGGCGCGGCCAGGGCCTGCGGCTGGAGGCAGGCATGGTCTTCACCATCGAGCCCATGCTCAACGCAGGCCAGCGCGAAACCAAAGAACTGGCCGATGGCTGGACAGTGGTGACACAAGACCGGTCACTCTCTGCCCAGTGGGAGCACATGGTGGCCGTGACCGACAGCGGCTACGAGGTGCTCACCGCTTGGCCGGGCGGCACCGGCGTCTACCCGCCCATTTGATCGAATCCACTGGCGCGGGCATTCAAGGCAAATCGGCCGCCAGCGCTTGATGGGAGCGCGCGAGCCATATCAAAAAGATAGCAAACCGCGGCATGACTCACCAGGGCAGTGGCTCGCCGCTGTAGGCGTGAAAGCTGCCGGTTTGCTCCGCTGGCAGCCCGTCGAGCACCCGCAGCATGTCCCCCGCCGCATCCGCGGCTGGTCGTCCAATTTCTGCCCCGTTGAACGGAGCCGACAGCGCCGAGTTGACGGTGCCGGGGTGCAGCGCCACCAGCACGGCTTGCGGGTGGGTGCGGGCCACTTCGATGGACGCCGTTTTGACCAGCATGTTGAGCGCGGCCTTGCTGGCGCGGTAGCTGTACCAGCCGCCCAGGCGGTTGTCGCCAATGCTGCCCACCTTGGCCGAGAGCACGGCCAGCAGGCTGCGCCCTTGCCGGGGCAGTAGCGGCGCAAAGTGGGCCAGCACCAGCGCGGGGCCGAAGGTGTTGGTGCGGAAGGTGGCTTCCATCTGCGCATAGTTCAACTGCGCCATGCGCTTCTCGGGCAGGCCTTGGGGTCCATGCAGCATGCCTGCGGCGTGAATGATGCAGTGCCACGGGCCCTGGGCCTTGAGGTGCTGGGCGGCCCGGGCAATGGTGGCTTCATCGTCCAGATCGACCGCTGGGCTGGTGTGGCGGCCCAGGCCCACGGCCAGGGCGCAGCGGGGATCGGCCTGCAAGTGGGTCAGCAAGGCGCCGCCGATGGCGCCGGTGGCCCCAATGACGAGGGCGCGGTAGCCCTGGGGCAATGACTGGAGGGATGGCGTGGACATGGCGGGCTCCGATAGGGGATGTGGGGCCGATGGGTGGGCGGTGATGACAGGGAGATTGGTCTACAGCGTGTCCAGCCGCGTGCGCAGGTGGGTGGCATGTTCGCGCAGCGCATCCAGCGGGGGGCCCTGCATCTTCTGCAGTTGCCGGTAGACCATGCCCAGCCGGAAGTTCTGCCCCAGCGTGGCTTCGTTGCGCGCGAAAAAGTCCCAGTACAGTGCGTTGTAGGGGCAGGCGCGGTCGCCTACTTTCAGCTTCTTGTCGTAGTGGCAGCCCTTGCAATAGTCGCTCATGCGGTCGATGTAGGCGGCGCTGCTGACATAGGGCTTGGTCGCCAGCAGGCCGCCGTCGGCAAACTGGCTCATGCCCAGGGTGTTGGGCACTTCCACCCATTCAAAGGCGTCGATGTAAACACCCAGGTACCAGCGGTGCACGGCAGCGGGCTCCAGCCCCGCCAGCAGCGCAAAGTTGCCGATGACCATGAGGCGCTGGATGTGGTGGGCATACGCATGCTCCAGCGACTGGCCCACGGCGTGCTGCATGCAGCGCATGCGGGTGTTGCCCGACCAGAACCACTGCGGCAGTGGTGCGCGGTGGCCCAGCGCGTTGCGCTCGTCGTAGCCAGGCATGTGGGCCCAGTAGATGCCGCGCACGTATTCGCGCCAGCCGAGGATCTGGCGGATGAAGCCCTCTACCGCTGCCAATGGTGCGGACCCCGCGTGGTAGGCAGCCTGGGCGCGCTGCACCACCTCGTGCGGGTGCAGCATTTTGGTGTTGAGCGCGAAGGACAGCAGCGAGTGGAACAGCCGCGCGCTGCGCGTGCTCATGGCGTCTTCATAAGCGCCGAAGTGCGGCAGCGTGGTGGTGATGAAGTGGCTGAGCCACGCCAGCGCCTCGGCGCGATTGAGCGGCCAGCGCAGCGCGGCGGCCTGGGGGTTGCCAAAGCTTTGCACGCCTGCGGCCTCTATGGTGGCCCACAGGGCGCTGTGGTCGTGTGATGGCCTGGCGTCGGGCGGCAGCTCTGGCGTGCCAGGCCAGGGCTTGCGGTTGTCGTGGTCGTAGTTCCACTGGCCGCCTTCGGGCTCGCCCGCCTCGTCCATCAGCACCTGGTGGCGCTGGCGCATGCGACGATAGAAGTGCTCCATGAGCCACTGCTTGCGGCCCTTGAACATCTCGGCCAGCTCGGTGCGGGTGGTGTAGAAATGTTCGCTGCTGACGGCCTGCACGTCAAAAGCTTGCAGGGCACCCCAGGTGCGCAACTGCGCGTCCAGCCGCCATTCGTCGGGGTGCTGGTATTGCAGGCGCTCGGCGCCGTAAAGCGCCATCAGGGCGGCCAGGTTGTCGGTGAGCGACTGGCGGTTGCTGGGGTCGTCTATGGCCACATAGCGCACTCGATGCCCCGCGTCGCGCAAGTGGCGGGCCAGGTCGCGCATGGCAGCAAAGATGGCCAGGATTTTTTGCGCGTGGTGCAGCACGTAGTCGGTCTCTTGCCGCACTTCCATCAGCACGTAGACCACGCCATCGTCGCGCGTGGCAAACCAGCTGTGCTGGGGATTGAGCTGATCGCCCAGCAGCAGGCGCAGGGTGTGCGCGCGTGGGGTGTTCATGCCGTGCACCACATCCGGCGGTAAGTACCGTCGGCATCATGGTCGTGCGCCTGCTTGGTGGCGTTGAAGCGGCGGCCACCGCGCGGGTCGGTGCCGCGCCCGGCGATGTATAGCCAGTTGCCCTGGTTGCTGTACACGTCGTAGTCCACCAGCTGCGATTCAAACCACGCGGCGCCCGCGCGCCAGTCGCCGCACAGGTCGTGGATGAGGTAGCTGGCCACCACCTGGCGCAGGCGGTTGCTCAGATACCCGGTGGTGGCCAGCTCGCGCATGGCGGCATCGACCAGCGGTTCGCCCGTGCGGCCCTGGCACCAGCGCTCAAAGCCCTGGTGGTTGTGCGGGGCCTGGGGCAGCTGTGAAAGCCCACGAGCCCCATACAGCGCCGGCCCGTATTGCAGGTGCAGCAGCCGAAAGTAGTCGCGCCACAGCAGCTCGAACCACAGCCAGTAGGTGCCGTCGTTGGCACCGTGCTCGCGTTCAAACGCTTTCAGGCCGGCAAACACCTGCCGGGCCGAGAGCGCGCCGCTAGCCAGCCAGGGCGAGAACTTGCTGGAGTAATGCAACCCCGTAAGTCCATTGCGCGTGGCCTTGTAGCTGTGGGGCAGCTTGCGCGCCAGGTACTGCGCCAAATGGGCGAGTGCGGCGGTTTCGCCACCGTTGCAGGCGGATGTGCCGTAGGGAAAGGACGAGCGTGGGTCACACCCGGCTGCGCTATTGGGAACAGCGGTATCGGCGCCCTGCCCTGCACACGCAGGCACGGCGCCCGCCGCCAGCATCACATCGGGCGGCACCATCGGGGGCGGCAACAACGATGTGGGCGGGGGCAAAGGCGCTGTGGGCATGATGCCCGCACGCTCCACCTTCTGACGAAACGTGGTGAACACGCCGGGAAGCTCTGCCGCAGGCCAGGGCATGTCCTCAGGCTGGAGCAGGCTGCTGTGCCACACAGCGCGCACCGGCAGCCCGGCGGCGCGCAGGGCGGCGACTTCGGCCTGCTCAAAGGGGGCGGCAATGTCTTCGCACACCACGGCGCTCGCCCCGACGGCGTGGGCCAATGCGGGCAACACGGTGGCGGGCGGGGCATGGCACACCATGAGTGGATTGCCTTGCCCAGCCATGCGGGTGCCCAGGTCGCGCAGCGCGGCGGCTGCAAAGGCGCGGCGGTGCGTGCCCACGCGGGCAAAGCCCCAGGGCGTGGCTTCGTCTGCCCGGGGCAGGCACACCACGGGCAGCAGGTGGGTGGCGCCGCTGGCCAGCGCTGCAGCCAGCGCGGGCTGGTCGTGCAGGCGCAGGTCGTTGCGAAACCAGAAAATCACCGTGTTCATGCCGCACCCTCACCGCCCGCGTCGCCACTGCGCTTGCGTTCGTTGCGGCAGCGGTCAGAGCAGTACTTCACCTCGTCCCACACCTTCTCCCACTTTTTGCGCCAGGTGAAGGGCAGTCCACAGTGCAGGCATTTTTTCTGCGGCAGGTCGTGCTTTTTGCGCATGCGCATGGGTCAGAAGTCCAAGGTTTGCTGCTGGGGGTGGGCCGTGGCTTTGCGGCGCGGGCCACTGTCGCGGTGCACGCGCGAGCCGTGCTTTTGCACGATGGCGGCTTTGGCCGCACGCACGGGGGCCTGGGCGCGCAGGCCGTGCACGCGGGCCTTGGCAGCGCGGGTGGCTTGGTCCAGGTCCACCAGCGGCTGGGCAATGTCGTGCCCCACGCGCACGCCGCAGCGCGCCTGCACGCCGGGCGGCATGCGCCAGGGCTCCAGCAACCAAGCGTCAGGTACGCGGCGCATTGCGGCAAGCCAGTGGCGAACAAAGTGGCCGTGCGGGTCGTGGTCTTGCGCCTGCTTGATGGGGTTGTACACGCGAGTGGTGTTGATGCCGGTGGTGCCCGCCTGCATTTGCATCTGGCTCCAGTGGATGCCGGGCTCGTAGTCCAGAAACTGCCGCGCCAGCCACTGGCCCACAGGGCGCCAGTGCAGCCACAGCGGGTACGACGCCACCGACACCAGCATGGCCCGCATGCGAAAGTTGACCCAGCCCGTCTCGCGCAGCATGGCCACGCAGGCATCCACCATGGGCCAGCCGGTGCGCCCGGCCACCAGGGCGGCAAAGTGGGCCTCGTTCCAGTCGCCCTCGCGCAGGCCGTTGTAGCCGCGGTGCAGGTTGTCAAACTCCAGCGCGGGTTCGGATTCGAGTTTCTGGATGAAGTGGCAGTGCCAGTGCATGCGGCTCATGAAGGCCGTGAGACCCTGGCGCTGCCAGCCCGCACCGGGCTCGGCGCTGCCCTGCAGTTGCTGCTGGCGCCGCTGGGTGGCCTGCACCACTTCGCGCATGCCAAGGCAACCCAGGGCAAGGTAGGGCGAAAGGCGCGAGCAGGCCGTGGGCGCCGTGAGGGGCGATGAAATGCCACCCCGGTAACCCCGGCTGCGCTCGTGCAAAAAGTCTTGCAGCACCTGCCAGCCGCGCAAGCGTCCACCGCGCTGGCGCTGGGGTGGATCGTGAATGTCCAAGCCCGGCCATGCGCCTTCGGGCCAGGGCTCTGTGGGCCAGGGCAAGGCTCGCCCCGCCAGGCTGCCGGGTGCGGGCGCTGGCATCTGAGGCGCGTGCATGAAAGCCTGCCAGCGCTGGTGCCACACATCGCGCGTGGGCAGGCGGCGCACCACGCCGTGCTGGGCCCACTCACGCCAGGCTACGCCCTGATTTGCGCACCAGCGGGCCACGGCCTTGTCGCGCGCATAGGTGTGGCCGTTGCCGGTTTCTTCATGCGAAGTGAGGGTGTGAAACGGGGCCAGCGCGTGCAGGCGGGCCAGCACCTCGGGCACCTCGCCCACGGCCACTTGCAACTCGGCTCCGCAGCGGCGCAGGTCTTGCGCCAGGTCGGCAAGGCTCTCTTGCAAGAACCGATAGTGCTGCAACGCGGCGTCGGGCTGGGCCCACAGGCTGGGCTCGACCACATACAGGCAAAGCACGGGTCCGCGCTGCGCGGCCTGGGCCAGGGGTGCGTGGTCGTGCACCCGCAGGTCGCGCTTGAACCAGACAACGGTGTAGGCCATGGCGCGTGCCTTGTTCAGAGTGTCACGCAGCTTGCACCTGCTGCGCCAGCGCACGGCCGCTGAGCCAGGCGCCTTCAACCTTGCCGCCGTTGAGCCAATCTCCGCACATACCCAGCCGCAGCGATGCGTCCCACCAACTACCCTTCGTCAGCGCGAGCTCGGTGTCGGCATAGCGCCAGCGATGGGCCGTGGCGGCCAACGGTGCGGGGGCGCCCAATGCGACAAAAGCGGCGATCAATACAGCGGTGACTGCATCAGCGTCATCTTCCATGTGCGCATCGCTCCACTCGGTGCTTGCGTGCAGCAGCCAGGTCTCAGGGCCGGTGCGACCGGGCTTGCTGCTGTCGCGCGCCACCCAGCGCAGCGGGCCGGTGTTGATGAACACGCCCTCCCACGGCATGGCCACAGGGGCTGCGTAGCGCAGCATCACGGCCCAGCTGCCGCGCATGCGGACGCTGGCGGCTACGACGGTGCCTGCAGGTGCTACAGGTGCCAGCAACGGCACTGCCTGCGGGGCAGGCACGGCCAGTACTACGGCGCCATACCGCTCGGGGTGCGCCCCCTGCTCTGCGGAGGTGATGGCCCAGCCATCCGTATGCCGATCCAGGCGCTGCACAGTGGTTTGCCATTGGGTGCGTGCCGATGCTCCGGCGCGCTCTCCCAGGTTCTGCACCAGCCAGGCGGCGGGTGATGTCATGCGCGGTGTGCCCACAAAACGCTCCAGCGGCGTGTGCAGCGGGGCAAAGGCGCTGCCGTCAAAGCTGGCCAGGCGGGCATCCCACAAGTCGGCCACGCCGGCCTGCTGCCAGCGCGCCACCTCGGCGCGGAACGCCGCGTCACGCGCGGTGAAGTATTGCGCGCCATGGTCGCACTGCCACGGGCCGTGGGCGTCTTCGGCGCGCCGTGTGCTCATGCGGCCCGATGGGCCCCGGCTTTTGTCGAAGAGATGCACTGTGTGGCCCGCCTGCAGCAGCGCATGTGCGCACGACAAGCCCGAGAGGCCTGCGCCAATGACGGCGACGGGCCGGAGACCAGCGGCACTCATGGCTGCGGATCGGTGCGCCCGTGGGTCACCCAGATCAGTGACTGGGTGTCGATGCCCAAAGCACTGGCGCGTGCAACAAGCTGGGCACGCACGGAGGGCGCAAGCTGCTTGGTGCGCGACAAGATCCAGCAGTAGCTGCGGTCTGGCCCCACCACCAGCGCCCACTGGTAATCCGGATCCAGCGCTGCCACATGGTAGCCACCGTAAAACGGGCCAAAGAACGACACCTTGAGCGAGGCCGTTTGCACATCGCCTGTGAACAGCGCCTTGCCCAGCGCCTGGCGCCAGTCGTTCTTGGCGGTGTCAAAGCCCCGGTTGACCACACGCACACTGCCATCGGCCTGACGCTGGTACGTGGCGCTCACGTCCGTCATGCCGCGTTCAAACGAGTGATCCAGGCGCGCCACCTCGTACCACCGCCCTTCGTAGCGGGCCAGGTCAAACGGAGTGACGGCGGAGATGCCGGAGGGCGGGCTGGTGGATGTGCAACCGCTGACGGCCAGCAAAACCGTTGCAGAAAAGATCAGCGCGAGCCGACGAACCAAGGGAGAGGAAAACAGCATGTATTACCAATCAGTCGCAAAACAAACCAAATGGTAGCTCATTTGCAAAAATGGCCGTGATCATCAGCCCCCCTGTAGTAACCCGGCACACTCCCTCGGGGCGTGAAATGCGCCAGCTCGCCGCCCGATGCGCAGTTCTGGGCTGCCCCATGGTTGCGGACTCAGGTGTCCGACAAAAACCCGTCCACCAGCGCAAATTGCTCTGGCACATTCAGGGCGGGCGCATGGCCGCAACCCGGCACCTCGACCACCTGCAGCAGGCCGCGCATGCCGGGGCCCCGGGTGAGCATCTCGGCCGTGGTTTCGGGCAACACCAGATCCGACTGGGCGCCGCGCAGGCACAGCACAGGGATGTCGAGCGCGTCGTAGTGGTCCCAGATCAGGTAATCGTTGGCATGGTGCGTGAACTGCTGCACCATGGCCGGGTCGTAGTGCGGCGTCACGCGGCCATCGGGCAGGCGGCGGATGGAGGTTTCGGTCAACTGCCGCCACTGGGCATCGCTGAGCCAGCCGTAAGGCTGGTACACCTGCCGAAAAAATGCCTCCAGCTCCATCACCGTGTCAAACGCAGGCGGCTGGCCCGCATAGGCCTTGATGCGCTCCAGCGCGGCATCGGCCAGGCGGGGGGCGTTGTCGTTAAGCAGCAGGCGCATGATGCGGCCCTTGAGCTGCGGCTCGAAAAGCCCTGACGCGCACACCGTGCCAATCGCGCCGCCCATAGAGGTACCAATCCAGTGCGCCATGTCGATACCCAGCTGCGCGAACAGGTCGGCGGCAATGCGCGCATAAAACGACAGCCGGTATTCGTCCCTCGGCGTCCGCGCCCACTGGCTCAGGCCCCGGCCAATGGTGTCGGGGCAGATCACGCGATAGCGGCTGCTCAAATGCCGCGCCAGCGCGTCCATGTCACGCCCGGTGCGCGCCAGCCCGTGCCAGGCGATCACCACGGGAGCCTCGGGCGCACCCCATTCGGTGCAATGAATTTCGTAACCGGCGCAGCGGATGTAGCGTGAGGAAGGAAGCATGGTGCTCAGCCTTTTGAAACAGAAACGGGGTGGCTGCGTGCCTATGCGGCTGGTTCTAATCAGACGCCAACAGCACCAAGGCCACCTGGGGCCGATCGCGTCAAGGAGCCACCTGCCTCACGCCCAGCTGGTGGGCATTGATCAGGCCTGTGAGCGTGTCGCGTGCAAAGGAGGCAACGCGCAAGATGTTATGCATCAACGCGTCAGCGCTAGCCCGCAGCATCACCCACGGCGCCACTTGGACAATGACGTTCTCATCCGCCCGGATGGGCGGTGCAGTCCCCGCACCGGAATCAAGGGCCAAGGCTGCCAAGCAGATGGCGGCGCATCGCTTCCATCGTGTTGGCATCGCAGCAGACTCCAGTGCGGGGCGCGTGACACAGGCGCTCAGTTGGGAACGTTCAGCGACGTGCCGGCAAAGCCAATCTGGTTCGCAGCTACAGGCACCGCCACAAACGGCGGCACGTTGGCAGCCGTGATGGCCGGGGCGGCACCTGCCACACCGCCGCGCGGCGTGGTGCGCACCACTTGGCTGGCGGGCAAGGCGGCACCCGACTTCAGGTGGGCATACATCGCATCCATCGCCTGGTTGAAGTAGGGGTGCAAGGGTACAAAGCGGGTGTCAAAACCGCCGAACGGCAGAAAGGTGTCGAAATGCTGGCCGTTTGTCACCTCGATATAGCGCAGCTTGCTGGCGGCACCTTCCACCACCTTGTTGTAGGCGGCGTAGGCGCGCGAGTTGTTGTTCACCGGCACCAGGGCATCGCTGCGGCCGCTGACGATGATGGTGGGCTTGCCGCGCAGGTTGCCGTTCAGCACCACCTCGGCAATGCCCGCCCGCACCGCGTCGCTCTGCGCCTTGGTGGGTGTGGATGCGGCCGTCAGGCTCGCGCCGCTGACGGGATCGGCGCCCGTGACCAGCGCACGCTGGCACAAGGCGTTGTCCAGGCCAAAGTCCGCCACGCCGGTGGATGGCGACACGGCAAACTGCCACGCCTTCGCCCCGCCCACCGAGTCGTTGTAAACCACCGCCGCAGGTGTGCCGTTGGCGGTGCCATTGGCCGTGGCAAAGCTTTGCGCCAGCGTTGCAGGCGCCACCGCCACCGGCACGCCTGTGGCGTTCACCGCCGCAAAGCTGGTGTTGCACACATTGGCCTCGACGGGGAATCGCCCGTAGCTCACCGGGTACATGGCCGACAGAATGGGTCCGTTGCCCAGGGCATAGTGGGCGTTGTGCATCTGGTCGTTATCCGGCGTCCAGCCATAGGCACGCAATTTGTTCAGCGCATCCTGCGACCGGGCGGCCGTATCGGCACCGCTGACCAGCCCCTTGGCCGCCAAGCCATCGCAGCGTGCCGCGGCCCGCGCCGTCATGCCCACCAGCTGGATGTAGTTGAAGATGGACGTCTCGCTCATGGCCGCGTCCGCCGCCAGCGCAGCGCAGGGCTGGTAGATGTTGCCGTAGGTCGTGTAATCGGCCAGCGTCTTGCCGTAACCGCTGACTGCGGCACCACCAAACTGGATGCCATAGCCGCTGGTGGTTGGCATTTCAGTGACGGGCTCGGAGGCCACCACGCCATCAATCAGCCCACCGCTGTCTTTTTCGGCCGCACCCAGCGAAGCAGCACCGCCGTTGGATGCAGAGCCGGCAATCACGATGGTGTTTTCCGGCGTGAACGGCACCGGATTGGCGGCCGTCCCATAGCGGTCGTTCAGCACAAACATGGCATAACGCCCGGCCGCCAGCGTGTCGGTGCCCCAGTCTTTTTCGGGGTTCTGCTGCGAGTGCACCTGCTTGATGGCCAGGCGGTTCGGGAACAGCGCGTTGTAGGCGGTACGCGCTGCATCGGTGATGTTGGCGGCAAAGAAATTGAGGGAGCCTGCGGCCGTGCGGGTGGCGCGCGTGCCATCAATTTTGTGCACGGTGTCGTCCATCATGTCGTACAGGCCAACGCCCTTGCCGGCATCGGTCAGGGCCACGGCACAGCCCTTTTTCAGGCCCCACTCGCCGGCCGTGCCGATGGCGCCATACACCCCGCGCGATCCCGACGAGGCGCCCAGTACCACGCAGGGGTTGGCCTGGTTGAAGCTGTCGGGCACCTGCACCGCAATCACCGTCCGCTTGCGGCCCGAGCCGTCGTCGAGCACCGCCACGTATTCGCGGCCCGGAATCAGCCCCTCGCCGGTCGTGACTGCGCCTGCAGCCGTGACATTGGGGCCATACAGGCTGCCGTAGCCCCCATTGACTGAGTAATCCAGAATGCCGCGGTAGTTGGAATACAGCGCATTGCGGCGCAGCTCTGCCGCTGTGGGGTTGGCGGGATCGGCATAGGCCGGCGTGGCGGCGCCCAACCCGGTCTTGCCAATGCCACCGGTCAACAAGTCCTGCGTGGCGGCAGTGTCCCCCTTGCCCGCTGTTGTAGCCGGGTAGACCGTGGCGCTCACCGGTGTGATGCCGGCCGGAAGGTCATTGGTCGGGTTGGATGAGCCCCCGCATGCGGCCATCACAGCCCCTGCCAACGCAGTCATGGCCACTTTCAGGGCGCGGTTGTCGTGCAGATTCACTTTCATGTTGTCTCCTTTTTCACTGACACAAAAACGCGCTCAGGCCTGGGCGCGCACAGATCGCAGACGTCCAACGACGCCGGAGGGAAAGTAATAAACCGAAAGCACAAACAGCACGCCCAGCCACAGCAGCCAGCGGTCTGGCGAGAGCAGCGCCGACAGCCATGGCAGGCCAGTGGTGGCCTCATGCCCCAGGCGCAACAAATCTTGCAGGTAGCTTTGCGCCACCACAAACAGCACAGCACCAATGACCGAGCCGTAGATGGTGCCCATGCCGCCAATCACCACGATGAGCAGGCAATCCATCATGATTTCAAAGCTCAGTGAGGTGTCGGGCCCGTTGTAGCGCAGCCAGAGCGCCAGCATGGCACCGGCCAGCGTGGCAAACAGTGCCGACAGCACGCTCGATGTGGTGCGGTAGACCACCACGCGATAGCCGATGGCCTCGGCGCGGAACTCGTTCTCACGGATGGCCTGCAGCACACGGCCAAACGGCGAATTGACGATGCGCAGCAGCGCCAGCACCAGCACCACGGCCGTGACGAACAGCAGGTAGTAGGTGATCAGCTTGCCGTCGATGAGCACGCCCAGCACCTCGGTCTCGAAGGGCTCGAAGCTCGGCGAGAGCAGCTCGGGCACCTTGAAGGTCAGGCCGTCCTCGCCGCCGGTGATGTCCGACAGCTGCGAGGCCAGCGTCTGGAACGCCGCCGCCACGGCCAGCGTAATCATGGCAAAAAAGATGGCCCGCACCCGCAGCGAAAACAGCCCCACCGCCAGCGACAGCAACAGCGACAACAGCAGCGCACCGCCAATACCCACGCCCAGCGCAGCCCAGGTGGGCCCCATGCGCGTGGTGGCCACAGCAATGCCGTAGGCACCAATGCCAAAGAACATGGTGTGCGCAAAACTCACGATGCCGGTGTAGCCCAGCAACAGATCGAAGCTGGCCACCAGCACCACGAAGACCAGCACCTTGGCCGCCACATTGAGCGCCTTGACGCCGGGAAACAGAAACGGCGCGAACGCCAGGCCCACAAAAATGGCCACGAGAATGCCCGCCAGCACCTTGCTGCGCGGGTAGTCGCCTGAGAGAAGTCGTTGGAACATGGATATGTTTCCGTTATTCATGCTGTTCACGGATCACTGCGCCCGCAACTGGCGTGCACGAAGCCAGCGGCCGCCGTGCAAGGGCCGCCCCGCCGCACTGGCGGCGTCCCCCTTCCAGGGGGAAGGCGCGAAGCGACTCAGGGGGTTTCATCGGTTGGTGACCGGGTACACACCCTGCGGCCGCCACAGCAAAATGGCCACCATCAACGCAATGTTCGAGAACAGCGCCACCTTGGGGGCCAGAAAACCCGTGTAGTTGGCCATCAGCCCCACCAGCAGCGCACCGATGAGCGCACCGCCCGTGCTGCCCAGCCCGCCGATGATGATGACGATGAAGATCAGCACATTGACCTGCGCGCCCATCTGCGGCACCACGCTCTGCTGGTAAAGCCCCCACATCACACCGCCCAGGCCCGCCAGCGCCGAACCCACCACGAACACACCCACGAACAGGCGGCGGATGCGGTAGCCCAGGCTTTCGACCATTTCACGGTCCTGCACGCCAGCGCGGATCAGCAGGCCCACCTTGGTGCGCGAAAGCGTCCAGGCCAGCACGCCGAAGACCACCAGGCCCACCACCACGGCGATCAGACGGTATTTTTCGATGGCGGCATCGCCCACCAACAGCGAGCCGCGCATGCCTTCGGGCAGCGGCAGCGGTATCTGCGCCGGGCCCCAGATGACCTTGATGAGTTCTTCACCAATGATCATGCCGCCCATGGTGATGAGGATCTGCTTGAGGTGCTGGCCGTACACCGGGCGCACGATGAAGCGCTCGAACGCCAGGCCCACGGCGCCCGCCACCGCCATGGCCACCAGCATGGCGGGCAGCACCGCCACCATGTTGCGCCACAGCTGCTCAGAGCCCGTCCAGTCGCCCATGGCACCCAGCACGCTGGTGGCCACAAAGGCGCCGAGCGCTATGAACACGCCGTGGCCGAAATTGAGCACGTCCATGAGGCCGAACACCAGCGTGAGGCCCGAGGCGATGATGAAGATGATCATGCCCATGGCCAGCCCCGCCACCGTGAGCGTGAGCCAGGTGCTGGGCGAGCCGATGAAGGGCAGCACCAGCAGCGCCAGCGCGGGCACCAGCGCCAGCGGCTTCCAGTCGAAATCGCGGGTGTTCATGCATGGGCTCCTGCTGCGCCGCCAGTGGCCACACGCACAAACCTCACCGCGCACGCGGCGTTGGCCACACCGCAAAACACTACTAATTTTATAGCTGCTAGCGCTTTACCATCAAGGGCTAGAGGCCAAAAAGGCTTCAAATCAGAACATCTCATAGCGCCAACCCCAGCAGCGAACGCTGCAACGCCTCGTCTTCGGCCAACGCGGCCATGCTGCCCGCATGCACCACCTGGCCGTTGTCCATCACGGCGACGGTATCGCCCAGGCGCTTGGCAAAGTGGATGTTCTGCTCGACCAGCAAAATGGTCACGCCGCTCTTCTTGAGCTGGTCGAACGCCTCGATCATGTTGTTGATGATGGCGGGCGCCAGGCCCTTGCTGGGCTCGTCGATGATGAGCAGATCGCGCGGCTCGACCATGGCGCGCGCCACGGCCACCATCTGCTTTTGTCCGCCGCTGAGCTTGCCGGCCGGGTGGTTCCAGAACGTCTCGACCGGCGGGAAGAGCTTGAAAATCCACTGCAAGCGCTGCGCGTCCATCTGCGCCGCGTTGCGCGCCTTGCGGGCGGCCAGCAGCATGTTTTCTTTCACCGTGAGGTCGGCAAAAATGCCCATGTTTTCGGGCACATAGGCGATGTTCATGCCCGCGATCTGCGGCGTGTGCAGTGCCGTGATGTCCCTGCCGGCAAAGCGCACTGCGCCTTTGGATGCCTGCCACAGGCCCATGATGGTGCGCAGCGTGGTCGTCTTGCCCGCGCCATTGCGCCCCAGCAGCATGGTCAGCTGGCCCTTGGGCACGACGAGGTCCACGCCATGCAGGATGTGATACGCCCCGATGTGCGTGTGCACGCCCTTCAACTCCAGCAAGGCATCCACAGGTGCCACTGCGCGTGCGCCGCGCCCCAGCGGGGCGGCGCTTGCGCCATGGGACAACCCGGCGGCGGTCATCAGGACCATGCTCATGCGGCCTCCTTGTCGGCATCTTTGGCAGCATCTTTGGAAATGCCCAGATAGGCCTCTTGCACCACGGGCGAGGCAATCACTTCGGCCGGGGCGCCATCGGCCACCAGCGTGCCGTTGGTCAGCACGATGATGCGGTCGGCCAGCTCGCGCACCACGTCCATCTTGTGTTCGACCAGCAAGATGATCTTGGTCTTGTCCTTTTTCAGCGCGCGGATCAGGTTCAGGATGACCGGTGCCTCGTCGTGGCCCATGCCGGCGGTGGGCTCGTCGAACATGTAGACCTGCGGCTCCAGCGCCATGAGCAGCGCTACTTCGAGCTTGCGCTGGTCACCGTGCGGCAGGCTGGCCACGGGGGTATCGCGACGTTCCAGCATCGACACGGTGTGCAGGATGGCTTCGGCCCGCTCGGTCAGCGCCCGGTGGTCGCTCCAGATGCTCCACAGGTTCAGCCCCCGGCGGTGCGCCCCGGCGCGCGTGGCCTGCACGGCCAGGCGCACGTTTTCGAGCACGCTGAGGCCCGGGAACAGGTTGGTCAGCTGAAACGCCCGCCCCAGCCCGGCGCGCGTGCGGGCCGATGGCGACTGCCCCGTCAGGTCCTGCCCGCCCAGCGTCACCGTGCCGGCGCTGGCCCGCAGTTGCCCGGAGATCAGGTTGAAGTAGGTGGTCTTGCCCGCGCCGTTGGGGCCCACGATGGCCGTGAGCGTGCCCGGCGCGAACGCGCAGCTCACGGCATTCACCGCCACATGGCCGCCGAAGCGAATGGTCAGGTCTCGGGTTTCAAGCATGTGCGGTGCGTGCGCCGCCAAAAGCCATCGGCAGCGCAATCCCATTTTTAATAAAAAAGGCCTCTGGCGCTTTACCATCAAGCGCTAGCAGCTATAAATAACATAGCACTACGGCAGGCACGGCGGCGCCCGCCAGAAAGCAGCCGGTCAGCGCTTGTTGCGGATCGGCACGTTCATTTCTTCAGGCTTGATCTCGCGCACCAGCTCGGGCACGCCCCAGGCAAAGGCCGGGTCCACCTTGATCTTGAAGTGGTACATGCTCTGCAGGGCCTGGTGGTCCTCCTTGCGGAAGGTCATCTTGCCCTTGGGGGTGTCAAAGCTCATGCCTTCCATGGTCTTGATGAGCTTGTTGGTGGCGGCGTCGCCCCCCGTGGCCTTGAGGGCCGTGACCAGCGCCATGGCCGAGCTGAAGCCCCCCGCCGTGAAGAAATCGGGCGGCGCCTTGAACTGCTTGTAGTGCGCGGCCACCAGGGCTTCGTTCACGGGGTTCTTGGGAATGCCGAAGTAGTAGTAGGTGGCGCCTTCCATACCCGGGAAGTTCTTGAAGCTGGCCATGGCGGGCAGGATGTTGCCACCCGTGGCGATCTCGATGCCGTAGCGCTTGAGGTCCATGTCGGCAATCTTGAACGGGTTGCCCGCGCCGGCCCACAAGATCCAGATGATCTTGCGGCCCGGCTGGTCCTTGAGCTTGTCGATCAGGCGCTGGGCGCCAGCGGTGAAGTCGGTGGTGCTGGTGGGCAGGTATTCCTCGTGCGCCAGCTTGGCATTTTTGATGGCACCCTTGAAGGCTTTCACGCCATCACGGCCAAAGGCGTAATCCTGTGCCAGCGTGGCAATGGTCACCCCGGCCTTGTCGATGGCCACGGCATTGCTGATGGCGTCCTGGCTGCTGTTGCGGCCGGTGCGAAAAATGTATTTGTTCCACTTGTCGCCCGTGATGGCGTCGGCCACAGCGGGCTCCACCAGCAAAATCTTTTTGTATTCCTCGGCCACGGGCAACATGGCAAGCGCAACGCCCGACGACGTGGGGCCCACGGCGATGTCGGCCTTGTCGTCCGAGTAGGCGGAGGCCAGCAGGCTCTTGCCCAGGTCGGGCTTGCCCTGGTCGTCCCGCTCGATCACCACGATTTTTTTGCCGTTGACGGCCATGGTGCCGCCGGTGGCGTAGTCCAGGCCCATCATCAGGCCGGTTTGCGTCTGCTTGCCATAGGCTTCGAGCGGACCGGTCTTGCTGTAAACGTGGGCTATGCGGATTTCACCCGACTGGCTGAATACGGGGGCAGACAGTGTGGCTGCCAGGGTGGCCAGTGCGACCAGGGTGCGGCGTTGCATGGGGTTGTCTCCTTGTGTTTTGACTGAACATTGCACAGTTCGTGCCACGCATCAAACTGTTGATTTGTATGGTTTATTTATCCGCATCGAATAACCATGTCTGAATTTCAGACAGATTAAATGCCTGACATTCAGACATTTGTTTGATTTTTACTCAGGGTTTTCCAGACGTCCGTACAGCGTGGCCCGCGAGATGCCCAGTTGCCGCGCCGTCGCCAGTTTGTTGCCGCCATGGGCTTTGAGCGCTGCCGCTATGGCGCGCTGCTCCAGTTCGGCCACCTGCTCGGCCAGGGGACGCAGGTAGCACTCGTCGCCCAGCGCCCTGGGCTCTGACACGGCATGGGGCACAGGTGCCGCAGGCTCCACCCCGGCCTCGCGGAGGATCATGCGCAATTGGTCGGCATCGATGGATTGCGAATCGCTGCGCATGGCAGCCTGCTCCAGCACGTTGCGCAGCTCACGGATATTGCCGCGCCAGGGTTGGCCCGCCAACAGCGCCATGGCATCGGCCTGCAACTCAGGCGGCGCCGTGCCGTTGCGCAGGGCCAGGTCTTCGCCCAGCACTTCGACCAGCGCCGGGATGTCGCTGCGCCGCTCGCGCAGCGGCGGCACGCGCACCGGCAGCACATGCAGGCGATAGAAAAGGTCTTCGCGAAACCGGCCCTCGCGCACCAGCGCCCCCAGGTCACGCGAGGTGGCGGCCACCACGCGCACATTGAAGGGCACCAGCTTGTTGGAGCCCAGCGGCTCGATCTCGCCCTCTTGCAAGGCGCGCAGCAGCTTGGCCTGCAGGCTTTGCGGCATGTCGCCGATTTCGTCGAGAAACAGCGTGCCGCCATCGGCCAGCTTGAACTTGCCATCGCGCCCCTTGCGGTCTGCGCCGGTGTAGGCGCCAGGGGCCACGCCAAAAAACTCGGCCTCCAGCAATGTGTCGGGCACAGCGGCAATGTTCACGCTGACAAAGGGGCCGCTGGCACGGCTGGACGCCGCGTGGATGGCATGGGCCAGCAGCTCTTTGCCAGTGCCGGTTTCGCCGAGCAGCAGCACGGGGCTGGACGACTGCGCGGCACGGCGCGCCTGGCGCTTGACCTCGGATGCCGCGGGGCTCGACCCGACAAAGCTGGCAAATGTGTATTTGGCGCGCCGCTGGCCGTCGCCCGACACGGCCAGCGAGCGGCTGCGCTGGCTGGCCAGCTCGCGCCGCGCATCATCCAGGTCGCGCTGCAACAGCGCAAACTTGCCGATCAGGGGTTGCAGCGTGGTCTCGGGGTGGTCAAACAGCACGATGCCAATGGCACCAATCACCCGCTCGGCCTCGTCGCGCAAGGGAATGCGGCTGACCACAAAGGTGCCCGCCTTGTTGGTGAGCAGATCAATCAGCACCGGCTGGCCGGTTTCGAGCACGCGGCGCATCTGGGTGTTGGGGATCACCTCTTCGACCGTGCGGCCGACAAACTGGTCCACCGACGAGAACCCCAGGGCGGGCAAAAAGCGCTGGTAACCCTCGTTCACCCAGACGATGCGGCCGCTGCGGTCCACCAGAAACATGCCCTGGCTGACGCTGGAGAACAACTGGAACATGGAGCGCGCCGCCAGCTCCAGAATGCCCTGGGCATCCATCGGCAGTGCGGGGGCTTCTTCATTGAGCAAGGGCATGGCCGCGATGGTAGCGCGCCCCGGCCCGCCGTGGCGCTATCGGAGTCGTGCGCACAATTGCTATTTATTCAATAGCTGCTCGCGCTTATCCATCAAGGGCTTCAGCCCGATTTAATGCAAAAATCGGCAAAGCACCCCATCCACCAGCCGGCAGCCTCACGCATCGAGCTGCTGCAGGCGCGCCAGCTTGCGCCGCGCCATGTGCTGAAAGAGACGCGGCAGGATCAGCACCGCCAGCACGATGATGAGCAGCGTGAGCGACATGGGGCGCTGCACAAAGACGAGCCAGCTGCCCTCGCCAATCGACACCGCATTGCGCATCTGTGCCTCGGCCAGCGGCCCCAGGATCATGCCGACCACCACGGGCGCCGTAGGAAAGTCAAAGCGCCGCATCAGCACACCCAGCAGGCCAATGCCGTACAGCAGGAACAGATCGAAGGTGCTCTGGCGCATGCCGTAGGCACCCACCGTGGCAAAAATCAGGATGCCCGCATACAACTGGGGTTTGGGGATTTTCAGCAGCTTCACCCACAGGCCCACCATGGGCAGGTTCAGCACCAGCAGCATCACGTTGCCGATGTACAGCGAGGCAATCAGCGCCCACACCAGCGTGGCCGAGGTGGTGAACAGCTGGGGACCGGGGTTGATGCCGTAGTTCTGGAACGCGCCCAGCAGCACCGCCGTGGTGTTGGAGGTGGGAATGCCCAGCGTGAGCAGCGGGATCATGGCCGCCGTCACGGTGGCATTGTTGGCGGCCTCCGGGCCGGCCACGCCTTCGATCGCGCCCACGGTGCCGAACTCGGCCTTGTCGGTGTCCTTGGCCAGCTTCTTTTCGGTGGCGTAGCTCAGAAAGGTCGGAATCTCGGTGCCGCCCGCCGGAATGCAGCCAAACGGCGTGCCGATCAGCGTGCCGCGCAGCCACGCGGGAATGGAGCGCTTCCAGTCGCGCCCGGTCATGTGCACGCGGCTCATGCGGTTGCGCGACTCGACCACGCGGCCTTCGTACATCGCCGCATACATCACCTCGGCCACGGCAAACAGGCCCACGGCGACCAGCACGATGTCGATGCCATCGAGCAGCTCAGGCTTGCCGCCGGTGTAGCGCGCCGCGCCAGAAATCTGGTCCATACCAATGCAACCGGCCGCCAGCCCCACGAACAGCGCGGTGATGCCGCGCACCGTGCTCTTGCCCAGCACCGCGCTCACGGTGGTGAAGGCCAGCACCATCAGCATGAAGTATTCGGGCGGGCCCAGCTTCACGGCAAAGTCGGCCACATAGGGGGCAAACAGGGTCACGACCACGGTGGCAACGGTGCCCGCCACGAACGAGCCAATGGCCGATGTGGCCAGCGCCGCCCCGGCGCGGCCGCTCTTGGCCATCTTGTTGCCCTCCATGGCCGTGACCATGCTGGCGGTTTCGCCCGGCGTGTTGAGCAGGATGGAGGTGGTGGAGCCGCCATACATGGCACCGTAGTAGATGCCGGCAAAAAAGATCATCGAGGCCGTGACCTCAACCTTGGCCGTGATGGGCAGCAGCATGGCCACCGCCACCGCAGGGCCAATGCCGGGCAACACCCCCACAGCCGTGCCCAGCGCACAGCCCACCAGGGCCCACAGCAGGTTGGCGGGCGTGGCGGCAGTGGCAAAGCCCGCCATCAGTGCATCAAAGATTTCCATCACAACCACCCGGTTTGCGTGAGCCCTGGCAGGTTGATGGCCAGGAACTGCGTGAAAGTCCAATAGACAGGCGCCGAGATCAGCACGCCCGTAACCCCGTCCACGGCCCAGGTGCGCAAGCTGCCCGCATCCTGCCCAGCTGCCCGGCGCAGCCCCTGCACGGCCAGCACATAGCACAGCGTGCAACTCAGGATGAAGCCCACCGTGGTGATGAGGGCGGCGTTGAGCAACAGGCCGGCCGACACCCACACAAAGGCAGGCTTGTCCGCACGGGCGGCGCCATTGGGCTCTTCCATGGCACGAAATCCGCCCGATCGCGCCTCCCACAGCAGCACGCCGCCGCACAGCGCCAGCACGCCTGCCACCAGCCACGGCAGAAAATTGGGGCCAACGCCGCTGTAGCCCGCGTTCGATGGAATATCAATGGCGCCCAGCGCCAGCGCAGCAGCGGTCAGCAGCACGCCGACCGCCACCACGGTCTGCATGCGCGTGGCCTGCAGGTTGTTGGCAACGCCGGGTTCGGTGCCCGAACTAGAGGAATCAGGGGTTGTCGGATCAGACATGCGGGGTCTTTCTCAAGCCCTTGGGCACAGGGCCCAAGGTGCGCAACACAGCGCGTAATACCGTGCGCAATACGGTGCGCACTGCAGTGATCGCACACAAAACCGCCGTGCGCCCACCGGGCGGCCGCACGGCGCAGGGGCACGGTTCAGACCATGCCCGCCTTGACCATGGTGGCGCGCAGGCTGGCAAATTCGTTGTCCACAAAATTCGCAAACTCGTCGCCCGCCATCCAGGCCGGGGTCCAGTCGTTCTTCTGCAGCGATTCGGCCCAGCTCTTGCTTTTGACGGCCTTGGCGACCATCTCCGTCAGCGCCTTGCGCTGCTCGGCCGTGATGCCGGGGCCGGCATACACGCCGCGCCAGTTGCCAATCTCCACGTTGATGCCCTGCTCCTTGAGCGTGGGCACCGTGGAGTTTTTGAGACGCTGGCCTGAGGTCACGGCAATGGGCGTCATCTTCTTGGTGGCGATGTACTCGGCCATCTCGCTATAGCCGCCACCGCCAATCGTCACGTTGCCGCCCAGGATGGCTGCAATCGCCTCGCCACCTCCCCGGAACGCCACGTAGTTGATCCTGGCCGGGTCCACGCCCACTTCGCGGGCGATCATCGCAGCGGCAATGTGCTCGGTAGAGCCGCGCGAGCCGCCACCCCACTTCACGCTGCCGGGGTCTTTTTTGAGCTGGGCAATGACCTCGGCCATGCTCTTGAAGGGCGAATTGGCGGGCAGCACAAACACGTTGTACTCGCTGGTCAGCCGCGCAATCGGCGTAGCCTGCGACAGACTCACTGGTGGCTTGCCGGTGATGATGCCGCCCAGCATCACCGCGCCCATCACCATCAGGGCGTTCGGGTCGCCCTTGCTGGAGTTGACGAACTGCGCCAGACCGATCGCACCGGCGGCGCCGCCCTTGTTGTCATAGGTGACCGAAGACGCCGCACCCGAGTCGAGCAGGGCCTTGCCCAAGGCACGGCCGGTGGAATCCCAACCGCCGCCGGGGTTGGCCGGAATCATCATTTTGATGGCAGCAGCAGCATGGGCCGACAAGGGCAAGGTGCCCGCGGCCGCAAGAGCGGCCAGGGACTTGAGAAAGGTATCGCGACGCATCGTTTGTCTCCTGTGAGTGTTGGCGAACCGCTTGATGATGCGCGCACAGCCTGTCAAACGGCTGTCCTCCAACTCAGGGAAAACACCAAGAGTCTGCGCGGCAGAAGGCATCGAAGCAAAACGCCCGAAACCGCGGGTCGCCGGGCAGTACCGACAGGTTTCCAATGGATTGAATGCCATGGGGGTATGCGTCGCTGCGCGCCGTCCGCCGGAGGCAGGCGCGCCCCCATCGCACGGCCTGGATACACCATGGCCTGGTGCGCCGAAGTTCAAGCAAAATAGGGCTCCAGCCCAATATAGATAAGCGCCACCAGCTATTAAAAATGGAGCATTTCGCCAGACATGTAGCACGCAACCATCGAGGCCGTGGTGCACCGGCAGCGCAAAAAAAAAGCGGTGCAGCGCCCCCACCAGAAAGGCTGCACCGCTCAGGATGGCGTTCAGACCATCCCGCTTTCGCCATAGTGGCGCGCCCCATCAGAAGTTGTGGCGAATCCCGAACTGAATACCGGAGCTGGAGCCGCCTGGGCTGGTCGCGCCAATGCCGTCCGCCACGGCGAAGGCCGTGCCGTTGTCCTTGTTCTTCACGCGGCCATAGGTGGTGTACAACACCGTGCGCTTGGACAGCTTGTGCACGTAGCCCACCGCAAAGTGGCTCGCATCGTTGCCGATGTGGGTGGCGTTCACCGTGCCGATGGTCGCGCGGATTTCACCGGCCTTGCCCACGGGCACCTGCACGCCGATGGACTGCGCACGCGTCTTGCTGTCGCCGATCTTGTTCTCACCCCACAGCGCCATCACTTCAACCACGCCGAAGTCGTAGCTGCCGCCGATATTGGTCTGGCGGAAGTCGCCCAGCGCTGCGATCTTGGTGGTGGTGGTGCCAATCGCCACGCTGAAGGGGCCCGCTTCGTAGCCCACGCGAGCGCCCGCCACGTTACCGTCGTTGTTGCCGGTCTGCTCGCCACGGGCGACCATCACCTGGCCGAACAGGCCGCCCATCTTGGGCAGGTGGTAGCCGATGGAGTTGGAAGCGCG
>ERZ1023652.63-NODE-63-length-25358-cov-4.997622_pt1 | contig 25358 bp, 23 predicted proteins | sample MGYA00520879_ERZ1023652 | MGnify/ENA primary metagenome ERZ1023652 (study PRJEB33180, sample SAMEA4044469) | wastewater metagenome | place: Denmark | collected 2016-04-02 | study: EMG produced TPA metagenomics assembly of the PRJEB13832 data set (Local surveillance...
AAGCACAAATCGGCGATGCTATCCGCCTGGAACTGACCTACGGAACTTATATGTATAAAATCAGCAACACCGAAATCAAGAGCAATACTGATGAAAGTATTCTGGCACCTTCCGAAGAGCAGATTTTGACCTTGTACACTTATTATCCTTTCGACTACATCGGTAACACCCCTGACAGATACGTCGTGACCGCAAAATTGGTCGAAGGCAAGCCGCTGTCGGAAATAAATTTTCAAGGAGCCTCATGATGCGAAACATAAAAAAAATCGGCAGATTCATACTCAGCCTTCTGCTGATGTTTGTAGTGGTTGCCTTTATCGGAGTCATCTTCATGAAGCAGGTACTGCTGAACGCAAGCGACCTCAATTAGCAGTTGGATGACAGTGTCTACTACACCCAAGTAGAGGAAAGCTTGTCCGCTAATTTCAAGACTTTGAGCTTGGAAACGTCCATACCAGAGGAAATCTTCGTCGAAGCCGCGATGGACCAATATGGCCTACAGCAGCTTGCCCGCACGAACAATGAACAAGCGCTCAATTATCTGATCGATCCTAACGCTTCCTATGAGGCGGCGACCGATCACAGCATGTTCGAAGAGCCTGTGACGGCTTATGTTCAGAGTTACGCTGCAGAGCACAACCAGCCATTCGATGAAGGGTTGCAATCGCAGACTGCTACGATCATCGATGAAGCTACCGCTATTGTCGGTAGCCATACCATGCTGTTCAATCTGGATAATGTTATTGCTTTCCCGCAATTCCAGACTGTCCGGAAAATGCTGCAAACTGTTCTTTCGTATTTCTCTCTCGTACCACTGGCCTTCTTTCTGATCGCCGGAGCCCTCGTCGGCTTGAACTGGAAACTGCCTCACCGCTCACTGATCTGGATCGGCAGCGGCTTAGTTTCCGGCTCCGCCTTCGTCATCATCCCGGCGATTGTGGCATTGGTTCTTAAGATTCCGCAACGGATCACCGTTTCAGCAGATTATATCAACACCGCACTGCGCACATTGGCTCTGCATTACACTACCTTCTTCCTGGGCTCAGGCGCACTGGTCTTCGTTTTGGGAATTGCTTGCCTGGTTGGCTATAGCCTGATCAGCAAGGCCAAACGAGCGGCCTTCCGCCGAGAGCGCGCCTACGCTGCCGAAATGGAGCAATACTGATTTATTATCGGCTGGCAGAAGCATTGAAAGGAGGTGAAAATATATGAAAAAAGTCATCGTATCTCTTTTGTTTGCATTCGTGTTGTTCTTCGGAACACAACCGAATGTTGCTGCTGCAACAGAAAATGACATCATCGCAACTTTGGAAGCAACTAGCTTACCATCAAATTACGTGCAGCAAGCAAAAAATTATTTGATGTCCAATGATGTGACTGCTGAAGAAGCAGATCAAATCATTGTCTACATCAATAATGCACAGTCTATCGTTAACGCACGCGGAGCGAACAGTGTAAATCAGCTTACAACAGCTGATAGACAAGCCATCTTGGCTGAGCTTACTGCAGCTGCTGCTGTATTGGATATTACTGTTACTGTTACTTCAAAAGAAGTCGTATTCAGTAATGCAAACGGTACTGTTATTGCTACTTTCCCGACAAAGGGGAATGATGTCAAACAGACTGGAGCAAACAATCTCTACTTGGCAGGCGGAATCTCCTTGCTGGTAGCTGCAGCTGGAGCAGCTGTTGTTGCTAAAAAAAGATTTCAATTTGCTGTGGAAGCTTAAGCGTACGTCGCTGAGTTTGCATAATCACCAGTAAAACACCCCCGCTTAGACGGATGGCCCATCATGGGTCTCCGCTATGCAGGGGTGTTTTTTTGCGTGATAAGTTCCAGTCCGGGGTCGCAGCTCGGCTCAGTCAGAACAGCCCGCCAGAAAAATCCCGGTAAGCTGCCTTTATTTCCGCATATAGATCTAGATAGGATTCGCTCAAGGAGGACAGGATTCCGATCGCAAGCTGCGAGCTGTGGATCGTCTGGATTTTATGGACACGGATGTAGGAGACATCTGCATTCAGACTCAATTTGGGGTAACGGTCCTTTTCGACTTTGATGTCGTGGATGGGATCGATGTTTTGGCTCGTCGATACTTTCGAAATCGGAAAGGCCGTGAAGTCGCACGGCAGTGTATCATGTTCCGCACCGATGATCAGGAACGGGCGCGATTTGAAAGCGATTGTGTCCTTTTCGAGATCATGATAGGCAAAACGGGTCTTCACGATGGCCCCTATGTGGGCTTGCGTTTCGTTCATGGCTCCCGCACCTCCCCTTCGAATTCCTCCAGTTCATCCAGATAAACATCAAACAACGTGTCATACAGCCTCACTTTTTTGCGTCTTCGCGGATATCCGCAAGCTCCAGCAGTTTGGGTTCGGTTGCTTCTGCAGCGACGCCTGGTCTGCTGTTGCGCCAGGATGCTTCGCGGCGCGCCAAATCCGCCAGATACCAGCCTTCATACTGTCCGTACGCAAAGACGACGCGGTCGAGGATGAACTGTTCGCGCTCCGTCAACTTTTTCATCTCCAGCGGTTCGAAGGGATCGTAGCCTTCCTCGAAGAAGAAATGCAGTTCCGGCAGCACCGGCCCCTCTTCCCAGCCTTCGAAGCTTTCCCCGCACAACGGCTCCCCGGCCACGGCCAGACATTCCCGCTGTGCGAAATACAGCATCGTCTGCAGCTTCAGCTCATTGTCGCCGAACCGGGCTGCCGTATGGTTTTCGTAGGAATAGACCAGATACCTCGCCAGCTGACTCAGTTTCGGCATAACGATTTCCCCTTTCAGGATTCCCCTCTTTGATTAAAGCGCCTATTATTCATTTCTCAAAAAATTCTTGCCAGACGTCCGCCAAAAAAGCGCCGGCATCGGTCTGGACGGCCAATTGGAAGGACAACGACTGCGGCACCGGCGTCCGGTTCAGTAGGACGGCGTATGGGCCTTTGAAATAGTGGACGAAGCTCGCGGCTGGGTAAACGGCCAACGAGGTGCCGATGACGACCAGCATGTCCGCCGCACCGATTGCCGCAGCCGCATGATCCATCGCCTCCTCGTCGAGCATCTCGCCATAGAGGACGATATCGGGGCGCACCATCCTGCCTTGGGGATCGCGCTGGATGCCTTGCGCGTCCATCTTGATTGTGGTGGCATCGGCGGGTTCGGCTGTGTCGGACGTCCGCCATCTCGTCCCGTTGCCGTGCAGTTCGATGATTGCGCTGCTGCCGGCGGACTGGTGCAGATTGTCGATGTTCTGGGTGACGACGGTGACTTCCTTGCCTGTCTGTTCGAGCGCCGCAAAGAAGCGGTGCGCGGCGTTCGGGAGCGCCTGCGAAAAATCGAAATGTTCCGCATAATTGCGGAAGAAAAGCTCGGGATACGTCTCCAGGAAACCGATGCTGAGCGTCTCTTCGCCGCTGAAATGGCGGCCGCTCAACCTGTCGAACATCCCGCCCGCCGAACGGAAATCCGGGATGCCGCTCTCCGTGCTGATGCCCGCCCCCGTGAAGGCGACGATGCGTTGCGAATGGCGGATCATGTCCGCGAAGCGTTCTTTATCGTTATTCATGCTCGGGCTCCTTTCGGATGTTGTTCTTTCTGTCTTTATTATAGCTTTCGGGATGGCTGATCGGGTACTATTCCGCATTCAGTCTTGGGCGTACGCCCGACACATGAGTGAACTGTCGGGTGTTTTGCGGTTTTCGGTATTCGATCAGTCGACATCCGCGCCCTGTCTCGGCTGTTCGGCATTCATTCTCTCTGCATCAGCCGACATCCCCTTCCGACGCACAATGTCCTCTTCTTATTGGCCGATATATTATTACAAACCCATCCTCGTCCACCCAAACAACGTTTTCATCCATTTTCAAAATACAACTCTCCGATTGTTCCCCTTGATTTATCTGGCGAACAGAATTAACATATATGGTATGAGAAACAAACCGACAGCACAACATCTAGTGTTTTCGCCATAAATGAAGGAGTGATTATTGTGGATGCAACAAAGACCACATTTAAAGCAGGATTCGAAAAATTGAACAAGGACATCGAGCGGTTCCCGCATGTGTTTCCGATCACGGAGGATATGCACATTACCTATGAGGGCGTGTCCCGCCTCGTCATGCTGGATCGTTACTCCTACAAGGATTCCACAAAGGAGACCCTTTCCGAAGGGGATCTGGTTATTTTGACGGTCAAAGAGGATCCTAAATACCCAGCTCGAGGAACCGGCACCATACTCTCCATCAACCTTAAGGAACAGACGGCACGCATCAGAGTTTCCGCGGAGTACCAGCACAACATCGATGATTTCGAAGTCGAAGAAGGCGGCATCGTGACGCGCCGGATCCTGACGCTGGATAAACCACTGGAGCTTTTCTACGAACAGATCGCGATGCGTAATGCTCATGGCTTGGCTGAGGTAGAAATCACGCCGGAACTGCGCCATGAAGCTTTCCTGAAATTCTATGAAGAACAAAAAGCCTTGAATTTCATCCCGGCCGGACGCGTGCTCTACGGCGCCGGATCGGGTACCGATGTCACTTATTTCAACTGTTATGTCATGCCTTTCGTGCCCGACTCGCGCGGTGGCATTTCCGATCACCGCAAAAAAGTCATGGAAATCATGAGCCGTGGCGGCGGCGTCGGCTCGAACGGTTCGACGTTGCGCCCGCGCCATACAATCGTAAAAGGCGTCAATGGCCGCTCTTCCGGATCCGTCTCCTGGATGGATGACATCGCCAAGCTGACGCATTTGGTCGAACAAGGCGGTTCCCGTCGTGGTGCCCAGATGATTATGTTGGCCGACTGGCATCCGGATATCTTTGAGTTCATCATTTCGAAAATGCAGAATCCGCGCATCCTTCGCTACATTATCGAAAACTTCGAAGATGAACAGATCCGCATGTTGGCGAAGGAGAAGCTGCATTTCAAACCATTTTCACCTAAAGAAATCAACATGTACACAGGTATCGTCAACTACAAACACATCCCGGGGCATGGCGGATTTGATGCATCGGTCATCCATGAAGCCGAGAAGAAATTGCGCGATGGGGGCACCTACAGCGTCAACAATCCTGAATTCCTGACCGGCGCCAACATCTCCGTCTGCATCACCGACGACTTCATGGACGCCGTGATGCGGGGTGAGGAATATGCGTTGCGTTTCCCGGATGTCGAACATTACGACGCGGACGCGATGGCGCACTATGATGCCGAATGGACCAACTGCGGCGATGTCCGCGAATGGGAAGCTACCGGCAATGCTGTCCGCACCTACCGGACCGTCAAAGCCCGTGAATTGTGGCGGCTGATCAATGTCTGCGCCACTTATGCGGCGGAGCCTGGCATCTTCTTCATCGACAACGCCAACAAGATGACGAACGCAACAGCTTATGGTCAAAAAGTCGTTGCGACCAATCCTTGCGGCGAACAGCCATTGGCAGCCTATTCCGTCTGCAACTTAGCGGCAGTCAACTTGGCCGAAATGGTGAACAAGGACCTGCAGATGGTCGATTTCGCCAAATTGGAGCAGACCGTCCGCACCGGTATCCATATGCAAGACAATGTCATCGACTCCACCCCTTACTTCCTGGAGGAAAACAAAAAACAAGCGCTTGGCGAACGTCGGATCGGCTTGGGGATCATGGGCTTGGCCGACATGCTGATCTATTGCGGCGTCCGTTACGGTTCACTGGAAAGCCTGCAGCTGATCGATCAAGTATTCGAAACGATTGCTGTGGCGGCCTACGAGGAAAGCATCGAGTTGGCGAAAACGCGCGGCAGCTTCCCGTTCCTGGTCGGACAGAGCGGTAAAGAGACGCAGATCCTGCGCGAACGTTTCATCAATACAGGCTACATGAAAAAAATGCCTGAACACATCCGCGAAGGCGTCCTGAAATATGGCATCCGTAACTCGCACTTGTTGACAGTGGCACCTACCGGATCGACCGGGACGATGGCCGGTGTTTCCACCGGACTCGAACCTTACTTCTCATTCACGTATTACCGCAGCGGGCGTCTCGGCAAATTCATCGAAGTGAAGGCGGATATCGTCCAAGAATATCTGGAGCGACATCCGGATGCCGATCCGATGAACTTGCCTGATTACTTCGTGGCTGCCATGACACTTGCGCCCGAAGAGCACGTCGATGTGCAGACAACGATTCAACGCTGGGTCGACAGCTCCATTTCGAAAACGGTGAACGCACCGAAAGGCTACACTGTCGATCAGGTCGAAAAGATCTACGAGCGCCTTTACTTGGGCGGTGCCAAAGGCGGAACAGTCTATGTGGACGGCAGCCGTGATTCCCAGGTACTGACGCTGAAAGCCGAAGAAAATGTCTGGGATGAGGAAGGCAAGCTCGAGGAAGAGAAAGAGCACGTCAAAATCAACAAGGACAAGACTTTCCTGGTTGATTCGATAGCCAATCTCGAAGCTACCGACGTCACAATCGGCAACGAAATCGGCGACACTTGCCCGATCTGCCGTCAAGGGACGGTCGAAGATCTGGGCGGCTGCAACACCTGTACCAACTGCGGCGCACAGCTGAAATGCGGTTTGTAAACTGATTAACTCAAGAAGAACCCGTCCGATTTTAGGACGGGTTCTTCTTTGTGGTTTGCCGACATTCATGCTTTGCTGCTCGTCTTGCGCTGCGGATGCTGCTTGTCCGATAAACATAAAGTATCGGACAAGCACAAAAAAGAGCTGCCGAATACGGCAGCTCCAGCCTTTAGTTTGATTCTTTTCCGGTGTCCGAAGGTTCGGGTTTGCCTGCTTCAAGCAGGACACGGTCGCGGATGGCGAAGAAGGCCACGACCATCAGGAATAGGCCCGATACGGCCATCAGGATTTCGATTGCCATCCGGTCCGCCAGCGGCCCGAATACCAGCATCCCTAAAGGCATCATTGCGCTTGCGACCATGCTTTGGACGCCGAAGACGCGTCCGAGGAAATCTTCTTCGACCTTTTCCTGCAAGAGCGTCATGCTCGGAGCGTTCAGGAGCGGAATGAAAAGTCCGACCAAGCCCATCAGGAAGAGATAAATCCAGAAGTTCGGGATGACGCCCATCCCGAAAGAGCACAAACCCATTACTGCAATCGCGGCCGCGATGGAATGGATCCGGTTCTTGAATCCGCCCCATGACGCGATCCAGAGGCCGCCGCCGATCATCCCGATCGAAAAGGCGATTTCGATCGCCGTCAAGCGCCAGACGTCGTCGCCGAATGAGCGCGCAACCTGCAGCGGTGACAGGAACGACACCGGTGCTGCCATGAAGAAAGCAAGCGAAAAATAGAGGAACAACCTTTTGATAAAAGTATGATTTTGGATATAGCTGAAGCCTAGCTTCATGTCCTGCAGGTAATTGCTGACTTGTTCCTGGCTGGCTTTTTCATGCGTAGGGACTTTCAGGAAGAACACGAGGATAGCGATCGCCAAAGCAGCTGTCACGATATCGATCAGAAAGATACCTTCCATCGGCGCAAATTGGTAAAGCGCGCCACTGATCATCGGCGAAACCAGCATGATGACAGCCTGGATGCTGCCGTTGAGCCCGTTGATCCGGGTCAGCTCCTTTTCAGGGGCGATCTGCGGCAGGATGGCGCCGACCGCCGGCATCTGGATGCCCGCACCCAATGCGCGGATGGCCGATGTCGCCAAAAGAATCCAGATGGAACGCTGCCCCGCCAAGAACAGCAGGACCAGCACCAAAGTCGAGAGCGCAATGATGCCGTCGGAAAGGACGATCAGGCGCTTCCGGTTATAGCGGTCGGCCCACACCCCGGCGAATGGCGAGATGAAGAAAGTTGGCAGAAAGCCGAAGATGGTCGATAAGGTCATGATGACGCCGGATTGTGTTTCCAAGGTCAGGTACCAGAATATCGCGTATTGGACAAGCGACGAGCCGAACAGGGAAATCGTCTGGCTGCCCAGAAAAAGAGCGGTTTGACGCTGCCACTTTTCATATTTTATTTGCTTGATCACATTGTTTGCACTTCCTTGCTGGAGAGGCGGTTATCGTCCCCAAAATGACTGCGTTCAGAATCAAACGACTGAACGTATGTTTCCATTCATGGTATACTATTCTCAACGAAAAGTAAAAGGATTGAAACGGATGAGCAGAGAAGAAATCAACCAAAAATTAGCGCTGCTGCCCGACTTGCCCGGCTGCTACATCATGCGGGACAAGGATGACGAAATCATCTACATCGGCAAGGCCAAAAATCTGAAGAATCGAGTTAAATCGTACTTCCACAGCAAGCACGAAGGCAAGACGCAGCTGTTGGTCGCGGACATTGACCGTTTCGAAACGATCGTAACCAAAACGAACAAGGAATCGCTGCTGCTGGAGATCAACCTGATCAAGCGTTACCAGCCCAAATACAACATCAAACTGAAACAAGGGACAATGTATCCTTATCTGAAGGTCACGAACGAAAAAGATCCGCAGCTCATCATCACTTCGACGGTCGAGGATGACGGCGGCATCTACTTCGGACCCTATCCGCACGTCTACGCGGCGACGGAGACGCAGGAATTCATCCAAAAAATCTATCCGTTGCGCAAGTGCGCCAAGAATTCGAAACGCGCCTGCCTCTATTACCATATGGGCCAATGCATCGGCTGCTGCGATCATGAGGTGTCAAAAGAGGAATACGATGCCCAAATCAAACGCATCGCCGCTTTCCTGAATGGCGACGTCAAGGAGATCAAGAAAGATCTGCGCGAAAAAATGCACCGCGCCGCAGAAAGCCTGAATTTCGAACAGGCTGCCGATTACCGCGATCAGATCAGCTACATCGAGGCGACTGTGGAAAAACAGACGGTCATGTCGCGCGACTACACGAACCGCGACGTCTTCGCCTTCCATATGGACAAAGGCTGGCTGTCGATTCAAGTCTTCCTGCTGCGCCAATCCTCGATCATCAAGCGCGAAGCCGCCCTTTTCCCCTGCTACGATACGCCTGAAGAAGAGCTGGCTTCCTTCATTATGCAGTTCTATCAGGATCCCAATCATATCCTGCCGCAAGAAGTGCTCGTGCCGAAAGGCGTCGACACGGAACTGCTGCAGGAAGCGCTCGGAACGAAAGTGCACACGCCTGTCCGCGGCAGCAAGCGCAGCATCCTCGAACTGGCGATCACGAACAGCGAACTGGCGCTGACGGAAAAGTTCATGCTGATCGAGCGTGACACCCACAAGACGGTCGGCGCCATCCAGGAACTTTCCGAGGCGCTCGGCATCGAATATCTGGAGGTTATCGAGTCGTTCGACCATTCGAACATCCAGGGAACCAATCCGGTCTCGGCGATGGTCGTCTATCGGGACGGAAAGCCGGAACGCAAAAACTACCGGAAATACAAAATCAAGACGGTCGAAGGCAGCAATGAATTCGCGACGACGCAGGAAGTCATCCGCCGCCGCTACAGCCGTTTGCTGCGCGAAGGCCGCGCCATGCCGGATCTGATCCTGATGGACGGCGGCAAGGTTCAGGTGCATGCCGCCAAGGAAGTGCTGGAGGACGAGCTCGGATTGGACATCCCGGTAGCGGGCATGGTCAAGGACACGAAGCACAAGACTTCCTCGCTCATCTTCGGCGAGAAGGATGAAATCGTGGAGCTCAGTCCGAACAGTCAGGCTTTCCATCTCGTGCAGCGGATCCAGGAAGAGGTCCACCGCTTCGCGATCACTTTCCATCGCCAAATCCGCGCCAAGAACAGCATCGCTTCGCAATTGGACCAGATTGAAGGTGTCGGACCGAAAACCCGCACGAAGATCCTGAAGCATTTCAAGACGATGAAGAACATCCGCGAAGCCAGCTACGAAGACATCAAAGCGTTGGGTATCCCGGAAAAGACGGCGCTGCTGATCAAAGAGGAACTGGGCGAAGAGAATGGTTGAGCCTTTGTTTTTGCAGCGGCTCCAGTCCGCTTCACGAAGTCGTAGCGCTGAAATTTTCCAAACGGATGAAACATGTTATAATGTAGAGTAGTCCACGGAATATCCCGTGATGAAACTCACGCTGGAGGAGGCGTTACTGATGAAAATATTTACCGATAGTGCTTGTGATCTGGCTTATGCTTATCTGCAGGAAAATGATGTGGAAGTCTTCCCTTTGACCACTTTGCTGGATACGGGCGAATACGAAGACATGATCGAAATACAAGCCGACAAAGTCTATGAAATGATTGGACGCGGTGGCCACCCGAAAACGAGTCAAGTGTCCTTGGAAAAATTCCTTTCCGGTTTCCGGAAAGCGGCCGAAGCCGGCGAATCGGGCATCTACATCTCCCTTTCGGCTAAACTTTCCGGCACCTATCAGGCCGCTTATCTGGCTCATCAGCAACTGAAAGAGGAATTCCCGGATTTTGATCTGCGCTTGGTCGACTCCATGAGCGCTTCCGTCGGTGAAGGCTTTTCGGTCGTCGAAGCAATCGAAATGCGCGAAGCAGGTTTTACTTTGGATGAGATCGAATCACGTGTCCGTTTCACGGCTGCCAATGTCGTATCTCTGTTTACGGTCAAGGATTTGAATTATCTTGCCGAAGGCGGCCGACTTTCGAAATCCAGCGCCTTTTTTGGGGGCTTGCTGAATATCCAACCGTTATTGGAAGTCATCAATGGTGAATTGGTACCCGTCGAAAAACTGCGCGGGCGCAAAAAGGTCCTGAACCGTATGTATGAACGCTTGCGCGATGAGGCGGATATGATTCAGGAACAGAATGTCTTCCTTTGTCATAGCGACGATGCTGAAGCGATAGAGGAAATGCGTCAATACATCGAAGAGCATTTCCATCCGCGCCGCATCTATGTGAATACGATCGGCTCCACAATCAGCTCGCATACCGGTCTGGGTACGTTGGGATTATTCTTCCTGAAGAAATACGAATAACAGTATGCATGTTACAAAAAAGCGACCATCTGCAAGTGATGGTCGCTTTTTTGTTGCGGTTGTCCGATTCTTCGCGGTTATCGGACAAACAATGATCCAATTGGCGTGTAGTTGTCCGATTCTTCGCGCTTATCGGACAAGCAGTGGTCCAGTCGGCATTTGGTTGTCGGATTCTTTCCGGTTATCGGACAAACAATGATCCAATTGGCGTGTAGTTGTCCGATTCTTTCCGGTTATCGGACAAACAATGATCCAATTGGCGTGTAGTTGTCCGATTCTTCGCGCTTATCGGACAAGCAATGATCCAGTCGGCGTTTGGTTGTCCGATTCTTCGCGGTTGATCATTTTTTTGCTTATTTATTGATGTACGTGCTGATGATCCGGACAAAAATCGGCATCAACAGGATGACCGAGAACAGCCGAACGAGATGGATGGAGGAAACGATGATTGTGTCCGCCTCAAAAGCCGCCGCCAGAATGGTCATATCCGTCAATCCACCCGGCGAGGTCCCCAGCAAGGCTGTGATCAGATCGATTCCGGCTACTTTATGCAGGATGTAGCCTGCAATCACTCCGACCGTCAACAAAATAACCACTGAAATTACGGCAGGAAAAAACACCTGTTTCATTTCGGCCAGACTACTTTTCGTGAAGTTCATGCCGATGGTCCCGCCGATGATGATCTGTCCAATTATTTTCAGATTGGCCGGCATGTAGCCCATCTGCGAAAAATAGTTATAAATTGCAACTGCGACCAAAGAACCGATCATTCCTCCAGCTGGCACACGGAAGCGGATCCCAGCCCAGCCTCCGATGAATGCCACAATCAAAGTCCCCAACAGTTTCCCAAAATTCATATATTTGCTCCCCCTTCTGTCAATTTAATGCTCTCTTCCCATTTTCGACTTTCCCGCGAAATAGTCAAGTTCATTTCCGCGCAAAAAGAGGAACACCCTGTTCTTTCGGTGTTCCTCTTCGTTCCGCTTTTCTTCTTCTTATTCGTATTTCTTTTTCTTGGGTGGTGGGAACGGCAGGATGATGCCTTGGCCTTCCCCGTTCGGTTGCGCTTGGAAAAAAGTACGTTTCAGGACAATCGTGATTTTCGGCCGTTCCATCTCAACTGTCGGTGATTCAAGGATTGCGTAAAGACGCTCCTCGGCATCGATCAGATTCGCCAGAACAGCATTCTCTGATCGTGGCACGTAACCCAACATGTAGCCGGCTTGCGTCGCAACGGCGATGGCATTCGCATCATAAGCATTATCGGTCTCGCGGACGAGTTGCAGCAGGTCTCCCGGTTTCAGGAAATCAGCGACGCCGCTCAGTTCATGAAACTGCGTGCCGGCGATGTAGGTATGCACCAATTCCTTATCCGTATGAGCATAGCTCAATGGCGGCTGCTTCGACTTCAGATATCGGCTTTCCTTTTTGTCTTTCTGATTTTCAGGTTGCAGCAGTCTGTTGATTTGCCTCTTCAGATTGCTGTTCGGCTCCTTCTCAAGTGCAATCTGTAGTTCGCGTTCCACCTGGTCAGACCATTTTTTTCGGTTCTGCAGCAATACTTGGACCGCTTTTTTGCGTACACCGGCATGGCGGTAATGGATACCGCGGATACACCAGACTTCATTGTATTTGCGTTTCTCGCTCATCACTTCGAATAGGCGCAGCAACCATTCGTCGGCGCGCATCAGATCCGTAACGCTCGGATTTTCCGGTTCTTCGATCTCTAAGGGAAGCGCGTAAAGATCCGGATTCAGGATCGCTTCTAAGTATTCGCAGACATCGTCGAAATAGAATTCGGGATTGATTTTCAGAAAGAAATCAAGCATGTTGAATCCCAACGGTTGCCGGCTCAACACTTCCATGAAAGCCGGAAAATCGGGATGCATATTCAGATAGACGAGTACCTTCATGATCAGGTTATCCGATTCGTTCGGAGCGGAAATTTCCTGGTAGACGATATGGCGCCATTTTGGTTGATGAAGGAAACTCTCCACTTTATGCACCAACTTTTCGTAACGGGCGATGCGGGTATCCCACATGGTTTTGGTGCGGCGGTACTTCGTCTCGTTTTGACTGATGAAGTCGTAATCCTGTTGCCAAAAGTCGACGACTTGATACCAGATGCTGACGAGCGCGCCAAGATCGATGAAGTTTTTCGCAAAATCACGCTTTTCGATGAACTTATATAGGAAATCAAGTTGGGCATCGATGGTCAAACTATCATTGTTGTAGTCGGCATAACAGATGAGGTAGGCGAAATCCGTGAAATTGGCGGCCGTGATTTCCGTCTTTTTGAAATAGGCGCGCATATCGGTTTTCTGGATGCAGAGATTGGTATAGATGTTGGCGAGGAAATCGCTCTTGATACCTTCGTGCATCATCCAATGCTGCTGCTCCCATCTGACTGGCTTCAGCAAGAACATGGCTGCTAGCTTCCCGTAACCGACTGTGTGCTTAGCCAATTCGAAAATGAAATTGTTCTGCATGGGAAAAACGTATTGGATGCTCTCGAGCACGTAAAGGGTGTACTCACTGTGATAACCCAAGACGCGCATAATCTGCTTGGTCGTATCATATGGAAAGAAGCCCAAAAGAATGATGCCCAACTTCACCTGTTCCGGATCGGTGCCGCTACGGGCCAGGCGCATGCCGAGGTGGAACAACCGCTCCCGCGAACTTGTTTCCGCTTCCAAAGTAATCCGTACTCTTTCGCGCAATTCAATGAAGTAACTGCAGATTGGATAATGCTCCAGAAAATGACGCAGGACAGGATCTGTCAATATGGTGTCTTCTTTATTGACAAGGTCTTTCAGGATGCCGCAGCATTCCTTCGCCAAATCCTCTTTGCGCCAAAAAGGAATCCCTTCGGATGCAAGGACGTACAGTACATCTTTTTGCCCAGCCGTCCGCTCATCCTGGAATCGATAAGGCAGACCGGGCTCTTCTTCACGCAGCCGGCAGATTGTCTCGAAAATGCTCTGGTTATTTTCCAAATGGCAACCCTTCTTTCCTGTTCACTCCGATACTCTATTTCTTTAATCTTACCATATATTACAGAGCGTCACTATGTTAGTTTTTAAAATTGTTAAATTAACAGGAGCAAAATGCACAAAAAAACTCCCCGATTAAAGGGAGTTCGATACAGGTTAAACATAATTTTAAAGCGCAGCTGTATATACGGCTCTTGCATCTTCACTTGTGAAGTCCCCACGCTCGGAAATATTCTCTTTTTCGTGGCGGACGAGTGCTTCCACAAGACCGGGAATGTCGCTCTCACCCAGCTCAACATCAGAGAAACGGATCGGCGCGCCAAGGCTTACAAAAAAGTCTTCGGTCTTTTTGATCGCCAGATCGATTTTTTCTTCATCGCTTGTCAGATCGGAATCGCTGCGGATATCCCACACCCGTTCCGCGTACTGAAGCAATTTATCCCACTTCTGCTGCTTGCGTACCTTCATCATCGCCGGAAGCACAATCGCTAGCGTGCGCGCATGGTCAATCCCGAACGCCAACGTCATCTCATGTCCCAAAGCGTGCGTAGACCAATCCTGCGGAACACCTGGGGAAATGAAGCGATTGAGCGCATTCGTAGCCGTCCACATGAAATTGGCGCGGGTCGCATAGTCGTGGTTGTCCTCATCGACTACGTCCGGGCCTATTTCGATCAACGTCTGCAGTAACCCTTCCGCCCAACGGTCCTGAACCCTTGCATCGATTGGATAAGTCAGATAGGCTTCCATCACATGGATGAAGGAATCGATGACACCGTTCGCCAGCTGGCGTTTGGGTAACGTGTAGGTCGCTTCCGGTTCCAGGATCGAGAATTGTGGATAAGTATGTGGGCTGGCGAAACTGATTTTCGCTTGCTTTTCCACAAAAGTGACAACAGAATTGTTGTTCATTTCCGATGCCGTAGCCGGCAACGTCAATACAGTCCCGAAAGGCAATGCTTTTGTGACTGGCAATCCCTTGCCTACGCCGCTGCCGAACATATCGACAGGATCGCCATCGAACACCGCACCTGCCGCAACGAATTTCACGCCATCGATGACACTGCCGCCGCCGACCGCCAACAAGTAGTCGTAGCCTTCCGCTTTGATCTTATCGACTGCCTGTATCAGCGTTTCGTAGGTCGGATTCGCCTCGATGCCGCCGAATTCAGCCCACTCGCGGTTGCCCAAAGCTTCGACGACGCGATCGAAGGTGCCGAATTTTTTGACGCTGCCGCCGCCGTACAAAATCAATACTTTCGCATCCTGCGGAATCAAATCCCCGATGCGTTTGATCTGGTCCTTGCCGAAAACAATCTTTGTCGGATTTTGAAACTCAAAATTACGTATTCCTTTTTCCAATCTCATCACTCACTTTTCGTTTTTTATTCTTTTTTCATTGTAGCACAGCTATGTGGATAATCCGTTTGGGACGCTCCAGCCGGCGCTGACGCTAGCGTAGGCGGCCGATTTGCGGGAACTCCGGGGACCGGGGGCCTCGCCGGAGGACAGAAGCCCAGTTACGACCCCAACTCCGATGAGGACAGCTTCCCCGGAGTTCAGCAAGTGTTGCTGTATCCAACTTCGATGAGCCATACGCTCTCCGGAGCTGACACCCTTTTGCGATACTGTGCTCCGGCGAACGCCGGAGCAGACAAATAGGGGCCGCTGGCGGCCCCCAAATACGAACGATTATTTCTTCAGGATCCGGATGCTGTTCAACACGGCCAAAACGGTCACGCCGACATCCGCGAAGACGGCTTCCCACATCGTGGCGACGCCGAAAGCACCCAGAATCAGAAACAAACCTTTCACTGCCATTGCAAAAATAATGTTCTGCCAAACGATTTTGCGTGTTTCCTCAGCCACGGCTATTGCCGTCAAAATCTTGGATGGCTTGTCATCCATGATGACGATATCCGCCGCCTCGATGGCTGCATCGGATCCCAATCCACCCATCGCCATCCCGATGTCGGAACGCGCCAGTACCGGCGTATCGTTGATACCGTCGCCCACGAAGATGACTTTTTCGCCTTTTCGTTTGCGTGCCAACACTTCCTCCAGCTTCGTCACTTTATCCTGCGGAAGCAATTCCGCATGGACTTCATCAATGCCGAGTTCTTCGGCGACCGCTTCGCCTACCGAGCGGGAATCTCCAGTCAGCATGATCGTGCGGATTCCTCTGGCTTTCAATCCGGAGATTGCGGCCTTCGCATCAGCTTTGATGGCATCAGCGATCAGGATGTATCCCGCATATTGTTTATCCACAGCGATATGCACAACCGTACCGGTTTCATGAGTCGCCGCATGTGCAATACCGAATTTCTCCATCATTTTAACATTGCCGACAAGGATTTCTTGCCCATCAACGACGACCTGCAGACCGTGACCAGGTATATCATTTGTGGAAGTAATCTTCTCTTCAGCTATCGTTTTCCCGTAAGCTTCCTTGATCGAATCAGCAATCGGGTGGCTGGAATGCATTTCCGCATAGGCTGTCAATTCCAGTAAACGATTCTCCGTCAGATCACCGGCGCTTTCGATCCGGGTTACGGCGAACTTGCCTTCCGTTAACGTTCCGGTCTTGTCCATCACGACCGTTTTGACCGCATTCAGGCCTTCCAGAAAGTTGCTCCCTTTGACGAGGATGCCTTTGCGCGAGGCTGAACCGATGCCGCCGAAGAAGCCAACCGGAATCGAAACGACCAAAGCACACGGACAGGAGATGACCAGAAAGATGCTGGCCCGGTAAAGCCATTCCTGAAAGCTTTCACCCGGTAACAAAAGCGGCGGCAGCACCGCCAGCAAAACGGCTGCGATAACAACAACCGGCGTGTAGTAGCGGGCGAATTTGGTGATGAAGTTTTCCGTAGGGGCTTTTCGGCCGCTGGCGTTCTGCACCAAATCCAAAATCTTGACGACTGTGGACTCAGCAAACGGCTTTTCGACTGCGACTTCGATGACGCCGTTTTTGTTGATAAAACCGCTCAAAATGCTATCACCAGCTTTCACAGCCCGTGGAACAGACTCTCCGGTCAATGCCGAGGTGTCCACAGCCGAGGTTCCGCTCACAATTTTTCCGTCCAAGGGTACTTTTTCTCCAGGCTTGATCAGGATGATGTCGCCGATTTTAACGGTTTCCGGTGCGACTTTTTCGATACCGGATTCTGTTTTCACATTTGCGTAATCAGGCCGGATGTCCATCAGTTCAGCGATGGAACGGCGGGATTTGTCGACGGCGATATCCTGGAACAGTTCGCCCAGTTGATAGAAAAGCATGACAGCCACCGCTTCCGGATACTCCTGGATATAGAAAGCGCTCAGCGTGGCGATCGTCATCAGGAAGTTCTCATCGAATAATTGGCCGTGCTTGATGTTCAGGAGCGCGCTCCAAACGATGTCGTAGCCTGCAACCAAGTACGCGGTCACAAACAATGCCAACGAAACCGTTCCGCTGACGGGTGTAAAAATTGCCGCCAGCAGGATCCCAAAGCCGACGATCAATCGGATAACGGCTTTCCGGATTTCAGCCTTATCCCCTTCACCATGCGCATGACTATGTCCATGGCTATGCACTTCAGCATCATCGGAAGTCGGGCCGTGATCGTCGCGAACATTTTCTGCATATTTTGCATCAGCCGTTTGGGCCGCAACTAGCGGCAGACCATTTAAGCCTATCGGTTCACCGCTTTTTTTCAGAGTCGGATGGATATCCGGCTCCATTACACTGAGCTTTTGTTTCACTTTCGGCAAAATTTCAGCCTCTTGATCCTCTTCGATTACGATGCGCAATGTCTTCGTCATGAAATTCACATTGCTTTCCAGGATCCCTTCTATTTTCGCGATACCGGTCTCAACTTTGCTCGCGCAATTGGCGCAGTCCAATTCGTCCAAATACCATTCAATCTGCTTCGCTTTCTCAGACATCTGTACCCCTCCTTAGCCCTAAGCATTCCTAATTATTTACTCAAAAACGGAATGATTCCGCATTATATATGAATAACTATTCATGTGTTATTCATATTATAATCCTATAGATTGCCTGTGTCAATCGGATCAGCAAGCGGGTTGCTGTTGCCCAGTTCGATGCTAAAAAGCCTGCCGCAACGCGACAGGCCCATCGAAATCTATTCAAAATTACAGTTCGTCATATCCAATATTGAATGTATCTCCGCCACTCAAATCACCGGTCTCAAAGCCTTTCGTGAACCAGCGCATCCGTTGCTCGGAAGTGCCGTGCGTAAAGCTGTCGGGTACGACATAGCCTTGGTATTGCTTCTGCAAGGTATCATCCCCTACAGCATGTGCTGCTGTTAAGGCTTCCTCGAAGTCGCCCGCCTCCAAGACACCTTGCTCCTGGACATAATTCGCCCAGACCCCAGCCAAGTAATCGGCCTGCAGTTCCAAACGCACATTCAACTCGTTGTATTCCGTTTCGCTGACTTGTCCACGGTAGCCTTGCACCTGATCCATGATGCCCAGCAAGTTCTGGACATGGTGTCCGACTTCATGGGCGACGACATAGGCCATCGCAAAGTCGCCGGACGCGCCGTACTCTTGCGAAAGCTGATCATAGAAACTCAAATCGATATATAATTTTTGATCGGCCGGACAATAGAACGGTCCGACTTGAGAACCGGCCACACCACAGGCTGATTGGACTTGACCGCTGAAGAGCACAAGCGTAGGCTCTACATATTCCATATTGTTGTTGGCAAATTCTTGTGTCCAGGCATCTTCTGTATAAGCCAATACGACGGATACAAATTCAGCCATCTCGTCCTCAGTCTTGTTGCTCGTTTCAGTGATGCCAGTCTGTGGCGTTTCAGTCGGCGTGCTGCCGCCACCGCCAAACAGGTCCCCCCCTCCGAACAGGGCAATGATGATCATGATGATAATCCCAAAAATTCCGCCGCCGGCCATGCCACTCATGCCCAGTCCGCCGCCACCCGTTGAAAAGCCGCCACTGCCGCGTCGATCTTCCACGTTGGAACTTCTTCTTCCACCCTTCCATTTCATACGAATACCTCCAATATTCTATTTTTCGCATCGCAGGCTCTGGTTCTGCCAACCCACCCCAGACTGCTGCCACAATTCGAAAATCGATTTCATTTCATACTCTTATTATATAGTATCGACGGTTATTTTAAAAAAAATACACCTGAAAAAGGTCCACCCTGATTCGCATCCATTGATCAGTTGTCGCACCTGAATCCTCAGAAGCCTTACTGTACCTAAAAAAACGCACAAACAGTGGCCGGGACAGTCCCGGCCGCTGCTTGTGCGTTTTTTCGATAGATTAATCTCTGTGCTCTTCCAAATCTTCGACTTCTTCGATCGTCATACCTTGATGTTCCTGCATAAATTTTTCGCGCTCTTTGTCGCGGTACTTGTCCATCTTGCGGCGGAACAATTCACCGTTGGAGGGAGGCGTCCAGCTGATGGCATTGGCACCGGCATTGATAGCAGCCAATATCGTCTCATCTGTAGGTCCTCCGGTTGCGATAATCGGAATATCCGGATACTTTTCGCGGATGCGGCTTACGATATAAGCGGTGTCTTTTCCGCCGCTGACATTCAGGATGTCAACACCAGCATCCAAACGCTCCTGGATATCCATGTATTCCGTCACGATGGTGCAGACGATCGGAATATCCACAGTTTCTTCAATCTGTTTGATCGTATCGATCGGTGTCGGCGCGTTCACGACTACAGCCAAGGATCCTTGCGCTTCAGAAAACAAAGAGATATTGGCACTACGTTTACCTTGCGTCGTCCCACCTCCGACGCCCGAAAGGATCGGAATGGTCGAGACATTGGCTATACTTTGGATGACCGCCGGATGCGGGGTAAATGGATAAACCGCGATGACGGCATCCGCATCGTTATTCAGGATAATCGCAATATCCGTAGTAAAGATCAACGATTTGATACGTTTTCCAAAAATCCGGATTCCGGAACAATTCCGGATCACACTTGGGACTTGGACTGTATCACTGCGCAAATCGGTTGTGATGCTTGGCGCTTCTCGTTTGATTCTTGGTTCCATTCTTTCGCTCCTTTACTGTTGATTTTTATGAAATGATCTTGGCTGATCAGCCAATGATTAGGTTTTCTTCCTTCAGGACTTCCGAATAGAACACCGCACGCGCTGCTTTTCTTCTCGGCTCAACGATGAAGGTAAGGATGCCGAAAATGGCGAATGCAGCAAGCATCAAGCCTACCAGCAACAACGCTTGGTACAGTAACGCATCGGAATCAGCCGTTGCTGCTCCGGCATATATGTTGAATGCAGCTATCCCGACACCAAAGAACAATACCACAGGAATCAGGTAGACAACAAAATAAGTCAGATCCAATTGGAAAAGTCTCATCTTTTTGCCTTTCATGAAAGCTTCGCTTTGTCGCAGGATATCCGTCGTTTTCATGTCCGGATTATCGAAATAAATGAAATTCGATAATGCCAAAGCGTAAAGCTTCATGATACCCGGTATGATCAGCAATACGGACCAGAGAATGACATAAACCGCCTGCAGCACCAGAACGCCGAGGGTTTTGAACAACTGGTTTTCAAACGGTTTGAGCAGATGGCCCGACGAAAGCGGTGTACCGTCCAGCATATCCAGATAACCCCATTCGTTCCCCATCTGCATGGAGCCGATGATCAACGCCACGATGATCGAAAGGACGACATTCAAAGTCGTTTGGAAAGGTGAGGATTGCATTGAAAAGACGGAATCCCAATTCGGCAAGGTTTCCCCCGTCATCTGCATATTCAGAGCACTTTCGCCCGTCAGCGTCCGGACTACCGATTGCATGACGCTGTTCGCGATTGTGATAAGGATCAAGTTGACGACCGCCATTTTATAATTGCCGCGTAAATATTCTCTAGCTGTTGATCTGATTTCTTTGTTTGTTAACATATAACTATGACCACCCCTTACAATTTGCGATAGTGTCATTATACCACAATTGTACAATTTGTAACGCTTTCAGATGATTGTCTTTCATTTATTCACTTGATGATGTGTCCGCTTTCCTATCCCTCCACTTTCGCTCCGCAATTTGGACAATAATTGGAGCCATGAGGATAAGAGGCACCGCAGTTGGGGCATCTGCTTTCAAGCGGTTCACCTGTTTGATACATCTGCAGATCGCTGTCGCGGATCGAAACCGTTTCTTTCCATTCAATCGCTTTTCCTACAAGCGGATCCAGCAGGTACCATGTGTCGCAACAGGTTGTGCGGACAAGGTATTTTTTCCCGAAGGTGATGACCGGGATGAAAAACAGGCGGAAACGATTGCCCACGAGATAGACCTCATAGCGGCCAAAATGACCGCAACGGCTGCACGTGATCGTCTGGTTGTATTCAAGCTGCTTGCGGAACGGCAATACGTCAAAAAATAAAAACATCAGTCAGTTCTCCTTTCCAAATCTTCAAATGCCTGCTCATAGACGCGCACTGTCGCATCGTCAAAGCAGACAAAAATGATTTCAGTGATGAGCGTTTGCGGATGATTTTCCAGGTAGGTCTTGACGGTTCCAACAGCAATCTTGGTTGCCTGGCTTAGTGGATATCCGTAAATACCGGTGCTGATCGCCGGAAAGGCAAGCGTGCGGATTCCGTTGGCGTTGGCCAATTCCAATGATTTTTGGTAGCAAGAAGCCAGCAAATCCGCTTCGCCTTGCGTCCCGCCCCGCCAAATCGGACCGACCGTATGAATCACATGAGCCGCTTTGAGCCGGAAGCCGGGTGTGAGCTTCGCTTCACCGGTCCGGCACCCGTTCAAAAGGCGGCAGGCAGCCAACAGTTCCGGCCCGGCAGCACGGTGGATAGCGCCGTCGACTCCGCCTCCGCCGAGCAGGCTTTCATTGGCGGCATTGACGATGGCAGCGACTTCGCAGTGGGTGATGTCGCCTTTTCTCAAGCGCAAAATGGTTTGATTGAACTGCAACTTTTCCATTCCGATTCCTCCCTAAAGACCTGTTCAGTCCGGACATTTCAACAAGTACACTTTACCAAAATTCCGGCTGATTATCCATTTGTCCGTACCGCGCGGGATGGGTGTGCGTGCGCGGTCGCTCTGCTAGACTTTTGGCCGGAAAAGGAATTAAATGGAGTTGAAGAAATAAGCGGAAAGAAGGTTTCGGGATGGCGAATAATCAGAAAAAGAAAAAGCGGATCCTCGGCGTCGAAAGCAATATTTTCTTTGTCGGCTTGACCAGTTTCCTGACGGATACGACGACAAAAATGGTCTACAGCATACTGCCTTTATTTCTGACGACACTGGGCGCCTCGAAAACGGAAATCTCCCTGATTGAAGGGATCGCCGAAAGCACCGCTTCCGTCCTGAAATCCCTCTCCGGTTGGTGGAGCGATAAAATCGGACGCAACAAACCTTTCATGATCATCGGTTACGGCATCACCGCGCTCCTTTCCCCGCTGTTCGCATTCGTGACGACACCCTTGCAGGTCCTGTCGATCCGTTTTGTCGAACGCGTCGGCAAAGGCATCCGCACCGCTCCCCGGGACAGTCTTGTGGCCGGTTCTTCTGAAGAAAACAACAACGCCGGTCTGAATTTCGGTTTCCATAAAGCGATGGACAACAGCGGAGCCATCGTCGGGCCGCTGACCGCCTTCGCTGTACTGGCCGCTTTTCCTGGCGATTACCGACGCGTCTTCCTGTTTGCGGCCATTCCGGGATTTTTGGGGCTTCTGTCGATCATCTTTTTTGTGAAGGAAGCCAAGCGCGCCAAATCGGAGCGGCTCGGCAAACTAGCTTTCCGTGATTTCCCTAAGGATTTCTATCTGTTCCTGCTCATCGTCTTTCTTTTCACGTTGGGGAATTCGACGGATGCCTTGCTTTTGATCAAGGCGAGTGACGTCGGCGTCCGCGATGCCTTCATCCCGATCATGTATCTGGTGTTCAACGCGGTTTCGGTCGCCTTTGCCGTTCCGCTCGGGAAACTGTCCGACAAAATCGGCCGCAAGCGGATCATCATCGGCAGCTATCTGATGTTCTCACTGATCTATCTCGGTTTCGGCAAGGCCTCGACCCCCTTCGCCATCGTCGGCCTGTTCGCCTTTTACGGATTGTACAGCGCCGCCACGGACGGCATCCAGAAAGCGTTGGTCTCTGACATCATCGGCAAGGAAAAGAAAGGGACCGGGTTGGGACTCTACAACATGATCCTTGGGATGACGCTGCTGCCGGCCAGTCTGATAGGCGGTTGGCTCTATGACACATTCAACAATCAGGTGCCCTTCTATTTTGGTTCCGCCACCGCCTTGCTTTCCGCTTTTTTGATGTTCCTTTTCTATCAACGCGGGAAACGTAATGGCACAACCCATTCTTAATGCAACGTTGAAATCGAAAAACCAACTGGAGCCGATTCGCTTCAGTTGGTTTTTTCGCTTATTTCAAGATTTTGGCGAGGGCTGCCATTTCTTCTTCGCTGAAGGTCAGCCCTTTGCCCATCTTTTCGTGTTCCGGACTCCATTCGCGGATGTCGTATTTTGGCGGTCTGCCGTTCCAGCTGACCAAGTTCAATTCTTTCGTCCAACCTTTTGCGGATGTGGACAGGACGCCGAGTTCTTCGACGATTTCAAATGTGATGTCTGCCATAGGGAGGATCCTTTCTATTTTGGAGTTTGAGGTTCGCTGCCTGGACGCTTTTCGGATCGGCAGCTTGCCTCTTTATTATAGCGCAAATTGGGGGTCATTTAAAATATCCGCGGACTTTCGAAATATGTGTTTTCTCTTTCAGTTGCCGAATAAATGCTGTCAGGCTTTCCATCGGTCCAGCACCTTGATCGCTAAAGCCGAGAAGTAATCAGCGGCGACAGCCAAGCCTTCCTCCTTGAGATTGAACTCAGGATGGTGCCACTCACGTGTGCCTTCCACGCCCATGAACACAAAGAAACCGGGTATGAGTGTTTGGTAATGCGCAAAATCCTCTCCACCGGCAACCGGTTTCGGCTCCACGAAACGATAGCCTTGCTCTTCAGCCGTCTCTGCCAAGATTGCCTTGAATCGGACATCGTTGTCCACGATGGAAACATAAGGGTGCCAGCGGAAATCGGCAACCGCTCCGAAACCGGATGCGATCCCTTCAGCAGCCCGACGCATCAATTCCGGTATTTTTTCGCGATCTTCTTTTTGAAAAGCGCGGACGGTCCCTTCCAGATAGACTTTCTCGGGAATGACGTTCCAAGAGTTGCCACCGTGGATCTGGGTAACGCTGATGACTGCATTATGGAATGGGCTCGTGTTGCGGCTGATGATCGTCTGTAGTCCGGTTATGATCTGGCTTGCGATGACGATCGGATCGATGGTGGAATCAGGAATGCCGGCATGCCCGCCGACGCCGTGAATCTCCAGTTCGAAGCGATCCGCGCTGGCCATCAGCCCGCCCTCACGGATCCCGATTGTGCCTACCGGAAGATCCGGCTTGTTGTGCATCCCGAAGATCGCGGAAACCTCCTTCAGAGCACCGGATTCTTCGACCCACTTCGCCCCTTGCGCGATTTCTTCGGCTGGTTGGAAAATGAATCGGACCGTTCCTTTCAACGATGCTTTTTTACCCTGAAGCAGAATTGCAGCTCCGATCATGGAAGCCGTATGATAATCATGACCGCAGGCATGCATGAGTCCTTCCGTTTCGGAAGCGAACGGCAGACCTGTCGCTTCTTTGACCGGCAAAGCGTCGATGTCCGCACGCAGCGCGATGGTCGGACCAGGCAATGCGCCCACAATTTCCGCGATCAGACCGGTCTCCAGCGGGAAATCGAGGATAGTGACTCCTTCTTCCGTCAACCAGTAGCGGATGCGCTCGGTCGTTGCAAATTCCTTTGCCGATAATTCCGGATGCGTATGCAGTTCGCGCCGGTAAGCGACCAGCTTTTCGTAGAACCCCGTTTTGGTTTGTGTGTCCGTTTGCGTTTCAGTCATGGTATCATTCTTCCTTTCGATGGTTCACTGTATTATTCAAAGCTGGGCTAACCCGTTCAGCAAGCGCCAATGCCGCTTCGACATCCAGATGCTTCTGCAGGCGATTGTCCTCCGACCAGACTCCTCGCATCGCTTCCGTTCCGAAATTATTCTTCATCATAATCATATCTATCACATGTGATGCCATTGTCTGATTCCTCCCCAAAACGTATATCCGTATTTCCTTACTGCGCGTGGCTTCTTTTGTCCGCACTTGCTTGCTTTCCATTCAAAATGAACAAAAACAACTTCTGTTAGCTTACCATTTCAAAGTGGCTCGGCATATTCTGTATTTCCGAACACGCTTGATAGAAAAAAAACGAACACCCCTCACCTTTTTCCGGAGTAAAATGGTAGGAAAAGCTGAACGGGTTCGTTCAGCCCTGATTAAGGAAACACTGTGACCTAATCGGTCAAGTGTATCATGCCTCTAAGCGATTGAAATCGCAAGAGTCATGACAATTTAGGAAATCTGTCCGCCTGA
>ERZ1023652.64-NODE-64-length-25157-cov-6.912745_pt1 | contig 25157 bp, 27 predicted proteins | sample MGYA00520879_ERZ1023652 | MGnify/ENA primary metagenome ERZ1023652 (study PRJEB33180, sample SAMEA4044469) | wastewater metagenome | place: Denmark | collected 2016-04-02 | study: EMG produced TPA metagenomics assembly of the PRJEB13832 data set (Local surveillance...
GAATAGAAGCGTATAAATTCTATAATTTGGAACCAAATTTATTAATAGGAAACACTGTTCAAATAAATGATTTTGTTAATATTTCTTGCGTCAAAAATGTTAGTATTGGTAATAACGTATTAATTGCAAGCAGAGTTTTTATATCTGACAATAACCATGGTAATTATAATGGTGAGAATCAATCCAACCCTTCTGAAATCGCATCTAAAAGGATTATAACTTCAAAAAATGTGATAATAGAAGATAATGTGTGGATTGGAGAAAATGTTTCAATTATGCCTGGTATCAAAATCGAAAAAAATGCAATAATAGGTGCCAATTCAATAGTAACAAAAAATATTCCTGCTAATACTATATCTGTTGGTAATCCAGCAAGAGTAGTGAAAAAATTCAATGATGATAGTGGCAAATGGGAGAAATCAGAATGAAGACATATTTAGTTACAGGAGCTGCCGGATTTATTGGGGCAAATTATTTAAAGTATATTTCAACACTACACAAAGATATTAATATAATTGTAGTTGATGTTCTTACGTACGCAGGAAACTTAGGCACAATAGAAGAGGAATTAAAAGATAGTAGAATTAAATTTGAAAAAGTAGACATAAGAGACAGAGAAGGAATTGAAAGAATATTTATAGAGAATAATGTTGATTACGTAGTTAACTTTGCTGCAGAATCACATGTTGATAGATCAATCGAGAATCCTCAGATTTTCTTAGAAACTAACATATTGGGAACACAAAATCTTTTAGAAAATGCTAAGAAAGCATGGACAGTAGGAAAAGATGAGAACGGATACCCAATCTATAGAGAAGGCGTTAAATATCTTCAAGTATCTACAGATGAAGTGTATGGTTCGTTATCAAAAGATTATGAAATTGCAAAAGATCTAATTATAGAAGATGAAGAAGTTAAGAGAGTTGTTAGCAACAGAACTAATCTTAAAACATATGGAGAAAAGTTCTTTACAGAAGAAACGCCACTTGATCCTAGAAGTCCATATTCGGCTTCTAAGACAGGAGCTGATCATATAGTTGTTGCATATGGCGAAACTTATAGAATGCCTATAAACATAACAAGATGCTCTAACAACTATGGTCCTTACCACTTCCCTGAAAAGTTAATACCACTTATGATTAAAAATGTATTAGAAGGTAAGAAACTTCCAGTTTATGGTAAAGGTGATAACGTAAGAGATTGGCTTTATGTAGAAGATCATTGTAAAGGAATTGACTTAGTTCTTAGAAAAGGTAGACTTGGAGAAGTATATAATATTGGTGGATTTAACGAAGAACAAAACATCAATATTGTAAAACTAGTTATTGATATACTAAAAGATGAAATTACAAAGAATGATAAATACAAATCTATATTACAAACACCATTAGACAATGTTAACTACTATCTAATAACATATGTTCAAGATAGATTAGGGCATGACATGAGATATGCAATTGATCCATCAAAAATAGCAAAAGAATTAGGTTGGTATCCAGAGACAGACTTTGAAACTGGAATACGAAAAACAGTTGTTTGGTATTTAGAAAATCAAAAATGGGTAGAAGAAGTTATATCAGGAGACTACCAAAAATATTATGATAATATGTATGGCGGAGGTTCTCATGAATAACTTTACTATAAAAGAAACACCTATAAAAGACCTTGTTATAATAGAACCTAAAGTCTTTGGTGATGAAAGAGGATTCTTCCAAGAAACATACAACAAAGAATCATTTGCTGAGTTAGGATTTAACATGGAATTTGTTCAAGACAATCATTCTAAGTCAAAAAAAGGTGTATTAAGAGGATTACATTTTCAAACTAAGAATGTGCAAGGAAAGTTAGTAAGAGTTACTAGAGGTGCAGTGTATGACGTTGCGGTTGATCTACGTACTAATAGCCCAACATTTGGTGAATGGTATGGAGTTCTTTTAACAGAAAAAAACAAAATAATGTTTTATGTTCCAGAAGGATTTGCACACGGATTCCTTACATTAGAAGATGACACAGAATTTCTATATAAATGTACTAATCTATACTCACCAGAACACGACAGTGGACTTAGATGGAATGATCCAACAATTAACATTGACTGGAAGTTTGAAGAGTTTAACATAACAGAAGAAGATTTAACAATATCAGATAAAGACAAAGTACAACAGTTATTTGATAAAAGCAGTATATATTTCGAGTAAAATTAGGAGAAAATCAAATGAAAATAAAACAAATATTCATTCTAGCAATAATAATGTTAAGTTTTACAAGTTTAACATTTTCAAAAGATGATAGAGCATGGGAATTAGTTTGGTCAGATGAATTTGACACACAAACACTAGATACTACTAAATGGAGTTATTGGGAGAATGATAACCCTTGGAAACAAGGTAACTTTGTTGATGAAACAGGTAAATTAGTTGATCAATATGGGTTTAATGCAAAACAATATTACTTAAATGATAATGTGACATTTGCAAATGGAAATGCAGTAATAACAGCTAAACAAGAAGATAACAAATTTGTCACTGTTGATGGAGTGCAAAGAAAGATACTTTTCAGTTCAGGTGCATTTCACACTAAAGACACATATACTGTTAAATATGGTAAAATAGAAGTTAGAGCAACTATGCCAAAAGGTATTGGAACTTGGCCTGCAATATGGATGTGGCCAGAAAATTATTCGATTAAAGATAATAAACCAGCATCAGGAGAGATTGATATTACTGAAGTTTATGGTGATAATTTTAGAAAAGTAACAGGGACAGCTCATGCACTTAAAGCAGATAATACATACAAATCATTTTTAGGAAGCAATCTTAAAATAAGAAAAAGTGAGAATCTTGAAGATTATAATACTTATGCAATAGAGTGGAATGAGAAAGAAATTATTTGGTTATTCAATGGTAGAAAATATAAAAAAGTTAAAACAAAAAATATTTTAAAATACGCTAAGAACCCATTTGATCAACCATACTACATTATGATTAATCTTGCCCTTCAAGAAAAAACAGGAAATGATCCAGCTACACTAAAGGATTTTCCTACTGAAATGAAGATAGATTATGTAAGAGTTTATCAAAAAATAAATCCACTGAAATATTTTGATTAATCTTACATTTCAAATAGAATAATACTGTAATTTTAAATCTGGGTGCAACATGACTCAGATTTTTTGATTTTAATTGAAAAAATTGCTATAATAGTAGAATAAAATAAGGAGCTATGAATATATGAAAATAAAAGAGTTATTTGAGACTAATAAGACGGTCTTTTCATTTGAGATATTTCCACCAAATGATAAGTTTCCAATTGATAAATTTTATGATGTAATTAATGATCTAAGTCAGCACAAACCTGACTTTATAAGTGTTACTTATGGTGCCGGAGGTTCTACGAGAAATAAAACTGTTGAGATTGCATCACATATTAAGAATAATCTTAATATTGAGACAGTAGCACATCTAACATGTGTTGGGTCTACAAAAGAGGAAATACAGAATATATTGGCACAATTGAAGGCGAATAACATAAAGAATATACTTGCACTTAGAGGTGACATCCCTAAAGGTGAAACAGAAGAAATATTTGATAGAGGTGACTTTAAATATTCATCAGATCTTATTCAAGAGATCAAGAATCATAAGGACTTCTCAATAGCAGCAGCATTCTATCCTGAAGTGCATCATGAAACTAATGATATTCTTGACTTGATACATTTGAAAAACAAAGTTGAAAAAGGGGCAGATTTCTTAATATCACAAGTGTTCTTTGATAATAATACATTTTATAAATTTAAAGAAAATGCTGAAAAAATTGGTGTCAATGCGCCACTAGTTGCGGGTATAATGCCTGTTACAAATGCTGCACAAATTAGACGTATTACAGAGTTATGCCATTGTGCAGTACCGAAAAAGCTCGAAAACTTATTAGACAAGTTTGGACATGACGATGAGTCAATGTACAAAGCGGGTGTTGTATATGCTGCAGAGCAAATTATAGAATTAGTTTCAAATGATGTTAAAGGAATTCACTTATACACAATGAATCGTTCTCAAGCAGTAACAGAGATACTTAACATGGTGAATTTTGTTAGAAAATAGATTGGATGGTTATAAAATGGATAATAAAAATGAAACATTGATAATTAATCTTAGAAAACTTTATGAACAATACGGCTATAAAAAGATATCTTTACCTACATTTGAAGAGTATGATCTTTATTCTGAATATAGAGATTTTATAAAATCTGAGAAAATCCTTACACTAATGACTCCTGAAGGTAAACTAGAGGCACTAAGACCTGATATTACACTTTCAGTAGCAAAAAAAGTTGCGAAAGATAAGAATATTAAATCAGAAAAAATTTACTATGTAGAAAATATATACAGATTTTCTAAAATGAATGGATATAAAGAGAAAAGACAGTTAGGTATTGAATTAATTGGGACAGAAACGGAATTTCTTAATTATGAAATAACAAATTTAGCATTGAAATCACTACAAGAAATAAATCAAAATTATATTCTTGCATTTTCGCATGTAGGATTTATATCTTCGATATTCAATAATATCCAGATAGATTATGATTTACAAAATGAGATACTACATAATATTCAGCATAAAAACACGCATGATCTTGAGAAGTTAATGTCATCTACAAATATTGATCCTAAATATAAAGCATTAATTGTTGCGCTTCCAACGCTATCAGGTCCATTTCAAATAGTTTATGAGAAGTTGCAATCATTTGATCTTGATAGAAGTCTTAAAGAAATACTAGAACAACTTCATAGCTTCTACAAATTACTATTGTTATCATCAGGAAACGACAAAGAGAGAATTGTTCTTGATTTGTCACTAGCAAATAATCTTGAATATTATAATGGTATTATATTTCAAGGATATGTAGAAGGACTATCAAAGATAATATTAACAGGTGGAAGATACGATAATCTATTTGAAAAATTTGGAATTCACAAAGGTGCAATTGGGTTTGCAATATATTTAGATAACTTAAAAGGGTACTTCAAGGAAATCAAGAAAAATGATGTTGATATTTTACTATTATATGATAATTCTGATTATGAGCTATTAATATCTGTAATAAATAACCTTATAACTAAAGGATTTAGCGTTAGAGCAGAAGAAATATCAAATACCACTATAATATCAAACCTCAACTACAATGAGCTGTACACGTTCAAAAACAGCAAATTAGAGTTATCAACGAAAGGGGTTGAGTAATTTGCTTAATATAGCCCTTCCAAAAGGAAGATTAGGAGATAAAGTATACGATTTACTAGAAAAATTAGGTTATGAATGCCCAGAAATAAAGGAAGATAACAGAAAGCTTATTTTTGAGAATAAAGAACAAAATCTACGTTTCATGCTTGTAAAACCTTCGGATGTTGGTATATATGTTGAAAAAGGTGCAGCTGATGTAGGTGTTGTAGGTAAAGATATCCTTATCGAAAGCGAACCTAACGTATACGAATTATTAGACTTAGGATTCGGAAAGTGTAAATTCTCAATTGCAGCAGAAAATGGATTTGTCGAAGACTTTGATAGACCGCTTGTCGTTGCAACAAAATTTACAAATGTTGCTAAGAAGTATTTTGATTCTATAAATCGTGATGTTGAATTAATAAAATTAAACGGATCGATAGAAATAGCACCTATAATTGGGTTATCTGATGTTATCATTGATATTGTTGAGACTGGAAATACACTTAAAGAGAATAATCTGTCAGTTGTCACAGATATTGTAGATATTAGTGCAAGAGTAATCGCAAACAAATCAAGTTATAGATTTAAAAATGCTGAAATAACAGAAATGATTGATAAGATAAAGGAGGCAATAAAATGATAAAAACAATGAAATATACAAATATGGTTGAACTTAAAAACGAATTGTCTCGAAGTCAATTCTCTCATGATGACGTTAATGCTATTGTTAAGGATATACTTGATGATGTTAAGTTACGTGGAGATCAAGCATTATATGATTATAATAAGAAATTTGATAATGTTTCATTATCATCTTTACAAGTTACAGAAAAAGAAATTGAGGATGCATTTAATAGACTAGATAAAGAGTTATTAGAGGTAATAAGATATTCTCATGAAAACATTGTACGATACCATACAAAACAAAAGCGAAATGACTTTTTAGATAAAGATACAGATGGTGTAATTTTAGGACAAATAATAAATCCTATAGAAAAAGTAGGGATCTACGTACCAGGTGGAACTGCTGCATATCCATCAACTGTATTGATGAATGCTGTTCCTGCAAAAGTTGCAGGTGTTGAAGAAATAGTAATGGTAACACCGCCAAACGAAGACGGAACAATATCAGATGTTATTCTTGCTGCTGCAAAAATAGCAGGTGTAACTAAAATATTCAAAGTTGGTGGAGCACAAGCAGTGGCTGCATTAAGTTACGGAACAGAAACAATTCCAGCTGTTTACAAAATAGTAGGACCAGGTAATATATTTGTTGCAATGGCAAAGAAAATGGTATTTGGTGAAGTTGCAATTGATATGGTTGCAGGACCAAGTGAAGTACTTATAATTTCTGATGATTCATCAAATCCAGTACATATAGCTGCTGATTTATTATCACAAGCAGAGCATGATAAACTTGCAGCATGTATATTAGTAACAACATCAGAAGAATTAGCAAAATTAGTAGCAGTTGAGATAGAATCACAACTTGCAGAACTTCCTAGACAGGAGATTGCAAGAGAATCTATCAATAATAATGGTAGAATAATAATAGCAAAAAACATAGAAGAAGCAATATTAATTAGTAATGAAATAGCTCCAGAGCATTTAGAATTAGCTGTTATGGATCCATTTGCATTACTATCAAAGATAAAGAATGCAGGGTCAATATTCTTAGGCCACAATACGCCAGAACCTCTAGGTGATTATTTAGCAGGTCCTAATCATACAATACCTACAAGTGGCACAGCAAAGTTTGCATCTCCGCTATCTGTAGATGACTTTATCAAAAAATCATCTGTAATTTATTATTCGAAAGAAGCACTAGAAAAAGTAAAAGATAAAGTTATATTATTTGCTGAATCTGAAGGGCTAACAGCACACGCTAATTCAGTTAGAAAAAGATTTAAATAAATGTGGGGGCAATTATGAGTCAATTTTGGAATGATAAGATAAAATCAATATCGCCATACGTTCCAGGCGAACAACCAAAAGATAAGAAATATATAAAGTTAAATACAAATGAGAATCCATATCCACCATCACCAAATGTCATAAAATCTGTGAAATCAATGGATATTAAATCAATGAGATTGTACCCTGATCCTGATGTTACTTTATTAAAAGATGAGATTGCAAAATATTTCAATTTAACAAAAGAGCAGATATTTGTAGGGAATGGATCTGATGAGATACTTGCATTTATATTTATGGCATTCTTCAATAAGCAAGATAAAGTATATTATCCAGATATAACGTATAGTTTCTATCCTGTATATTCAGATTTATTTGACTTAACAGAAGTGCAAATTCCACTTGATAGTAACTTTGAAATCAAGATAGAAGATTACTTTGGACTAGATGGTCACATTATTATAACAAATCCTAATGCACCTACAAGTATAGCATTAACACTTGATAAGATAGAATCTATTATTGTTAATAATCCTAATAATCTTGTTGTTGTTGATGAAGCATATGTTGATTTTGGTGCAGAGAGTGCAGTCAAATTAATTGATAAATACAGTAATTTACTCGTTGTACAGACATTCTCTAAGTCAAGGTCGTATGCTGGAATGAGACTTGGATATGCGCTAGGGAATAGCAATATAATTGAAGGGTTAGAACGATTGAAGTTTTCATTTAATTCATATACAATAAATAGAATATCAATAGAATCAGGTATAGAATCATTTAGAGATGAAGAATACTTCCAAGAATGTAGAAGAAAGATAATGAATACGAGAGATTACACAACAACTGAATTACAGAAACTTGGGTTCAATGTACTTGATTCAAAGTCAAATTTCCTTTTTATATCACATATAACTGCAAATGCAAGTGATCTTTATCAAAAACTGAGAGATAATGGAATATTAGTTAGATATTTTAGCAAACCTAAAATAGATAATTTCTTGAGGGTAACAATTGGTACAGATGAAGAGATGCAAGAATTTATAGCTAAATTACAAAAAATTATATAAACTATGGAGTGATTAATATGAGAAAATGTAATATTGAAAGAAATACAAATGAAACAAAAATAAAAGTGGAATTGAATATCGATGGTACAGGACAGTATGATAATGCAACAGGTGTAGGATTTCTTGATCATATGCTTGATTTATTTGCTAGACACGGTAGATTTGACTTAAAAGTAGTTTGTGATGGAGACACTCACATTGATTATCACCATAGTGTAGAAGATATTGGAATTGCTATAGGTAAATGTTTTTCTGATGCGTTAGGTGAGATGAGAGGGATTAATAGATATGGAAATTTCTATATGCCAATGGATGAAGCGTTAACGCTTGTTGCAATTGACATTAGCGGAAGACCATTATTAAGCTTTGATGCAATGATGCCAACAGAGAAAGTTGGAGATTTTGATACAGAACTTGTACAAGAATTCTTCTTAGGACTTACACGAAATCTAAAAGCAACTGTTCACATTAAAAACATTGATGGAGAGAATACACATCATATAATTGAATCTATATTCAAAGGATTCGGAAGAGCTTTAAAAGAAGCTGTTGCAATAAATAATGAATATATTAATGAAATTCCATCAACAAAAGGGGTATTAGTGTAATGATTGCAGTTATTGATTACGGATTAGGAAATTTATTCTCTTTGAAATCATCACTTGATTATATTGGATTAGATAACATATTAACATCTGACAAAGATGTTATTCGTAATGCTGACGCTATTATATTGCCAGGAGTTGGTGCATTTCGTGATGCAATTAGTAAATTAAAAGAAGACGGATTGTATGAACTACTAATTGAGCAAGCAAATAGTGGAAAGCCATTCTTAGGCATATGTCTTGGGATGCAGTTGTTATTTGAGAAGAGTTATGAATATGGTGAATATGAAGGGCTCGGGCTTATAAATGGTGAGATTAGAAGTATAGAAGAAGATATAGATGAATCATTGAAAAATCTTAAGATTCCCCATATGGGATGGAACAATCTTAAATTTAATTATATTAGTAAAAATGATCCAATCTTAAATGGTATAAATGAAGACGAATATGTATATTTTGTTCACTCATACTACGCAAGTACTCCAATAGAGAATGTCATCACGTATTCTAATTATGGTGTTAAGATTCCTGGTGTAGTTAGAAAAAATAATGTATATGGAATGCAATTCCATCCAGAAAAAAGTAGCGATACAGGGCTAAAATTACTGAAAAATTGGGGTAAAATCATAGAAAATAGGTAACCGAAAGGAAGATAAAATGAAAATATTTCCAGCAATTGATCTTAAAGATGGGAAAGCCGTTAGATTAACACAAGGTGACTACAGTAAAGTAGAAGTATTTTTTGAAAACCCATTAGAAGTATTAGATTACTTCAACTCAAATAATTCTGAAAATCTTCATATTGTTGACTTAGATGGTGCAAAAGACGGAAGTACACAAAATTATGAAACAATAAAAAGTATTGTTGAAAACAGTAACTTTTTTGTTCAAGTTGGTGGTGGAATTAGAGATGAAGAACGAATAAAAAAATACTTAGACTTAGGTGTTAATAGAGTTATATTGGGGACTATTGCGGTTCAGAACGAAGCGTTTCTAATTGATATGATTGCTAAATATGGTGATAAAATTGCAGTTGGTGTTGATGCAAAGAATCAAAAAGTTGCAATAAGTGGTTGGGAAGAAGTTGTTGAGCTTGACTCACTTGATTTTTGTAAAAGATTATCGGATATTGGAGTAAAGACAATAATATATACTGATATTTCTAAAGATGGAATGATGACAGGGACTAATCTTGAGGTTTATAAAAAACTCAAAGAATTTGTTAAATCTGACATAATTGCATCAGGTGGAATAACTTATAAAGAAGAAATAGTCGAGTTAGCAAAAGAGAATACATATGGTGCAATAGTTGGAAAAGCAATATATTCTAATTTATTAAATCTTAAAGAAATTATTGAATTAGCTAAACCGAAGGAGGCGTAATGATTGCAAAACGGATAATTCCGTGTCTTGATGTTAGAAATGGTAGAGTCGTAAAAGGTGTCAACTTTGAAGGGATAAAAGATGTTGAAAGTCCTATTGAACTTGCGAAATTCTATAATAAATCGGGCGCTGATGAGTTAGTATTTTACGATATAACGGCATCATTTGAAGAGAGAGATTTATTTACGGACATACTTAGTGAAGTTGCAAGTCAAATATTCATACCACTTACAGTTGGTGGTGGAATTAATACATTAGATGACTTTGATAGAGTACTTAAAGCTGGTGCTGATAAAGTAAGTGTTAATTCAGGTGCGATAAGAAACCCAAACTTGATTAATGAAGCTGCAGAACGTTACGGTGACCAATGTGTTGTGTTATCTGTTGATGTTAAAAGGGTTGATGGTAAATTCATGGTTTTCTCAAAAGGAGGCCGTGAGAATACAGGTATAGACGCAATAGAATGGATGATAGATGGTCAAAGACGTGGTGCAGGTGAGTTAGTTGTTAATAGTATTGATACTGATGGTGTTAAGACTGGATTTGATCTTGAACTGCTAAATATATTGTCAACAAAGATATCAATACCTATAATTGCATCTGGAGGCGCAGGAAATATGGAGCATTTCAAAGATGTATTTCAAATAGAGGGTGTTGACGCAGGATTAGCAGCATCAATATTTCATTTTAAAGAGATTGAAATAATTGACTTAAAAAGATATCTTAGAGAAAATAAAATTAATGTAAGACTATAAAATCAATAATCACACGAAAGGTATAAAATGGCAAACATAATAACAAATTTCAATAATAAAGCATTAGAACTAATGAAAGGTAATTTAATAACTGGTTTTTCCGTTCTATTTATCTGGTCATTTGCAGAATCATCGTTCTTTCCAATACCACCGGATCCTGTAATGTGGGCACTAGTAATGGTAAATCCTGAACTTTGGTGGCTATATGCATTAGTTACAACGATAGCATCTGTACTTGGAGCCCTTTTTGGGTATTTCATTGGTGATAAAGCAGGAAGACCGATACTTAAAAGGTTTGTCAAAGGGACAGAAGAAGAAAAAGAAGCAAAAATGGATAAAGTTGAATCATTATTTAGAGAATATGAAAACATGGCTATTTTAATAGCTGCATTAACACCTATTCCATACAAAATATTCACTATTATGGGTGGAATAATAGAGATGCCAAAAAAAGGATTTATATTTTGGTCAATTATTGGTAGGGGTACAAGATTCTTCTTAGGTGCATATTTATTTAGTTTAATGGCTACAAATGCGGAACTAAAAGAATATATTGGTTCTCACATGGAGCTAATATTTACTGTTGTAGCATTAATATTTGCAGCAGGATTTGTTGTAAACATAATCTTAAAGAAAAGAAATAAAGGAGTTGAGTAATTTGGCATTTGATATTTCAACAGTTAAATTTGATAGTAATGGTTTAATTCCAGCAATTATACAAGACTATTATACTAAAGAAGTACTTACATTGGCGTACATGAATAAAGAAAGCTTAGAAATAAGTATAAATGAGAAAAAAACATGTTTCTATAGTAGAAGCAGAAATGAATTGTGGAGAAAAGGTGAAACATCAGGAAACTACCAAAATATAGTTTCTATGAAATTAGATTGTGATTCTGATAGTATTGTCGTTGAAGTCATTAAAGATGGACCAGCTTGCCATACAGGTAAAGAGAGTTGCTTTTATAACACAGTATTTCAAGAAGAAAATTATTCTAATTTTTCATTTGTAGAATTATATAATCTTGTAAAAAATAGAAAAGAAAATCCTATAGAAGGATCATACACAAATTATTTATTTGATAAAGGTGTTGATAAAATACTTAAAAAAGTTGGAGAAGAAGCGACAGAAGTTATAATTGGAGCGAAAAATAATGATAAGCAAGAAGTTGTATATGAAGTTTCAGATCTTGCGTATCACTTGATAGTTCTTATGATCGAACAAGGTATAACACTTGAAGAAGTCAAATTGGAATTAGCTAATCGCCACGTTATAGATAAAAAAATAAAACAAGAAAAGATGGTATAGTATGAGCTTTTTATCAAATTTACATGCACACACTAAGTACTGTGATGGGAAAAATGATGCTGAAGAGTATATTATTGAAGCAATTTCACAAGGATTTAAAAGTGTTGGATTATCAGGGCATTCATATATGTATTTTGATGAACCTGCATGCATGAGTCAAGAAGGAACGTTAAAGTATGTAGATGAATTGAAAATGCTAAAGGAAAAATATAAAAATCAAATTGAAGTATATGTAGGAATTGAAGCAGATTATTATTCAGGATATAATAAGTTAATTGATAAGAATTTTGGATTTGAGTACCGAATTGGTTCTGTCCATTATGTTAAAAGTAAAATAAATGATACATATTATTGTGTTGATAATACACCAAAATTATTGGAACAAGCCATTTCTGAATATGATAATGGTGACGTAAGTACATTTATTTGTGCGTATTATGACAATATAATTGATATGATCATAACACAAAAGCCAGATATACTTGGTCATCTTGACTTACCAAAGAAATTCAATAAAGATTATAAATACTTTGATGAATCATCTGATTGGTATACAACAAAAATAGATGAAGTGCTAAATATTATTAAAGAGAATGGTACAATTGTGGAACTAAATACTGGTGGTATTTCGCGAGGTTATATAAGTGAGCCATACCCAAGTAAAGATATACTTAAAAAAATAAAACAACTTGGGATTCCTGTGACAATTTCATCAGATGCACATGAATCTAAAAATTTAAGTTTCTATTTTCAAGAAACTGTCGATTTACTGAAAGAATTAGGATTTTCTGAATGTAAAATACTTTTAAATGGAATATTTCAAAATATTAAATTATAATGTACTTGAAAAATAAGGGTGTTTTATTATATAATAAGTTGTAAAGATGTTGTATAAAAAATACAATTAAAAAATAAGGAGATGAGATTGATGTCAGATAGATACGAATTAAATAAGAATTTAGCACAAATGTTAAAAGGTGGAGTAATCATGGATGTTTCAACACCTGAACAAGCTAAAATTGCAGAAGCAGCGGGAGCAGTTGCTGTAATGGCACTAGAAAGAATACCTGCGGATATAAGAGCTGTTGGCGGAGTTTCAAGAACAAGTGATCCTAAAATGATAAAAAGTATTCAAGAAGTTGTTTCAATACCGGTAATGGCTAAAGTAAGAATTGGTCATTTCGTTGAAGCACAAATATTAGAAGCAATTGAGATTGATTATATTGATGAAAGTGAAGTGTTATCACCAGCAGATGATAAATTTCATGTTGATAAGAAGAAATTCAGCGTTCCATTTGTATGTGGTGCAAAAGATCTTGGTGAAGCATTAAGAAGAATTAGTGAAGGTGCATCAATGATTAGAACTAAAGGAGAACCTGGTACAGGAGATATAGTTCAAGCAGTTAGACATATGAGAATGATGAATCAAGAAATGAGAATAATTCAAAATATGAGAGAAGACGAATTATACTTTGCAGCAAAAGAACTTCAAGTACCTATCGAATTAGTGCAATATGTTCATGAAAATGGTAAATTACCTGTTGTTAATTTTGCAGCTGGTGGAGTAGCAACACCTGCAGATGCAGCGTTAATGATGCAATTAGGAGCAGAAGGTGTATTTGTTGGTTCAGGGATATTCAAATCAGGAGATCCAGTAAAAAGAGCTCAAGCAATTGTAAAAGCTGTTACAAATTATAATGATCCTAAAATATTAGCTGAAATTTCTGAAGATTTAGGAGAAGCAATGGTTGGGATAAATGAAAGCGAAATTCAATTGTTAATGGCTGAAAGAGGAAAATAATGAAAATAGGTGTTTTAGCGATACAAGGAGCTTTTATTGAACACGAGAAAATACTAAAAAGTTTAGGTGTAGAAGTATTTGAAATTCGAAAGAAATCAGATTTACAAGAAAATAGCATGGATGGTCTAATTCTTCCAGGGGGCGAAAGTACTACGATGGGGAAGTTATTACATGACCTAGATATATTCGATGATCTTAAAAAATTAATACAAGATGGATTACCAACATTCGGTACATGTGCAGGAATGATAATACTTGCTAAAGAGATAGAAAATGATAATAGAGTTCACTTTGGACTTATGGATATCAAAGTTAAGAGAAATGCATATGGAAGACAGTTAGGTAGTTTCTTTACTGAAAATGAATTCAAGCATGTAGGCATTGTCCCTATGACATTTATAAGAGCACCATATATAGAGACAGTATCTGACAATGTAGAGATTTTATCTACTGTTGATGGGCATATTGTAGCTGCACAACAAGATAATATGATTGTCACTTCATATCATCCTGAATTAAATGGGGATTCGCGTGTGCATGAATACTTTCTTAAATCTTGCAAAAAATACAAAAGTAATGTATAATATTATATACTAAACTTTAGGAGGAAAATAAATGAGTATTCAAGAAACAGTTGATAATGTTAAAAATACTGCTACAAATATAGCAGAAGGTACATTTACTACAGTTAAAGATGCAGCAGGAAACGCAATTGAGGTAACAAGAGATGCAGCAGGAAACTTAGTAGATAACGCAGGAAATGTTATTGGTGGAGCAGCTGATATGGCTGGGAACGCCGCAGGAAATGTTAAAGAAGCAACAGGTGGAATAATAAGTAAAATACTTTCTATCTTCAAAAAATAATAATAAATATATACCTAAAAGGGATCTTCGGATTCCTTTTTTCTTTTATAGTTTATATAATAATGACAAAGTAATGACAAATACGAAAAAATATTATATAATATGGTATAATTTTAAAAAAGTAGGTATTTATATGCAAATAATATCGAGTGATAATATAGAGCAAAAAATTGCAATACTAGGAAACTTTGATGGGGTACATTTGGGCCATCAAAGATTATTTAACGAAGCAATAAAAAGAGCAAAAGAAAAAGGCTACAAAACTATGATCTACACATTTTATGAGTACCCTGCAAAGGTTGATAATAGAATAACAACACTTTCTGAAAAAATTGATTTCTTTAGTGAGTTGCCAATTGATTATTTATATTTGGATGATTTTTATGAGATTAAAGACTTAACACCAGTAGAATTTTTGAAAAATATATTAATTGAAAAATTGAATGTTGTTGAGATATTTTGTGGATTTAATTATACATTCGGAATAAATAAAAGTGGGACTGTTGATACTCTAAAAGAGATTATTGCAAATGAACTTAATAATGAAATTACAGTTTCAGTCATTGATTCAGTGAAAGATAGTGAAGATAAAGTTATAAGTAGTACAAGAATTAGGGAGTACATTATGAATACTGATTTACAAAAAGCAAAAGAGCTATTAGGGCATAATTCAATAATATTAGGCGAAGTTATACATGGAAAAAAAATAGGAAGAACATTAGGTTTTCCAACGGCCAATCTTAAATTTGAAAACAAAGTATATCCAAGTTATGGTGCATATGGTGTGTATGTCCATATTTTTGGTGATTCTAACATATATCATGGTGTTATGAATATTGGAACAAATCCAACATTAAAACCAGGAGAGTTAAGTGTAGAAGTACACATTTTAGACTTTAATAAAGATATTTATGGTAAAACAATAAAAATAGAAATTTTAGAAAAAATCAGTGATGAAATAAAGTTCACAACTGTCGAGGATCTTATCGAAAAGATAAATAATGATGTGAAACTATGGAGAAAGAGAATTGATGAAAAATATGGAAATACAAATTAAAATAGAAAATTTTGAAGGTCCTCTAGATCTTCTTATTCATTTGATAGAAAAAAAGCAAATGAAAATATCAGAGATTAATATTTCTCAAATAATTGATGATTATCTTTCTCTTATTAAACAGACACAACAAGCAAATTTACGTGTAAAGGTTGAGTTTCTTGTATTAGCAACCGAGTTAATTGAAATAAAAGCCTATTCTATTTTGGATAAAGAAAAAAAAGTTGAAAGAGTAGAGGACCTTGAAAAACGGATACTTGAGTATAAACTTTTCAAAGAAATTTCGGAGATTTTTTCAGAAAATGAGCATGAATACAATATTCCATATACCCGTAAAGGTAATGTAATGATTGAAGAAGCGTTGATTGAATATGATATTTCAAGTTTGAATTTAACTTCTTTATTTAATTCATTTAAGCAATTAATTACAACTGATATAAAGCTTAAAGACTCAATTTCACTGGATTTAGAAGAAGATTATTCAATTGATGATGCTAATGAAGAGATTGAAGAACATCTAGTTATTGGAAAAAAAGTCAGTTTTAGCACATTACTTAACAACAAATATACAAAAGCTAGGATAGTATCATTGTTTCTGGCTACACTTGATATGTTTAAAACAGGAAAAATCGACATAGAAGTTGAAGAAAAAGAATTTTACTTAGTGAAGGTGGCATAATGTTTAAATCAAGCTTTATAGTAATGACAATTAATATGCTTAGCAGAATACTAGGGTTAGTCAGAGAAATGATTATTGGATCATTGTTTGGTGCAAGTGGGTTAACCGATGCATATTTTGCAGCAGCAAAATTTTCCAATTTATTTACAAGCCTATTTGGTGAAGGCTCTTTAGGAACAGTTGTAATACCGCTCTATAATGAAAAATCAAAAAAAGAAGGTGTTGATGCAGCAAATGATCTAATTTTTTCTGTTATGAATCTTGCGATTGCATTCACATCAACGGTATCAATATTAATGATTGTATTTTCAAGACCAATAATACGTATCTTTGGAGGATTGAAAGATCCTGCAAGGCTAGATATTGCAAGTAACCTACTTAAAATAATGGCATTTTACTTAATGTTTATTGCGTTATCAGGAATTGTAGCATCAGTTCTAAATAACTACAAAAAATTTATGATATCTGCATCAACAGCACTAGTATTCAATATTACAATAATTACAGGAACATTACTATTAAATAAACCATTTGGTATTTATGGAGTAGGTATTGCGTTCCTTTTATCTGGAATATTCCAATTTATGATGCAGTTACCACAATTTATTATCATTGTAAAACGGTATAAGTTTATATTCAATTTCAAAGATAAGTATGTAAAAGATATATTTTTACTAATGACACCAACATTAATAGGGATTTTTGGATTTCAAATAAACGAGTTCGTATCTCTAAATTTCGCAGGATTACTTGGAAATGGTGTTATAAGTGCAATGAATTATGCGAGCCGACTATATTTACTACCAATCGGCGTGTTTGCAATTTCATTATCGGTCGTTATTTTCCCGAGCATGTCAAGAGCAATTGTGAATGAAAAGTGGGGAGAGCTTAAAACACTAATAACAAGAGGACTTAATTTGTTAGCATTTCTAATCATTCCATCGATTGTAATACTATTTGGATATGCAAAAGAGATTGTAACATTAATATATAAGCATGGTCAATTTACGTCTGAGAGTGTTTTATTAACATCACAAGCATTACAATTTTATTCATTAGGGTTATTGTTTTTTTCATCAATTCATCTATTAACAAGAAGCCATTATGTCTACAAAGATAGAAAGTTACCAGTAATTTCATCATTCACATCGATATTTATAAATTTACTATTAAACTTTTTACTATACAAGCAGTATAAACATATTGGATTAACGGCATCAACATCAATAGCAGCACTAGTTAACTACATTATTTTACTTGTTTCACTTAAAAAAAGGTATATTGATATAAATGTTATAAAATACGTCAAATTTGTCACTACAGCGATTTTAACATCTTTAGCAGCATTTTATACGTCTGCACTTGTAAACGTCTCAAGAGCGGGTGTTTTTGAAGTCATAATAAAGGTAATGGTATTTGCAATTGTTTATTTATTGTTATGGAGTTATACATATTACAAAAAAAGAATAAACATGTTTAATTAAGAAGTAAAAGGAGTATTGGATACTCCTTTTTTTTATTTACTATCAAAATTCTAGATCTATCTATATGTTTATCTATAAACTGATATGTAGTTTAAAGTAAACTGGTAAATGGTTTTCTTTCGAATGTTGAAATGTTGGTTGTGTTTTCAATGTTTCAGAAAAAGCGAACACTGATTTTACTGGTTCAGTCATAGCGAACACGAAGTTATCAACATATATTTTTCTGTTATGAAGAAGACTTCGTTTATTCTTAAAATCAAAAGTAGTTTACACAAAAAAAGCACCTGAAATTAAATTCAAGTGCTTAATATTTTATATTTTTAACTATATTGGAAATCAAGTATGTCTTTTTGCATTTCTCTATTTAAGAAGCTAATTAACGAATCGTCAGTAGCTTGAGTAATTATGAAGAATTTCGATATTATTTTTCCTATGAATACTTTTTGTATTTGTGTTATATCTGTAATAGCGTGAGACTTCAAGAAATCTGTTATATTACTTGATATGTTGCTAAATTTCTCATTTATAGCTATATAACGGCTATCTGATAGCAATCTTTCATATAATGTCTGAGTCTTATCTATTCGTACACCATTTTCTTTTTCTTTGTCATTTGCTTTACTAAATATATCAAATATGTCAGCATATAACATTTCATTATTTCCTTCAAATATAGTGAATGGTCTTATATCTATAGCAATGTTACTCATTGGATGACCTGACTCAAATCCTTTTGCTCCAAGTAATTTTTGAGCTATTTTAGCAGCTTCATATGTGTACTCAGATCCTAGTGATTTGACGATATTTGCCTCAAGAAGCTTATCAGAAACAGGTTCTGACGGGCTTACATTATTACAGACGTAATCATAAAGAACTCTTGATGCATTATGTCTTTTTTTGATTTCATTTACTTCATGTTCAACAAATTCAATTCCATTTCTAATATATTTACTTATATTGTTATCTACATATTCCATTATACCGTGAGTCATTCCAATCAATTGTAAACGGCTTCTTATAAATATATTTTGGAATTCTCTAAGTGAATTTCCTCCGTGAGAAGACAGTTCAATTAAATACCTTTTAGGCATATCTGCATCAATACTATTTACAGCATATCTAACAGCTTTTAATCCTTCAGAAACGATTGTCTCACAAGAGATATATTGTTTTGGAACGAATATAAGATTTATTATTTTAGATAATTTCCCATTTTTTCTTTCTTTCGCTGCAACTAATAAGAAGTCACTAGTAGAGTTACCTTGCCAGTATTTAACAGCATTAACGTGGATAGTATTATCATCAAGAACTTCGTAATATGATTGCATTTCACGAGCAATCGCTGATCCAGATGTCTCAGGCTCTGTTATTCCAAGTCCGCCACCTTCACCTTCAAATATGAGAGGTAATACCTCATTAATAAGTTCTGGTGTCGCATACGCAACAAGTGGCTGTAATACTAAAGCTCCTTCAATTCCTGTACGCAAAGTAGTAGGAACGCTGTAATTCCCTGCAATTCTCAATGTTTCTTCAAGTTCTATTTGGTCTGGCTTATGACCACCTAATTTTTCTGCTAAAAATGGTAGTAGAAGTCCAACTTTCTTGATTTCTAACCATTTATCCTCAGGTAAATAATTCATAAGGTTTATTTTATTTTTTGCATCTTCGCCAAAGAAGTTTTCAAATGTGTTTCTTATATTCTGTAAAAACTCATTTTTCTCTGATTTAATTTCTTTCATTTTTACCACCTTTATATTTTAAGTTGTATATATGTGGAAGAGTCCACATGAGTTATTATATCACAGATGTTTTTATATAGAAAGTAGATTTTATAATATTTTCCATATAAAATATACATAACATACATTATCGGACTTAAAGTAATTGTATTTATAATTTATAAATACGTTGTTATGAAATGTCCTTCAAGTAAATCTTTTTCAGAGCATGTAATTTCATTTTTGTTGAAGAATGTTAATATTTGATATAATAAAAACGTTCCTGGTACAATTACGTCAACACGCTTTGAATGCATTGATGGAATTAATAAACGTTCTGATTCTGACATATTATATAATTCATTGAAATTTCCTTTTATTTCTTCAATAGATAATCTATATCCATGTGAGATTTTAGGGTTATAATTGATCTTTTTATTTATAAATACTTGACCTGTTATTGTTGCTGCCACGCCAATTAATTCGTATTCTTCATTCAATTGTTTGATTTTTTCTAATAATTTTGATTTACTCAACATTTCATGTATATGAATCTCTAACTGTTCATATGTCATTTCTCTAAGCATTTCAACAAATCTAATAGTTCCAATATTAATGCTTACAACTTCAGGTATTGTGTTTGGTAGTCCATATGAAAATTCCGTACTTCCGCCACCAATATCAATAACAAGAAACTTGTCGTTTCCTTTCATTTCATATGTTGCTCCTAAAAATGCTGCTTTTCCTTCTGTTTCACCTGTTATAACGTGAAAATCAATACCTAATCTTTCAACTCCACTTATAAAATCATCTTTGTTTACAGCATCTCTGACTGCACTTGTAGCATATGCCGTTACTTTTTCGACTGAATGGTCGTCACATATTTTTTTATACTTTTTTATTACCTCAATTGTACGAATGATAGCATTTTTATTGAGGATTTTTGATTTATTAACACCTTCTCCAAGTCTCGTAATTTCTACAATGTTCACAATTTCCTTGAATTCTTTGCTATTTGCACCATTTGTTTCTGCAATATATAATCTACAAGAATTTGTTCCAATATCTATAATTGCTCCAACCATTATGATCAACTCCTATATTTGTCTGCACTAGCATTTCTTAAATTTAGTTTGTATTTCATAGCTAATAATCTAATTGTTAGTAATATAACAAAGACTATTACAATTGCAAATGAACGGCTAAAGCCTAAATTAAATATAAGTAAATAGTATAAGATACCTCCACCAAACGCCAGTGTTGCATATATGTCCTCTTTAAGGATATAAGGTACTTCATTTGCTAGTATATCTCTCATCATTCCACCGCCGATACCTGTTATTGTTGCAATTACACCAATTCCTAATATTCCAAGACCAGAATTAATTGCAGCATTTGCACCTACGGTTGTAAATAGTGCTAATCCAATTGCATCACAGAAAAGTACTAAGTATATAATCTGATTTATATCCTCTATATTTTTATGTCTTCTTTTTCTAAAATTAACTGCTAAAAAGAATATAACTACAGATGTAATTATACTTATATATAAGTCTCTTGGATGAGCTATTGCATTAGGAATTTTGTTAAGTATAGTGTCTCGAATAATTCCTCCACCTGTTGCTGTTATAACTGCAAGTACTACAATCCCAAATATATCAAATTCCTTCTTCAGTCCCTTAAATGTACCTGATGCAGAGAATGCAATAATTCCAATGACTTCTAAAATGTTAAGTGTTAAATCAAAGTTTATAATCATAAATACTCACCTTCTATTCCTCGTTTATTTCATAAATAATACTTTGAGGAATTCTATTTTTTAATTTCCAAACAATATTCATTGGTTTATCTCCACTACTTTCATGGTAGTCTGCTAGACCTAAGTAAATAAAAGGTGAAGTTTTCTTATCTTCTGTATAAGGACTTTTTCTAATAAAGATATGCACATTCATATCTATTTTAGCATGGTTGATAAACATTTGGCCAACACTAGATGTATGTGCTGTTTTAGGTTGACTACTCCACTTTATAAGCTGATCTGAGATTAATGAGTTATCATATTTTAAATGCTCTACATTCACATGTTCTTTATCATTAGTTATAAATAGACAAATATCTCTAGCTGTATTTGCATATCCCGATCTCCATGTCCCTTTAGGTACTTTGGAATCTAATAAAATTTGTAATTCTAGACGTGTATATCTATCATATTTTATTAAAACATTTTCATTGAAATCTTTTACATTAATTGTTTTATTGAATGACCAAAGGGCAAATTTAATAGTTTCATTGATTCTTTTATATTTTTTTTCTTCAGCCCTAATAAAAAAACTCTCTTCTTCAAGTTCAGATATTGGATTGTCAACACTTTTTAGGACAATTTTTATAAGGTCATTTTTTTATATTCTACAGGTGTTTTATAATTTAGTGATCCATGAATACGAATGTTATTGTACCAATTCACATAATCAAATAAATCTGTTTCTAGCTCTTCAAAACTTTTAAATATTCTATTATATGCAAATTCAGTCTTTACTATTTTATACGTTGCCTCAGCCACTGCATTATCGTAAGGAGTTCCCTTTTTTGATAGAGATCTTCTTATTCCAAATGTGCATAATAGTTCATCAATCACCTTATTTTTGAATTCATTCCCTCGATCTGTATGAAATAAACTCACTTTGTTTAAATTAAATCGTATTGTACTAAATGCTTTATATACCAAAGATGCTGTTTTATTCCTTCCTGCTGCATACCCAACTATTTCACGATTATATAAATCCAATATTAAACAAATGTAATTCCATTTACCTGCTACATTAACATACGTTAAATCACTTACAATAACATCCATATTTTTTTCTCTATTGAATTCACGATTCAATATATTTTCTACTCCATCTTCATTATATTTTGATTTGATAACTTTGAATTGCTTAATTGTGTAATTTGATACCAATCCATTTTTCTTCATAATAGTTCGAATTTTTCGTAAACTTACAATTATGTCAATCTTTTCTAACTCTTTTTTTATTTTTCTTGACCCATAATTATTTCTACTTTTCTTGAATATTTTGAAGATTTGTTTCTCAAGCTCCAAATTTAAAGTTTTTTCTTTACGTATATAATATACAAGAGATCTTGTAACTTTTAAAACTTTACACATCGCGCTAACACTGTATTTATTTGAATTTGCTATAATTATATTTACTTTCGTCCCATTATCAGCGCTGCTTGCTTTAAAATATCATTCTCCATCTTCAATTGTTTATTCTCTTTTTCTAATTCAAGTAACTTATTTTCTTCAGGTGTACGATTATCAATTGCTTTAAATGATCCTGTAGAATTGAATTGATTGATCCATTTTGCTAACACAGAACGTGGTAAATCATATTCTTTAATTAATTGTACTCTTGGTTTACCATTGTTATATAGAGTTACTATTTGCTTTTTGAATTCTTCTGTAAATACTCGTCTTTGTCTTTTTTCTCTCATCATAATTCTTCTCCATTTTATTTTTATTTTATCACGTCCTTATCTTATTTGTCTAATTAAGTGTAACCTATCCACTACTGATATTTTAAGTGCTATTAGTGACTATTCAAGTGATAGAGGCATTATTGATGAAACAAGAGATATACCAGTTGATTTTTCATTGCTTGACATTATCGAAATAAAGAATATAATTACAATGCAATCCGAGCTAGGTTCAAAGAAGGGTTTGCAATTAGAAGGTCACACAAGTGATAATGACAGTAATGACTTGGATGCGGTCAATGAAAATAATAATGATAATAATACTGCAGACAATGAACAAGATGGCAATGATAATCACGATACTGACAGTAGAGATGATGGAGTGCAATCAGACCGTCAGCAATTAGAAAATAAATTTCGTATGTACTATTCAAGATTACTATTTTATTCGTTTTTATCAAATGACACCTTAAAATCTCTAGATGATATACTTGATTCTTTTGTGAATGCCGATAACATTAGAATTGCTAAGAACCTTTCCTTAGATGAGGAAGTATTGAGGGCTATTAGAAATAATATAAATTTATTTATTCTAAGTCAGTTAGATTATAAAATTCAAAATATTAGTACCCTAGCACATGATGAATCAATAGAACCTGAAGAACGTGCTATAAGGGCAATAAATAAATTTGGTAAATTATCAGAGTCAGAAGTTCCAACGCCTTTAAATATAGCTGCAGATATGCTATCACTACTCTCGGATGATTGCTTTAAAAATTTACTAAAGGAGAAAACAGCTATTCTGGATATTGCAAGTAAAATTGGTGAGTTTACTATTTCTATTTGTGAAAGAATAAAATCATTGAATATCAATTTAGATTCCATTGAATCATCAATTTTAGCTATTCCAACATCTACTGTAGCTTATGAATTTACAAGAAAAATATATACAGTTCTAGGACTAGATATTGATTGTATTGCAACTAACTTTACATCTTACGATTTGCTTGAAGTTAAAGTGCTAGATGCTGAAGGAAATAAGAAAGATGAAATTGATTATGAGAAAATATCAAAAATACTAAAACAAAATAAAAAGCTAAGCGAAATCAATCTTGAGGATGAGCTGGAAGAAGGTGAAGAAATGAAATTTGAAGCTGTTGTAGGGAATCCGCCCTATCAAGTTAGCGATGGTGGTGCACGGTCAAGTGCGAAGCCAATTTATCACAATTTTGTTGATATATCAAAGGCTTTACACCCTACAAAGTTTACTATGATAATGCCATCACGTTGGTATGCCGGTGGTAAGGGCTTAGAAGAATTCCGTAAGAATATCTTGAATGATATTCGTATTGAACAATTACATGATTTTTTACATCCCGAAGAAATATTTCCTGATACAAATAATAGAGGTGGTATTTGCTATTTTCTTTGGAACTCTGATTATGATAACTCAAGTTCTAATGTTACAGTTGTTTCACATAGCGGGAATGGTGAAATAAGCTCATCTATTAGAGATATGAGAACAAAAGGTTCAGATATTTTTATTCGTGATAATATTGCTATTGGTATTTTAGCCAAAGTTATTTTTGAAGATACTGATGTTATGGCTAGATATATTTCGCCAAGAAAACCTTTTGGTATTGAAAGTAACGTTGTAAGATCAAATCAGTGGAAAAAGTCAAAAGACACCTTAAATTCACCTATTTGTTGCTATGGTAAAGGAAAACAAGTAGGATTTATTGAATTGTCTCAATCAATTTTGCATAAAGAATGGATTGATGTATGGAAAGTTTATATACCAAGAGCAAATAATATAGG
>ERZ1023652.66-NODE-66-length-24955-cov-5.671782_pt1 | contig 24955 bp, 26 predicted proteins | sample MGYA00520879_ERZ1023652 | MGnify/ENA primary metagenome ERZ1023652 (study PRJEB33180, sample SAMEA4044469) | wastewater metagenome | place: Denmark | collected 2016-04-02 | study: EMG produced TPA metagenomics assembly of the PRJEB13832 data set (Local surveillance...
AGAGACAGAGATACGTAAATGCGCAAAGACGGTTTCATGGCTTGGCTCCTTCGGAAGAATCGAGTTCACGGCTCCACGACAACCCATTGACGTAGATGCCCAGCGGGTTGCGGCGCAGCTTCTCTTCGGTGCGCGGCGCTTGCAGGACGATGGAAACCACCGCCGTCCAACGCTCCAGCCCGGCGGCTGCGCCGTTGACATAGCGGCGCTCGGTCCAGCGCACGTTGAGCGATGCATCGCTGGCGCGCACGCTGCTGGTGATCTCTACCGTCACCGACTCTTTGCCGATGCGGGAAAAGGGATCGTTCACCCGCGCGTAGTCGTTGAGCACGGCCGCGCCGCGGTCGGTGGTGTAGTCGTAGGCATCCAACCAGTTCTGCCGCACGACGATGGGGTCAATGGAGAGCGAGCGCACCAGCGTGACGAAGCGCCCCAGGTGGTGCGCCGTCTGTGCATCGTTGGGCTTGTACGGTGTGGCCGCTTCACCGACAGCACGCACCGGCCCGCCGCTGTCCACCTCCACCACAAAAGGCGTAACGATGGACTGCGCCGAGCGCCAGACCAGGCCGCCCGCCATCAGCACGGCCAGCGTCAGGCAACCAAAGGCCATGAAGCGCCAGTTCTTGGCCTGCACACGGGCCGAGCCGATGCGCTCGTCCCAGACCTGGGCGGCCGATTGGTAAGGGGTAGCAGGCTGCGGCGTGTCGGCATAGCGCACCTGCGGTCGTTTGAATCGCATGGGAGTACTCCTTATGAGTCGGAATCACGAAGGCTTGGGCCTTGGCTAGAACTGCCGGCGTCGCCACCGCGCAAGGTGTGGGCAGCGGTCGTGGCTGCATGGCTGAGTTGCTGCCTGCGATGCAGGCGCTTGGCCCAGGCGGGCTGTTCGGTGGGTGGTGATGAGGTGGCGGCATCGGCGGTGCCACCGCCTTCCCGGAACGCGGCTGCCGCGTGTACCTTCAGCGAGCGCGCACCATCGGCCGCCTTCTGCCGAGTCGCCTGCGCCCCGGTCTTGGCAACATTGCCCAGGCCAGCGGCAGCGCCCTTGAGGCCGCCACCGGCCGAAGCGGAACCGGCCTGGTATGCGGAGCTGGCGCTGCTGGCGTTCGAAGCCATCGACCGCGCACCGCTGGCTGCTGCTCTCGCGGCTGCCGGGGCCATGCGTACCCCGGCGGCCACGGCACTACCAACGCCAGAAGCCGCGGCACCGATTGCGACAGCGGTTCCGGCCGCGCCGATGGCAGCACCGGCCATCGCGCCCGCGCCGAGCTGCGGTCCACCGGATACCAACCCCGTCGCGATGCCCGGCCCGAAGATGCCCAGGGCCAGCATGGACAGCGAGGCCAGCATGATGACCAGCGCCTGGTCGATGGAGGGCTCGGCGCCGGGCGGTATCTTGAACTCGGCGAACAGCCCTGAGCCGATGCCCACGATGACGGCGAGCACCAGCACCTTGATGCCCGAAGACACCACATGCCCAGGACCTTCTCGGCAAGGAACGCCGTCTTGTTCCACAACGCGAATGGCACCAGTACGAAGCCCGCCAGTGTGGTCAGCTTAAACTCGATCAGCGTGATGAAGAGCTGCACCGCCAACACGAAGAAACTGACGATGACCACGATCCAGGCGAGGAACAGCACAACGATGGGCGCGATGTGGATGAACACCTCCGGGAATCCCGCAAGCTCCCTAATCTGGTCGAGGATCGGCGCCCCTGCGTCGATACCGACCTTGGCCAGCCGCCCCGGTTGCAGGAAGTTGCCCATGCTCAAGGTCGAGCCGCTGGCCGCCAGGCCCAGGCCGGCGAAGGAACGGAACAGGACGCCCGCCAGCATGTTGAAGTTGCCGATGATGTAGGCGAAGGCACCGACGTAAAGCACCTTGCGGATCAGCTTGGCGATCACGTCTTCGCCCTGGCCGGTGGCATGGCTCATGGCCCAGAGCAGTCCCGCCAACGTCATGTCAATGACGATCAGCGTGGCCGTGAGGAACGCCACCTCTCCCTGCAGAAGCCCGAAGCCCGAGTCGATGTAGCGTGAGAAAACGTCGAGGAAGCGGTCGATGACCGATACATCGTTCATGGCCGCGCCCGTCAGTTGCCGTAGAAATGGACGGTCTGCGGCGTGTACGGCGTGCCCGTTCCCAGGAAACGCCGAGTCACCTCACGCCCGCGCTCCACCGCTGCGGCCTGCCGCGCCAGCTCTAGCGAGGCCGCCCGATCCTGCGTGATCTGCAGCCGCTGGGTCTGGATGGACTGCTTGGCCTGCAGGGCCAGCAACTGGTTCATGGCTTGCATGGCCTGCAGCGCACCCTCGGCCGACTGGCTCTTGCCCACGAGGTCGGCCAGCACACCCTCGTCATCGCTCAGGTTCTGCGATGCCTGGGCCTGCATCTGCATGGTGGTCTGTAGGCCGTTGAGCGTGTTCTTCCAGCGCTCTTGCGTATCGCGGTACATCTGATCGCCACTCACCGTGGCGGCGTACTGCTCGGGATACAGCCGCTGGAAATCCTGATCCATGCGCGCCACGTCGTAGGCCATGCCTTTGGCCCGAGCGATCAGCCGCTGCGTGGTCGCCAGATTGCTGCGCAGTCGGCTCACTACATTGAACGGCAGGCTCGCCAGGTTCCGGGCTTGGTTCGTCAGCATCCGCGCCTCGTTCTGGAGCTGCTGGATCTGGTTGTTGATCTGCTCCAACGTGCGAATGGCCGTCAGCGTGTTCTGCACGAGGTTGGTGGGATCAATCACGACCCTTTGCGCATGGACAGTGGTCGCAGCGCAAAGCATGGTCGCGACGACAGCGGTGATAAGACGCTTTTTCATGATGGATTCTCCTATGGGTGGGGGGCCGGAAACGAGGGCAACAGGTCAGCGGCCCAATGCAGGCCGCGATGGCGCAGCCAGGCGGCTGCGAATGCGGAGGACGTGGAAGAAGCCGCAGCGAGTGCCGCGTCCATGTCGCGCTGGTCCTGCGGCGTCGATGCACCCGCGAAGGCCAGGGTGGCCGGCCCCAGGTCGAGGTCGAACAGGCGATTGCCGAGACGGGATTGGTAGTAATAGTCGCGCTTCGGGACTGCCGTCGCCACGATCTCGATCTGGCGGCTGTTGAGGCCGAAGCCCTCATAGATCGTACGAATTTGCGGCTCGGTCGCCTGCGGGTTCGGCAGGAAGATGCGGCTGGCGCAGCTTTCGATGATGGCCGGTGCGATGCTCGAATCCTTGATGTCCGCCAGGCTCTGCGTGGCGAAGATGACGCTGACGTTCTTCTTGCGCAGCGTCTTGAGCCATTGGCGGATACGTGCGGCAAACACCGGGTCATCGAGGAACAGCCAGGCTTCATCGAGGATCAGCAGCGTGGGAGCACCGTCAAAGCGTTCATCAAAGCGCGCGAACAGATAGCCCAGCACGGCCATGACGGCGGCCTTACTGTGCATCAGCTCCTCCATCTCGAAGCACTGCACGGAGCCGGAACCCAGGCGATCCAAATCCGCGTCCAGCAGCTTGCCGTGGGCACCGCCGAGCACATAGGGCGCGAGCGCCTGGCGCAGCGCGTTCGATTGCAGCAGAACGGACAGCCCCGTCATCGTGCGCTGCTCCACGGGCGCCCCGGCAAGACTACCGAGTGCCGACCAGATAGCCGCTTTCTCGTCGGGGCCGACCGCCACACCCTCGTGCAGCAGTCGGCCTTCGATCCATTCAGCCGCCCAGGTGCGGTAGCCTTCTCGGTCGATGCGCGCGAGCGGCTGGAAAGCGATCTCGCCATCCATGCCCAGGTCGTAGTGCTCGCCACCCAGCCCGAGGATGGTGGCGCGCATCGAGCGCCCCATGTCGAACGCGAAGATGCGCGAGCCGGGGTAGCGGCGGAACTGCATCGCCAGCATGGCGAGCAAGACCGACTTGCCCATGCCCGTGGGGCCTGCGACCAGCGTGTGCCCCACGTCGCCGATGTGCGTCACCAGCCGGAACGGCGTGGCGCCATCGGTGCGCGTGACGATTAACGGCGGGCCGTCCAGGTGCTCGTTCTTTTCCGGCCCGGCCCATACAGCGGACACCGGCATCATGTGTGCCAGGTTCAGCGTCGAGACGATGGGCTGGCGCACATTGGCGTAGGCGTTGCCAGGGATCGAGGACAGCCACGCATCCACGGCGTTGAGCGTTTCGGGGATCGTCACGAACCCGCGCCCTTGGATGGCGCGCTCCACCATACGCATCTTCTCGTCGGCCTTCGCCGGGTCGGCATCGAGCACCGTCACCGTCGCGGTGACATAGCCAAAGGCCACCTGGTCACTGCCCAACTCCTGCAGCGCGGCATCGGCATCGGCGGATTTGTTGCTGGCGTCTGTATCCACCAGCGGGCTTTCCTGCTGGAAGATGGTTTCGCGCAGTAGCGCGATGACGTTCTTGCGCTTGGCAAACCACTGGCGGCGCAGGCGCGAGAGTTCCCGTTCCGCATCGGCTTTGTCCATGCAGAGGAACCGGGTTGACCAGCGGTAGCCAAAGCCGAGACGGTTGAGGTCGTCCAGAATCCCCGGCCAGGTCGAGGTCGGAAAACCCCGCACCGTCGCCACGCGCAGATGGGCATCGCCCAGCATCGGCGCCAGACCACCAATGAGCGCGGAATCCGTCAGCAGCGCGTCAATGTGAAACGGCACCTCGGGCACCGCCACGCGATACCGCCGTGTGGAGATGGTCGAATGCAGGTAGGTCAGCGTCTGGCTGTCGTCCAGCCACGCAATTTCCGGCATCACGCCATCGAGCAGGTCGAAGACGCGATCCGTCTCCGCCGCAAATGCGGTCAGGCGCTCGCGCCAGTCCACGCCCTCGGTGGGCCGGTTCTCGTACAGCATCCCCGCCGCGCGGGCGCGTGATTCTTCCGGAGGGAGGTACACCAGCGTCAGGTGATAGCCGCTCTCGAAGTGGTTGCCCGAGTCCTCGAAGGTGGCTCGGCGTTCCTCGTCCACCAGCCAGGACAGTGGCTCGGGGAAGTCCGAGTGTGGATAGTTGGCGGCGGGCCGGCGTTCGGCTTCGATGAACAGTGCCCAGCCCGATCCCAAGCGGCGCAGTGCGTTGTTCAAGCGCGCCGATGTGGCGATCAGCTCGCCCTGCGTCGCGCTGTCGAGGTCCGGCCCCCGAAACCGGGCTGTGCGCTGGAAACTGCCGTCCTTGTTCAAGACGACGCCCGGCGCCACCAGGCCGGCCCAAGGGAGCCAGTCGGCGAGCAGTGCGGGCCGCTGACGGTACTCGGCGAGGTTCAGCATGGCATTCCCCTCACACGTCCAGCAGTGAGCGGTGCTTGATGTGCCGCGCAAAGACCTGCATGAACTGCGGATCGACGCGCGCACCCCATACCGCCAGCGAATGGCCGACGATCCAGAGCACCACGCCCGGAATCCACAGTTGCAGGCCCAAGCCCACGGCGGCGGCCAGCGTGCCGTTGGCAATGGCCACGGTGCGCGGTGCACCGCCCAGCAGGATCAGTTCGGTGAGCGAGCGATGCAGGGGCACCTCGAAGCCGGCCGCGAAGGTATCCGGGCTGCTCATACGACGGCCCCACCGGAGAAGCTGAAGAACGACAGGAAGAAGCTCGACGCCGCGAACGCGATGGACAGACCGAACACGATCTGGATCAGCTTGCGAAAGCCTCCGCTGGTATCACCGAAGGCGAGCGCGAGACCCGTGGCGATGATGATGATGACCGCGACGATCCGAGCCACTGGCCCCTGGATTGACTCCAAGATGGATTGCAGCGGCGCTTCCCAGGGCATGCTGGAGCCAGCGGCCTGCGCAGTACCAGCAAGCAGCAGCATCAGCGCCGCGAGCAGCATGCCCTGCATCGCCGGGCGAGTAAGGCCATCCAGCCGTGCGGGCCGGGGAAGCGGATTTACGGAAAGACGGAAAGCAGGAACGTGCGTCATGGAAGTTTTCCAGGGTGATTGAGGGACAGGGAAGAAAGGTCGGACTGCGATGGCAGCTCAGGAAACGGCGTCTCCATCGCATCCGCCAGGTGGTAGCCCACGCCGTCCAAGCCGACGACGTGGGCGATGCTCTCGATGCGGCGCTTGCGCCCGCGCCCGGCGATGTGGATCACCACATTGACCGCTTCGGCGATCAGCGCACGAGGCGGATTCACCGCCACTTCGAGAATCAATTGCTCCAGGCGCAGCAATGCGCCGATGGCGGAGCCGGCATGGATCGTGGCGATGCCGCCCGGATGGCCCGTGCCCCAGACCTTGATGAGATCCAGCGCCTCGGCACCACGCACCTCGCCGACCACCACGCGATCTGGCCGCAGTCGCATGGAAGAGCGCACCAGCTCCTGCATGGACACCACACCTCGGCGTGTGCGCAGTGGCACGTGGTCACGGGCTGCGCATTGCAGCTCCACCGTGTCTTCGAGCACCAGCACGCGGTCGCCGGTGGCGGCGATCTCGGCCAGCAGCGCATTGGCAAGCGTGGTCTTGCCGCTGCTCGTGGCCCCCGCGATCAGGAGGTTCTGCCGCTCGTGCACCGCACGGATGAGGAAGTCTGCCTGGGCGCGGGTCATCATCCCGTCGGTGACGTACCGCTCCAAGGGGATCACGCCGATGGCGCGCTTGCGCAGTGCGAAGGCCGGCCCCGGTGCGGCCGGGGGCAGGATGCCCTCGAAGCGTTCGCCGGTCTCGGGCAGCTCAGCCGACAACAGTGGCTGGCCGCGATGCACTTCCGCGCCGACGTGGGCTGCGACCAGGCGGATGATGCGTTCGCCGTCCGCTTCGGACAGCTCCACGCCCATTGGCGCGCGCCCCGATGAAAGCCGGTCGATCCACAAGGTGCGATCCGGGTTGAGCATGATTTCCACCACGTCTGGGTCTTCCAACGCGGCGGCGATCAGCGGCCCCATTGCTGTGCGCAGCATCTGGATGCGGCGATCCAGTGACTTGGCGGCCGATGAACGTGGTTCTGGCATGGGTTGGGGAACGGCGCTCATGAGGCACGCTCCTGCGCTTCGGCCGTAGCGGCCGTGGCCGCCACGTCCTCCATTCGCACTAGATCGGGATGCAGTTCCTCCACCACGTCGCGCACCAGGCTGCGCCCGCGCAACAGGTGGCGGCCCAACTGTTCCACAAACTGCTCGAAGCGCACCTTGCCCTGGGCGCGGGCTGCGTCCTGATGGGCCTCAGGCACGGGAGTGCTCACGGTCAGGAAATAGCGGATGAACAGCGCCAGCGTCTCGATCTGGATGTTCTGGTCGCGCTCCATGCGCTCGGCCTGGCGCGACAGGCGATCGAGCCGCTTTGCGATGGCCGCCTCGCGCTGGTCGGCGGCGTCGGGCGACAGCCAAGACGCCAGAGCAGCGGCGACGATGCTGGACTTGGACACGCCTTTCTTGGCGGCCAGCTCGTCGAGCCGCTTGGCATGCTCGGGCTGGATGAACAGGTTCAATCGGTATTGCGTCATAGCTGGATTCCGTCGTCAGGGTCGAGGGATGCCAGCCCGGCCGTGCGCTGCAGCGCCGGGTCAAGCTGGCGCGGGAGGGGAAGCGGCGCGTCGTCGTCATCCAGCAGCGCGAGGTCGTTGGCTGCGAATGCTTGTTCGGGTTGGTACTCGGTGACTTCGGAAAGCTCGGGCTGGCGGCGCGGGCCGCCGTCGTCGGCACTGCCGATGTCATCGACAGCTTCGATGGCCGGTGCCGCTGGAACGTCAGAAATCGCCAAACCAGTCCACTCATCGGCGCGGGCCGACGGAACGTCGGCATAGCGCCCACCAGCGAGCGCCGGCGGCGGCAGCACGCGTCGCTTGAAATTGGCGTCCGCGTAGTAGCGCAACTTCTTGGCTTTGATCGGTGCCAAGCTGGAGATCATCACCACGGCCTCATCGGGCGGAAGCTGCATGACTTCGCCCGGCGTCAACAGCGGGCGGGCCGTTTCCTGGCGAGACACCATCAGGTGACCCAGCCATGGCGCGAGCCGGTGGCCCGCATAGTTGCGCTGCGAGCGCAGTTCGGTGGCTGTGCCCAGAGTTTCAGAAATCCGCTTGGCGGTGCGCTCGTCGTTGGTGGCGAACGTCACGCGCACATGGCAGTTGTCCAGGATCGAATGGTTCTGCCCATACGCCTTGTCGATCTGGTTGAGCGACTGCGCAATCAAGAAGCTCCGGATGCCGTAGCCCGCCATGAAGGCCAAGGCCGTCTCGAAGAAGTCCAGGCGCCCGAGTGCGGGAAACTCATCGAGCATCAGCAGCAGCTTGTGACGGCGGGCGATGCCGTCGCTGCCGTCGAGTGATTCCGTGAGCCGCCGACCGATCTGGTTGAGGATCAACCGGATCAGCGGCTTCGTGCGGCTGATGTCCGAGGGCGGCACCACGAGGTACAGCGATACCGGATGCTCGGCGGAAATCAGGTCGGCAATGCGCCAGTCGCAGCGCGAGGTGACTTCGGCCACCGTGGGGTCACGGTACAGGCCGAGAAACGACATGGCCGTGGAGAGAACGCCGGAGCGTTCGTTGTCGCTCTTGTTGAGCACTTCGCGGGCAGCGGAGGCAACGACCGGATGCGGGTCGTTGCCCAGATGCCGCGTGCTCATCATCCGGTGCAGCGTCAGCTCGAACGGACAAGCCGGATCACTGAGGAAGTTGGCAACGCCTCGCAGCGTCTTGTCTTCTCCCGCATAGAGCACATGCAGGATGGCGCCGACCAGCAGCGCGTGCGAAGTCTTCTCCCAGTGGTTTCGCTTCTCCAACGCGCCTTCGGGATCGACCAGAATGTCGGCGATGTTCTGCACGTCGCGCACCTCGTGCGCGCCGCGCCGGACTTCCAGGAGAGGGTTATAGGCCGCTGATTTCGGATCAGTGGGATTGAACAGCAGGCAGTGCGAGAAGCGCGCGCGCCAGCCGGCGGTGATGGTCCAGTTCTCGCCCTTGATGTCATGGATCACTGCGGATGCCGGCCACGACAGCAGCGTCGGCACTACCAGGCCCACGCCCTTGCCCGAGCGCGTGGGCGCGAAGGTCAGGACGTGTTCTGGCCCTTCGTGGCGCAGGTACTCATCACCATGCCGACCGAGGAACACACCAGCGGGCTGGGTCAGCCCTGCCTTGCGAATGTCGCTGGCGTCGGCCCAGCGTGCCGAACCGTAGGTCGTAACCAGGCGCGACTGGCGCGAGCGCCAGATAGACATGCCGATGGCGACCACCACGGCGAGCAAACCGCTGCCGGCGGCAATGGCGCCGCCCACGTCGAAGATGTGGGACGCATAGGCATCGAAGAAGAACCACCACTCGAACAGCTTCCACGGGTGGTAGATCGGTGTGCCCAACAGATCGAACCAGGGCGAACCCAGGCGTAGTTGATAGCCCAGGGCCGCTGCTGTCCATTGTGTCGCGCTCCACACTCCGGCGATCACGATGCCGAATACCACGGCGATCTGACCGAACAGCACGTTCGTTCCTTGCATCTCCCGGCCTCCGATTTTTCCTGCGCGCACTCCGCTCAACGGCTGCACAACAACGTGCCGCTGGCGTCAGGATCGGTGCCGGGTCAGTGCCGGTCAAAGACTGTTATCAGAACGAAGATGATGCAAAAAACATCGATTCAAGCAAGGACGAAGACAGTAAAAACGCCGCAAGCAAAGGCGCGTTGCGGCGTGGTGAGCAAAAAAACGAGCGGTGCGTGGCCTAACCGGCCACGGTTAGAATTTCGGCGGTTCCTTGGGCAGTGTATAGGGCACCTTACCATCGCCGAAGAAGCGGCGGTTCGTCGCTTCGGCCACGCGGTTGCAAAGTTCGTCGCCCAACTTGGCGCGGTTCAGCTTGCACTGTTGGCGCAATTCTTTCAGCCGCTCGGGATCGGCTGCCAAGGATTCCACCGTCTCGCCTGGAGCAGAAGACTGACCGCAAGAGGCCAATAGCGTGGCTAACGACAATGAGGCGAAGATGTTGAACGGGCTCATGACCTGATTCCTCGAAGGCGTGACACTTGAGAAGCGGGTTTGGGCGTTAGGCGTCATCCGACCCCTGGGAGGCCAACCGCTCAATAAAGCGAGCCAGTGCCTGAGACGGTTCGGTATCCCGGCGCAGCAGATAGGTGGTCAGCATAGGGGAGCGCCCTGCGAGCGGGCGGCCCACTACCCCTGGTTCGCGGCTGGCAGCAATATGCGCTGTGCCCGCAAGCCCTAACGCCAAACCGGCCGACACAAGCGCCATCATCACATCAAATGTAGCGACGTGCTGAACCACCAATGGCTCCTTTTCCTGCTTGCGCAGGATTCGGTCGATCTGGCGGGCATGGCCTTCGCAGACAGCGGGATCGCCCAGCACAAGAGGGTAACGTAGCACTTCCTCCAGTGGGATTCGCTTATATGCCAGAGCCGGATGACGTGCTGGCACGGCCACCATCAACTCTTCTTCCCAGGCCGGTTCGACGATGATGCCGTCGCCCACTTCGTCGGCCATCGAGAAACCCGCGTCATACAGGTCATCATGCAAGCCTTTGAGTTGTTGGGCCAACGAAACCTCGAACAGCCGTATTTCCATTTCAGGGTCTTCCTCGCGGCAACGCGCCAGAAGAGCAGGCAGGCGCGACGGCGTAATGCCATCAGATAAGGCAATACGCAACTGCCCATGAAAGCCATTGGCGGCCGATTTCACGCTTTCGCGGGCTTGCTCCAGCGCGGTAAAAACACGCGGTACATGTTTCAGGAATAGCCTACCCGCAAGGGTCAGCCGCGTGCTGCGACTGGTGCGGATGAACAACTGCACACCCAACTCTTCCTCCAGTTCCTTGACGGTACGCGAAAGAGGTGACTGTTCTATATGAAGTTTCTCGGCCGCGCGTGCAAAATGAAGTTCTTCCGCGACCGCCAAAAAGCAGCGGAGATGACGCAATTCCATGGGGCGATGCCTCTGTGAAAGTAGGTTGCATGAATTGCGTATTCATTATTCAGTTCATTCCTGACGAAGTGATGAGTGGTCGATTACATTTTTGTCAGTAACCCTTCGTAAGTCGCCACAGAAAAATTGATCTTAATCAGTCAACTCACGCCACCTGCAGCCCATGAAACATGGTTTCCAATGCGCGATCTATCTATCCTTGCCAGGCTGCTGAAATACCTCTTGGCCGTCCTCGGTTGGAAAAAAACGCCCGCATAGAACGGCCCACAAGCGATTTTTCTGAGGTCACCAAGGGGTAAGGCACCCTAAAAAATTGCGAATTTCCTCTTTCGAAACAGTATTTCAGCAGCTTGGGCGTATGTGTCGTACGTTGCACCGAACTGCTTGTGCATTTCGTTCTCTTCGGTGATTGCGAGACGTCCGTGCAATACCTACAGGCCGAACTGCGCGCCCAGAATGGGACCCTCACGACGAAGCAACTGGAAACCGTTCATTTCATGCCGCGCAACCGCAGTGCGTTAAAGATCACCGAAGCCGAACTCAAGCTCATCGCCAGTGCCGCGATCATCGGAGACAGCAGCCAGCCGGTGAACGGGTAGAGCACGCCGGCGGCGATCGGTACACCAATGCCGTTGTAGACAAAGACGAACATCAAGTTCTGCCGCATGTTGCGCACGGTGTCGATGGATATCTGACGTGAGGCAGCGATACCGCGCAGGTCACCCTTGATCAGCGTGATCTGTCCGCTGTTCATCGCCACATCGGTGCCCGTCCCCATCGCAACGCCAACGTCGGCCTTGGCCAGCGCCGGGGCATCGTTGATGCCATCCCCCGCCATCGCGACGACGTGGCCTTCCTTCTGCAGTTTTTCCACCAATGCCAACTTGTCGGCGGGCTTGACCTCGCCGTGCACTTCATCGATGCGTAGCCTGGCACCGACCGCCCTCGCCGTGGTGAGGCCATCGCCAGTGGTCATGATGATGCGCAGACCGCTGTCGTGCAGGGTTTGGATGGCCTCGTGTGTGCTCTCCTTGATGGAGTCGGTCACCGCCAGAATGCCCGCAAAATGGCCATCAACGGCCAGATGCATGATGCTGGCACCTTCGCCGCGCAGGCGTTCGCCATCTGCTTGCAATGCAGCAACCGACACGCCCTCCTGCTCCATCAACGCCGTATTGCCCAGCGCCAGGCGCTTGCCTTCGACGGTGCCTCGCACGCCAATGCCGCTGCCTGAATCGAAGTCGGTTGGCTTGCTGAGCGGCATGCTTTTGGCGCGTGCCGCGCTGACGATGGCGTCGGCCAGCGGATGCTCGCTGCCTTGGTCCAGACTAGCCGCCAGACGCAACACTTCATCAGGCGTGTAGCCTGTGGCCGCAATGGCGGTGTCGAATGTCGGTTTGCCCTCTGTCAGCGTACCGGTCTTGTCCACGATCAAGGTATCGACTTCACGCATTCTCTCGATCGCGCCAGCATCGCGGAACAGAACACCTTGTGTGGCAGCGCGTCCGGTGGCCACCATCACCGACATCGGCGTGGCCAGCCCCAGCGCACAGGGGCAGGCGATGATCAATACTGCGACGGCGTTGATCAGACCGAACACCCAGCTCGGCTCGGGACCGAACAGACCCCAGACGAAGAAGGTGGTGATCGCGATGAGCACCACCACGAGAACGAACTTGCCAGCCACCACGTCAGCCATGCGCTGCATCGGTGCCTTCGAGCGCTGGGCATTGGCCACCATCTGCACGATCTGCGACAGCACGGTCGCTGCACCGACTTTTTCCGAGCGCATCACCAGAGCACCGCTGGTGTTGAGCGTGGCGCCGATCAGTTTGTCGCCCAAGCGCTTGGTTACCGGAACGGGCTCGCCGGTGAGCATGGATTCATCCACCGCGCTGCGGCCTTCGGTAACGACGCCATCGACCGGGACTTTCTCGCCAGGGCGCACGCGCAGCAGATCGCCGACATGCACCTGGTTCAGTTGCACATCTTCCTCACTTCCATCCGCGTTGATGCGCCGCGCAGTCTTGGGCGCCAACCCGAGTAAGGACTTGATAGCCGCCGAGGTTTGCGAACGCGCCTTCAATTCGAGGATCTGACCCAGCATCGTCAGCGAAATGATGACCACGGCGGCCTCGAAGTACACGGCCACGCGACCCATCGAAACAAACGATTCGGGAAACACGCCCGGCGCCAACGTGGCGGCGACGCTGTAGACAAAAGCTGCCGCGGTGCCCAGGCTGATCAGCGTCCACATGTTCGGGCTTCGATGAACGATGGACTGCCAGCCACGCACAAAGAACGGCCAGGCGGCCCACAGCACCACCGGCAGCGACAGCACCAGCTCGACCCAGCTCTGGGTTGCCATGTTGAACCATCCCAGACGATGGCCGAACATGGCCAGGGTGGTGACGATCAGCGTGAGGGGCAACGTCCACCAGAAGCGTCGCTGAAAATCCTTCAGCTCACTGTTGTCTTCCGCGTCCAAGGGGATGATAGGCTCCAATGACATGCCGCATTTAGGGCAATTGCCGGGATGATCCTGTTGCACCTCGGGATACATGGGGCAGGTATAGATTGTGCCAGCCGGCATTTCTGCGGCCTCGTCGGTGGTCGCCCCGGGCTGCGCATGGCCCTGCGCATGGTGGGCGTGATGATGAGCACCATCAGTTCCGTCCTTGGCCTGGTCTTCCAACACCAGGTTCATTTGGCACTTGGGGCAGCGCCCTGGGTGATCCTGGCGCACTTCAGGGAGCATGGGGCACACATAGAGCGCGCCGGCATTTTATGTACCGACCGGTGCCTCGCTCACCCTATAGCGCACAGGGTCTGCAATGAACTTGTCGCGGCAGTGCGTGCTGCAAAAGCGGTAGTGATGATCGTCATGCATGGCCTGATGAGGCGATTGGGAGGTCACGCTCATACCGCACACAGGATCCTTCAAGTCGTCCGCCTTCGGTGAGATGTCGTCAAGGGCAGCCGACTGGCCCCCGAGGGCTGGTGATGTGGGTGATGGGTGATGGGTGATGGTTCATGTCAATGCCTTTCAAGACGCTTGTTCTATTTTTTGCCTTCCCATGATGTCAAGGTCAAGTCTTTCATCATGTTGAAGCGATTCAGTCTGCTTCTGCCGTCGTCCCGACAGCTAGCGAGGCAGGGACTTGCGGTATTGGGCGTTGATCTCGTCATGGCGCTGCTGTACCTCCAGCGGCCATTGCGCTTTGATCCAGGACAGCACGGCCACGATCTCGTCATCGCTCAACACGCCGTCGTAGACCGGCATGGCGGTGCGATAGTCAGGCTGGTCGATGAGCTTGGCAAGGCCATGCTTGGTGATGGCAAAAAGTTGCGCATCAGGATGGTGCCAGGTGTGGCCGCTGGGATCGTGCGGCGGCGCAGGAAGCAAGCCATCCGATCCGCGATCACGCCAGTTGGGCTGGCCTTCGCCCTTGGTGCCGTGGCAGGCGACACAGTTCTGAGCGTATATGCGAGCGCCTACTTGCAAGACCTGAGGATCATCAGGACGCAAGGTATGCGTCAACGCTGCCTCCCGCCTGCCACCGGCACTCAAGAAGAAATAGAGGATTCCAGCCACCACGAGCAAGACCAATCCCCCTCCCACGCCAAGGACAAGTGGTCTCAATTTCATTTCAAATTCTCCGACGCCACGCCTGCGGTCATCGACCGATAGAATGGCGCACGCGCTATCGTAAAAAAAGATTCGTCGCGCGCATTCGGGCTCCGCGCAGGCGAATCGCTGAGTGCCCGCAGATCCCCTATCTGCCCACTTTTTGCATCATGGTCAAACTCGGTCTCCTCTAGGGCGAACCCCACTTCGATGTGGGAAAGACGATCAAAAAGCGCCATGTTTTGGTGATTTTCCACACGTTCAAACAAGAGTACTTCGATCGGGCGCCACATCGCCACCCAGCCAACAATCAACAGCCCTTCGCTGATGGCCGTAAGCACCTGGCTGTTGCCAGGATTACCCAATAAGGCCCGTACAAGCAGCGTCGTACCCAGAACGGCGAGTCCCGTTAACAGGAAGTGCCCTGTCGCATCCTTCGTCGATACCGGCGCCTGCACTGCGCATATTGCGCTTGAAAGTGCGCATGGATCGCTCCTGCAATTTCCACCTCGTACTCTCTGATCGACGTCGGGACATGAACAATGAGACGAAGCGATTCATCTAAACCATACTCGCCCGCACAGTCAACGATATAGTTTTCCACAGCACGGCTCAGTGTTTTCTCATGGAGCGGCGAAGGGTCCAATGAATCGTAAAGCTGCGTGATTCGTTGAATGCGAATATCGATGACCGTCATTTCTGTAAACGCCCAGGTTGTCTTGTTTTACTTTTTTTGCACCTTGCCGGACAGCTGCAAGCGACGGACAAACCGTCAAGGCGTAACGCTGAGGCCGTTGGGAGTCTTGCCTACCGGAACGGTCTTCACAACCTTGCGATCCTTCACATCAAGCACGGAAACCGAATTGGCGTACATGTTGGTAACGTAGGCGTACCGGCCTTCGCGGTCGACAACCACGCCATGAGCACCGGCGCCGGTCACGACGGTCTTGGCAACCTTGAAACTCTCCAGCTCAATCAGGCTGACGGTTTTGCCAGGCTTCTTGGGCGTGCCCTGATTGGCCACCAGCAGCGTGCGCGAATCCGGCGTGACATACAGCTGGATGGGGACTGTTCCGACGGCAACCTTGCGAATCACCTTGCGCGTAGCCGGGTCGATCACGGCGACCGCGTTTTCCTCCGACAGCGACACCAAGACAAGACTCCCGTCCGGCGTGAAGCCCACTTGAGCCGGCCCCTTGCCTGCAGGAACTTGCGCGATCTCCTTCTGGCTGGCGGTATCGATGACCGACACCGTTCCGCCCTTGAGGTTGGCGACGTAGGCCTGCTTGCCGTCCGGACTGATGCGAAGACCGTGGGGAAACTTGCCGACCGGAATCGTCGCCACGAGGCTCCGCGCCGCTGTGTCGATCACACTGACCGTGTTGTCGCCGCCGTTGGTGATGTAGGCGAAGCGGCCGTCGGGCGACACCACCACATGGGCCGGGTGCATGCCAACCGGCACCTTGGCGACGACTGCGTTAGTCGCGGTATCGATGGCCCAAACCGCGCCGGGCTTTCCCATCGCATCGTGGCTGCCTTGGGCCATCTCCTTGTGCTCCGACGCGTCGGCCGTTTGAGCAGGCTCCCCGTTATTGGTCACCCATACGACCTTGCCGTCGGGCGATACCTGCACGTTGTGCGGTGCCTTGCCGACGCGCACGCTTGCCAGTGTCTTGAACGACGCAGCATCGAGCACGCTCACCGTGTCAGCCCCCTCGTTGGCCACATACACCTTGTCGGCGGCCAAGGTGGCGCCGGACCAGGCCAATAGGCCCATCTGCACCGCTGTCAAAAGCCAGTTGTTTTTTCTTGTCATCATGATCTCTCTTGGTTGGAAAATAAAACTTCTATCAGGGCTCAGTCGGCGTTGGGGCGCACTGAATTACCGTTGCCACCCTCTTTACCCACCATCCCCAGGACGCCTGCGAACAAGACAGGGTTTTGAAACATCAGGCGAAACGCCTGCTCGCTCGCAGCGTCTCGGCCTTCGCGCAGCCTTCCCAGCGCATGGGTCACTTCCCCTGCAGCTTCACGCTCACGCTCGATCAACGGGTGATGCGGCGCAAGCGGCTGGCGGTTCTTGCCAAGCGGCTCGGCCAGCAAGGCAACGCCGCGCATCCACGGACTGAACGTTTCCGAGAGCAAATACCGACTGGTGCGCATCGGATGGAGCCACTTGAGCATTTGGGCTGTCCAGGGTGTGGACAGCGCTTGCGCCCAAGGACTGACGAATGCCCGGTAAAGCGCCTCGTTGAATGTCGAGACCTGTTTCACCCGCTCAAAAGCTTCCTGCGGGTAATCCGTTTTCAGGTCTTCAACCTGACGGGGTTCAAAGCGGATGCTGTAGGTGGGCTTATGGCAGTCCGGGTCACCCGACGGGTTGTCGATCTTCATTTCATAGAGGCCCGGGGCCAGCGCCTCAATCTCAGCCAGGCTCTCCAGGATCGCCCGGTGCTCCAGACGCGCCACCCCGGCGGAGACAAAAATGCCGAGATGGCCGACGTGCGGGTTCGTGAGGTAGACGATGCGCTGTCCGGCCTGCTTGAGATCCTCGGTGTCTTTGTAGACTGCCGGAATCCATCCGAGCGCCTGGTGTGGTGGCGTAATGTTGTCGCCGTAGGACGCAAAGATGACGATTGGATTCCTGATCCGCCTGAGGTCAGCAGTGCAACCCTGGCAAATCTGGAAAAGACCCTGTTCAAGCTGGTTGCCGATGAACAGGTTTTCAACAATCGCAAGGATCTCTTCCCGACTCAGGAAATAAAAACCGTTCCACCAACGCTCGAACTCCAGAAAACGCGCCTGCTCACTGTCGACGTTGGTGAAGAGTTGGGCGTACTTCTCCCAAACAGCCTTTTCGGGCTTGAGGTTCTCGAAATTCTGCGCCAGCCAGGCTCCATCGAAGCGGCCATTGCCCAGGTCGGCCGTCAGATGCGCCAACCAGCTGCCGCCAAGGAGCCCTCCGGAAAGACGCATCGGATTGACACCGGACTCGCCAGCCCAATATGACAAGGGTGAGCCATTGAGCACCACCGGTCCGACCAGACCGGCGCAGTCTGCGGACAGCAGCGTCAGCGCCCACCCGGCCTGGCAGTTGCCATAAAGCACAGGAGGATTGCCAGGATGGCGTTGCGCAACTTCTTCGGCGAAACGCCGCAGCACATGCAACACGTCTGCCAGGGTCTGCCCCAGAGTCGGCTCGGGAAAGAAGATCACGAAATAAACCGGATGGCCCTCGCGCATCGCCATTCCGACTTCAGAGTCGCGCTTGAAGCCGCCGATCCCAGGGCCATGGCCGGCGCGTGGATCGACAACAATGACCGGAGGTTTGTCAGGATCGACGCAGTCGTCCCAGCAATGCCCGTCGATTTCCGTGATGCGCAGCAGTGCATAGTTGACGGACCGTTCGAAGCTGCGCGCGTCCAACAGCGTTTCATACTTGAAGTCCAGAAGCGGCGGCAATCCGGCTCGCTCGTGCTCCAGCATGTTGTTCGCGCGCTGGCGAAGCGTGTCCCAGAACAGAATGGTGCGTTCGAAGAAGTCGCGCTGGTAATCGAAATAGTCCTGCGCCGAAGGTGCTTCAGCTGCTCTTTTCATGCCACTAGACGCATCCTGTGGCGCAGGCTTCAACAACTCCTCGGAATGATCCAAGACGGTCGGTGGTAGATCCTTTGTCTGGCGGTGCGTCCATTGCACCGCTGCTTCCTTACCCACCGCCGTGGTGCGTTGAGAGGTCCGAGGCTTTTGTGGTGACGTGGGGATTTTCATCATTCCTCCGAACTACGGGGTCATTTTTTTCCGCGCCGTAAACGCAGAGCATTGAAAATCACCGAGGCCGAGCTCAGACTCATGGCCAGCGCCGCGATCAGCGGGGACAACAACCACCCAGTGAATGGGTACAGCACGCCTGCCGCAATCGGCACCCCAATGCCGTTGTAAACGAATGCGAACAGGAGGTTCTGGCGCATGTTTCGGACGGTGTCGATAGAGATGTCGCGTGCGGCGGTGATGCCGCGCAAATCGCCTTTGACCAGCGTGATCTGGCCGCTGTTCATGGCCACATCGGTCCCCGTGCCCATGGCCACGCCGACATCGGCCTTTGCCAACGCAGGCGCATCGTTGATGCCATCGCCGGCCATGGCGACAATGTGGCCCTCTTTCTGGAGCCGTTCCACGAGCGCCAGCTTGTCTGCGGGCTTGACTTCGCCATGCACCTCGTCGATGCCCAGTTTTGCACTCACGGCCTTGGCGGTGGTCAGACCATCGCCAGTTGCCATCACGATGCGCAAACCGCTGGCGTGCAAAGTCTTAATGGCTTCCAAGGTGGTGGCCTTGATGGGATCGGTCACGGCCAGGATGCCAGCCAGTTGTCTGTCCACGGCCAGATGCATCACGCTGGCGCCTTCACTGCGCAGACGCTCGCCATCTACCTTGAGCGCATCAGTGGCCACGCCCTCCTGCTGCATCAATGCGGTGTTGCCCAGCACCAGATGCTTCCCATCGACGATGCCGCGCACGCCAATGCCGCTGCCGGATTCGAAATCTAGCGGCTTGATCAGTTCCAGGCCCTTGGCGCGTGCTGCGCTGACGATGGCCTCTGCCAAAGGATGCTCGCTGCCTTGGTCCAAACTGGCCGCAAGGCGCAGTACTTCGTCCGCTGTATAGCCGGGTGCGGCAACTGCGGTGTCGAAAGCGGGCTTACCTTCGGTCAAAGTTCCTGTCTTGTCCACTATCAGCGTGTCCACCTCGCGCATTTTCTCGATGGCGCCAGCATCGCGGAACAGCACCCCCTGTGTCGCGGCACGCCCTGTGGCCACCATCACCGACATCGGCGTGGCCAGCCCCAGCGCACAGGGGCAAGCGATGATCAGCACGGCCACTGCGTTGATCAAGCCAAACACCCAGCTAGGTTCCGGACCGAACCAACCCCAGACAAAGAAGGTGGCAATGGCGATGAGCACCACCACGACCACAAATTTGCCTGCCACCACATCCGCCATGCGCTGCATGGGCGCCTTCGAGCGCTGGGCATTGGCCACCATCTGAACAATCTGCGACAGCATGGTGGCCGCACCGACTTTTTCGGAGCGCATCACCAAGGCGCCACTGGTGTTCATCGTGGCGCCAATCACATTGTCACCAAGCCGTTTGGTCACCGGCACAGGCTCGCCAGTAAGCATGGATTCATCGACCGCACTGCTGCCTTCGGTCACAACGCCGTCGACCGGCACTTTCTCGCCGGGACGAATGCGCAGCAGATCCCCGACGTGAACATGGTTCAGCGGCACGTCCTCTTCGCTGCCATCCGCATTGATGCGGCGAGCGGTCTTGGGTGCCAAACCGAGCAGCGCCTTGATCGCCGCAGAAGTTTGCGAACGGGCCTTCAACTCGATGATCTGGCCCAGCATGGTCAGCGAGATGATGACCACTGCCGCCTCATAGTAAACAGCCACGCGACCCATGGAAATGAATGAATCCGGGAACACGCCCGGCGCCACGGTAGCCACGAGGCTGTAGAGAAAGGCCGCGCCAGTACCCAGGCCAATCAATGTCCACATGTTGGGGCTGCGATGGACAAGAGACTGCCAACCGCGTACGAAGAAGGGCCAACCCGTCCACAACACGACGGGTAAGGACAGCGCCAGTTCGACCCAGGTTTGAACGTTCATGTCAAACCACCCGAGACGATGGCCGAACATTGCAAGAACAGTAACGATGACTGTGAATGGCAGTGTCCACCAGAAGCGATGCTGAAAATCCTTTAACTCATGGTTGTCTTCCTCGTCCAGAGGAATGATTGGCTCCAATGTCATGCCGCACTTGGGACAGATTCCAGGATGATCCTGCCGCACCTCGGGGTGCATAGGGCAGGTGTAGATGGTGCCGGCCGGCTCTGGCGCGGTGTCCTCGGGTGCAGTAGATACAAGGTATTGCAGTGGGTTCGCTGCGAACTTGCCTTGGCACTTGGCGCTACAGAAATAGTAGGGCCGCCCTTCGTGCGTCAATTTGTGTTCAGACTGCTCCGTAACGGTCATGCCGCACACCGGATCCTTTAGATCCTTTGGCGAGGCTGGCTCGGCAGGGGGGTGACTGCCGTGATGGTGGTGTGCATGCATGTCCATTGCTTATTCCTTGTTGTTGTTGGTGCGCCGTGGCGGCTGCGCATGGTTGCCGTGCCCACCATGGCCGCCGTGGCCGTGCATCAGGTGCATTAGCGGACAGGCGAGGAGCAGCAGGTAGGGCCAATAACCCAGAACATGGCCCCAGTGCTCTCGCAGCAGATAAAAACCAGCGATCACGGCAGCCGTTGCCAGCGCCATGCCGGCTGGGCGGCGCCAGAACGATGGCGCATGGGAGTCGTTGTCAGGCTGATCCATGGCGTTGCTCCTTCAAAGTTGCCAGCAAAAGGTGCGGGCGCGGACGCGCCCAGCCGGTCGACCCGGAATCAAATACCGTGGCCGTCATCGGCAACCACAGCCCCCCGCACCGCCGCTGTGGCAGCCCGAGGCTTTAGGCTGCGAGGTCGCAGCGGGAATGGGCGCGTCTGTGGCCAGCTTTGCGGGGTAACCCGCATCCGTCAATGCCATCAACAATGGGGCGCTGCCCTGCGCCAGTTCCCCGCTCACCCGGACATGCCCAGACTGGAGATCGACCTCCACCCCACTGACACCCGGCAGCGGTTGCAATGCGTGCGTGACGTGCTTGACGCATGAGCCGCAGCTCATGCCCTCGACTTGCAGATCAATCGTTTTCATATATCAAACTCCTAAAAATTGAAACGTATACCGCCGGGGAAATATTCCAGATCATCTTTTTGACACCGAGTCAGTCGTCGACTGGGCCTTGCCCATGCGAGGGATAAACCGGGGTGTGCGCTGGGCGTATGTGTCGTACGTTGCACCGAACTGTTTGTGCATTTCGTTCTCTTCGGTGATTGCCAGACGTCCGTACATCAGGAGCAAGACAGGGAACATGGCCAAGGTCAGCAAGGTGGGCCACTGCAGCAGGAAGCCCAGCAGAATCATCACAAAAGCCACGTACTGCGGATGGCGAATGCGCGCGTAGGGGCCTGTTGTTGCAAGCGATTGGCCACGCTGAGCGTGGTAGAGCACATTCCACGCTGTGGACAACAGGTAGAAACCAAAGCCCAGAAAAACGTAGCTGGCGATGTGCAGTACGCCGAAATGCGGGTCGCCCTTTTCGCCCAACAGGGTGGACCACAAGTGACCCGAGGTGTGGGAGAGCAGATCCAGATTAGGGAACTTGGTTTGAAGCCAGCCCGATATCAGATAAATCGTCAGCGGGAAGCCATACATCTCTACGAACAAGGCAACTATGAAGGCTGCGAATGCGCCAAACGTCCTCCAGTCACGGGCCGTTGCAGGCTTGAAAAAGCTGAACGCAAACATGATGAAGATCGCTGAATTGATGATGACCAACGACCACAGGCCATAAGCAGATTCGGTGTGGTTCACTGGGGATCTCCTTCTTTGCGCGATTCGGCAGTCTTCGACACATCAGGCTTGCTCTGGCCATGGTGACCATGCCCACCGTGACTGCCGTGCATGAAAACATGCATCAGCGGGCAGGCGAGGAGCAGGAGAAAAGGTAGCGCCCCGACGACATGCGCGAGGTGTTCTGTCAACAAAAAATACGCCGCCACGGCACCAATCGCCACGTAGCCGATGGCGTATCGAGAACTCCAGAAACTGGGGGGCGACTCGTGTCCGTCGTGTTGATGGCTCATGGTGACTCGCAATCAGGTGGGTGCGTTACTTGGTCGGCGTGGCAGGCAGGCGGTCCATCATCATTTGCATCATGGACTGCATCATTTCCATGCGCTTTTCCATCATCTGATGACGCTCGGCCATGTTGGAGGACATGCCCTTTCCACCTTGCATGCCACCCATGCCCTGCATGCCTGCGCCCATCTGCTGCATCATCCCCATGCCGTCCTGCATGAGCTTCATGTGCTCGTCCATGAGTGCCTGCCGCTCCTCCGGCGTTTTGGCCGCCATCATCTTTTCGTGCATCGCTTGCATGGACTTCATATGCTCGTCCATCTTGGCCATTCCAGCCATCGGCCCCGTACCCATTGGCTTTGCGGAAGTCTTCATTTGGGTGGACGCGGGCTGCGTGCTACCTGCAGGGTGATGGGCCTTGTGCTCATCGGCGGCTTGCGCCATCACGCTCAGTGAGGCCGCAGCGACACAGACCCCGATCAGGGTATGGTGAATTTTTGACATAGTGCTCTCCTTCTCCAGATTACAAAACCGTCGCAGTCAGCAATCAATAAATCCATCCGCGACGACACAGCACGCTAAAGCAGCGTGTTCTCACTGAGCGGGCTGAATGTCTGTGACAACCATCTTCCCGCCCTCGTTGACGACCATGAACTTGACCTTGTCGCCAGGCTTCACGTTGGACAACAGGCTCTTGTCCTTCGCGGTGAATACCATGGTCATACCGGGCATGTCCATGTGCTTGATTTCACCGTGCTTGATGGTGACCTTGCCGTTGTCCAGATCAACTTTCTTGATCTCGCCATCGGTCAGGGACGCCGACTGTGCCGCTTCTGTCTTGCCAGGCTCCATGCTTGCCTGGGCAAAGCTGCTCATGGGCAGCGCTATACCCACGGCCACGGCGGAAATGGCAAGAATTTGTTTGATGGTGTTCATGATGACCTTACGAATACATGTTGAAAATTTCTGCTAATCCATCTTTCTGAATCAGCAGCGCTTGAAGGGGGTGCGCCGACCGCTGTAAGCCGGCCCATTCGTGCCCGGTAAGCCCATCGGCATGGCGGGCACTGCCAGTCCCAGCGCTCGGGGCTTTTTCTTGAACATGACGCGGACTTCTTGTTCCAGGCTCTACGGTGGCGTATTACTTCTTGCCAACCTGGACAGTGCCCTTCATGCCGGCCTCGTAGTGGCCAGGCATCAGACAGGCAAAGTTCACGCCTCCGGCCTTGGTGAACTGCCAGACGATTTCGCCTTGCTTGCCAGGCTGCAGCGTCACCTTGCCGGGTTCGTCGTGCTCCATGTCCGGGAACTTCTTCATCTGTTCCAGGTGCTCCAGTAGCTCCTTCTCGGTGCCCAGGCTGAGTTCGTGCTTGACCTGTCCGACGTTCTTGACAACGAAGCGCACGGTTTCGCCCTGTTTGACCTGAATGTTCGACGGCGTGTAGCGCATGTTGTCGCTCATTTCGATGGTGATGGTGCGACGGGCCTTGGCGGCGACGCCGGGTTTGCCAATGGCTGTCTCACCCTCGTCACCGTGGCCACCTGCATGGTTGCCGGCAGCGAAGGCTGCCCCCGATGCGGCCAGTGCAGCCATGGCGAAGAGTTGAGAAATAGTGGAGCGCGTGAATTTCATGGATGGTCTCAGGTTGAAAATTGAAGGAAAAAATCAATGCGCGCCATGCGATGTAGGCTTGCGCACCTTGACTTCGGTCGGCGTTGCAGGCTTGCGAACGCGCGGCATGGACTGGCCGCCCTCTGCGCTGAATCGCGCGGGCTCCGCCATCGGACCGGTGTACTCATACGCCACCGTGCCCTCCGGGTTTTTGTACCAACCCGGGTTCTTGTAGTCGCCTGGCTTCTGGTCGCGGCGCACCTTCAGGACACTGAACATGCCACCCATCTCCACCGAGCCGAAGGGGCCTTCCCCGGTCATCATGGGGACGGTGTTGTCCGGAATGGGCATCTCCATCTCGGTCATGTCCGCCATGCCCCGTTCGCCCATGACCATGTAGTCGGGAATCAGGTTGTTGATCTTCTTGGCCACGCCCCGGTGGTCTACGCCAATCATGGTGGGAATGTCGTGACCCATTGCGTTCATGGTGTGGTGGCTCTTGTGGCAGTGGAATGCCCAGTCACCTTCTTCGTCCGCGAGGAACTCGATCTGGCGCATCTGGCCCACGGCCACGTCGGTGGTCACTTCATAGAGACGGGTGCTCTTGGGTGTAGGACCACCATCCGTGCCGGTGACCAAAAACTCGTGACCGTGCAAGTGCATCGGGTGGTTGGTCATGGTGAGGTTGCCGATGCGAATACGCACCTTGTCGTTGAGCCGGACGTTCAAGGAGTCGATGCCAGGAAAGACACGGCTGTTCCATGTCCACAGATTGAAGTTCGTCATCTCTGCAACCTTGGGGGTCGCAGCGCCAGGCTCGATGTCGTAGGCGCTCAGCAGGAAGCAGAAGTCTCTCTGCACCACGTCGATCAAGGGATGCTTGTCCTTCGGGTGCGTGACCCAGAAGCCCATCATGCCCATGGCCATCTGCACCATCTCGTCCGCATGCGGGTGGTACATGAACGTGCCTGGCCGGCGTGCGACGAACTCGTAGACGAAGGTCTTGCCCGACTGGATTGCGGGCTGGTTCAATCCCGCCACACCGTCCATGCCATTGGGCAAACGCTGTCCATGCCAGTGGATGCTGGTGTGCTCGGGCAGCTTGTTGG
>ERZ1023652.67-NODE-67-length-24656-cov-7.473032_pt1 | contig 24656 bp, 21 predicted proteins | sample MGYA00520879_ERZ1023652 | MGnify/ENA primary metagenome ERZ1023652 (study PRJEB33180, sample SAMEA4044469) | wastewater metagenome | place: Denmark | collected 2016-04-02 | study: EMG produced TPA metagenomics assembly of the PRJEB13832 data set (Local surveillance...
ACCTGCAGGAGCGCCGCGTGGCCGCCGAGGCGCGCTTTGAAGAGCTCGACATGCAGCTGGCCGACAGCCAGGAGCGCGAGGCGCAACTGGGCGACCGCGTGATCGAAGCCGAGCGCAAGCTCACCGCCTGCCGCGAGCAGCAGCGCACGCTGGAGCGCCAGGCGCAAGAGGCCACGTTCTCGCAGCGCAGTCTGGAGGCACGCCGGGGCGAGCTGTCTCGCTCCATCGAAACCGCCACCCAGCAGGCCACCGCACTGGCTGACGAACAACAGCGTGCTCGCGACGAGCTGGCCCGCCTGTCCGACGCTGCGGCGCAGGGCGGCCTGCAGCAGGCGCTGGAGGCGAAGATGGAGCGCGAGAAGGCCCTGGCCGCCCAGCGCAGTGAATACGACGACCTCACCGCCAAGCTGCGCGCCAGCGACGAGCGCCGCATGCAGCTCGAACGCGCGCTCGACCCGCTGCGCGCCCGCATCACCGAGTTCCAGCTCAAGGAACAGGCAGCGCGCCTGGGCCTGGAGCAATACACCACATTGCTGGCCGATGCGCAGGCCGACCTGGAGGCCGTGGCGAAATCCATCGAGGAAGGCAACGTTCGCATCAGCGGCCTTCAAGGCGAAATCGACCGACTGCACCGCGAGATCGCAGCCCTGGGCGCGGTGAATCTGGCCGCGCTCGATGAGCTGAAACTGGCCAGCGAGCGCAAGGTGTTCCTCGATGCGCAGACGGCCGACCTGACCGAAGCCATGAACACGCTCGAAGACGCGATCCGCAAGATCGACGGCGAGACGCGCCAGCTGCTCTCGGGCACCTTCGATACCGTCAACGCGCACTTTGGCCGCATGTTCCCCGAGCTGTTCGGCGGCGGGCAGGCCAAGCTCATCATCACCGGCGACGAGATTCTGGACTCGGGCGTGCAGGTGATGGCGCAGCCACCGGGCAAGAAGAACCAGACCATCCACCTGCTGTCGGGCGGCGAAAAGGCGCTCACGGCCATTGCGCTGGTGTTTGCCATCTTCCAGCTCAACCCCGCGCCGTTTTGCCTGCTCGATGAGGTGGATGCGCCGCTGGACGACGCCAACACCGAGCGTTATGCCAAGCTGGTCTCCAGCATGAGCAAAGAAACCCAGTTCCTTTTCATCAGCCACAACAAGATCGCCATGGAAATGGCCGAGCAACTGATTGGCGTGACCATGCAGGAGCAGGGCGTCTCGCGCATCGTGGCGGTCGATATGGAGTCTGCCTTGTCGATGGCGGAACTATGAGCACCCCTGAGTCGCTTCGCGCCTTCCCCTCAAGGGGACGACGCCCTCGCTGCGGGGCGGCCCTTGTTCGGCGTCCCTGGCATGGGCCGCGCCAGTTTCAAGCGCGGCTGGGCGTGTGCAACGCAACGGATAGCCAAGAATATTTTTTATGAGCACATTGCAACTGAGTCTGGCCATCATCGGCGGCCTGGTGCTGGCCCTGATCGTGGCCTACAACACCTGGACCTCGCGCCGCAACGCGCCCAAGCGCGCCGTGCCGCAAGAGCCCGAGCGCACTGCCGAGCCCGCGCTGCGCCAGGAGCCGGCGTTCGATACCGATGTAGCCGAGCCCGTGGATGGCGGAGCCTTTCACGGCCTGGACCGCGGCCCCGAGCCCGCCAGCCACACGGTGGATGCCGACGATGCCATGGAGCTGCCCGTGCCGCCCTTGCTGCACGAGCGCCGTCTGGGGCTGGACCCGCTGATCGACATCATCGCCACGCTGCAGCCCGAGCAATCGGTGTCGGGCGACGCCGCACTGGCGGCGCTGCCGCCCACGCGCCGCGCGGGCAGCAAGCCCTTTGCCATCGAGGGTTTCAACGAGGTGACGCAGCAGTGGGAGACCCCCGCGCCCGGCCAGCGCTACCAAAGCTTTCAGGCCGGCGTGCAGTTGGCCAACCGCACGGGCGCGCTCAACGAGATCGAGTTTTCGGAGTTTGTGGTCAAGGCCCAGGCGTTTGCCGACGCCATCAATGCGGCGCCCGATTTTCCCGACATGCTGCAGGAAGTGGCCCGCGCCCGCGAACTCGATCAGTTCGCCAGCGACCACGATGCGCAACTGTCTTTCATGCTGCGCGCCCGCCATGCGGCCTGGAGCCCCGGCTACGTGCAGCAAAACGCCGCGCGCGTGGGCTTTGTGGTGGGCGCCATGCCCGGCAGGCTGGTGCTGCCCGCCAGTGCCCCGGGCCTGCCGCCCGTGTTGACGCTGGGCTACGACACGCAGGCCGCGTTGGCCGAAGACCCCGACCAGTCCGCCATCCGCGACATCACCCTGAGCCTGGATGTCGCCCAGGTGCACCGCAGCGAGCAACCCTTTGCCCGCCTGCGCGAGGTGGCCGCCGCCCTGTGCGAGGCCATGGACGGCGTGCTGTGCGACCAAAACGGCACCCCGCTGCCCGCCATGGCCATGGACCCGATTGCCGCCGACCTGGAACTGCTCTATGACCAGCTCGACCAGCGCGACCTGTCGGCAGGCTCGGTGCTGGCGCGGCGTCTCTTTAGCTGAGCCGTTGTGCGGTCATGACCGAGAATTTTGACCTGTTTTCGGCCCCAGAGCCCGTGGATAAAGCGCAGGCAGCTATCAAAATAAAAGCACTGCGCGACCAGCTCAACCACTGGGCACACCAGTATTACGTGCAGGACGCGCCCACCGTGCCCGACGCCGAGTACGACCGCGCCTACCGCGAGCTGCAGGCCCTGGAGGCCGCGCACCCCGGGCTCATCACCCCCGACTCGCCCACGCAGCGCGTGATTGGTGCGGTGATGGACGGCCTGGCGCCCGTGCGCCATGCGGTGCCCATGCTCAGCATCCACACCGAAACCGACACCGAGGCCAGCGGCGCGCAAGCATTTGACGCCCGCGTGCGCCGCGAGTTGGGTCTGTCGGATGCCGACCCCGCCATCGAATACGTGGCCGAGCCCAAGTTTGATGGCCTGGCCATGAGCCTGCGGTACGAAAACGGCCGCTTGGTGCAGGCCGCCACGCGCGGCGATGGCGAGGTGGGTGAGGACGTGACGCACAACGTCCGAACCATCCGGCAAATCCCTTTGACCTTGCCAGAAGGCGTACCCCCGTTGCTCGAAGTGCGCGGCGAGGTCTACATGCGCCGCGCCGACTTCGACGCGCTCAACGAGCGCCAGCGCGAGCAGGGCGGCAAGACCTTTGTGAACCCGCGCAACGCCGCTGCGGGGGCCGTGCGCCAACTCGACTCGGGCATTACCGCCCAGCGCCCCCTGAGTTTTTTCGCCTACGGCCTGGGCGCCATCACGCCGCCTGCCGAGGGCGGGCCGGTGTTTCGCACCCATTACGAGATGCTGCAGACGCTGAAATCTTGGGGTTTTCCGGTCGCAGCCCAGGTGCAGATTGCGGTGGGTGCTTCTGAATTGGTAGCATTTCACCAGCAGGTGGGCGCCAGCCGCGATGCGCTGCCCTACGACATTGATGGCGTGGTCTACAAGGTCAATTCGCTGCAGCTGCAGCGCGATCTGGGCTTCAAGACCCGCGAGCCGCGCTGGGCCGTGGCGCACAAATACCCTGCGCAAGAGATGGCCACGCGCATCGAGGGCATCGACGTGCAGGTGGGCCGCACCGGCAAGCTCACGCCGGTGGCGCGGCTGGCGCCGGTGTTTGTGGGCGGCGTCACCGTCACCAACGCCACGCTGCACAACCTGTTCGAGATCCGCAAGAAGGGCGTGCGCGTGGGCGACCAGGTGATCGTGCGCCGCGCGGGCGACGTGATTCCGGAGGTGGTGGGCGTGATGCCCCCCGAGGGGGCTGGACTCGCCTTGGGGCGGCCCGGCGGAATTGCCGTGCCCGGCCACCGCACCGTTTACGTGCCCAACTTCAAAATGCCCAAAACCTGCCCCGTGTGCGGCAGCGATGTGGTGCGCGAGAAGGGCGAAGCCAACCACCGCTGCACCGGCGGCCTGTTCTGCCCGGCCCAGCGCAAGGAGGCCATCCTGCACTTTGCCGCGCGCCGTGCCATGGACATCGAGGGCCTGGGCGACAAGCTGGTGGACCAGCTCGTGGATGCCAACGTGATCCGCACGCTGCCCGACCTGTATCGGCTGGGCCTCACATCCCTCATCGCGCTGGATCGCATGGCCGAAAAGTCGGCGCAAAACGTGCTGGCCGCGCTCGAAAAATCCAAGCAGACCACCTTGCCGCGTTTTCTGTTTGGCCTGGGGCTGCGCCATGTGGGCGAGGCCACGGCCAAAGACCTGGCAAGGCACTTTGGCACGCTGGACGCCATCATGGATGCGAGCGTCGAGCAGCTGCTGCAGGTGCCCGATGTGGGCCCGGTGGTGGCGCGAAGCCTGCACACCTTCTTTCAGCAGCCGCACAACCGCGAGGTGGTGGAGCAGCTGCGCGCCTGCGGCGTGACCTGGCCCGAAGGCGCCCCGGCAGAGCGCGCGCCCCAGGTGCTGGCGGGCAAGACCGTGGTGCTGACCGGCACCTTGCCCACCCTGAGCCGCGACGCTGCCAAAGACATGCTCGAAGCCGCCGGTGCCAAGGTGGCCGGCTCGGTCAGCAAAAAAACCAGCTATGTGGTGGCGGGCGAAGAGGCCGGCAGCAAGCTCGCCAAGGCCCAGGAGCTGGGCGTGCCCGTGCTGGACGAGGCGGGCATGCTGGCGCTGCTGCAGCACGCGGGTGGCACCGCCGCAAAAGAAGAAGGCGCCTACTGATGGCGTTGGCCCGGCGCACACCCCGGCTGGGGCTGGCTCTGGGCAGTGGCTCGGCGCGTGGCTGGGCGCATATTGGCGTGCTGCAGGTGCTCGACGAGGAGGGCGTGCGCCCCGACATCGTTTGCGGCTCTTCGATTGGCGCGCTGGTGGGGGCCGCCTACGCGGCGGGCGAACTGAATCGTTTTGCCGACTGGGTGCAGGGCCTGGGCATGCGCGATGTATTCGGCTTCATGGACTTCAACCTCACGGGCGGCATGCTCAAGGGCGAAAAACTGATTGCCTTCTGGCGCCGCAATTTCGCGGACTTTGATATCGAATCGTCGCCCATGCTTTTTGGGGCTGTGGCCACCGATCTGCATTCGGGCGCTGAAGTGTGGCTGCGCCATGGCTCCATCGCCGACGCGGTGCGTGCCTCGATTGCGCTGCCGGGCCTGTTCACGCCCGTGGCGCGGGCAGACGGGAGGCTGCTGGTGGATGGCGGCATCGTCAACCCCGTGCCCACGTCGCTGGCGCGCGCCATGGGGGCGGACATCGTGATTGGTGTAGACCTGAACTCCGACATCCTGCACCGCCACATGCAGCCGCTGGCCGTGGTGCAGACGCCTGCACCAGATTCCGACGCGGTGCCCGAGCCCGAGCCACCCAAGAGCAGCGGCTGGATGCAGCGCCTCACACCCTGGCGCGCCGACGAGCCCGCAGCGGCTGATGTGCAGCGGGTGCCGTCAATGCTGGACGTGGTGATGACCAGCGTTGCCATCATGCAGATGCGCATCACCCGCAGCCGCATGGCCGGCGATCCGCCCGAGGTGGTGGTGGCGCCTGCGCTGGCCAACCTGGGGCTGCTGGATTTTCATCGCGCCAGCGAGGCCATCGAAGAAGGCCGCCGCGCCGCCAAGGCCAGCATGCCGCAACTGCGGCGCTTCATGGGCTAATGCTCCTATATTAATAGCGTGTACCGCTTGATACATAAGCGCTAGCGGCGCTTTTATACTGTTCTCATGTCGCTTTTTGAATCCCTTTCAGTGCGCTGGGTTGCGCTGCGCTCCGCGCTGGCCCGCCTGGTGCGCCGGCCCGAACGGCTGGTGTCGCTGCACAGCCTGGTGTGGCTGCTCGCCGCCTTGCCGCTGGCACTGCTGCTGTATGCGGTGGCGCTGGTTCCCTTCACCCCGGGCATTGGCGATATCCGCAAGGCCAAGACCGAGCAGCCCGCGCAGCTCATGTCGGCCGATGGCAAGCTGCTGGCCGAATACCGCTGGGCCAACCGCGAGTGGGTGGCGCTCGACCAGATTTCACCGAACGTGGTGAACGCGCTCATCGCCACCGAAGACCACCGTTTCTACAGCCACTGGGGGCTGGACTGGCGGCGCACGGCGTCGTCGGTGGTGCTGACGCTGCGGGGCGACCCTCAGGGCGGCTCGACCATCACGCAGCAGCTGGCGCGCAACCTTTTCCCCGAGGAAATCGGCCGCTCGCGCACCGTCACGCGCAAGCTCAAGGAGGCGATCACGGCGCTGAAGATCGAGGCGACCTACTCCAAGGACGAGATCCTTGAAACCTATCTCAACACCGTGCCGTTTCTTTACAACGCGTTTGGCATCGAGATGGCTGCGCGCACGTATTTCGACAAGTCGGCCGACAAGCTCAATGTGCTGGAAAGCGCCACGCTGATCGGCATGCTCAAGGGCACGGCTTATTACAACCCGGTGCTCAATCCCGAGCGCGCACTGGCGCGGCGCAACACCGTGCTGTCGCAAATGCTCAAGCGCGGCAAGCTGGAGCAAAAGCAGTTCGATGCCCTGAAAAAGCGCCCGCTGCGCGTCAACTTCGAGCGACAGACCGAGGTGATGGGCCCGGCTCCGCACTTTGCGATGCAGTTGCGCAAGCAGCTCATCGGCTGGGCGGACGCCAATGGCTACAACCTGTATGCCGACGGGCTGGTGATTCGCTCCACCATTGATTCGCGCCTGCAAAACTATGCCAACCAGGCCGTGGCCCGCCAGGGGCGCCAGTTGCAGGACGTGGCCGACAAGGCGTGGGCCCGCCGCGATGGCTGGGGCCCCGGCAACGAGCTGGTGCTGGCGCTGGTGCGCGAAAGCGCCGAATACCGCGCCGCGCAGGAAAAAGGCACACCGCCCGATGAAGCGCTGCACACCCTGCTGGCCGATGACAGCTTCATGCTCAAGCTGCGCCGAGAAAAAACGCGCGTGCAGGCGGGTTTTCTGGCGCAGGACCCGGTTACCGGCCATGTGCTGGCGTGGGTGGGCAGCCGTGACTTTGGCATTGACCCGTACGACCATGTGGCGGCCGCGCGCCGCCAGCCAGGCTCCACGTTCAAGCCCTTTGTGTACGGGGCCGCTTTTGCCCAGGGGGCATCACCCAACGATGCGCTGATGGACTCGGCCGTTGAAATCCCGCTGGGGGGTGGCCGTGTATGGCGGCCCACCGACGGCCGCGCGCCCAGCGAGGAACCCATGACACTGGCCGATGGCCTTGCTTACTCAAAAAACACCATCACCGCGCAGCTGATGCAGCAGGTGGGCCCCGCCCGCGTGGCCGAGGTGGCGCGCGCCCTGGGCGTGCGGCAGTCCCCGCTCGAAGAAGTGCCCTCGCTGGCGCTGGGCACGAGCCCCGTCACCTTGAAGGAAATGATTGCGGCCTATTGCAGCATCGTGAACCTGGGCCGCTACGTCGAGCCTGTGCTCATCACCCGCATCGAAGACAAAAACGGCAAGGTGCTGGAGACATTTGCCCAGTCCACGCCCGAGCCCGTGTTTGACGCCCGCGCCGCCCAGACCCTGCGCAACACCATGCGCGGCGGGGTAGACCGGGGCACGGCCACGGCGATCCGTTCGCGCTATGGCATCCAGGCCGATGTGGCGGGCAAGACCGGCACCACCCAGGACAACACCGACGGCTGGTTCATCCTGATGAACGCCCGCGTGGTGGCGGGCGCCTGGGCGGGCTTCAACGACGGCCGCATCACGCTGCGCAGCGACTACTGGGGGCAGGGCGCACGCAGCGCACTGCCGATGGTGGGCGAATTCATGCAGCAGGGGCTGCGCGCCAGGGTGATCAATGGCAACGAGAGGTTTGTGGATGAGTTTGCGCCGGTAGAGCTGCCGCCGCCGCCAGATGCACCGCTGGACAGCGTGCGTGACTGGATTCGCGGGCTGTTCGGCGGCGGTGAGTCACGGTCTGCGCCGCCAGCGCCACCAGCGCTCCCACCGGGCACCTTGCCCCCGGTGACCACCGACGATGCGCCATCCGTTCAGTTCACGCCGATGGTTCCGCCGCCCCCACCACTTGTTCCGTTAACGCCAGCCACGCCTGCGCAGGACTGGGTGGGAGGGTGAGCTGTTGAGCGGTATGCCAACGCTGCGGGTGCATTGAATGTCGATGCAACGCAGACCAAACCGGCCGCCGTTGTGGTCGCTGAAATTGGCTAGCAGCTTTTATTGCATCACGTATCCGCATCCCGCAACACTTGCGACCTTGCCCCCGCACCTCGCTTGTGGTGAAAGGCAGGCTTTCGTGGTTTCGCAGCCCGGGCTAACCAGGCCGTGCGGAGCCCCCGGCACACAGCGGCCTTCTGATGTCCATCTACATGCCAGGATGCGGACGCGCCTGGCACCAGAGCCCGGAGTCACAAAATTACATGGAACATTCCGGCCACCCGCGCGTTGAAGCCCTGGTTCACCATGGGAATCTGCAGCCACCTCGATGACGAAGAATGCGCCGCGCACGCACAGCGGGGTGATCGCGCAGCGTTTTCGGAGCTGGTGGCCCGTTTTCAGAATCGCATCTACCGCTTTTTAGTGCGGCTCACGCGGTCGCCCGACGATGCGCTGGAGTTGACGCAGGAGACGTTTTTGCACGCCTACCAGGCGCTGGCGCGCTGGACGCCAGATGCCCGGCTGAGCACCTGGCTGTTTCGCATTGCCCGCAACCTGGCGTTTGACTGGCTGCGGCGCGGCAAGCGCGTGGCCTTTGTGCCGTGGGACGAAGACCAAGCCGCCAGCCACCCCGACCCCGCACCGGCGCCCGATGCCGTGCTGGAGACGGCCCAGCGCTTCCAGGGCCTGGAGAAAGCCCTGGCGCGTTTGCCGCCAGAGCACCGCGAGATCCTGCTGCTGCGGGAGATCGAAGAAATGTCGTATGAAGACATTGCCGCCGTGCTTCAACTGAACATCGGCACCGTCAAGTCGCGCATCGCACGGGCGCGCGCCGGGTTGCTGGAAAAAATGCCGCGCTGAATGGAGACCTTGCCATGACTTGCCCCCGCCACGACGATCTGTCTGCCTATGCGGACGACATGGTGCAACCTGCCGAGCGCGTCCGCATGCGCCAGCACCTTGCGGGCTGCCCGGCGTGCCAGCACCGGCTTGATGCCATCACCACCCTGGGCCAGAGCTTGCGAGCCTTGCCGTCGCCCCCGCTCGGCGTGGACCTGGCCGGGCAGTGGAACGAACCACTGCCCGAGCCACCGGCTGGGCCTTTGCGCACCCCGCCGCAGGGGCGGCGACCCGCGCGCCCTGATGCGGGCCGCTCGGGCAGGGCAGTCTGGTCGAACTGGCTCGGCTGGATGCCTGCGGGGTTGGCGAGCGGGCTGGCCCTGGCCTCGGGTGTCTGGCTGGGCGGCCTGCTGCTGGGGGGCGGTGCCGCCACGGTGCCAAGTGCCGCCTTGGTGCGGGTGTTCGACCCCGTGCCTCCCGGTGGCCTGTGTGCTGCCGCCGAAATTTGCCGTATCCAGAGAGGAATGCCATGAACCGTCGCAGCGTACCCGCATGGCTTTTGGCCGCATCGCTGGCCCTGAATGCAGGCATCGTGGTGGCCGTGGCCCTGCAGCAGTGGCAGCCACCACCCAAGGCGCAGGCCACGCAGCCAAGTCCCGTGAACCTGCCGGATTACCTGGAGCTGAGCGCCGAACAACGCCAGCGCTGGCAACAGCTTGAGCCCGATTTTCTGCGCGACGTGACCGCGAATTGGGCCGAGATCCGCCGCCACCGCGAGGCGCTGGTGCGGCACATCTTTGCCAATGAGCCGCAGCGTGCCGCCATCGACGCCGAGCAGGCCCGCATTGCCGCCTTGCAGGATGCACAGCAGCAGCGCGTGATTGCGCAACTGCTCGCAGAGCGTGCCTTGCTGGATGACGGGCAGCGTGCGCGGCTGATGGCGCTGCTGCTCAGCCGCTATGCCCAGGAATCGTCCGAAGAAGAGTTGCTGCACCGCGATTGATTGCCGCGCAAACGCGCCCAGCCGGGGCCGCCAGACGGTGGCTGACAAAAGATGCAAAACAGATGGAACATTTGTCTGCGCCAGTCGTTTGAAACAACAAGGCTTGGCAATTGCCGGCCCCTTGTGTTCAACCCACTGGAGTCATTCGATGAAATCCCCCCTGTACCTTCTGCTTGCCGCTGCCCTGACCCTGCCTGTTGCCGCGCTGGCCGCCGGCCCGTCTGCCCATGACCATGGCACGGGTGAGCCCCAGAAAGTCGAGCTCAACGCGGGCAAGAAATGGCAAATTGATGCCCCGCTGCGCCAGGGCATGGGCGCCATGCGCAAGGCAGTCAACCACATGCTGCCGCTGGCCCATGCGGGCAAGGCGCAGGCCGCCGACTACGACGCCTTGGGTGCAGAAGTCTCCAGGCAGGTCGCGTACATCGTGGAAAACTGCAAGCTTGATCCGAAGGCCGATGCCCAGTTGCACATCGTGATCGGCGAGATCCTGGGCGGCGTGGATGCCGCACAAGGCAAGGAAGGCGACAAGGCGCGCGCTGCCGGGGTGGTGAATATTGCCCAGGCGCTCAACACCTACGGCCGCCATTTCGATCACTCCGGCTGGAAATCCATCCCGATGCCCCATTGATCGACCATCGAATGAGCGCCTGAGCGCCTCGTTGCCCTGGCGGGGTCCGGGGCAAGCGGCTATTCCACGTCGATGCAGTGCAGCCCGAAGCTGCCACGGCGCCGGTCCGCAAAGTAGGCTTCCAGCGTTTCTTTCACGGTGCGAAACGCCAGCTCGTCCCATGGCACCTCGGCTTCAGTGAACAGCCGCGCCTCGATGGTTTCATAGCCGGGGTTGAACTGGTCGCTGAGCAGCCGGGCGCGGTAAAACAGGTGCACCTGGCCTACGCGGCGCACGTTCAGCAGGCTGAACAGCGGGCCCATCTCGATCTGGGCGCCGGCTTCCTCGTCGGTTTCGCGGGCCGCGCCCTGGGCCGTGGTTTCATCGAGCTCCATGAACCCGGCGGGCAGCGTCCACTTGCCCCAGCGCGGCTCGATGTTGCGCTTGCACAGCAGCACCCGGCCATCGGTGAACTCGGGCACGGTGCCCACCACGTTCAGCGGGTTTTCGTAGTGAACGGTGTGGCAGGCGGGGCACACGGCGCGCTGCTTGGTGTCGCCGTCGTCGGGCAGGCGGTAGGCAACGGCCGTGCCGCAGTCGCGGCAGTGTTTGATCGGGCTGCGAAAGGTCATGCCAGAAATATAAGTCAAATAGGCCGCTAGCGCTTATGGGTAAAGCGCTAGCAGCTATTAAAAGTGAAGTGAAGTGAGTTGAAGTGAATGCAGGCGCTGCCTGGGCGGCTACACCACGCTCAGGCGCAGCGGGGTGAGGCCGTCCACGCCGCCTTCCAGTGTGTCGCCGCGCACCACGGCGCCCACGCCTTCGGGGGTGCCGGTGTAGATCAGGTCGCCGGGGGCCAGCTCCCAGGCGGCCGACAGGTGCTCGATGGTTTCGGCAATGTTCCAGATGAGCTGGGCCACGGTGCTGCGCTGGCGGTCGGCGCCATTGACCTGCAGCCAGATGGCGGCCTTGGCGATGTCACCCGCCTGATCGACGGGAGTGATGGGGCCAATGGGGGCGCTGGCGTCAAAGCCCTTGCCAATGCACCAGGGGCGGCCCTGTTTTTTCATGTCGTTTTGCAGGTCGCGGCGCGTCATGTCCAGGCCCACGGCATAGCCGTAGATGTGCTGCAGCGCATCGGCCGCCTTGATGTTTTTGCCGCCCTTGCCAATGGCCACCACCAGTTCAATCTCGTGGTGCAGGTTGGCCGTGAGGCTGGGGTAGGGCAGCAGGCCGGTTTCGCCGGCATTGACCACCACGATGGCGTCGGCCGGTTTCATGAAAAAGAACGGTGGCTCGCGGCCGGTGAAGCCCATTTCCTTGGCGTGCTCTTCGTAGTTGCGGCCCACGCAGTAGATGCGGTGCACCGGGAAGCGGTCGCCAGAGCCCACAACGGGCACGCTGGTCACGGGCGCGGGAGAAAAAACATAGCTCATGTCAGTCTTTCTGCTTCAAGATGGGTCCTGGTGGTTTGCAATCCACGCGGTCACGGTGTTGCTGCGCCTTGCCGTGCAAAAGCAGTCTCTGCGGCTCTGTGCTTGATAGCTTGATACTCACGTTTCTTGCAACACCTTATCAATGGTGCGGGGGCGTTGGCGCGGTGGGCTGTGGTGATACCGTCGCGCTGCGCGCCCTCGCTCTGCTGCAGTGTGCCACGGGGCCGGTGTGTCTGCTGGGGGGAGGCTACACTCGCGCCCATGGCACAGAGCTTCGATTTCTATCAGGCGCCAGGCCACCTTGTCCGGCGCGCACACCAGCGCGCCGTGGCACTTTTCATGGAAGAAACGGCCGGTTTTGACGTGACGCCGGTGCAGTTCGCCATCCTCAATGAATTGATCGACCGGCCCGGCGAAGACCAGGTCACCCTGGCGGCCCGGGTGGCATTTGATGCCGCCACATCGGGATCGGTGATTGGCCGCCTGGAGGCGCGCGGCTGGGTCCGGCGTGTGCCCGACATGCGTGACCGGCGGCGCAAGCTGTTGTGGGTCACCCCCGCGGGCGAGGCCGCTGCACTGCATATGCGCGGCGCGGCCCAGCGGGTCCAGGAGCGCCTCATGGCGCCGTTGTCTGACGCCGAAGCAGTGCAGCTCAAGGCCTTGCTGGCCAAGCTGGTGTTCAGCCCGGCAGCAGCTGCCGATGCCCATCTGTCCCGCCAGACCTCTATTGCGCCCCCGCTCTCCAGCCCATGAAGCTTTTCAACTACTTTCGCTCGTCGGCGTCGTTTCGCGTGCGCATCGCGCTGCAGCTCAAGGGGCTTGGCTACGACTACATCCCGGTGCACCTGGTGCGCGGCGAGCACCATGACCCGGCCTACACGGGCCGGGTAGGCGATGCGCTGGTCCCCACCTTGCTGACCGACGACGGCGTGGCGCTGTCGCAGTCCATGGCCATCATCGAATACCTCGATGAAACCCATCCGTCGCCGCCCTTGCTGCCCGCCGAGCCGCTGGCCCGGGCCCACGTGCGGGCTTTGGCCCAGATGGTGGCGTGCGAAATGCACCCACCCAACAACCTGCGGGTGCTGAACTATCTGGTGCAAACGCTGAAGGTGGACGAAGCCGGCAAGAACGCCTGGTACAGCCACTGGGCCCGCAGCGGGCTGGAGGCCTTCGAGCGCCAGTTGGTGCTGCTGGCGCAGCAGCGCGCAGCGCAGGGCCTGGCACCGTCCGTGTATTGCTGGGGCGCTGCCCCCACGCTGGCCGACTGCTGCCTGGTGCCGCATGTGTTCAATTGCCAGCGTTTCAACGTCCCTTTGCAAGGCCTGCCGCTGACCATGGCCGCCTTTGCTGCCTGCATGGCGCTGCCCGCATTCCAGCAGGCGCAGCCCTCGGCCTGCCCTGACTACCAGCCATGAACAAGGCATGACCAAGCCATGACCCAGCCCCCCCGCATTCCCCACGACTGGCTGCAGCCGCAATGGCCGGCGCCTGCCGGTGTGCGCGCCCTGTGCACCACGCGGGCGGGCGGTGTCAGCACCGGCCCCTGTGCCAGCCTGAACCTGGGCAGCCATGTGGGCGATGATCCGTCGGCAGTGCAGGCCAATCGGCAGCGGCTGCAGGCGGTGGTGCAGGGCGCCACCCCGGGCGCCCGGGCCGTGTTTCTGAACCAGGTGCACGGCACGGCGGTGGCCACCATCAACCCCGCCACGCCCGACGGCACCGAGGCCGATGCCTGCGTGGCCACGCAGCCGGGCGCGGTCTGCACCATCATGGTGGCCGATTGCCTGCCCGTGCTGCTGGCCCATGGCTCGGGCGCGGTGGTGGGCGCGGCCCACGCGGGCTGGCGCGGGCTGGCCGGAAAAGGCGGGGTGGGTGTTCTGGAGGCGGTTTTTGAGCGTTTTAAGGCTCTAGCCCTTTCTGATAAAGCGCTAGCAGCTATCAAAAATGAAGCAAATGGAATGCTGGCAGCGCACACGATGGCATGGCTGGGGCCCTGCATTGGCCCCACCGCCTTTGAGGTGGGCGCAGAGGTGCGCGAGGCTTTTTGCAGCCATCACCCGGCCGCCTTGGCGTGCTTTGTGCCACTGGGCCAAGGCAAGTTTCTGGCCGATCTGGCGGGGCTGGCGCGTCTGCGACTGCGCGCGCTGGGCGTTAAGCAGATCTATGGCAACGACAGCACAGCACCCTGGTGCACCGTGGGCAATGCCTCACGGTTCTTTTCGTACCGGCGCGACCAGCTGGCTCTCGGCGGCAGCGGCCGCATGGCCGCCTGCATCTGGCGCGACTGAATCGGCTGTCTCTGCACCTGGCGTTGTCCCCGCAACCGGTGGCTGGGGCGTTTGCCCGTGCGATTGGCTGTGCGTTTGCGCCGCCAGCTTCTCGTCATAAGCGGCCTGCTCGGCCTGATCGCGTGCCCGCAGGGCCCGCTTGCGCGACGGCGTGCCCAGGATATACGCCACGATGCCCATCGGCAGCAGCCCATACAGCACAAACGTGAAGAAAGCGCCCAGCACGCTGCCGGTGCTGCTGGTGGCTTCGGCCACCGCCATCATGAGGGTGACATACAGCCAGGTGATGATTACAAGGTACATGAGCAAAGGAGCAAAAGAGCGAAAGACGCTGGTGAACATTGCCTTGCGGCAGCAGGTGGGCAACAATGGTGCCGAGATCCCGTGCGATCGACCAACCATTGAGGAAGCAGCATGAATTCTGAAGCACTCTGGGCTCAAGGCGCCCAGCAATTCCAGCAGATTTTCGGGGATAGCTGGACAAAGGCATTGCAGTCCTTTCAGTCTGCCGACGTGGCGGGCGGCATGCCAGGGGCCGCGCCCCTGCAGTTTTCGTCGACCAAGCTGCAGGCGCTGCAACAGCAATATCTTCACGATGCCAAGGAATTGTGGGCCCAGGGCCTGCAGGCCGCCCCCGAAATCAAAGACCGCCGTTTCACGGGCGAAGGCTGGGCTGCCAACCCGGTGGCCACTTTCTCTGCCGCCGCCTACCTGCTCAACGCCCGCACCCTGATGGGCCTGGCCGACGCGGTGGAGGCCGACGCAAAGACCCGTGCTCGTATCCGCTTTGGCGTAGAGCAATGGATGGCCGCCATGGCGCCCAGCAATTTTTTGGCCTTCAACGCCGAGGCACAGAAGAAAGCCATTGAGACCAAGGGCGAGAGCATTGCCAAAGGCATGCAGAACTTGTTGCACGACATCACCCAGGGCCATGTGTCGATGACCGATGAAAGCCTGTTCGAGGTGGGCCGCAACGTGGCCACCACCGAGGGCGCCGTGGTGTTTGAAAACGAGCTGTTCCAGCTGCTCGAATACAAGCCGCTCACCACCAAGGTGTTCGAGCGCCCGTTTTTGCTGGTGCCGCCGTGCATCAACAAGTTCTACATCCTCGATCTGCAGCCCGAAAACTCGCTGATCCGCTATGCCGTGGAACAGGGCCACCGCACCTTTGTGGTGAGCTGGCGCAATCCCGACGATTCCCTGGCCCACAAAACCTGGGACGACTACGTGGAAGACGGCGTGATGGCCGCCATCGACGTGGTGCAAAACATCACCGGCGCCGAGCAGATCAATGCCCTGGGCTTTTGCGTGGGCGGCACCATCCTGAGCAATGCGCTGGCCGTGCTGGCAGCGCGCGGCGATGAGCCCGTGGCCAGTGCCACCTTTTTGACCACGCTGATCGACTTCACCGACACCGGCATCCTGGATGTGTTCATCGACGAAGGGATGGTGAAGTACCGCGAGATGCAGCTGGGCAAAGGCGGCCTCATGAAAGGGCAGGACCTGGCCTCGACCTTCAGCTTCTTGCGCCCCAATGATCTGGTGTGGAACTACGTGGTGGGCAACTACCTCAAGGGCGAAACGCCGCCACCCTTTGACCTGCTTTACTGGAACAGCGACAGCACCAACCTGCCGGGCCCGTTCTACGCCTGGTACCTGCGCAACTTCTACCTCGAAAACAACCTGGTCAAGCCCGGCAAGCTCACCGTGTGCGGCGAGAAGATGGATCTTTCCAATCTTACGCTGCCGGTTTATGTCTACGGCTCGCGCGAAGACCACATCGTGCCCATCAACGCCGCCTACGCGTCCACCCAGGTGCTACCCGGCAAAAAACGCTTTGTGATGGGCGCCTCGGGCCATATCGCCGGGGTCATCAACCCGCCCGCCAAAGGCAAGCGCAGCCACTGGATTCGCGCCGACGGCAAGCTGCCCGCCACCCTCGACCAATGGCTGGAAGGCGCCACCGAGCACCCTGGCAGCTGGTGGACCGACTGGTCCGGCTGGCTCAAGGGCCATGCCGGCAAGCAGATTGCAGCGCCCAAGGGCTACGGCAAAGGGGCACGGTTCAAGGCCATCGAGCCGGCGCCCGGCCGCTATGTCAAGGAAAAGGCATGATTTCAAAGCGCTAAAAATGGCTGCGAGAATCTGAAAGCACCCGCCGGGGCACGAACGCCCCCCCCGCACCGATCCACCTCGAAAGGACTATCCATGGAAGACATCGTCATTGTTTCAGCCGCCCGCACCGCCGTGGGCAAATTTGGTGGCGCACTGGCCAAGACCCCCGCCACCGAACTGGGCTCCATCGTGATCCGCGAGGCCATCGCGCGCGCCGGGCTCTCATCCGACCAGATCGGTGAAGTCATCATGGGCCAGGTGCTGGCGGCAGGCGTGGGTCAAAACCCCGCGCGCCAGGCCTCCATGAAGGCGGGCGTGGCCAAGGAAACGCCCGCCCTCACCATCAACGCAGTGTGTGGCTCGGGACTCAAATCGGTCATGCTGGCCGCCCAGGCCGTGGCCTGGGGCGACAGCGAGATCGTGGTGGCCGGCGGCCAGGAAAACATGAGCCTCTCGCCCCACGTGCTCAACGGCTCGCGTGATGGCCAGCGCATGGGCGACTGGAAGATGGTCGACTCGATGATCGTCGATGGCCTGTGGGATGTGTACAACCAGTACCACATGGGCATCACGGCCGAAAACGTGGCCAAGGCCTATGGCATTACCCGTGATATGCAGGACGCGCTGGCCCTGGGTAGCCAGCAAAAGGCTGCTGCCGCGCAAGACGCAGGCAAATTTGCCGACGAAATCGTGGGTGTGAGCCTGGCCCAGAAAAAGGGCGACCCCATCCTCTTCAATGCCGACGAATACCTGAACCGCAAAACCAATGCCGAAGTGCTGGCCGGTCTGCGCCCGGCTTTCGACAAGGCGGGCACCGTGACGGCAGGCAACGCCTCGGGCATCAACGACGGCGCCGCTGCCGTGGTGGTGATGACCGCCAAGAAAGCAGCAGCCCTGGGCCTCAAGCCGCTGGCGCGCATTGCCGCCTTTGGCACCAGCGGTCTCGACCCGGCCACCATGGGCATGGGCCCGGTGCCTGCTTCGCGCAAGGCCTTGCAACGCGCCGGCTGGAACGCCGCCGACGTGGACCTGTTCGAGTTGAATGAAGCTTTTGCTGCCCAGGCCTGTGCGGTCAACAAAGAACTGGGCATTGACCCTGCCAAGGTCAACGTGAACGGGGGTGCCATTGCCATTGGTCACCCCATTGGCGCGTCCGGTTGCCGCATTCTGGTGACGCTGCTGCATGAAATGCAGCGCCGCGATGCCAAGAAGGGCTTGGCTGCGCTGTGCATTGGCGGTGGCATGGGCGTGTCCCTGGCGCTGGAGCGCTGAGCACTCCTGCGCTTCCAGGCACCAGAAGAAGCCGCGGTGACACGCGGCTTTTTTTTGTCCCTATGGGATGGGTGAATGCGAAGAATGGATTTATACCAATAAGTTACAATAAAAACATATTGGTGCAAATTGCGAATTTATGTCCTCGTCATCCTTCTCCCCAGCTTCCGAAAAATCTGTATCCACCCCTGTAGACAGCGCCTTGCTGGGTGACCGCGTGATGCTGGCCGCGATTGCACTGAGTGCCATCGCGGCGGTGGTCCTGGGGCTGCGGTTTGTGGATTCGGTGCTGGCTCTGGTGGCTTCGGGCGCCTTGGTCTTGATTGCGGGTGTGGCCTACGGCACGGCACGGGGCACTCTGGCTTCGCGCTTGGTGCTGGCTTTTGTGCAGGTGGGTCTGGTGGCGCTGCATATCCAGCTGGCGCAGGGCATGCTGGAGTTTCACTTTGGCGTGTTCGTCACGCTGGCCTTGCTGCTGGTGTACCTCGACTGGCGCCCCATTGTGTGGGCCGCACTGCTGTTTGCCGTGCACCATGTGCTGTTTGACCGTCTCCAGGCGGCGGGCTTCGGTGTGTATTGCATGACCAGCCCCGATTTTGGACGGGTGGTGCTGCATGCGGTGTATGTGGTGATCCAGACCGTGCTGGAGGTAATTTTGGCCGTGAACATGGGACGCACCGCCCGCGAGTCGCTGGAGCTGCAGCGCCTGTCTGCTGCCCTGGTGCGGGGCGACCAGATTGCCCTGGATGTCTCTCACATGGTGGTCGAAACACCGGGTGGAAGGGCGCTCAAGCAGGCGCTGGAGCGCATGCATGAAACCGTTGCAACGGTTCAGGAAGCCGCCACCAGCATGGCGCTGGCGTGCCAGGAGATTGCCATGGGCGCACAAGACCTGTCGGTGCGCACCGAAGACACCGCGGGCAACCTGCAGGCAACGTCTGCCAGCATGGAGCAACTTACCGGCACCGTGCGCCAGTCTGCCAACGCTTCGGAGCAGGCCAATGCCCTGGCGGTGTCGGCTGCCGGCGTGGCACGGCACGGGGGCGAAGTGGTGGGGCGGGTGATCCACACCATGCGCGAGATCAATGAGGGCTCGGCCCGCATTGCGGATATCACGGGGGTCATCGACTCCATCGCCTTTCAGACCAACATCCTGGCGCTCAATGCTGCCGTGGAAGCCGCCCGTGCGGGCGAACAGGGGCGCGGGTTTGCGGTGGTGGCCACCGAGGTGCGCAGCCTGGCGCAGCGCTCTGCGCAGGCAGCCCGCGAGATCAAGGTGCTCATTGACAGCTCGGTGCAAAAAGCGTCGGCGGGGGGGCAACTGGCCGACGAAGCGGGCCGCACCATGTCGGAGATCGTGGGCTCGGTGCAGCAGGTCAGTGCCATGATGGGCGAGATCCATGCGGCTGCGCGCGACCAATCGGCCGGCATTGCCCAGATCAACCAGTCGGTAGGGCAGCTCGACCAGATGACGCAGCAGAACGCCGCGCTGGTGGAGGAATCTGCCGCCGCCGCAGGCACCGTGACCGAGCAGGCCCAGCGGCTGGCCAAGGTGGTTGCGGTATTTGCCCTGTCGCGGGGTGCGTGAACCCGCCATCACCGCCTCTGGCTGGATATCATGACCCCATGATTTCTACTGTTTTTGCCCAACCGTTTGAGCCCTTGGGCTGTGCTGCCTGCCGCGACAAGACCCAGCTTCCCTTTGATTTCACGATGGCGTTCCAGCCCATCATGGATTTGCATTCCGGGCGCCCATTTGCCTACGAAGCGCTGGTGCGCGGTGTGGACGGACAGTCTGCGGCCACGGTGCTGTCGTGGGTGGATGACGCCCACCGCTATCGGTTTGACCAGGCATGCCGGGTGAAAGCCATCGAATTGGCCTCGCGCCTGGGCCTGGCCGCATTGCCCCAGTGCCGCCTCAGCATCAATTTCTTGCCCAACGCGGTGTACCGTGCAGAAACCTGTATTCGCGCCACCATGGAGGCGGCCAAGGAATTCCATTTTCCGCACGACCGCATCATGTTTGAAGTGACCGAGGGCGAGCAGGTGACCAACGGCGCCCACCTCAAGGCCATCTTCAATGAATACCGCCGCCAGGGGCTGATCACCGCGATTGACGATTTTGGTGCGGGTTATGCGGGGCTGAACATGCTGGTTCAGTTCCAGCCCCATGTGCTGAAGATAGACATGGAGCTGATCCGCAATATCGACCAGGATCCCGTGCGCCAGGCCATCGTGTCGGGCATTGCGCTGGTGTGCGATCGCCTGGGCATCGACATCGTGGCCGAAGGCATCGAGACGGCACAAGAATCCGAGCACCTGCTGGCGGCGGGCATCCACTACCAGCAGGGCTATCTGTTTGCCAAACCGGGCTGGGAAACCTTGCCGCTGGCCGTTGGTGGCATTTGATGCAGCCAGTGCACGCTCAAGGCCCTTTCAACAACAGATGCATGACCCTGCGGCCTTCCTCTCGGAGGCTGCACGCAGGGCTGAACACACGGGTTTTGGCTGTGCCAGATGCGTCGCTGCGGAAAAACAGCGGATTCAGTGTTTTCCCTCACGACATTGCATCAATTGTTGGGTAGAGTGGCGTTGAGCACCTTACAACCAGGAGAAATCACTTGAGCAAAAAAGTAGCGTATGTCACGGGTGGCATGGGCGGTATCGGCACCGCGATTTGCCAGCGTCTGCACAAAGAGGGGTTCACCGTCATCGCCGGTTGCGGCCCCACACGTGATTTCACGAAATGGCTGGACGAGCAAAAGGCGCTGGGCTACTCCTTTCACGCCTCAGTGGGCAATGTGGGCGACTGGGATTCCACCGTCGAGGCCTTCACCAAGACCAAGGCGGAGCACGGTTCGATCGATGTGCTGGTCAACAACGCCGGCATCACGCGCGACCGCATGTTCCTCAAAATGACCCGCGAGGACTGGGACCAGGTGATCGAGACCAACCTCAACAGCATGTTCAACGTCACCAAGCAGGTGGTGGCCGACATGGTGGAAAAGGGCTGGGGCCGCATCATCAACATCAGCTCGGTCAACGGCGAAAAAGGCCAGGCAGGGCAAACCAACTACTCGGCCGCCAAGGCCGGCATGCACGGCTTCAGCATGGCCCTGGCGCAAGAGCTGGCCACCAAGGGCGTGACGGTGAACACCGTGAGCCCAGGCTACATCGGCACCGACATGGTCAAGGCCATTCGCCCCGATGTGCTGGAAAAGATCGTGGCCACCGTGCCCGTCAAGCGGCTCGGTGAGCCCAGCGAGATCGCCTCCATCATTGCCTGGCTGGCCTCGGAAGAGGGCGGCTACGCCACGGGAGCTGACTTCTCGGTCAATGGCGGCCTGCACATGGGCTGACGCAGCGGCCGGTGCAGACAACAAAAAACCCCGCAATGCGGGGTTTTTTGTTGAGAGGAACATGAATGAAGGGGCTGCCGCCGCCATTGTGATGGGCGGCTGCCACGCCCTCAAAAGCGGGCCGGTGCGCGCTTGCGGTCGCGTTCGTCTTCGGGCCAAGCGGACAAGATTGCGGTGGTATTCATACTGGAAAACTCCTGTGATGTACCAACAACGCGCTCACTTGGCGCTTGGTTGACCGGCAAACGCAAAAAAATGCAACCGGATGAGCGTTAGTCTCAACAAAAATCGTTGCTTCAAGATTAATAGCATTCACCGCAGGTCTTTATTGGTGAAAAGCCAGAAAACTATTGCACTCGATTACAAGGTTTTACGTTTCAAGCGCTGGTGCCCACGCCCAGTTCTTCCAGCCCGGCGGAAATTTCCAGCCAGCGTTCTTCCAGCTGGGCGGTCTCGTCGTGACCGGCTTTCAGGCGTCGGCCAAGGTCTGCGATTTCGGCGGGCGGCAGTGGCTGGGTGAGCCGCTGCTCCAGGTCGGCCCGCTCTGCAACCAGGGCAGACAGGCGTTGGTCGATCTGTTCGAGCTCGCGTTTCAGGGGGCGTGTTTTTTCTGCCAGCTGCTGTCGTGCCTGGGCATCCTGCTTGCGCTGCTCTTTCGCGTCGACTGCGGGTTTGGCATCATTTTGGCCTCTAGCGCTTATCTGGTCTGCGCTAGCAGCTATTGAAACGGGAGCAATAGCCACGGGTTTGGCGGCGGCCACGGCAGGCGCCGGTGCTGCGGCCTTGAGCGCCGCGCTTTCGGCTGCGGCCTCCAGCTTGGCCAGTTCACGTTGGCGCTTGGCTTCATCGAGCAGGTAGCGCTGGTAATCATCGAGGTCGCCGTCAAACGGCCCCACGGCGCCCCGACCCACCATCCAGAACTCGTCGCACACGGCGCGCAACAGGGCGCGGTCGTGGCTGACCAGCATGACGGTGCCTTCAAACTCGTTGAGCGCCATCGACAGCGCCTCGCGCGTGGCCAGGTCCAGGTGATTGGTGGGCTCGTCCAGCAGCAGCAAGTTGGGCCGCTGCCAGACGATCATGGCCAGCACCAGGCGGGCTTTTTCGCCGCCGCTCATGCTGCCCACGCTTTGTTTGACCATGTCGCCGGTGAAGTTGAATGTGCCCAGATAGCTGCGCAGGTCTTGTTCGCGGCTCGATTCGCGGCTGTTGGGGCCCAGCTCGCGCGCCAGGCGGATCATGTGCTCCAGCGGGTTCTCATGCGGGCGCAGCACGTCCAGCTCCTGCTGGGCAAAGTAGCCGATCGACAGGCCCTTGCCTTCGGTCACGGTGCCGGCCAGCGGCGCCATGGTGCGGGCAATGGTCTTGACCAGCGTGGACTTGCCCTGGCCGTTGGCGCCCAGAATGCCGATGCGCTGGCCTGCCAGCACGCTGCGGCTGACGTTTTGCAGGATGGTGGTTTCGGCACCGTCTTCGCTGCGGTAGCCAAACGATGCGTCGCTGATGGCCAGCATCGGGTTGGGCAGGTTTTGTGGCTCCTTGAATTCGAAGGTGAATTCGGCGTCGGCCAGCACGGGCGCGATCTTTTCCATGCGGTCAAGCGCCTTGACGCGGCTTTGCGCCTGCTTGGCCTTGCTGGCCTTGGCCTTGAAGCGGTCAATGAACTTCTTGAGGTGGGCGATTTTTTCCTGTTGTTTGGAAAAGCTGGCCTGCTGCAATTCGAGCTGCTGGGCGCGCAGATCTTCAAACTTGCTGTAGTTGCCGCCATAGCGCGTGATCTGCGCGTTGTCGATGTGCATGGTGACGTTGGTCACGGCATCGAGGAACTCGCGGTCGTGGCTGATGACGATCATCGTGCCTTCGTAGCGCTTGAGCCAGGCTTCCAGCCAGACCAGGGCATCGAGGTCCAGGTGGTTGGTGGGCTCGTCGAGCAGCAGCAGATCGGAGGGGCACATCAGCGCGCGGGCCAGTTGCAGGCGCATGCGCCAGCCACCCGAGAAGCTGTTGACGGGCTTGTCCAGCTCGGACACCTTGAAGCCCAGACCCAGGATGAGTGCCTGCGCGCGGGGTTCGGCATCGTGTGCGCCGGCATCGGCCAGGTCGGTGTAGGCGTGGGCAATGGCCATGCCGTCGTCTGCGGCCTCGGCTTTGGCCAGCTCGGCCTGCAGATCGGTCAGGCGCGTGTCGCCTGCCACCACGAAGGCGGTCGCGGGCTCGTCGGTTTCGGGCATGTTCTGCGCCACCTGCGCCATGCGCCACTGCGTGGGGATGTAGAAATCGCCGCCGTCTTCGTGCAGAGAGCCGTTGAGCAGGGCAAACAGGCTGGATTTTCCGGCACCGTTGCGGCCCACCAGGCCGGCTTTTTCACCGGGGTTGATGGTGGCGTTGACGCCATTGAGCAGCACCTTGGCGCCGCGGCGCAAGGTGACATTTTTAAGAGTGATCATCAGGAAGAGAAAAATGCAACCAGGGCCTGGCGTGTTGCCAAAAGCACCTGATCTTCGCCTGCGCTGGTATCTATCCAGTACACAGGCAGCTGCCCGAAGGCGGCTTCAAAGTGGGAACGCTCGTTGCCGATTTCGAGAACGAGCACCGCATTTTCGCTCATGCGGGCGGGAGCGTCCTGAAGCAGCTGGCGAATGAAGTCCATGCCATCGGCACCGCCCGCCAGCGCGAGGGTGGGTTCCGCCCGGTATTCGGCGGGCAATTGCGCCATGCTGGCCGCGTTCACATAGGGCGGATTGCAAAGAATCAGGTCCCATGGGCCGGGTAGCTGGGCCAGGCCATCCGACAACTGCAGCGAGATGCGGTCTTGAAGGCCATGCTGGTCCACATTGATGCGGGCCACGGCCAGTGCGTCGGGCGAGATGTCGGCGCCCGTGACTTCGACGTCAGGCCAGGCCATGGCCGCCAGAACGGCCAGGCTGCCGTTGCCGGTACACAAATCGAGCACGCGGCGCGTGTGCTCGCCCAGAAAATCATCGATGCTGCCATCGGCCAGCAACTCGGCAATGAAGCTGCGCGGCACGATGGCGCGCTCGTCCACGTAAAACGGCACGCCTTGCAGCCATGCCTCGCGGGTGAGGTAGGCAGCGGGTTTGCGGGTGCGAATGCGCTCGTCAAAAAGTGTAGCTACCAGCGCAAGCTCATCGGGCGCTACAGCCTTCTTTGCCACTGAATCGGGGCGATCGCCCAGGTCACTGTCCAGCGGCAACCCCAGTCGCCACAGCACCAGCCAGGCAGCCTCGTCGTGGGCATTGGTGGTGCCATGCCCGAAAGAAACGCCAGCGGCGGTGAGCAGATCGGCGCCGGACTGCACGAGCGCGGCCACGGTGCCGCCTTGCAGGGCGGGCAGGGCGGAGTTGCCGGTCATTCTGTGGCCGCCTGTGCGGTGGCCGCCTGTGTGGCCGCTGGTGTCGTGCTGGCCTGGCGGTTCAGGTTTTCGAGGGTGCGGCGGTAGATGTTTTTGAGGGGCTCGATGTCGGCCACCACAACATGCTCGTTTATCTTGTGGATGCTGGCGTTGGGCGGGCCCAGTTCAATCACCTGCGGGCAGATCTGTGCGATGAAACGGCCGTCGCTGGTGCCACCGGTGGTGGACAGCTCGGTGGTGATGCCGGTTTCGGCCAGGA